>Ga0233425_10009337_pt1 | contig 12522 bp, 10 predicted proteins | sample Watercolumn_Towu_2_FD_181712 | JGI IMG/M metagenome (GOLD analysis project Ga0233425, IMG submission 181712) | Freshwater microbial communities from Lake Towuti, South Sulawesi, Indonesia - Watercolumn_Towuti2014_140_MG | ecosystem: Environmental > Aquatic > Freshwater > Lake | place...
CACGCCCTTGAGGAAAAGGCCGCGGATGATGACCAGGAAATAGCGCAACGGGTTCAGGTAAGTAACCCACTGCACTTCGAGCGGCATGTTGGCAATCGGGAACATGAACCCCGAGAGCAACAAGGCGGGCATGTAGAAGAAGAAGGCGGTCATCATGGCCTGTTGTTGGGTCTGGCTGATGGTCGAGACCAGCAGGCCGATGCCCAGCGTGGTGAGGAGGTAGAGCCCGGCGCACACCAGCAGCAACAGCACGCTGCCGCGGATCGGCACGTCGAACCAGAACACCCCCACCGCCGTGATCAACAACACATCGACAAAAGCGATCAGGGCGAACGGCGCCGTCTTGCCCAGGATGAACTCGAAGGGTGTGATCGGCGTGACCATGAGTTGCTCGATGGTGCCGATCTCCTTCTCGCGCACGACCGCCATGCTGGTCAGCAGCAGCGTCACGAGCATCACCAGCGTCGCCACCACGCCGGGCACATAGAAGTTGCGGCTCTCGAGGTTGCCGTTGAACCAGGCGCGCGAGGCCAGGGCCACGGCGCGCGCGGGCGGTGGCGAGCCGGTGTGGCGCGCCTGCTGGCGGGCCAGCACCTGGTCCGAAAAACCGCGGGCGATCGCGGCGCTGTAGTTCAGCACGATCCGCGCCGTATTCGAGTCCGCGCCGTCCACGATCACCTGCACCTCGGCGGTGCGGCCCCCGCGCAGCGTCTCGTCGAAGCCGCGGTCCAGACGGAGCACCACGCTGACTTTGCCGCGGTCCAGCAGCCAGCGCGCGCGCGCGTCGTCGGTGACGTATTCGACGATGTCAAAATACCCCGAGCGCGCGAAGCGGCTGATCAACTCCCGCGAGCCGGGGGTGCCGTCGAGGTCCTGCACAGCGGTGGCGACATGCCGCACATCGGTGGTGACCGCATAACCGAAAATGAGCAACTGGACCACGGGCATGATGAAGATCATCATGCGCATCCGCGGGTCGCGGAAGACCTGGATGAACTCCTTGATGAGCATCGTCTGGACGCGCTCGAACATGGTCAGTGGAGGACTTTGCGGAATTTCGCGTTGGCAACCAGCAGGACGACGAGGGCAAAGGCGGCCAGCAGCAGGGCCTCGCCCGCGAGGATTTCGAGGCCGACGCCCTTGAGGTAGATGCCCTTGAGCAGCGCCACGAAATACCGCGCCGGAACCAGGTAAGTGAAGAGCTGGATGGGCGCGGGCATGTTGGCGATCGAGAACATGAACCCCGAGAGCAGAAAGGCAGGCAGGAACGTGCCCACCATGGCCATCTGCGTCGCCAGGAGCTGGCCGCGGGCGACGACGCTGATGAGCAAGCCCAACGCCAGGCCGCCGGCCAGGAAGACTCCCGCCATGCCCACCAACAGGGCCGGGCTGCCGCGCAGCGGAACATGGAACAGGAACTCCCCCAGCAACACGGTCACGAGCACGTCCGCCATGCCCAGCGCGAAGTACGGCATCAGTTTGCCCACAATCAGCTCCGAACCGCGCACCGGGGTGGCGATGAGCTGTTCCATGGTGCCGCGCTCCCACTCGCGGGCCACCGTGAGCGACGTGAGCAGCGCGGCGATGATCATCATGATCACGGCAATGAGTCCGGGGATGATGTAGTTGCGGGACTCGAGGTCGGCGTTGAACCACACCCTGGGCCGGAGATCGAGCGGCGCCGCCGGTACGCGCGCTCCCGCGCGCCTGGCGGCGGCCACGGTGGTGTCGCGGCTGAAGGACTGCACGATCATCTCGGCGTAGCCCAGCGCGATGGCGGCGGTGTTGGCATCGGTCCCATCGAGCAGCAGTTGCACCGTGGCCGGCCGGCCCGAACCGACTTTGCCCGAGAAATCGGACGGGATAACGAGGCAACCCATCACTTCACGCTCATCCATCGCACGCTCGAGCGCGTCGTATCCATCGACCAGGCCGCCCACGGCGAAATAGCGCGACCCGGCGAACCGGCTGATCAGCTCGCGGCTGGCTGGCGAACGGTTTTGGTCCCAGACCAGCAATGGGACATGGTCCACGTCCAGGGTCAGGGCGTAGCCGAAGAGCACGAGCAGCAACATCGGAATGGCGATCGCCATCCCGAGGCTGCGCGCATCGCGCCGCACGTGGATGAACTCCTTGCGGGCGACGGCCCAGATGCGGCGGGCCTTCATGCGTGGGCCGGGGTCGAAAGCGGCCCCGTCGTTCCGCCCGTGCCGGCTTGCTCGCGGTCCTGCGCCTCGATGAGGGACACAAAAACGTCCTCGAGCGAGGGTACGATGGGCTCGACGCGGTCTACCTGCCAGCCGCGCGCGCGGATCTCGGCCTCGACCGCCACGGCCGAAGGCCCGTTTGGTTCGATGATGGCGTGCAAGCCCCGGCCGAAAAGGGCCGCGTCTTTGATTCCCGGCAACCGCTCGAGGCCAGCCAGGATCGCCTGGGGCTGGTCGCATACGATCTCGAGCACCGTTTCACGCATCAACTGGCGTTTGAGCAGGTCCGGCGAGCCGCTGGCTATCAGGGCGCCGCGGTAGATGAGGGCCACGCGCTCGCAGTATTCCGCTTCATCCATGTAATGGGTGGTGACGAACACGGTGACACGCTGGCTGGCGAGGGTGTGGATCAGGTCCCAGAACCGGCGGCGGCTGATCGGATCAACGCCGGAAGTGGGTTCGTCCAGGAAAACAATCGGCGGCTCGTGCAGGATGGCGCAGCCCAGCGCCAACCGCTGCTTCCAGCCACCCGACAGGGTGGCGGTCCGCGCGGCGCGATGGTCCTCGAGCTCCGCCATCGCGATGACCCACTCTTTGCGCTCCTGTTTCCGCGCGCGCGGGATCCGGTAGATCCCCGCGTAGAAGTCGATGTTCTCTTCGACCGTCAGGTCCTCGTAGAGGGAGAACCGCTGGCTCATGTAGCCGATCTGCTCCTTGATGCGCTCCTGGTCGCGGCGCACATCGAACCCGGCCACCGTGCCCGTTCCGCCAGTGGGGGCGAGCAGGCCGCAGAGCATCCGGATCGTCGTGGACTTCCCAGCGCCGTTGGGCCCGAGGAAGCCGAAGATTTCACCGCGCCGGACTTGAAAGCTGATCCGGTTCACCGCCACAAACTGACCGAAGCGCCGTTCGAGATTCTGCACGGCCACCGCCTGCTCCGGGTCGATCGTGCTCATCGCCCGCCCTCCTCTGGCTGGCTGGCGAGCACCGAGACGAACACGTCCTCGAGTGCGGGCTCGATGGGCCGGAGGCCTTCGAGGGAAACACCGCCCCCGCCCAGCACCAACTCGATCTGCCGCGCGGCCGGCTCCGGGTCCTCGGTGACCACATGCACGCGGTCCCCGAACAGGCCCACGGTTTGGGCGGGGAACCGCGCGCGCAACAGCTCGGCAGCGAGCCGCGGGGAAGATGCGCGGACCTCGAGTATGCTCCCGCGCATGAGCTGTTTCACCACGGCTGGCGCGCCGAGCGCCAGCAGCTTGCCCTGGTGGATAAGGGCGAGGCGATGGCAGCGCTCGGCTTCGTCCAGGTACGCCGTCGAGACGAAGATGGTTACCTGCTCCCGCTGGAGTTGGTAGAGGATGCGCCAGAACTCCCGGCGCGAGACCGGGTCCACGCCGTTGGTGGGCTCGTCCAGGAAAAGCACCTTGGGTGTGTGGATGAGCGCGCACGCCAGACCGAGCTTCTGCTTCATGCCGCCCGAGAGGTTGCCGGCCAGCCGATGCTTGAACGGCGCGAGCCGGCTGAAGCCGAGCAGTTGCTCGACCTTCTGATCACGCTCACGGCGTGGGACTTCGTAGATGTCGGCGTAGAAATGAACGTTCTCGAGCACGGTGAGGTCCGGGTACAGGCCGAACCGCTGGCTCATGTAACCGATGCTGGTCTTGATCGCCTCGGGCTCGAGGCCGATCTCGCGTCCCATGACCCAGGCGCGACCGCTGGTGGGCGGCAGGATGGCCGTCAGCAGCCGCATCGTGGTGCTCTTGCCCGCCCCGTCGGGCCCGACCAGGCCGAACAATTCGCCCGGTTGCACCTCGAGCGCGAGCTGATCCACTGCCACGCGGTTCCCGAAAGCCTTGGTCAGGGCCTCCGTCCGGATCGCCGGCGTGGGACTCGACGTGTTGAGGTGCATCTGCGTGGCCGTTCCTGGCGAACTCGTGAGGCGTTCCGCCGCCGCGCAGCGGCTTACCGGGTGGTCATCAGTTCCGCTTCCGCGGGCATGCCGGGCTTTAGCTCGAGATTCGGGTTGGGGAGGTCCACTTTGATGCGGTACACCAGGCGGACACGCTCCTTGGTGGTCTGGATGCTCTTGGGCGTGAACTCGGCCTCGGCGGCGATAAACGCCACCCGCCCCTGGTATCGTTTGCCGGGATGGCCGTCGGTGGTGACGACCGCGGCCTGGCCGAGCTTGACCCGGCTCAAGTCAGTCTCTTGGATGTAGGCGCGCAGCCAGGGGTGCTCGAGGTCGCCGATCGTTACTACGGGCGTGCCCGGCGCCACGAACTCTCCCGGCTCGATGTTCTTCGAGAGCACGACGCCCGAGAGCGGGCTGGCCAGGATTGCGTCGTTGCGCCGGGTCTGGCTCAAGGCCAGCGCCGCCTGGGCGGCCTCGAGCCGCGCCTTGGCCTGCTCGATCTGTTCGACGCGTGGTCCTCTGCGCAGCAGCGCGAAGCGCTCGGTGCACTCGCGCACCCTGGCGCGGGCGGAGTTCAACGCGGCCTCTGCTGCTTCATAACCGCTGGCGGTGGTGACCTTCTGTGCGAGCAGGTCTTTCTGGCGGGCGAACTCGAGTTCCGCGCGACTGGCTTCGGCCTTGGCGGCGTCCAGCGCCGCCTCGCCCGCGGCGATTTCTTCCGGACGTGAGCCGGCTTGCAACTCGGCGAGGACCGCCTGGGCGAGGCGAACGTCGGCCTCGCGCAGCGCCACGTCGTGAGCCAACTCGCGGCTGTCCAACCGCGCCAGGACCTGCCCCGCTTTGACCGTCTGGCCTTCCGTGAGCTCGCGGGTCTCGACGCGCCCGGCCAGCTTGAAGCCCGCCTCGACGGTCGTGACCTCGATGTTGCCCCACAGACGGATGCGATCCGATTCCCCCGGCGTTCGTGAGCGCAGGTAATAGTAACCGGCGGTCGCCGCCGATCCGATCAGCAGCAGGAGGATGAGGAGTCGTTTCCCGGTGTTCATAACGTCAGCCGCTGGCGACTCTGGCTGCGACGGCGGCCAAAGAAAAGAATGAACACGCCCGGAGCACCCCTGTTGAAACGGCCTGGATGATCGTGTTGACAACTCTCCCGGGTTGCCAAAGGGTTCTGGGGCGGGACCGCCGCGCCCCGGCTGTGGTTCGTGGCGGCAGCCGGTGGCGGCCCAAGCCGCCACGCCGACGAGAACTTGACGCTTCAGACTATGCCCCTCGAGATCCGCGATGGTTCGCAATGCAAGTACGATGTCCTGGCCCTCGGTGAGTGCATGGTGCGGTTGGCGCCGCCAGGCCATGGGCGCCTCGAGTTCGCGCGCACCCTCGAGGTCGATGTGGGCGGGGGCGAGTACAACGTGGCCTACGCCTGCGCCCGCCTGGGCTTGCGCACGGGTTTCATTAGCGCGCTGCCGGATAATCCAGTGGCGCGGATTATCCTCAATCACGCGCGCACCGTCGGTGTGGATGTGGCGCCGGTCGTGCTGGGGAAGTACGACGGAGTGGGCCGCAAGGCGCGCGTGGGCCTCAATTTCACGGAGGTCGGAACCGGCGTTCGCCCGAGCGTGACGCTTTACGACCGCGGCCATTCGTCCGCCAGCCAGATGCAGCCTGGGGATGTGGCGTGGAAACAGTTGTTCGCGGGGGCGGGCTGCCGATGGCTGCACACGGGCGGGATTTTCACGGCGTTGTCAGACTCATGCGCCGCGACGGTCCAGGCGGCGCTGGCCGCGGCGCGGGCGGCGGGCACGGTGACCAGCTACGACCTGAATTTCCGGAGCAAACTCTGGACCAGCGAGAAGGCCATCGCGGTTACGCGCCAAATCGTGCCGCATGTGCAGGTTCTGATCGGCAACGAGGAGGATTTCCAGAAGGTGCTGGGTTTCAAGGTCGAGGGGACCGACGCGAACCTGCGTGAGCTGCCCATCGAGGCCTACAAGCGGATGGTGGAAGCAGTCGTGAACACCTATCCGAATGTGCAAGTGGTCTGCACTACGCTACGCGAGGTTCGCAGCGGCCTGATCAACAACTGGGGCGGCATCCTCTGGAGCGAAGGACGCTTCCACGAGGCGCGCTGGTTCAAGGACATGGAAATCGAGGACCGGGTCGGGGGCGGAGACGGCTTTTCCAGCGGGATCGCGTATGGGTTTCTGACCGGCATGGCCACGGAGGACATCGTGAACTTCGGCGCCGCGCATGGGGCGTTGTTGCAGACCACTCGCGGCGACACTTCGCAGGTGACCCTCGAAGAGGTGAGGCACGTGATGCACGGCGGGACGGCGCGGATCCAGCGGTAGCGGCAGGGGCACCCGGGGGGTGCGGACGGGGCCGAGCGAGGACGAGCTGGGCGGCGCTATTTCTTCGCCTTCAAGGCGGCCTTGGTTTCCGCCATGAGCAGGTCGAGTTCGTCCTGCAGTTCCTTCTTCTTCTCGGCCGTCATGCGGTCGATGAACAGGATGCCCTTCAGGTGATCGACTTCGTGCTGAATGGCGCGCGCCAGCAACCCGCCACAACGGAACGCGAGCGGTTCGCCTTTCTCGTTCAACGCGGTCACATCCACTGACTCCGGGCGGGTGATGTCGGCATACATTTCGGGGAAGCTCAGGCAGCCCTCGGGGCCGGCGGCGGGCTCGCCGACGGGCGTCACTTGGGGATTGATGAGGACCACCGGCATGAAGCCATTGACGTCGGCTGTGCGGCCCGCCAACTCGAGCGTCGAAGGACGATCGACCACCTCACTCACGTCGAGCACCGTCAATTGGATGGGCTGGCCGACCTGGTGGGCCGCCAGCCCAACCCCGCGCGCGGCCTTCATGGTCTCGAGCATGTCCGCCACCAGCTTGCGCAACTCCGGGGTGATGGCGCCAACGGGCGCCCCCTTTTGGCGCAGGACCGGGTGGCCGTACTTGACGATCTCGAGGAGCAACGCGGCGAAGAGGCTATTGCGCCGGCCAGTCGCGCAGCATGCCCGCCATCTGCGCCAGGTTCGGGCTCTGGCCCGTGCGGACGTAGTAGCCGCTGGTGGTCACACCCGCCAACAGGCAGAGCGCGTCCTCGAGTCCAAGCAACTGACCGAGGCAGAAGCCGGAATTAAAGTGGTCGCCCGCGCCGGTGGTGATCAGCGGCTTGGGCGTGAACGGTCCGGGCAGGCCGACTACGCCCTGCTGTGAGATCGAAAGGGCGAAGTTCACCGGATGGATCACGACCGTTCGGACGGGAACCTGCCGATGGATTTCGCGGCCCAGGCCCGCCAGGCCCTCCGGGGTGTGCGGCGGCGCCGGGAGAGCGAGGACCTTGCCGATTTCGTAGGCCTCTTTCTCGTTCAGCCCGAGGATCACGTCAAAGTACTTGTTGAAGCCGGTGATGAGCTCAAGGGCATGCCGGATGTCCGAGGCGAGCCGTTTCTCGGGATCGGCCAGATCGAAGAAGAGCTTGCGGCGTTCTCCGTCGAGGGCGGGACAGAGCTCGCGGAGCATCCTGGCCCACACGTCGCTCATGTGCGGGACCATGGTCCAGTTGACGAAGCCCACGAGGTCGGCCGAGGCGAGCTTGGCGGCGAACTGCTCGCGGCTCCAGCGGGCGACGATGTTGTCCCAGGTGATCTCTTTGAGGGACTCGTGCTTGCCCACCATGATCTTGCCGTCGTTGAACTCGAGGGCGTCCGTCAGGCCGGGCTGCCCGATCGAGTGCACCTCGGCGCGGCCCTTGAAATCGGCGAAGACCGGGTGGACATCGGGCCAGCCCAGGTTGCCCACATACGTGACCTTCAGGCCGAACGCCGCGAGCGCGTTGGACATGATCGGGCCGTTGCCGCCGAGCTTGCGCATGTGGCAGACCAGCTCGAGGTTCGTGCTCCGGCCCGCGGCCGCCGCAAGACGGTCCGCCAGGTGCGCGATCGTGGGCACACGCGTAAAACTGGTCGCGCTTTCGCGCTTATCGACCACGTGCAGGATCTCATCGACGAACCCGTCGAGGCCGACAAACGCAGTCATGCGCGCAACGCGTTCGCTGGCCGCCACCAGGCGGCTGGCGCACTGCTCGCGCAGTTCTGCCGTGTTCATCATCATGAGACCGTGTTGTTTACAGAAAAACGGCGTGCGCGCACAACCTTAATCTACCGAGACCCCTAGGAGCTCGAGGACCCGTTCCAAATCGGCATCGTTGAAAAACCGGATCTCGACAGCCCCTTTCCCGCGATGATAGCGGAGCGCCACTTTGGTGCCGAGTCGTTCCTGGAGGCGCGTCTGGAGGGCCGCGAGGTGGACATCCTGCGTGGCGGATTGTTTCGTCGAGGATGCCGGGGGAGCCGCGCCGGGGGTGGCGCGTGACTGCAACCGCGCCACCAGGGCCTCGGTCTGACGGACATTCAAGGCGTCCTTGATGATCTTCTCCGCGGCGAGGGTTTGTTCCGCGGGGTTATCGAGGGCGAGGATCACCTTCGCGTGGCCGACCGAGAGTTGCCCGTTGCGGACGCAGGTCTGAATCTCGGGCGCCAGGCGCAAGAGGCGCAGGGCGTTGGCCACAGCCACCCGGCTGCGGCCCACTTTGGCGGCCACATCCTCCTGCCGAAGGTCGAACTGATCCAGCAACTGCTGGTAGCCTTGGGCTTCTTCGAGCGGGTTGAGGTTCTCGCGCTGGAGGTTCTCGATCAGGGCCAGCTCGAGCGCCGCCGCGTCATCCGCCTCGCGAACCAGCACCGGGACTTCGGCCAGCCCGCAGAGTTGGGCGGCGCGCCAGCGGCGTTCACCGGCGATCAGTTCGTAGTGGTCGCCGGCGGCTCGGACAATCAAGGGCTGCACAATGCCCTGCGCGCGAATCGAATCCGCCAGTTCACGGAGGGCTTCTTCGGTGAAATCCTTGCGCGGCTGGAGGTTCGAGGGGCGAATGCGGCTTAGCGCCACGCGCTCGACCCGTTCGCGCGCGTCAGTGGCGGCGGGTGGAGCGGTCGCAGCGGCGGTCGGCGAGGGCGGCGGCGCTGGTTTGGTGGAGGGCGAAGCTCCGCCCAGCAACACATCCAGCCCACGACCCAAAGCTGGCCTTGCCATGCGGGGAGAGTGTGCAAGCGCTGTGGGGTTGTCAATTTCTCGTTGCTTTCTCGTTGGCTCGGCGGGTTCGCGCCCGCCGGGGCCGACCGGTTCAAGGCGCGGCTCAGTGTTCGGCCTCTCCCGTCGGACGGGCGTCGGACAGGAGAGATGGCTTGGCTCGCCGTATTCGCGCACTGATCGGATCGCCCCAAGAAACCTTGCGTTCACCACCGTGAATTGCCTATCCTGCGTCTGTAAGCCAGACCGCCTGGTTTGCATTCCACATACCGGTCTGGCTCAATATCTACTGGTCGCTGAAAGTATGACCCCGTCGCTCCAGCGGGCGATCGAAGACATATACGGCGCCCTTCGAGACGTTCGAAGACCGGCGACGGTGGATGGATGCCCATGCTGCATCGGCAGGATGAAGATCGGGACTCTTCTCTCTAAGCCGCTTCGAGACCTGTCTCCCGACGACTTGAGCCATTACGCCGCCTCCGCTTTCCTTACGGTGGGTGCAGTAGAGGACTTCCTGTATTTTCTGCCGAGGATTCTGGAGATTTCCGCTTTGGAGCCGGATTGGTGGCCAGACCCGGAAGTGGTGACTTGTGCCATTCACAGCGCGGGTTTTCACTCCTGGCCAGGTTCCCGCCGCCAAGTGGTCTCACGATTCTTCGACGAAATGGTGATTGATCTTCTTGCCACAGAAGGCCGCGGCTTTGAGCTCGATTCATGGGTTTGCGCCATAGCCAGATTGCATGTCGATCTCGCGCCGTTGCTCGCCCAGATCGCAGCCAACAGGGCGCGCTTGATCGAGTGGTATGAGGTGAACAGTCGACCGTTGATTGACGGCCGTTTGGCGAACGGCTTCTGGGATGAGGCTCCGAAGGAGAGGAAGCAGGTGGTCGAGTGGTTTCAGTCGCCGCAAACACAGCAGATTATTCAGGAACAGTATGGTTTGGCCTGACAACTCAGCGAACAAGCTGCAGCACTGAATGACGCGGCGCCAGGCAATCTGCGCCCCGACTACGCAGAGGGCGCGATGACCGTCGAGGAGGAGACATCCAAGTCCTTGTGAGCCTTGCGGCCACGCTTCGGGAATCGGAGCCGGCTCGACCGGGTTTGCCGCGGAAGAAAGCACAGGACGCAAAGAGACGGTCCATGCTCCGCCCTGTCACCCCCCGCCGGACCTGAAAGCATCGCCGGAAGAAAAAAGGACACGATGAACAGGATTTAGAGCATTTCAGATTGTGGCGCCGCCGCCCCCTTGGGGCCGGCCGAGCGCAGCGAATCCCCTCCGTCCCACCGGCCCTGCTCGGTGAGACACCGCACGAAACACTTGTTCCCCTTCAACCGCCCCAACGCCGAGCGCCACTCGTCGCTGATTGTCCTGCTTCAGGAAATCGTAACGGATAATCCGCGAGGTCGGCGTTATTTGGCGGCGAAGTCCGGGCGCGCGAACGACTCCAGGAATCCGCACTCCGAACAGCGGAAGGTCCCCACTGGAACGCACCTGTCCCGCGGAGCTTTGACCTGCCGGAACAGCGTGCCGACCGCCTGCGGTGATCCATCGACCCAGGTGCTGACGACCCGGTTGGGGCCCTCTCTCCCGACGATGAAGCCCTGCACCATCTCGCCGTCGCACTTGGGGCACCGATTCGTTCCCGCGCTCTTGCCTGTGTGTTTTTTCATTTGTTTTGTGTTTGTGGTCTATTTGCGGTTCCCATGCCTCGACCAGGCATGGCCCGGGTGCGTTTTCGCACATGGTCCCGATCGGAGCAAGTCGAAGAACCCGTTTCGAGCTTGCTGGAACAACAGGTTCTCGGACTACTCTTGGGCGTATGGACGTGAAGGACCATGGGGCGCAACCGCGCCCGGCGCCGGCGCGCGCCTCGCTCGTCCAGGTCTGTTTGGTTGCCGCTCTCGGCTTGGCTGGCCACTTGGCGGTGCGGGGCGCCACCTCCCCGATCCTCCAGCCCGACCGCTTCCGGCATTACATCGTCCGTTTCAACGAACAGGACCAGGAGACCGTCACCAACGCCATTAGCAACGCCGCCGCTGGGCCGTGGCTCGAGGCGAACATCCCAAGATTCGAGTGCCCCGATCCCGAGCTCGAGGAGATTTACTACTTCCGCTGGTGGACGTTCCGCAAACACCTCAAGCAAACTCCCGACGGTTTCGTGGTGACGGAGTTCCTGCCCGCGGTGCCTTGGGCTGGCCGGCTCAACACCATCAGTTGCGCCGCCGGACATCATTTCTACGAAGGCCGCTGGTTGCACGACACGACTTATTTGCGGGATTACGCGCGCTTTTGGTTTCGGCATGGGGGCGAGCCGCGACGCTACAGCTTCTGGGCGGCGGATGCGCTGTACGCGACGTATCTGGCACAGGCGGAGGCGGCGTGGGTAACGGCCCTGCTCCCCGATCTGGTGGCGAACTTTGAGGCCTGGGAGAAGAGTAACCGCGACCCCGGCGGCTTGTTCTGGCAGGTGGACGATCGGGACGGCATGGAGGTCTCGATCGGCGGGAGCGGCTACCGGGCCACGATCAATAGCTACATGTTCGGAGATGCTCAAGCGATCGCGTGGATCGCGGCGCTGGCAGGCCAACGCGATCTGGCGCAAGCCTATTGTGTCAAGGCATTCGAGCTACGTCAGCTCGTGCTCGAGAAGCTCTGGGACCCCAAGGCGCAGTTCTTCAAGGTTCTGCCCCGCGGCGAAGGCAAGGCCCTGGCCGACGTGCGGGAGTTGCACGGCTACGTGCCTTGGTATTTCAACCTGCCCTTGCGCAGGTGCGAAACCGCATGGCGTGAGCTGTTGGACCCCGAAGGCTTTTGGGGCCGCTACGGCCCCACCACAGCCGAACGGCGCCATCCGCGGTTCCGGTTCGCGTTCAACCACGAGTGCCTCTGGAACGGGCCTTCCTGGCCTTACGCGACGACGCAGACCCTCGTGGCACTGGCCAACCACCTCAATTCGAGCGAGCCAAGTCCGGTCGGCAAGGACGGCTATCTGCGGGTACTCAAGGCCTACGCCGCCTCGCAGCATCGCACGCTTCCTGACGGCCGCCGCGTCCCGTGGATCGACGAGAACCTCGACGCCGATACTGGCGAATGGGTGGCTCGCAAAATCCTGCACGACGCCCGACGCGCCGACCGGGACCGGGGCAAAGACTACAACCACTCAGGCTTCTGCGACCTGATCATCACCGGCCTCGTTGGACTCCGACCTCAGCGGGATGACCGGGTCCTAGTCAACCCCCTGGTTCCCGAAGGAGCGTGGTCCTACTTTTGCCTCGATGATGTGGCCTATCACGGTCAGCG
>Ga0233425_10009338_pt1 | contig 12520 bp, 11 predicted proteins | sample Watercolumn_Towu_2_FD_181712 | JGI IMG/M metagenome (GOLD analysis project Ga0233425, IMG submission 181712) | Freshwater microbial communities from Lake Towuti, South Sulawesi, Indonesia - Watercolumn_Towuti2014_140_MG | ecosystem: Environmental > Aquatic > Freshwater > Lake | place...
CTTCCTTGTGCGTACGCGGCTTGTACCACAAAGGAACCTCTCCTATTTTATAACCGTTCTTGCAGAGCTTGCTTACCAGCTGGAAGGTAAAGGCCTGGCTTCCGGCCATATGCTCGAATTTACGTAAGATGCCCGTCTTGACCAGATTGATGCCGATAACATCGCTGAACTTTTTTCCGAAGAGCATATTTATCATAAAGGTGGCGATAATCGTACCCAGCCAGAACGGCCTCTCCTTTATTAACCGCAGCCGCGAAACCCTTCCTCTAGCCAAAAGCCTTGACCCCAAAACGGCATCGAGATTATCTTTCTCCATCTTCTCGATCATCTTATATACATCCGGCATCCTGTACTCCAGGTCAGCGCCCGGGCCGTAGAAATATTCGCCCTTAGCCATATGCATGGCCTCCCAGGCAGAATACCCCGCCCCCATATTCCGGGAATGGAATATAATCTGAAGGCTTTTGTCGCCCTTCAATCCTTTAAGAATTTCGCGCGTCCCGTCAGAAGAACAATTATCGATTACGATTATCTCCTTATCGATATTTAAAGATTTTGCCTCATCTATGGCCTTGAGAATGGTTGAACTTTCATTGTAGCAACCGATAAAAACCGTAAGCTTCATCTTTTCTTTCTAAAAAATGCGGCGAGCGACTCCTCGATGTAATCGATCATCGGCTTGGTGAGGCCGGGATAAACCCCGATCCAGAACATACCATTCATCACCAGGTCAGTATTCTTCAGTCCGCCGCATACCCTGTACTTAAGCCTGCGGTAGGCTGGCTGCCGGGTAAGGTTGCCTCCGAAAAGCATGCGGGTGGCGATTTTCTTTGATTCCAGATACCCGACTATATCCGCTCTCTTAAACGGTGCAGACTCCCTGACCGTAACCGGGAATCCGAACCAAGAAGGCTCGCTCCCTTCATCAGCTCCGGGAAGGACAAAATACTCTGCATATTGACTGAAAATACCGTTGATCGCTTTGAAATTGTCTTTTCTGGCCTTAATAAATGCGGGGAGCTTATCCAGCTGGGCCAGGCCTATAGCTGCCTGCATCTCCGTGGCCTTAAGATTATAACCCACGTGTGAATAAACATATTTGTGGTCATAACCGGCCGGGAGGCTGCCGAATTTACCCTTAAACCTCTTCCCGCAGGTATTGTCGCTTCCGGGCGCACACCAGCAATCCCTCCCCCAGTCGCGCAGGGAAAGGAGTATTCTTTTTAATAGAGGATCACCGGTGAGCACCGCTCCGCCCTCTCCGGTGGTGATATGGTGCGCTGGGTAAAAACTACAGGTAGAAATATCGCCAAAGGTTCCGGTAAACCTGCCTCTGTATTTTGAACCGAGGGCATCGCAATTATCCTCGCAAAACCATAAATTATGTTTTCGCGCTACGCGTAACAACGCATCCAAATCGGCGGGATTACCTAAAGTATGCGCAATAAAAATAGCCCGGGTTTTACGGCTGACCGCCTTTTCGACTTTATTTACATCAACATTATAAGTTCCTAACCGGATATCGACGAATACCGGAACAAGATTATTCTGAACAATAGGATTTAATGTGGTTGGAAATCCGCAGGCAGTAGTAATCACTTCATCTCCAGCAGAAAGCCTCTTCGTTTTCAAATAAGGCGAAGTAAGCGCGGATATCGCAAGCAGGTTAGCCGAAGACCCGGAATTGACTAAAAGGCAGCTTTGTCCACCGAGCAGGCGGCCGAGTTTATTCTCAAACTCGCGGGCATATCTTCCAGCAGTCAGCCAGAAATCCAGAGATGAATCCACCAGATTAACCAGTTCTTTTTCATCGTAAACCCTACCGGCATAATTGATGCGGGTTCTACCGGGTACAAAACTTTCAACCTGCAAGGATCTATAGTAAGCCTTGGTCCGGGAAATTATCTCTGACCTGATCCGGCCGGCCTTATTTGCCATCCGCAGCCTCCTTAAAAACTTCCTTGCAGGGAACAGGGAGCATCTTTCCGTAAATCCGTTTTTCCTCGTACTCTTTTATAAATTCTCTGTCTTCGGCAATCAGGCAAGTATCGATGTATTTGTCAAAAGGTTTAAGCTTCATTCCCCTCTCGATTATGTTTTTTAAGGATTCCTCGAAGAAATTACCCAGTGAGACATGGATGTAGGGACAAGGCATTATATCCCCGTATTTAGTTATAGAAACCATTCTTTTGATAGCAATACAACCCAGATCCAGTCCGTAAGAAGGGGTCAGGTGAGTGAAAACGTTATATTTCTTCTCCAACCCTCGCAGGTAATCCATATCGCTTTTATCGATCATCACTTCGTAGTTTCCCTCCCACTCTCCTACCGGCTTGGCATAAGTCACAAAGACACCTACTCCTTTTTTCTTGGCAAACTCCAGAAAATCCACGAACTCCTTCGACCTTACCCTCTGCTTGGTCACTACCGTGGCGATGATGATGTTCAGGCCGGCCTTAAGCGAGGCATCGATTGCCTCTACCGCTCTTCTGTGGGAATCCGGCATCCTCCGGAAATCGTCATGCTCCGAAGACGAAAGGCTATCTAAGCTAAGCTGTATTTTATCAAGACCTATACTCTTTAAGTGCCTTGCCTTATTTTCATCCAAATACCAGCCGTTGGTGTCGGTGGTAATATAAAACTTTTGGGGATCAATAGCTTTTACTATCTCGTCGAAATCCGGAAATACCAGGGGTTCCCCTCCGGTAATAACGATGTGCGCCAGCCCCATCTCATCCGCCTGCCGGGAGAGCTCCTTTACATCGGGTATGGTAAAACACCTCTTATTCTCTTTCCGGCGCAAGGTAGTGATATCGCAATGTTGACAGCGAAAATTGCATGTATAATCGTATTGAAACTGTAATATGGCAATACTCTCTCCCTTATTGATTTTCTCTCCGAAGCGCATAATCTTTTCATAAACATAGGGTTTTTCCTGTTTAAGGATATTCCTTTTGCTCTCTTCGGCCGCGCTTAACCCCGGACCCTGCATTTAAACGGCCTCCAGGCCGTAATCCTTCAAAATAAATATCTTTATTTTATCCTTAAAATCCCTTTTGATTATCCCGGCGACTTCTTTCGAATATGCCGCAGCCATCACAATCACCGCATCAACCGGATCGATCTTAAGCCGGGACGGATGGACTATCGGTATATGCGAAGCCGGCGTGAATCTCCCCTGCTTAAAAGGAGCAGAATCCACCACATATTTGATTTTGTCCGACAGGCCGGCTAAAGAAATCACAGCTAAGGCCTGATGGCCCGCCCCCCAGACCGCAACTCTTTTACCTCTTAAAGCAACCAGGCATCTATTAATACCTGCGCAAACCTTTTTCTGGCGGCCGAGGAAAAACGAGAAATCCGATTTATTTTTCTTTCTTACGATACAGGATATTATATAGCCGTCCCAAATCTCCCTGCATTGCAATACCTCGAATCCATTAATAGATAGCGCAAGCCGGATGGTATCCTGAGTAAAATAAATCTGGTGATCGGTCATAAACTCGGAAAAAAGCCCTGTACGGGCAATCATATCGAAATTCGGCACCTCCACTATCCCCACACCCTCTTCCTTGAGATTGTTAAAGATGCCCCTCAGGGCAAGATTCGGTTCAGGGAGGTGCTCCAGAAAGCTAAACATTAAAAAGGCGTCAAACGGCCCTTGCGGCAACCTCGCGGAGCCGGCGGCGAAACTTTTAAAAACCCGCAATCCCTTCTTTCGGCAAGACCTCACAGCCTCAACCGAATGTTCTACGCCGTAAGCCGTTACGCCTAATCCGTTGATAATCGACAAATATTCGCCGCTACCGCAGCCTATCTCTATAATCTTCTTTCCTTTCAGGGAAAACTTTTTAATGAACCCCAAAAGCTGCCTCCTGCGGAAATCTTTCATCTTTGCGGAGACTCCGGCAGCGCGTATAACTTCCTTGTAGTAACTTACCGGTTTGTTTCCTATCTGCACCAGGCCGCATCCCGAACACTGAAAAACCTCCAGTTGGACTCCGCGCTCATTTTTCAAATCCACAGTTTTCGGAAGATACTGCGCAGTTTTAGGCATATTATTGAATACCAGTAGAGGCTTGCCGAAAAACGGATTTGTGCATACCCTGCATTTATCCACTTTCATATCTTTCTCTTTCAGGCCTCCGCAAACAACTTATCTTTATCAATAATTTCGCGGTTAGAGGAATACCACTCATACAGCTCGGTTAACGCCGCATCCATCTCTTTAAAACTATAACCTCCGGATTCATTCAAGAACCGGGAATTGTCCCCGCTATAAACCGCTTGAGGTGTCTTATCTTTAAGCCGGATCTCCAGCTTTTTCCCCGAGATTCTGATAATCCTCTCCGCCAGGTCCAGGAATGAAAAACTCTTACCCGTGCAGATATTATAATCATGATGCCGGGGGTCATTTTTTATGAACCAGTCGGTTATGTTAACCAGATCGTCGATATACAGAAAATCGAATCTTTTATTATGATTTACCGGGACAGGAAGACCGAGTACGGCATAGCAGCAGGCGTTGGAGATAAAACGCACTCTCCAGTCTTCATATCGGCCGAATACCCCGAAAAGCCTGAGGTTATAAATATTGCCGCTTGAGCGGGCATATTCGTTCATGATGAATTTGGAAAATCCGTACTGGTCCTGCGGGATGTATGAACCGAAATAATCCTCCTTCATCCCCGGATTCCAGTGCTCCCGGGAGAATTCCGCGCCCGAACCGTAATAGAGCATCCTGCCAAAGCTGGCGGAGCAATTGGCGATATTAATAAACATTCTCAGGTTATATTCCAGGACCCTTGCCGGGTCTTTACCGGAGTGCTTAGGAACGGCGTCATAGGTAGCGGTATGGATAACCGCGTCAAACCGGTTGGAATTAAGGAAACCCGATACGGCTTGGGAATCAAACAAGTCTAAATCCCTGCGGTTCTGGTTAATAATGTCATGCTTATTGCCCAGCCTCTCACTGATATTCCTGGCGATGAACCCGTTTCCTCCGGTAATAAGAATCTTCATCTGTTTTTGCGGCTGCAAGCCATATTAGCGTTAAACTCTGATCTGCTCAGGAACGGCCAAAGGTCTTCCATAGGCCTGGAAACGATTCTTCCGTCAGGGGTTACTTCAGAGACGGCTTTCGGCTGAGTCATCAAGTCCGGCTCAATGTTTACATCGCAGACTACCGGCCCGTTATAAGCAAACACTTTTTTCAGTTTTGATTTTAAATTCGCCTGGGCGCCGATCTTAACAGCCTTTAAACCGTAAGCCCGGGCAATCTTAACCGTATCGGGAACAGTCAAGCCACTTGAAGGGTCGCATCCGACAAGGTTCCCTTTGAAAAACTTGTTTTGCGTGGCCCTTATGGAGGCATAGGCGAAATTATTCAGCACAAAAAGCTTGATCGGGAGACGGTATCTCTTCAAAAGCTCCAATTCCTGAATATTGTGCTGCAGGCCTCCGTCTCCAACGATGCATACAACCCTTCTTCTGCCGCTGGCAAAACAGGCTCCGATGCTTGCCGGGAGCCCGAATCCCATAGAGCCAAGGCCAGGAGAATTAAAAAATCTCTGCCCGTTCTTTATCTTAAAAGCCTGCATGGTGATTTCGCTGCAGGTCCCGGAACTCCCGGGGACGATCACGTCATCGCTCTTTAACAGATCGGACAAAGCATTTACTAATACGTAGGTATTAACGCGGCCTTTAATTCTGGCATACTTGTCTAGGACCACCGGGTATTTCTTTTTCCATTCCCGGCACTGCTTAAGCCACAAAGAAACATCGGCATGAATCCTATTCTTCTTAGCATTAAGCCGTTCCAGAAAGAACTTAGCATCGATGTTAAATTTAAGTTCGATATCAGCCGTAAGCTTATTGATCTCCCGGATATCTATATCTACAATCACCTTCTTTGCGCATAAGGCAAAGTTCTTATGGTTGAAGGCCGTCTGGCCCAGGTCAAGCCTGGCCCCGATACAGATGATCAGGTCCGCGTTCTGCTGGGCGAAATTAGCCGCCCTCTGCCCCACCGCGCCGGGCCTGCCGATAAACAATTCATGGTCCTCCGGTAATAAGTCAACCGTTCTCCATGTAGTCAGGACGGGTATCCTGCATCTAACGAGGAGCTTCTTAAACTCCCCCACCCCTCCCGATAGCCTCACCCCGTTACCAACCAGTATCACCGGCCTTTTGGAAGAATTAATCAGCCTGATAAGCCGATTGATCTTGGGCTCCAGACCTTTAACATCTTTATGTTTCTTCGGCTCGAGAAAGGGCCTTAATCTCTTCTCATCAATAAATGCACCCTGGACATCTAGCGGGATATCCAGCCAGACCGGGCCGGGCCGGCCGTTTTTAGCCAGATAAACCGCCTTCTCCAGATGATACCTTATGGAATCCGGGTTCATAATCGTAACCGCATATTTGGTAATAGGCTTTACTAATGAAACAATATCAGCTTCCTGGAAACCCTTCTGCCGTAGTCCGCTCTTTCCGATTAAATCGCCTCTTTTTACCTGGCCGGAAATAAACAGTACCGGGCTAGATTCGATCCAGGAAGAGGTTACCCCAGTTATAGTATTGGTCCCTCCGGGCCCGGTAGTAACCAGAGCTACCCCGATATTTCCCGTATATTGGCTATACGCGTCTGCGGCAATCGCACAGGCCTGTTCGTGGAGATTAGCCACATACTTCAATTTTCTACATCTGCCGAGGGAATCAACCAGGTGCATCGAACCGCCGCCCGGGAGCATGAAGACAAACTTCACCCCCAGGCCGGAGATATATTGCATTACATAATCGGAGAGCTTAATCATGATTTTCCTTCGATAAAATTAGGGCGTCTAGTTCTTTTAAGGCCTCTTTTAAGGTCAGGCTGCTTTTATTCCACGGCCGGGATATAAGAATCCCCCTGATTCCCATATTCTGCGCCTGCTGAATATTCTCCGGATTATCATCAACCAAAACATCAACCTTATCCAGCCACTTCAGATATGAGGCCTTGTTTTCGTCGTAAGACGGGACCTTCCCCGTCCGAAAAGACGGTACGAAATGAAAACCTCGTATCCACTTACCGAAGTTTTTCATCACCCAGTGAGCCGAGACATGCGCAGCTTTCAGGGGAACTGCGGTAAGTGCGATATGCCTGGCCTTGTCTCCGGAAGCCTGGAACCAATTCAGCGTTTCGGAATTGGGAGGCATAAGCATATACTTCCCGGAGAGGCGATAGGCATCAAGCGACTCCAGGTACTCCTCCCTGGTGCTCTTGAGTATGCGCTCCGGAGGATTTTCAATAATCTGCTCAAAGGTAACCCCGCAACCCGGATGCTCGGGAAGCCATTTATCCCTTAACCATTCAGCCATAAGATTATTCAGTACGTCGTCAACATCCCAGGCAATAGTAAGCATCTCGCTATTTTATATTCTTATAAAGCCAGTCCGCGCGAAAGGTAAGCTCGGTCTTTCTCTCCTTGTTCTGCGCGATACCCTTATCCTCGTAGAAAGAATCGTCCTTATAATGAGTGGTTGAGACCTCCTCGAAAATTACCCCGTCCTTAGTCGCAAAATCATGCCTTACAGACCTCTCCACCGTAAGCATGTCTCCGGCCTTAAGCGACTTAACTTCCTGGCCTACGGTTACATCCATACTACCGTAGAGCACCTGAAAGGTCTCTTCTTTCTTAAGATGGTGATGAAAAGGATGCTTCTGCCCGGGCAGAAGTATTATAATCTTCTTGCAATACTCCCGGTTAATGCAATTAAGAATCGCTGCTCCCCACTCTTCGTAGCGTTCTATACCGTAATGGTGAGAAAGCTCCAAATCCACTTTATTAGACAAAACTATATGGCTTTTCAAGATAATCTCTTTGAGTTCTTTTATGATCTTTAATACCTTTTCCCGGAGATTTCTCACCTTTAAAGAATCGAATAATACCGGTTCGCCGCTTCCGATATCCTTAACCGCGGTGTATTCGGTATATTTAGAAATGTCATTGGCGGTCAGCTGCCCTTCTTGACAGGGAATTGCAAAAAACAAATTATCCTTATTCAATTTATTTCCGCTCCTAACCGCGGTTCTGACGAATACCCCTCTTCTTAATCCGGCTAAATCCGCTTTTTCTTTCTGGGTTACGGCGTATCTCTCGCCTTCTACGCCGCATACCCGATAAGCCTCTACGGCAGCATCAAGCCACCTTTCAATCTGTTCGGGCGTAGAAGAGTAAGCGTTAAGCGGATATTTATCCGAATGGACAGCAACATGCCTTTCAAAAACCTTTGCCCCCTTGGCAATAGCCATTTTTATGGAATCGCAATTCTCCGGTTCTTCATGGGTAGAAAATCCTACGGCAATCCCCGGATAGCGGTCTTTAAGATAATCTATCTGGTTTAACTGCAGATTATCCTCTTTAGTAGGGTATTCCCCCACGCAATGCATAATGCAAAACTTCTTGCCTCTGTGCTCAAAAAAAGTAACCACCTGATCGATCTCTCCGGCTCCTGCACCGGCCGTAGAGGCTATTATGGGCAGGTCGGTCTGGACTATCCGTTCCAAAAGCGGCCAGTCGGTAAAAGAACAGCTTCCGATCTTTATGGCATCATAACCATGTTTTTCAATAAGGCCTACCGAGGCCTCGTCAAAGGGAGTACAGATAGCCAGGAATCCCCGGCCGGTGATTTCGTCTTTAAGGGTTTTGAATTCGGCCTCCTTAAGACGGGTATCCTCAAACCTCTTTACATACTTGACGTCTTTCCTGCCTTTAAAAGCGGGGTGGATAAAATTTTCCAGATCCCTGTACTGAAGCTTAAAGGCGAATTTGAAATCGAACTTCGCACAGACCTTGCCTATCTGCCTGATAATCTCAAGCCCGTGCTTCGGGTCTCCGGAATGATTGTTGGCCATCTCGAATATGAAGAGTTTACTAAAATCAAAGGCTTGACTCATAATTCCTCCCCGCTATAATTTCAAAACCGCATCGTCCCTGCAGGCTAAACTATTCTTAAATATCTTCTTAGCTACCCCTAAAGCCCGGTTGCGCTCATTGATATTTAAATAAACTTCGGAGTCAAAATGCAGCAAGGCTAATCGCCTTACCCCTGCCCTGACTGCTGCCTTAGCAGCATCCTGAGGGTTTAAATGCGGCCATTTCCTATTGATCTGCCCGGGCTTTAGCGAGCATTCGGAAATAAAAAGATCTGCCCCTTTTGCCAGCAGTAAAAGATTTTTGCAGGTGCCCGTATCCGTGCAAAAAGCGATTTTCTTTCCCTCCCTGCAAATGCTGTAGCCGTAACAGAGCGTAGAGTGCTTAAGCGGCAGGCAGGATACCCACTCGGGTGTCGATACGCCTCCGGAAATCTCATGAAGGCGCAGCCGTACGGACAAAAATGAGCGCGGCGCAGTATAAGGCTGCTTTATAACCTCTCTAAAAAAAGCCGCAAGCCCCGGAGGTCCGTAAATATCCATCGGCCTTCTAAATCTGAATTTAGCCAGGGCATGCAAACCGATTACATGGTCAAGATGATAGTGGCTTAAAAACAAAAATATCGGCTTGTCTTTTTTGAGTAGGCCGCTGGCTTTATGAAACCCGCTTCCCGCATCGAAAATAATATATTCCTTCGCGGTCTCCACAAAAACACAGGTGGTATTACCGGTCAAGGTATCATACCATCCGTTTGTGCCCAGAAAACGTATCACCATATCTTTATGCAAATAATCCTCTGTACCAGTTCACTGTTTTCTTCAGCCCTGACTCAAGCCTTATCCTTGGCTTCCAGCCCAGGACCCTGCGGGCCTTTACCGAAGAAAGATACTGGTGAGGTATTTCAAATCTAGCAGAATTAAGAATCTTGTATCTCTCCTTTGCTCCCGCAACCCGGAATATTTTTTTCGCCAGACTCAACACATTGACTGGCTTTTCTTCGCTGAAGTTAAAAGCCTCGCCTGCCAGACTTAATTTAACCAGTTTCTCCGCCAGCATCAAATAACCGGTTACAATATCGTCCACATAAATATAGTCGCGTGTAAACTTTCCATTGGAGCGGATATTAAGTGTCTCTCCTGTAACGGCGCAACGGGCGGCATCCGGAATAATCCGGGAAAAATTAAAATCTCCCGCCCCGTAGATGTTACCGCAGCGGGTTACGCAAACCGGAAGCCCGTAGGTATTAAAATACGTATAAGCTAGAAGATCGGCGCAACTTTTGGAAGCATCGTAAGGATGGGACCCGCAAAGCGCAGCATCTTCGCGGTAAGGCAGCTTATTATGAATGCCGTAGGCCTTATCGCTGGAGGCGATAATCACGCCTTTAATGCCTTTGGAATTCCGGCAAGACTCAAGCACATTCCAAGTACCCTTGATATTAGTAGAAAATGCTTTTAAGGGCAGCTGATGAGCCCGGCCAACCAAAGAAGTCGCAGCAAGATGGAATACATATTCAATCTTATTCCTTTTAATCAGCTTCAATAGTAGGGCGTAATTTTCCACGCTCCCTTTTATAACGCGCACTTTCTTTATTGTTTCAGGAGTTAAGATGGTTTCTTTTCTTCCGATTTTGATATCCAATCCGGTAACAATTGCTCCGGATTCTACAAGGCTCTTTACCAGGTGTGAACCTAAAAATCCTTCATATCCAGTAACCAGCACCCTTCTATTCTTCCAGAAGCTTCTTTTCATAATCAGTCCTTCCATACCCTCCAGGGAGCCTTGTTCTTATTCCAGAGGTCATTCAATATGTTAAGCTCTCTCTGCGTATCCATACACTGCCAGAAGCCGTCGTGCTTATACACTGATAGCTGGTTTTCAGCCGATATACGGGTCAGCGGGTCCTGTTCAAGGAATAACTCTTCCCCGCCGTTTAAATAGCGGAAGAATTTTCTGTTAAAGACAAAGAATCCGCCGCTAATATAACCTTGGCTAACCAACGGTTTCTCCTTAAACTCCCGGACATTCTTCCCTCTGATCACTAGCTCTCCGAAACGCGAAGAAGGATGCACGCCGGTAAGGGTGCCGATAGCTTTGCTCTTATGATGAAACTCGAGTAGCTTTCTTATATCGACATCGCCCACCCCGTCGCCATAAGTGACCATAAATGTGTCTCCGTCAATATACTCCTCGATCTTCTTTATGCGTGCACCTGTCCCTGCCTGCGCCCCGGTATTAACCAAGGTTACGTTCCAATCCTTCTCAAGATGGGCGTTGTGAAAGGTAATATTGCTGCGGCTTCCCAGGCTAATGGTAAAATCGTTATTCATCGCCTCATAATTAAGAAAATATTCTTTTATCATCTCGCCCTTGTATCCCAGACAAAGTATAAAATCCTTGAAGCCGAAATGGGAATATAGCTTCATAATGTGCCAGATGATCGGCCGGTCGCCGATCTCCACCAGCGGCTTAGGCCTGACTTCCGTCTCTTCCCTTAGACGCGTTCCCCTGCCGCCGCAGAGGATCACCACCTTCACTTTATCCTTTTTCATGTCTTACCTCCGCATTACACCAGAAATATAGATATGCAATTACGACAATTTCGCAACCGGGATTTCCGCAGGTTTAGCTACCCGGCCAAACATCGAATTCTTGATCGCCCAAAGATACCATTTCAAATATCCGGGAAGCCACTTCAACAATCTGAATCTTGATTTGCCTTCGGTCCGTTCTTTCCAGACAGTAGGGATCTCTTTAATCCTATACCCCAGGAAATGGGCCTTTACTACCAACTCCAGGGCAAATTCCGGGCCACTTCTGCTTTCTATCTTAATCTCTTTCAATAACCTGCCAGAATACATTTTAAAATTATTAGTCGCATCATGGGTAGGGATACCGGCCAAATAGTATAGAGACATCCCGGCAATCCGCGATAATACCCCTTTGACAAACGGAGCCCCGACCTGCCTACCCCCCCTCATGTATCGCGAAGCACAAACGATTCCGTAACCCTCGGATATATATTTATACATTCGGTCTACTCCTGAATATTCATCGGATAAATCCGCCATAGTAATCAAACACGCTTCGCTATCTCTACTCGCTAGCAGGCCGGTTTTAATTGCATTTAATCCTCCGGAGCCGAATTTATTTTTAACTAAAACAATCTTTTCGTCCGACATCATCCTCTTTTTTAAATAAGGCAGGGACGAATCATGCTCGGAATCGTAGACAAGATAGACCTTATAAGCGGGATGGACATCTTTGTCTATCTGATTCAACGTTTTTAAAATACCTGAGCCTTCATTATATATGGGGATTACGATATTTAACATACGCTACTACCTTTCAGGCTAGACATTCCCATATGCTGATTTTATATTCAGCAATCTGACGGCCCGGATGACTTCTGCCAAGGCTTCTTTCAGGTCTTTTTGAAGGCTAAAACCTTCTTTTCTTATTCTGTCGTAATCTACTTCATAGTCTCTCTGGTCCGCATCTTTGCCAAAATCGGCAAAATGAACATAGGGAGTAAATTTGCAAATCTTCTCTACCTGGTCTTTTACCGTCAGGGCGATATCTTTTTTAGTGAGATTCATACT
>Ga0233425_10009339_pt1 | contig 12519 bp, 10 predicted proteins | sample Watercolumn_Towu_2_FD_181712 | JGI IMG/M metagenome (GOLD analysis project Ga0233425, IMG submission 181712) | Freshwater microbial communities from Lake Towuti, South Sulawesi, Indonesia - Watercolumn_Towuti2014_140_MG | ecosystem: Environmental > Aquatic > Freshwater > Lake | place...
CCACTACCGAGGCTCTGTTCGCCCCCTCCCCCTCTCCGGCCACGAGCGCCTCGGCCGCGGCCTCGACCAGCGCCTCCACGTTGGGAGGGAAACTGCTCGGGTCCTTCCCTTCGGGGACCTTCTCGACCCGGTAGTTCAGCGAATGCCCTGCCGACAGCGCATACGCCGTGTCCCCCGGTCCCCGCTCGGTGACGAACAGGATGACCTCCCACCCCCCTTCGTCGGCCATGAGAAACCGGACCTCCCCCTTCTCGTCTTCCACGTTCACGAGACTCCAACCCTCGGGCGGGAAACCGCTGTCAGGACCGGTGGGGAGCAGCTCGTATGGGGTTGCTGCCAGAAACGTCGCGGTCGCTGCCGCTGCCAGGATGGACATCATCGACCGACTCCGAGCCTATCTCCTGGTCAACCGTTCGAACTCATCCAGAAACCACCGCTCCGCTTCGGGCGGAAGCATGGGCTCGATCCGCTCGACGAGCGGCTCGACTCCCAGGTTCCACGGCTCCGGCGGTGGTGCCATGAGGTCACGCGCCTCGGTGGCAAGGAGCACGTTGTCCGCGTGCTTGACCTCGGCCGGCATGGGCCAAGAAAGCCCGAAACGCTCGGCCACGCGGAAGAGAACCCGGTCTTCCAGCTCGGTGAACTGCGGCAGGAACTGCTTCACCGGACGGGGCAGATCGGTGAGATAGGCCTCTCCGGCATCGTGCAGCAGCCCCCAGAGACTCAGCCGTGAGGGAAGGACCCGCGACACCCTCACCGAGTGCTCGGCAACCGAGTAATAGCGGAGACAATGCCCGTTGAACCGGCAGAGATTGGCCAGCGAGTGGGCGATGTCGCGCACATCGATGTCCTCAGCCCTCGGCTCCACCGAGTAGAACTTACGTCCCGTGAATGTCTGGATCCAGCTCATGATCCCCCCACGTCAATGGGCGGATTCTACTCTCCCTTTCCCCGGGATGCACGCACGGAAATGCCTTTGGACCTGGGGGTTCAGTCGAGCGGGATCGTGTCGAGCACCACCCCTTCCGGGTGGCTGATCATCAGGACCGATGCCCCATCCGGGGAGAACACCACGGTGGAATCGCCCTGCGGCCGGGCAAACACCTGGGCCGCGGCCGCCGGCAGTGCAACTTCCACGGTTTCGAGCCCGCCGGAAGGCACGGTGAGCAGCTTGCCCTGGTGCACGAGGTAGAGGCTCCCGTCCGCCATTTCGGCCTTCTCCTCGAAGGTCGCGGGCGGCCCGGACAGCACTGAGATCTCCTTCGTGTCGGCATCCATCCGGACCAAGCGGTCCTTGCCTCCTTCCTGGTCGTGCAGGTACAGGTGCATGCTCCCCATGTCGAAGAAGTAGTCAGGCTCGTCCGAACCATACTCGACCACCTTCCAGTAGAGATCCGACATGCGGATGAAGATCAGCCCGACCAGCTTCTGCTGGAACACGTTCCACTGCTTCATCATGGTTTCCTGGCGGGAGAACGCTACCGCAGTCTGTCCGTCACCGGAGAACTCCACCGGCCCGAAGCCGGGGAGGTTTCCGACGAACTTGCGCTCGACCAGGTCGATCACCGAGCAGGGGTCGGCCTCGTCCCACTCGTCCCACTCGTCCCACTCCTCCTCGTCATCCGGCCATTCCTCCGGAACCACCTCGGGAGCCAGCGTAACCGGGTGCACGAAGCACTGAGTCGGGGCCAGGATCGCGAGGTCACCCTCCGGCTGCACCACGAGCTCGTCCGCACAGTTCGGGAACGCGATCGTGTCCTCCACCACGCCGGTGGCCGTGTTCATGAAATGCACCTGGGCCTCGGGAAGGCCGTCCTCCTTCCACCAGGACATGGATACCAGCAGCGCCCGGTCCACCGGAGAGAAGGCCGTGGAGCGCACGGCATAGGGGAAGAACTGCTCGTGCACCGCGTCGTGGACGAGGTCGATCACCGTGACTCGCCGGAGCTCCATCAGGTAGGTGCTCCATTCGTACTGCCCCTCGGACCACTCGTCCACCGGCTTGTTCGACAACACCAGGAAATCCCCGTCGGGCGACACTTCGAGCACGGCATAGGGGTTCGCCAGCTTGTAGGCCGAGGATGCCTTCATGGTCGACAGATTGAGCACCTGGATCTGCAGGCCGTCCTCGAGCAGGAGGAACGCCACCTCGCCGTCGGGCGAGAATGCAAACCACCGCAGCCCGCACAGCCCCTCCGGGTGGTGCACTTCCCCGCTTTCCACATCGACGGCGACCAGGCAGAGGCCGGCCTTCGAGTCCCGCTGGACCAGGAGAACCCGGCCGTCCGGGCTCAGGCCGGCCCGGTCGTATGGGCTGGGCGGGAAGACGATGGGGGCCGTCGGGTCATCCGGCGTCTCCGGGTCATCCGGTGTTTCCGGGTCGTCCGGTGTCGGGTCGTCCGGTGTCGGGTCGTCCGGTGTCGGGTCGTCCGGTGTCGGGTCATCCGGCCTCGGGTCGGGGGACGGCTGGACATCGATCTCGCCAGGGACGATCTCGTCGTCGGAATCGGGGAGCTTCCCGTCCGGCTCGCATCCGGCCAGCGCCAGGAGCCCCAGTGCAAGTGCTGCGGCCAGGGCGGCTCGCCGGCACATCCCTCCCTCTCTGGACCAGTTGTTCTTCATGGCGTTCCTCCTTCGCCCGGGGTCAACGTTCCGTGACTCACGAACCCATGACAAGCAAGTTCAGTGCCAACCGTTCGACCTTCCTCGATGTTGCCGTCACCGCGGGCTGAACTCCCCCCTTGCGCACACACGAGAAAAGGAGATTATCTTGTCTATGATGGCCGATATTTATATCAGGGGTGCGAGCGGTCCTTGCAGTCCTCTGCTTCGAGCAGTCACTGTACACAACATGCACACAGGACCGCGCACATGGAGATTTCCGCCCCCGTACGTGGGCGTCGTTCAGGAGCGAACTTCGCCGCACGAGCACTCCCAGGCGGGGTCCCCTGGACCGGCGGAAACGGCCCAACCCGAGGCAACAGGCCGTCCGGAGCGCTTCCTGGAGGCCGGGCATGTCGCAAAACCGCCCCGCAGAGCCCACGTGGCACGGAACTTGAATTGGCCCCGGAGCGAACGCGGATTGGAGCGAACGCGGATTGGAGGAGGGAGCCATGAAGATCAATCGAACGAGCGTGACGGGTTTCGGAGCGGCGGCGATTGCCCTGGCGGGGCTCGCTCTTTCCGGCTGCGGCCTGGAGAGCAACCCCCAGCCCTGGCCGAGCGGGAGCGAAAAGTACTCTGCGGACGGTGCGCTCAGCGCGGAAGATACCTTGAGCGCACCGGACTGCACCGCCGACTTCGGAGGATGGTATCCGGGAGGCGATGCGTCCGTGGCGGAGACCCAGGCATACGACCTCTCGGCGGAGGAGTCCTGGTACTTCCCGGGCTCGGATTCAACGGCCGTAGGGGGCGACTCGGGAGGGGGCCCGCTCATCCCGGGGGATGACGACCCGCCCGACGGCTGCGTTCCCAATTGTGAGCAGAAGCAGTGCGGGCCGGATGGCTGCGGCGGGTCATGCGGGTGGTGCTCGGCCTCGGCGAGCTGCCAGGACGGTAGCTGCGTGGTCGTGGACGGCTGCACGCCGGAATGTGCCGGGCTCATGGTAGGCGAGCCGGACGGCTGCGGCGGCGTGTGCACTGGCGGCGGCATGGGAATCGGCCTGAAGCCGGGCGGTGCGCAGGACGTGGGCTACTTCCGCAAGCTGGTGGCGCAGGGGCAGGTTCCCGACCCGCAGTTCTTCCCCATTGAGGGGTTCCTGAACGAGCACGACACGCCGCTGCCGGCACCGGACTACTCGCTGCTGGTGACCATGCACGCATTCCTGGGGCTGTTCTACGACCCGCAGGCGGGTAAGCCGCTCATCTCGATGCAGCTCGGGATGAACTCGGGGCTCGACCCGGCGATCATCGAGAACAAGCACCTCAACCTGGCGGTGGTGGTGGACGCATCGGGCTCCATGGGGGAAGCGGACAAGATGGAGTTCGTGAAGGTGGGGCTCAAGCTGATGGTCGATACGCTGGACGACAACGACATCATCAGCATCATCTCGTACGATGATTCGGTCAAGGTGGAGAGCCCGCCCGTGCATGCCACCGCGGAGAACAAGCCCAAGCTGCTGGCCGTGATCGACGGGCTGACTCCGGGCGGGTCGACCAACCTGCACGCAGGCATGGTCCAGGGGTTCGAGCAGGCCATGAAGAACATCACGGATTCAGAAGCGATCCACAGGGTCATGCTGCTCTCGGATGGCAACATCACAGCGGGAGTATCGGACGTCCCCACGATCCTTGCCAAGGCCGCTTCCTACAACGCGGCGGGCATCGGAATCACGACCATCGGAGTGGGGCTGAGCTTCAATTTCGACCTGATGTACAGCCTGGCGAGCCAGGGGAACGGGAACTTCTACTTCCTGGACAAGGGGGAGAAGCTGGTGGAGGTGTTCCAGTCAGAGCTCGAGTACCTGCTGACCCCGGTTGCGGACAACCTGAAGATCTCGTTCTTCCTGCCGCCCGGCTTCTCGGTCGAGAGCATCTACGGATTCGACTTCGACGAGCAGAACGGCGAGGTGGTAATCCTGGGTCCGTCGCCGCAGTACACGGTGGCCCCCAAAGAGGACAAGCCGCCGGTGGTCAACCCCGGGGACAGCGGAGGCGTGGCCGTGTCCACCCTGTTCGCGTCCAAGAAGAACGGCCTGGTCATGGTCAAGATCAAGGCGGAGAACCCGGACATCTTCGAAGCGTGGGAGTCGGTGGACGACTTCGCGATGATCAAGTACAGCTACGAGCTGGTGGACAAGGGGAAGACCGAATCCGCGACCAAGAAGGTAGCCATGGGCAGCCTCTCGTACTTTGCCGAGGATGACCCCGGCTCCCCTCTGGCCTACTTCACCGGGCCGACGATGGAGCGCAACTTCTGCATCCTGCGTGTCGCGCTGGCCATCAAGCAGGCCTGCACCCTGTTCAACCAGGGCGAGGAAAACATCGACGCCGCAATCAAGGAGATTGCCGATGCCGACACGTTCTGCACCGGCATCAACTTCACGCTCGAGGATCCGGTGATCACCGAGGACGTGGAATTCCTCAACCAGGTCAAGACCAACATGTGCACCCTCGCGGAGTGCGTGCTGCCGCAGTAGCTCCCTCGTTCCTGCTGCCCGGTCCCGGCCTCACGGACCAACCCCGGATTTTTCTGTTGCCTAGTGGTGCCTCCATCGCTATACTCCGCCCGGTTTCGGGGTAGTGCCGGGGGGGGTAGGGGCTGTGTAGTGCTTGGGGGTGGAAGAAGGCCCCCTTTTTTTTTGGATCGGGTTTTGACGTGCTCAACGAGATGACGAAATCGCTGGCGGAGCAAGGGGACAAGGCGCTCGCGGCCATGGGTTGCTACGTGGTCGACGTGGAGGTGGAGCCGTCCCGTTCGCGGCCGCTGGTCCGCTACTTCATCGGCTGCCTGGATGACAGCACGGTCACCGTGGACATCTGCGCCCGGGCCAGCCGTACCCTGGAGGCGCTGCTGGACGAGTCCGGGCGGTTCGGAACCGAGTACGCCATCGAGGTCTCGAGCCCGGGCATCGACCGACGCCTGGCCCGTCCCAACGACTTTGCCCGCTTCGCAGGACGCCGCGTGAAGATCCGCCTGAAGAACCCGCTCGAAGGCAACCCGGGCAACCCGCTCGAAGGCAAGAGGAACCTGGAAGGGATCCTCGTCTCGGCCGACCAGCGGAAGCTGGTGATGTCCGTGGGTGACGAGCAGCTCGAGCTGTCCTATGAACTTCTGGCCAGGGCGAACCTGGTCTTCGATTCTGCCAGTTCGGAGGAGTAGATGGAGCCGAATCTCAACAACGTCATTTCCGAAATCAGCAAGGAGAAAGGCATCTCGAGAGAGGTGCTGGTCGAGGCACTGGAGGCGGCGATCCTTGCGGCAGCCCGGAAAGTGTTCGGACAGGACCGCCAGTTCGAGACCCGTTTCAACGAGGAATCGGGGCAGGTGGAGCTGTTCCAGTACATGCGCGTGGTATCCGAGGTTGAGGATTCGGAGCAGGAAATCAACCTGGACCAGGCGCACCTGGTCGACCCCGAGGCCATGGACGGCGACGAGCTCGGCTTCGAGATCTTCTACAGCCCGCTGGACCAGGACAAGGCCCGCGACCAGGAAGTCCAGTACGGCGACATCCTGGGCATCTCGGCCCTGCGCAGCACGTTCGGCCGGATCGCGGCCCAGACCGCCAAGCAGGTCATCAACCAGCGCGTCCGGTCCGCTGAGCGCGAAATCGTGTTCAACGAGTACAAGAACCGCAAGCACGAGCTGGTGACCGGTATCGCCCGCCGGTTCGAGCGGGGGGACATCATCGTCGACCTCGGCAAGGCAGAGGCCATTCTCCCGCTGCGCGAGCAGGTCCCCAAGGAATCCTACCGTGCAGGCGACCGGGTGCAGGCATTCGTCCTGGACGTCCTCGACTCGGAGCACTCGGTGAAGGGGAGCCAGGTGGTGCTCTCCCGCCGCCACCCGTTCCTGGTGGTCCAGCTCTTCGAAATGGAGGTGCCGGAGATTTACGAAGCCATCGTCAAGGTGGTGAGCGTGGCCCGTGAGCCGGGCGAGCGCACGAAGATCGCCGTCACCTCCACGGACAGCGATGTAGATCCCGTGGGTGCGTGCGTGGGTATGAGAGGTGCTCGCGTGCAGGCCGTCGTCCAGGAGCTGAAGGGCGAGAAGATCGACATCGTCCCCTACAGCCCGGACCTCGCCCGCTTCGTCTGCAATGCCATTGCCCCGGCGGAAGTCGCCCGCGTGCTCATCGATGAAGATACCAACACCATCGAGCTGATCGTGCCCGACGACCAGCTTTCGCTGGCCATCGGCCGTCGCGGCCAGAACGTGAAGCTGGCTTCGCAGCTCGTCGGCTGGAATATCGAGATCCACAGCGAATCGCAGATCCAGGAGCAGAAGCGGGGCATTCTCGACGCGCTGCTCGAGGCCGGAGTCATGGAGGCGATGGACATCGAGTACATGTTCAAGCTCGGTCTCCACTCCATCGAGAACATCCTCGGCACCCCGGACGAGGAGCTGCTCGAGTTGCCGGGCATCAAGGAAGAAACCCTGCCCAAGCTCCGCGACGCTCTCGAGGATCTCCGGGAGCGGAGAATCGAGGAGGAGGAGCGGCGCCGGGCCGGCGAGCAGGCGGCTGCTGCCGCACCGACGGTCGTCTCCCTTCCTGCCACGGAAGGAGCGGAGGCGACGCCCGAGGCAGCGGCTCCTGCAGCGGCAGCGGAGGAATCTGCGGCCCCTGTGACTGCGGGGGACGACCCCGTTGAGGAGGAGGCCGTCGTCGAGCCGGTCGCAGCGGGTGGCGAAGTCGCGGGTGACGGCGGCACGGTTGGAGACGCCCCGGCCGGAAACGGCACGGGCGGAGATGACACGGACGGGAAGTAATGGTCGACCGGGTGGCGCGTGACCACGGAGAGGATGATGAGGTTCGCCGCAGACACATACCGCTTCGCACCTGCCTTGGCTGTCGGGCCACACGGCCCTGCAACGAGCTCGTGCGCCTGGCGGTCGTCGACGGCCGGGTCGTTGCCGATCCGGGCCGGCGTCTCGGCGGCAGGGGGGCCTGGCTGTGCCCCGATCCTACCTGTGCGGAACGGGCAGCACGGCGTGGGGCATTCGAACGCGGGTGGCGGGGCCGTGTGCTGCCGCCGGACCTCGACCAGCTCCGCGGAGTTCTCGCCGCGGAGCGGTGCAAGATAGGGGGGCGCTAGTCATGACGAAGATTCGGGTCTACGAGCTGGCCAAGGAACTTTCCTCCGCTGCGAGGAAGCTGACTGCCGGCGACGTGAAGGAGAAGGCCACCGAGCTGGGCATCGAGATCGATGGACACCTCTCCTACCTGGAGGATGACGATGCCGCTCGCATCCGTCGGGCCTTCCAGGCCGCGCCCGAGCCGGGCCAGGAGAAGCGGGTCCGGAGTACGGTGGTCCGCCGGCGTCGCGTCGGTGACGGGGACGGTGCGTCCGTTGAGGTCACCACGACCACCACGATCGCTGAACAGCCGGCAGAAGGCGTTGCCCCCAAGGCCGCCCGCATCGTCCGTCGTCGGACGACGATGGAGCCGGCAGCAGACGAAGCCGCAGGCGATGCACAGTCCATCGTTTCGTCCGAGGGAGAAGCGGTCGAGGCCGGCGAGCAGGCCCCGGAGTTGCTCCCGGTCATTGAGGCCGCCGAGGCCGCTGCAGAGCAGCCGGCCGCAGACGAGCGGCCCCCGCAGGCCGATGTCGACACCGCAGCCGATGTCGAGCCCCAGCCCTTCCCGCAGGAACCGCAGACCGCAGAGTCGGTCGCAGTCGAGGCACCGGCATCGGAACAGCCCACTGCCCGGGCAGCAGAAGCCCCACTGCTGCCGCCCGCAGCAGAACCCGCAGCGGTTTCGCCCCAGGCTCCGGGAACAGCAGCCTCGGCCACGACGCCCCCGGCCTCGGCCACGACGCCCCCGGCCTCGGCAACGCCGTCCGCACCGGCTCCTGCAGCCGTTCCCGCGCAGCCTGAGGCGGTCCCCACGCTTCGTCGCCGGCCCCGTGGCCGGGAGGAATTCCGGGCCGTCGTGGTGGCCATGCCGGAAGTCACCGAGACTCCCAAGCCGGCCCCCGCTCCCGTGGTACCTCGCCCCGGCACCCTTCCGCGCCCCTCCACCAAGGAGATCGAGAAGGACGAGGATGCCTCCCGGCCGAAGCGCCGGGGCAAGCGCCTCATCTACGACCGTCGGCGGGAGGGCACGTCTCCCCCCGCAGCCCAGGTCGACCGGGAAGGCCGGCCGATCCGCCTCAAGCGGAAGAAGGGCGGTCGCGGTGCGGAAGGCGATCAGAGCGCGTCCGCGGTCCAGAAGCGCACCGTGCAGATCGACGAGACCATCTCCGTAGCGGACATGGCCAACCAGATGGCAGTCAAGGCCAGCATCGTGCTGCGGAAGCTGTTCGAGCAGAACATCATGGTCACGGTCAATGACCAGCTCGACTACGAGACGGCCGCCATCATCGCCAACGACCTCGGCTACGAAGTGGAGAACACCTCGTTCGACGTGGGCAAGTACCTCGTGTCGGAAGAGGACAAGGCGGAAGACATGGTCACCCGCCCGCCCGTCGTCACCATCATGGGCCACGTCGACCACGGCAAGACGTCGCTCCTGGACCGCATCCAGACAACCGACATCGCATCCGGGGAAGCCGGCGGCATCACCCAGAAGATCGGTGCGTACGTGGTCGAAGTTGCCAAAGGCCGCGTCACCTTCATCGACACTCCGGGCCACGAGGCCTTCACGGCCATGCGTGCCCGTGGTGCGCAGGTCACGGACCTCGTCATCCTGGTCGTGGCTGCGGACGACGGCGTCATGCCCCAGACCCTCGAAGCCATCGATCACGCCCGGGCGGCCAAGGTCCCCATCATCGTGGCGGTCAACAAGGTGGACAAGCCCGAGGCGGACCCGGCCCGCATCCGTCGTGACCTGGCCGATCGCGAGCTGGTCCCCGAGGAATGGGGCGGGGATACCATCTACGTCGACGTCTCCGCCCGCACGGGGCAGGGCGTCGACCAGCTCCTGGACATGCTGGTGCTGCAGTCCGAGGTCCTCGAGCTGAGGGCGAATCCGGACAAGCGGGCCACGGGAATCGTCATCGAATCCAGGCTCGAGAAGGGACGAGGTCCAGTTGCCAGTGCGGTGGTCCGGGACGGAACGCTGCGGATCGGTGACTGGGTCGTCGCCGGCATGGCCCAGGGTCGCGTCCGAAGCCTCAACGACCACAAGGGGCGGTCGCTCAAGGAAGTGGGGCCGGGCCTCCCGGCCGAGATCATCGGCCTCGACCGGGTCCCGCTGGCCGGCGAAGCCCTCCACGTCGTCCAGGACGAGAAGACGTCCCGGATCGTGGCAGACTACAAGGAGAAGAAGGAGCGCGACGAGCGGCTCGCCCGCGTTCGGAAGCCCTCGTTCGAGCAGTTCTTCGCCCAGGGCCCCGACTCGGATATCAAGGTCCTCAAGGTCGTGCTCAAGGGAGATACGCAGGGGTCCATGGAGGCCATTCGCCAGGGCATGGAGCAGATCCAGACCGAGAAGGTCAAGCTCGAGGTGATCGGCACGGGTGTCGGCGTGATCTCGGAAAGCGACGTCAACCTCGCACGAGCATCGGAAGGGCTCATCCTCGGCTTCAACATCCGCCCGGATGCCAAGGCCAAGACGCTGGCCGACAGCCTCGGCGTCGAGATCCTGACGTTCAACCTGATCCACGAGCTCATCGACAAGACCCGCCTCCTGATGGAAGGCAAGCTCGAGATGATCGAGAAGGAGGTCTACCTGGGCAAGGCGGAAGTGCGCCAGGTCTTCTCCATTTCCCGGATCGGGAAAATCGCAGGGTGCCAGGTGCTCGAGGGCAAGGTCGTACGCAGCGCCCTGGTTCGCGTCAAGCGGGACAACGAGGTGGTCTGGCAGGGCAAACTCTCCTCGCTCAAGCGCTTCAAGGATGACGTGAAGGAAGTGGCCCAGGGGTTCGAGTGCGGCATGTCGGCCGACGGATTCGACGGGATCCGGGAAGGGGACGTCATCGAGGCGTTCGAGATCCAGAAGGTCGCGGCCACGCTCGACTAGCAACTCCCGCTTCGCCTGTATTGCGGTGAAACCATGGTCGTCGGAGTCTGCCGTTTCGTGCTGTCCATCCCCGGGAGCCAGACGCTCAAGGAGAAGCGCAGCCGCATCCGCCCGATCCTCCATGCCCTGCACCACGACCACCACGTCAGCGTCGCCGAGGTCGACCTCCAGAATGTGTCCGATCAGGCCGTGCTCGCGTTTGCGCTCGTCAGCAACGACCGCCGCGTGGTCAACTCCGAGATCGACCGCATCCTGGCCCGCGTCGAGACGCTGGGGGACATCGTGCTGGGAGAGAGCGACTTCGAGATCGTCAACTACTAGAAGGAAGTCATGAAGACATTCAAGCGGGCCGAGAGGGTGGCCCCCCTCGTCAAGGAGATTCTGGCCGAGTTGCTGGCCCGGAGGGTGAAGGACCCCCGCCTGGCGGCCGTGGTGTTGACCCGGGTGGACATGGGCGACGACCTGCGCCTTGCCAGGGTCGGATTCAGGATAGTGGAGGGGGGATGCGGTCGAGAGGCCGTCGAGGCTGCTCTGGAAGCCGCACGCGGGTTCCTCCGCAAGGAGCTGGGTGATCAGCTCAAGATGAAGTTCACGCCGGAGCTCCGTTTCCGGTTCGACGAAAGCGTGGATCACGTGGAAAACGTAGAGCGGATCCTGAAGGCGCTCGATCTCGACGGCCGCAAGGAGTGAGCACGATGGATGCGCTTCACGGATACCTGCTCCTGGACAAACCGGCCGGGAGAACCTCGGCCCAGGTGGTCCGTTCCGTTTCCCACCTGATTCACGGGGCCCGGTGCGGCCATCTCGGCACCCTGGACCCGGCGGCCACCGGGCTGCTAGTGGCCTGCCTCGGGGATGCGCTGAAGCTCGTCCCGTACCTCCAGAAGGGGCTCAAGCGCTACATCGCTGAGGTGCGGTTCGGGATGGCGACGGATACCTGCGACCTCGACGGCCAGGTCGTTGCAACATCCGAAGTGCCGGCAGTGCTCCAGGACCGCATCTCCCGGGTGCTGCGGCGTTTCCTCGGGACGGTCCAGCAGGTCCCCCCGGTCTACAGTGCCATCAAGGTCAAGGGGCGGAGGCTTCACAAGTCGGCCCGCAAAGGGGAGGAAGTGGAAGTCCCGGTGCGGGAGGTCACCTTCCAGGACATCACCATCGTGTCGCGGCGTCCGGACTCGGTCGTGCTGGACGTCCGCTGCTCCGCCGGTACCTACATCCGGGCGCTTGCCCGGGATCTCGGGAGTGCGGTCAACTGTCCAGCGGTGCTGGCATCGCTGCGCCGGATAGAGAGCACCCCGTTCCACCTGGACGATGCGGTCCAGTTCGAGCTGCTGGAAAGCGGCCGTGCGAAGGTCGAGGAGCACGTTGCTCCGCTGACGCGCTACCTTCCGAACCTCCCCCGCCTGGTGCTGTCCTCGCGGCAGGCGAAGCTGGCACGGACCGGAACGCCGCTGGCGGAGTTGGATGCTGCCCCGGCCGGCCCGATCCTGCTGTTCGACAGTGCGGACCGGCTCCTCGGGATCGGTGAAGGTTGCGAGGAACCCCGAGTGGTCCGGATCCGCCGGGTCTTCTCGGGGCCGGCGTCTCGAGACTGAACATGGTCGTCTCGCCCGCCGATCATCCGGCGGGGCTGCGTCAGGCTTCAGCCGTGGTGCTCGACGTACGCCCAAGATGGGAAGATCCTGTTTAGCAGAACTTCTCCAGGCAGTTTGTCGGGTGGGTCGAGATGGGAAACGGGTTCCAGGGATAACTACGGGTTGGGATTCGTCCCGGGGGCCGCACCGCCGTTCGGGGCACGCTCCCCTTCCGGAGGCGTCACCACGGGCACGGGCAGACCGGGGACCCGGAACGGTCGAACCGGCAGCGCCGGCTTTCGGTCGATCGGTCGAGGCGG
>Ga0233425_10009340_pt1 | contig 12515 bp, 10 predicted proteins | sample Watercolumn_Towu_2_FD_181712 | JGI IMG/M metagenome (GOLD analysis project Ga0233425, IMG submission 181712) | Freshwater microbial communities from Lake Towuti, South Sulawesi, Indonesia - Watercolumn_Towuti2014_140_MG | ecosystem: Environmental > Aquatic > Freshwater > Lake | place...
CTCAGCCTCTGACTCTTCGCCTCGCGGGTGGTCCCCAGGACACCACAGAATGATCGCCCCGCCGCAGCCTGCAGGCCCTGGAGCCTGGAGCCTGGAGCCTGGAGCCGACGATTATGGTTCTCCATCTTCTACTGACGCCCCGATCGAAACCGGGTAGCATACACGTCGCAATGACGCACACGGTGAAGGCACCCGCGGAGTTCGCGCCGTTGTTCGAGGAGGCGGAGAAGCACGTCGCGAGCTACTTCGCACGCAAGCGAGAGGCGCCGGAGGTCGGGAGGATCGACATCGAGGGACAGCGGTACGTGCTCGTCCGAGCACCCTCGCTCTCGGTCGAGTTCTACGACGCCATGAGCTCGCTCTATGCCGGGCGGACCGAGCAGGCGCACGCCGTGGCCAGGAACCTGCTCTTCCACCTGTCCCACTTCATCGGCGTCTCCGACGCCCGCGCCTTCCACCGCAAGCTGGGGCTGGTCGAGCCCGTGGCCAAGCTCTCGGCCGGCCCGGTCCACTTCGCGTACACGGGGTGGGCCTTTGTTGATATCCACCCGGAGTCGAACGTCACCGCCGACGAGCGCTACTGCCTGATCTACGACCACCCCTACTCGTTCGAGGCCGAGAGCTGGCGCGAGGCGGGCCGCCTGGTGGATCGCCCCGTCTGCTTCATGAACGCCGGCTACTCCTCGGGCTGGTGCGAGGAGAGCTTCGGCATCCCGCTCGTCGCCACCGAGATCCTGTGCGTGGCCAGGGGCGATCCGTGCTGCCGCTTCCTCATGGGGCACCCGAACCACATCAGGGAGCACGTGGCCCGCTATCTCGAGGAGCATCCGGTGATCGCGGCTCGCGTCACCCACTACGAGGTCCCGGGTGAGTTCGAGCACCGTGAGCTGGAGCACCGGCTGCAGGTCTCCGAGAGCCGCTATCGCCAGCTCTTCGAGGCCGCGCTGGACTCGATCGTGATCCTCGAGCAGGGGCGCATCGAGCACGTCAACGACAGCGCGACCGTGCTCTTCGACAGGCACCGCGCCGACATGCGAGCGAGGGAGCTGGTCGAGCTCTCTCCGCCTACCCAGCGGGACGGGAGGTCCTCGCGTGAGGTCCTCGACGTGCACGTAACGAACGCGCTCGCGGGCACACCGCAGATCTTCCCGTACATGTTCCTCGGCCGCGAGGGCGCGACCGTCGTGACCGAGGTCTCGCTCAACAGGATCGAGGACGCGCCCGGGGCGCTGCTCGCGGTGATCCGCGACGTGACCGAACGCGAGCGTCTGGCGCAGGAGGTGCGCCACCTCCAGCAGATGGAAGCGCTCGGGACGCTCGCCGGCGGAGTGGCGCACAACTTCAACAACCTCCTGACCGGTGTGGCGGGCAACCTCGCGATGCTCAGGCGCGACCTCGCTGGGGACCCGGTCGTCGTCGAGCGGATCGACGACGCCCAGCACGCACTCGACCGAAGCGCCGCCATCGTGCGCCAGCTCCTCGCGCTGACCAGGACCACGAGCGAGCCCATGCGCCCGCTCGAGATCGACAACCTCATCGCGGAGAGCACCAGGCTCATGCGCGAGACCATAGATCGCAGGATCGAGATCGAGATCGTCCGGGCCAACGGCCCCCTGCGCGTGCTCGGAGACTCGAACGGGATCGCTCAAGCGCTCGTCAACCTCATGTTGAACGCCCGTGACGCCGTGCTCCAGCGCCTCGAGGAGACCGGGGAGTCGCTCGACGGATACCAGCCGCGGATCGTCGTGGAGACCGCGCTCGAGATCGCCCCCCCGCACCCCGTTGTCGCGCCGGGCGCCGACGGACCCACGGACGCGTGTGTCCGGCTCTCGGTCATCGACAACGGTGCGGGCATGTCACCGGCCACGATGCGGCGCGCCTGCGAGCCCTTCTTCACGACGAAGCCGCAAGGGAGAGGCACGGGGCTCGGGTTGACGACGGTCTTCGGCATCGCCCAGCACCACGGCGGCTGTCTCGACCTGCGGAGCGTGGCGGGCCACGGGACCACCGTCTCACTGTTCTTCCCCCACACGATCGAGGTACCCACCGTCCAGTCGCCGCTCCCGTACGACAAGGACCTGCCTCACGGGACCGAGACGTTGCTCTTCGTCGATGACGAGCCCGCGCTGCGGAAGATTACTTCGAAGTGGCTTGTGAAACTGGGCTTCACGGTCCTGCTCGCCTCCGACGGCGCCGAGGCGCTGTCCATGTTCGAGAAGCACCGGGGCTCGATCGACCTGGTAGTCCTCGACGTCGTGATGCCCCGCCTGTCGGGGCGCGAAGTGCTCCGGACGCTCACCCGAGCCGCGCCACACATCCCCGTGATCCTGTCGAGCGGCTACTCCTCGGATGGTCACGCCGAGGAGCTCCTCGCGCTCGGCGCCGCGGCGGTCGTGCCCAAGCCGTATCAGGCCACGGACCTCGCGTGGAAGGTCCGCCAGGTCCTCGACGAACGGAAACGGCAGAGCTGAAGGGACCTCAGAACAGCAGATCGAGCAACCAGAGCCAGCGTCCTCCCCGGGAGCAGGCGACGCGGCATCCGCATCCGGTCGAGCGTGACGGGGTGTCCGACTCGCCATCGGGCTCGGCGTCGGCCACGATCTCGGCGTCGAGCTCGACGTCCGCGTCGCCCGGGCCGGCGTCCGGCTCGACCGGCCGCTCGAGGCCCGTGCCTTCGAGCAGGACCACGACCGACGGCTCGTCGGGGTCGTTCGTCCGGAAAGCGAACATCACGGCCTCGGGTCCGGGGACGTCGGGGTGGAACCGGACCGACACCCTGGTCGTTCGGTGCGGGGCGACGACGACCTCGGCGGGCACGACGGTGAACGGCACATCCGTGGTCTCCGCGACGACCCTGAGGGGCGCCTCGCCGTTGTTGACGAACACGAGCGGCTGCGCCGTCGCGTCGCCGACGTAGGCTTCTCCGAGGTTCAACCGGGCGGGCTGCACGTCGATCTCGGGCAACGGGATGTCGACCTCGAGGTCGTCGAAGTTCACGAAGTCGTCCCGTTCGACGAGGTCGATCGGGATCTCGGCGAGTGGGAAGTCGAAGCGCGTGCCGGCGACCTCGATGTAGAGCTCCGGGAACACGATGATCGTCCCCGTGTAGTCGAGGAGCCCCTCGGGGTGGAGTACGACCGTCGCGCTCGGCCCGAAGCCGGGCGTCTCGTCCGGATCCTCGGGGATCGGCGGCTCGAGCAGCGTCGAACCCCCCTCCTCCTCGATCGGCTCGGCGCCGTTGATCCAGATCCGCTGCGTGAGGTACGAGGCCAGGAGGTTCGCCTGCATGGCGATCACGAACCCGCCGCCTACGCCCGGCAGCGGGATGATCGTGTCGAGCGCGTCGTACTGGAAGACCCGGACGCGGTCCGTGGCGTCCTCGACCGAGACGGGCCGGGCCTCGACGCCGGGGAGCAGGAACGGGTCGAAGACCACGTCGCCCGCCATTCGCAGGTCCTCCGGGATGAAGGGGATCGGGATGTCGCCCTCCCAGGTGTAGCGCACCCCGGCCACCTCGACGTCGAAGCGGAGCTGCGCGATGATCTCGAAGCCGTAGTTGATGCTCAGCCGTCCCGCGCCGGGCCTGCCGGGAACGGAGAGGGCGATCCCGGGCGGCCACGACGCCACGAGCGTCCCGCCCAGCGCGACCTCGGTCGAGCCGCCGATCGCGAGACCGAAACGGAGCTGGATCGGCGAGCCCGGAGGCACCCAGCCCGTGTCGAGCATGATGTCGTCGAACCACGCGTCGCGGTAGAGCCAGTCGACCTCCGCGGTGTGGCACCCCACGACACCCGGAGGGCAGAGCTCGTCGAATGGCTCGATGTCCGCGTCGCCGGGATCGAAGCCCCCGTCTTCCGTGCCGGAGTCTCCCCCGCCGGCGTCTGGTGGAAACTCCTGAGCCAGCGCCGTCCCGCCCGCGAGGAGCGCCACGGCGAGCCACACGATTCGATGGATGTTCTTCATGACACCCGGATCGTTGCAGGATCGTGGCGCGCTGGCAACCTCGTGCTCGCGTCGACCTCCCCGCGATGTGGCTTGTCAACGCCGCGGGCTTGGGCCAGACTTCGCATGACATGTCAGCCGGCAAAACAATACTCGTCGTCGATGACGACGCGCACATCAGGGAGGTCGTGCGGTTCGCCCTCGAGAAGGCCGGGTACCGGACGCTCCAGGCCGGCGACGGCCGCTCCGCGATCGAGGTCTTCGAAAAAGACGCGCCCGACCTCGTGGTCCTCGACATCCTGATGCCCGAGATGGACGGCACGGACGTATGCCGCAACCTGCGCTCCCGGTCCCGGGTGCCCATCGTGTTCCTCTCGTCGAAAGACGACGAGGTCGACCGGATCGTCGGGCTCGAGCTGGGCGGCGACGACTACATCACGAAGCCCTTCAGCCCCCGCGAGCTCGTGGCGCGGGTCCGTGCCGTGCTCAGGCGCGCCACCCCGGAGCCGGCGCCCGCGCCGGAGGACGCGCCGAAGCCGCGCAAGCCCAAGGTGCTCGAGTGCGGGAAGCTCGCGCTCGACCTCGACAGGTTCCAGGCGTTCTGGGAAGGCCGGGAGGTGGTCCTCACGGTCACGGAGTTCGGCATCCTCAGGACGTTGATGGGCTACCACGGGAAGGTCTTCACGCGGAGCGAGCTGATGGACGGCGCCTACCCCGAGCAGAACATCGTGACCGAGCGCACGATCGACAGCCACGTGCGTCGCGTCCGGCGGAAGTTCGCCGAGGTCGGAGGCGATCCCATCGAGACGGTTCACGGCGTGGGCTACAAGCTCGGGTCCTGTGCCTGAATGAGACCCGTCGCCTGGCTGCGCGCGATGCGACTCCCCCGCTGGACACCACGGCTCAGCACCATCTTCTTCACGTTCAACGCGCTCATACTGCTCCTGCCGCTCGGCGGCATCGTCCTGCTCCGGCTGTACGAGAGCGTCCTGATCCGCCGGGCCGAGACTGAGCTCGTCATGCAGGGCGCCCACGTCGCCGCGGTCTACCTCCACGAGGTCCAGCGCGAGCTGTCGCGTTCACCGGCACGCGAGTCGACACGGGAGCCGTACGGGATTCCGGTGCCCCGCTCCTTCCGGCGGGGGAAGGCCATCTTCCACCCGCTCGAGCCTCGTCTCGACCTGGCCGTCGATCCCATCCTCGGGCCGCCGGAGGAGGCGAGACCCACGCCCGAGGTCGCGGACCCGGTCGCGCGAGCGGCGGGCGACTCCATCGGCCCCGCGCTCCGGCTGGCGCAGAGGGTGACACTCGCCGGCATCCGCGTGGTGGACTGCCGCGGCATCGTGGTCGCCACCACGCGCACCGAGCTCACCCTCTCGCTCGCGCACCGCGAGGAGGTCCGCCGCGCCCTCGCGGGCGAGAACGTCAGCCTGATGCGCCAGCGGGTCTCCGACGAGCCGTCGCCGCCGCTGGACTCGATCAGCCGTGGGACCCAGCTCCGGGTCTTCGTGGCCATGCCCGTCATCCACGGGGACCGCGTCTGGGGGGCGGTGGTGCTCTCCCGGACGCCGCAGGCCGTGGGACAGTCGCTCTTCAACATCCGCTGGTACATCCTCGGCGGAGCGCTCGTGCTCCTCGCGCTCCTCGTCCTGCTCTCGGTCGTCACCTCCCGCACCGTCACGCGGCCCGTGGCCGAGCTCATCCGGCTCACCGAGCGCGTGGCCCGCGGCGAGAAGGGCGTCGTCTCCCCGCTCGAGAACCCCGGGACCCTGGAGATGCGGCGGGTCTCCGAGGCGATCGCCCGGATGGCGCGCGCGCTCGAGGAGCGAGCCGAGTACATCGATGCCTTCGCCCGCGGAGTGTCGCACGAATTCAAGACGCCCCTGGCGTCGATGCGGGGCACGATCGAGCTGCTGCGGGACCACCTCGACGAGATGACCGACGAGGAGCGCGAGCGGTTCCTCGCCAACCTCGAGCAGGACACCGAGCGGCTCACGCGCCTCGTGACCCGCCTGACGGACCTGGCGCGAGCCGACGTGATCAAGCCGAGGCAGGACGTCTGCGAGCTCGGTCCCGTCGTCGCCGCCGTGTCCGAGCGGTTCCGCTGCGCGGGTCTCGACCTGACGCTGGACCACGACGAGCAGGCCCGCGCGGTCCGGATCGCCCGCGAGCCGCTCGAGGCGGTCCTGACGAACCTGCTCGACAACGCACACCAGCACGGCGGTCCCGACGTGAAGGTCACTCTGTGCACGAGGTCGTGCCGGCACGACGCCGACCAGCCGCCGTATATCGAGCTCCAGGTCCGCGACGACGGGCCCGGCATCTCGGAGGCCAACCGGAAGCGGGTCTTCGACCACTTCTTCACGACAGCCCGCAACCGGGGCGGGAGCGGGCTCGGCCTCTCCATCGTCCAGAAGCTGGTCGAGGCCCACGGCGGCACGACCCGCCTCGAGTCCGAGCCAGGACGCACGGTCTTCACCGTCACGCTCCCCGCCGCGCCCGAGGGGTGACCAGGTGGACATCGTGGACCATGTGGACGACGTGGACGGAAGGTCCACTCGGTCCACTCTGTCCACCGGTTCCTCGAAACCTCACCCTATCGAAACCGACGGTGACCTGGACGCGGACGACGGCGACGTCGAGGAGCCGCCGGTGGAGCCGTTGTTTGCCTTCGCCATCGTGACGGACACCCACGTGACCGGCCCCGGCGATCCCGCCGACCGTCTCAGCGCGGCCGTGGCGTGGCTCAACGCTCACACGGACGAAATGCAGATCGAGGTGGTGCTCGTGCTCGGCGACATCGCGTGGGGCGGCGGGTTGGAGCTGGCTCGCGACCTCCTCGACGGGCTGGACGTGCCGTACGTGCCCATCATCGGCGACAACGAGGTGGTCGGCGGTGACGAAGAAGCGTTCCTGGCGACCTTCTCCGAGCAATACGACCTGCTGGCGGACGAGCTCTCCGGCTGGCAGGCGGCCACCGCGCCGGTGTGGGACCCCGAGGCCGAGCGCGAGAGCTGGTTCACGAACCTCGCGTTCGAGCACCACGCCGTGTCGTTCGTCGGGCTGGACTGGAACGCGCGCGGCGTCGAGGGCCTGGGCTCGGAGATGGGCGACCTCCACGACTTCGAGGGCGGCACCTGGCAGTGGTTCGAGGGGATGTTCGAGGCTCTGCCAACGGATCGAGTCGAGAGCATCGTGATGTTCTCGCACATCCCGATGCACGTCCTCGCCTTCTCCGGCGCGGAGATGCGGACCATCAACGGGCTGCTGGGTCCGTCCCGGGACGCCGTGTACGCCGACTTCGCCGGACACGTGCACTTCACGTACGAGACCCCGGTGCCCGGCGGCGGGTACGTCGTCTACGTCACCGACGCGACCAACGAGGACGAGAACACGGTGCGAGTGGTCCATGTCGAGGGCAACGGCGTGCGGTTCGCCTACACGCACGAGCTGATCGTGGTCGAGTGACGCCGCGAGCGGCCGTCGTCACGGGCAGAACGGCTCGAGCTCGCAGCGCCGGCTGTCCTCGCCGCGGGTCGCATCGGCCACGAGAGCATCTGCGACGTCCGCGACCGCGGCGAGACCGAGAACAAGGTCCCGTACATCGTCATGGAGCTGCTCGACGGCGAGCCGCTCGCGTGGGTCATGATCCGCGAGCGGAAGGTCGATCCCGGCCGGATCGGCCGCCTGATGCTCCAGGCCCTGTCGGCGCTCGAGGCCGCGCACCGGGCCGGCATCGTCCACCGTGACCTCAAGCCCGAGAACCTCTTCGTCACGAAGAGCGTCGAGGGGCTGGAGCGGATCAAGATCCTCGACTTCGGCATCTCCAAGTTCCTGAGCGAGACGATCGGCAAGCGGCTGACGCGCACCGGCACTGTCATGGGCTCGCCGATCTACATGAGCCCCGAGCAGGCCGCGGGGAGCAAGGACATCGACCACCGCACCGACATCTGGAGCGTGGGCGTGATCATGTACGAGGCGCTCACCGGCAAGGAGCCGTTCGACGGAGAGAACTACAACCAGATCATGCTCTCCATCATCACCACCACGCCCACCGAGCCGCGCGACCTCGTGCCCGAGATCCCCGAGCCGATCGAGCAGGTCGTGCTCAGGGCCATGGCCAAGGACCGGGATGAGCGGTACCAGACCGCGGCCGTGTTCGCCGAATCGCTCCGCGCCGCGCTCGAGGAGGCGGGTGAGGAGCCGTCGCTCATCATCCCCGTGACCCCGTCCCCCGCGTCCCGTGCGCCGAAGCCTCCCGAACCGGAGGACGCCGAGACCGCCGAGACCGAGCCGGGCATCGATGCGCTTGGCGAGACGTTGCCCGCGGAGCGGCCCCGGTCCCGGCGGACCCTGACCATCGCCATCGCGGGGGTCCTGGCCGTGGTCGCGATCGGCGCGGCGATCGTCGCGGTGGCGCCTTTCGGGACCCAGGCCCCGGCGGCAACGCCAGGAGATCCACGGCCAGCGGCCACCGTTGACGTCGCGGAGCCGGCCACACCTGTGGCGCCGACCGACCCGGTCCCTCAACCCGAGGCGCCGGATCGTGCGAGCGTCGAGCTCCGCGGCCTCCCCGAGGACGCGCGGGCCACGCTCGACGGCGGCGCGGGAACGACGGCGCCAGACGCGGGCTCCGAGGAACCGCGTGACGAGCGATCGCGACGACACTCGAAGCGCGACGGATCGAGGGACCATCGAGGCGGCGATCGAGCTGGAGAAACAACCTCGACACCGGCTCCCCCGGACGAGAACGCGATCACGGGGCGTCACGGGAGCCCGATCCACACCGACTACCCGGGGCCGGAGTGAACCATGCGATCGGCGACCATCCTCTCGCTCTGTCTCTCGCTCGCCGCGGTGTCGCGCATCTCGCTCGCCGAGGAGACCATCGATGCTCGCGCGCAGTTCCTGCGCGGAGTCGAGCTGTTCCAGGGCGGCGACTATGAGGCCGCGGCCGGGGCGTTCCGCCAGTCGTACGAGGCCACCCCCGCGCCCATCGCGCTCTTCAACCTGGCGATGTGCCAGCGGGAGCTGTTCCAGTACCTGGAGTCGATCGACACCCTCGAGCAGTACCTGGCACGCCACGGCGAGACCCTCCCCCCCGACCAGACGGCCGAGGCGCGGCGCTTCATCGAGGAGATGACCGCGCGCATCGGCACTGTGCGAGTCACCGTCGAGCCGGCGGACGCGACGGTGACCGTGGACGACGCAGAGGTGCCGGCAGCGCAGCTCTCGAGCCTCCGACTGCGCGCCGGGTCGCACCGCATCGCAGCCCGCGCACCCGGACACGAGGAAGCGGCCGAGACGTTCCAGGTGGTCGCGCAGCGCGTCAACGAGGTGCGGCTCGTGCTCACGCCGATCGAAACCCCGGTCGAGACCGAGCCGATCGCGCCGCCACCAGACGTCACCGGGCCGCCGGAGCCGCCGCAGACGCCGCCCGAGGAGCGAGACATCGTGCCCGACGACACACCCGCGACCGAACGACCGCCCGTGCACCGGCGCTGGGGCTTCTGGGTCGGCATACTCGGCGCGGCCGTGGCGGTCGGGCTCGGCGTCGGCCTCGGCGTGGGCCTGAGCCAGGGTGACCAGGCCCCCGGCGCGGACGTCCACACGAGGCTGCCATGAGGATGCTCGGCTGGCTCGTCGTCACGATGTCCCTGGCCGGGTGCGCGGACGATGCGAGGGGGCTCTGGATCACGATCGAGGGGCCCGAGGGCGGCGTGGATCGGCTCGTGCTCGAGATGGTCGCCTCACTGACCAGTGCGACCGACAGCCAAAATGCGGAGACGTGCCGGGCCATGACACTGCCCCTGCCCGAGGATGAGGGACCGGAGCTCGATTTCCCACTCGTGTGGGGCATCAGCTTCGGCGATGAGGCGTGGGAGTGCATCGGTGTCCGGGTGACGGGGTCACGAACGAGCGGCGGAGAGCTCATCAACGAGGAGCTGTACTGCCCCGACCCGGACCTGCTGACCGAGGAGACGATCCGGCTGGACGTTGCCTGTCTCGATTTCGAATGCGAGTCCGATCAGGTCTGCCGCGTGGACGAGCGCGGCGAGGCACAGTGCGAGCAGTCGCGCGTCGGAGCCCTCTTCGACGTCGCTCCGACCGTGGAGCGGTGGTGTGATGGAGCAGGTTGAGATACCATGGGCACATGCCTGACCAGGACACCGACCGTACACCGAGACTCGAGGCCAAGGTCGATCGACTCTCCGACTGTACAACGAGTCTCGAGACCAAGGTCGATCGACTCTCCGACCGTACAACGAGTCTCGAGGCCAAGGTCGATCGACTCTCCTGTGACGTCGAGGAGCTCCGCACTGAAGTCACCGAGCTCCGCGGCGATGTCAAACACCTCGAATCCGAGCTCCGCGCTGAAGTCAAACGGATCGACGGCCAGTTCGAGGACGTCCGTGCCGAGATCCGCGCAACCGAGCACCGGCTCCAGAAGGCGATCTCAACCGAGATCGCGCACGCGGTGGGAGTGGTCGAGGAGCGGTTCAGCGAGCTGTTCGGGCTGCTCGACGAGAAGTTCAGCGCCCCCATATCCGACCTCCGCCGCGACCTCGACGACCACCGCTTCGACCGTTCGATCCATGTTTCTCGAGAGTAGGGGGAGCGAGCGCATCGGAGAGCTTCGATGCCCCGGGTTGCAACCCGGGGCTATTCATCGGGAAGCCACCGTGTCTCTGAAACTGATCGCAATTACACTTGTCTTTTTTTCTGCATGTGGCAGCGAGCCCACGCCTGGCGACCCCTGCGAGGGCATCGACTGCTCCGGCAACGGCCACTGCGCGAGCGAGGGCTCGATCGTCTGGTGCGAGTGCGAGGACGGATTCGAGGCATACGGGCTCACCTGCCGCCACCCCGACGCTGACGGAGACGCCGACGCTGACGACGACAGCGCTGACGCTGACGTGGACACCGATGCCGACGGGGACGAGGACGACGATACCGATGTCGATGCCGATGTCGATGTCGATACCGATGTCGACACCCCCACGATCACCGGCATCGACGGCACCGGCGCCGTTGCGGTCGTCGAACCTCGCCCCGAGGACCAGGCAGAGTGGGAGTCCCACGGTGGCGATCGCAGAGTGGCATCGCGCCGGGTCAGCAGCGCGGAGCAGGTGCTCGTGGTCACCGGCACTGGCCTCGACAGTACGACCGCGGCGCGGGCCGAGGGCGAGGCGGGCCAGGGGACCATCACATTCGAGGTCCTCGAGCCGTCCGAGGACGGCGTGAGGCTGAGGTTCCCCTCGGGCCTGGGGATCAGCACGGGCGAGTTCATGCTGACGCTCGAGACCGCGCACGGCGACGCCACGGCGCTGCTGTACCTCCTTCGCGGCCGCGACGGCGCCGAGGGCGACCGCGGCCCCGAAGGCCCCCCCGGAACGTCGCTCCTGGAGTGCGAGGACGCGACCTGCACCCTGAGCCATGACCTCGCGGTCGAGGGCCAGGGCACGTTCGGCTCCGTCGAGGCCGAAGCCGGGGCGTTCGAGTCGCTCGACGTCGAGGCGCTGACCGTGGCCGAGAGCCTTTCGCGCGCCGAGTGCCCCGTTGGATACTTCCGCGAACTGGTCTGCGACCACTGCGCCGACATCGTCCTGTGCCGTCGGAACGTGGGCGGCGGCCGGATCGACGAGATGGTCAAGGTCGGCGACTTCTGGGTCGACCGGTACGAGACTAGTGTGTGGGAGAGATCCGACTGCACAGGGTTACAATATGGAAATACAGACGACTGGCCGCCGGAAATCGGTGCGCCATTCCCATACCACGGGAACTTCAGTACTCCGCTCTACGCCTGCTCCCTCATCGATATAATACCGTCGCGGTATCTGACATGGTTCCAGGCCCAGTCGGCCTGCGCGGCGGCGGGGAAACGCCTGCTCACGAACGCCGAGTGGCAGGCCGCGGTCGCCGGGACCGTGGACCCGGGATCGAACTCGGCGGACGGTCCGTGCCTGACTGGCGCAGTTGGTCCTCGAATCACTGGACGAGCCGGCGCACTTCCCGGAGGAGCAGGAACGTGCATCTCCTACTGGGGTGTTGAGGACATGATCGGCAGCCTGTGGGAGTGGACCGCGGACTGGTACGGGCAAGGTCCTAACTGGGGGCCCGATGGGAGAGGGCCAGATCAGTACTTCGGAGATGGGCATTGGAATATTGACCCGGCGGAATGGCAGGGTGAACGCGCCGCCCACTTCTTGGCCGCAGGGCTCCGGGGTGGGGACGGGAACGACTATGGGGCTGCAGGAGCGTTCGCGGTGCACCTGGCCTATGCCCCCTCAGCCTCGGGCGGCGACGTTGGCTTCCGCTGCGCGGTGCACTCGGCCGACGCGTCGGGTCGGGGGCGATGATGATTGGTGGTGGGAAGACATACGGTAAAAGCCCTCACCCGGCTCCTGCGGAGCCGCCCTCTCCCCGAGGAGAGGGCTCGGGGACACTCCCCCTCTCCTCGGGGCTGTCTCTTCTACACATCTTGCCTCTTGCGCAGCGAGGACGGCTGTGATCTCCCATAGGGCATGGCAGAACGGGAAGCAACGATGTTCAGGACCTCCGTTGACTACGCG
>Ga0233425_10009341_pt1 | contig 12513 bp, 12 predicted proteins | sample Watercolumn_Towu_2_FD_181712 | JGI IMG/M metagenome (GOLD analysis project Ga0233425, IMG submission 181712) | Freshwater microbial communities from Lake Towuti, South Sulawesi, Indonesia - Watercolumn_Towuti2014_140_MG | ecosystem: Environmental > Aquatic > Freshwater > Lake | place...
CGGACCGAGCATGCGCATCCCCCCGGAGGATATGGTGGGCGGAGTGAGGGAGGGGTCTCCGATGAAGTGGATCACCCGCGAGCATCCCCGCGTAGATCGGGTCGCCTGCCCGTGGCTCATCGATCGGTTCGTGGACCAGCACGCCGAGTTCATCTACGTGCCAGCGGACCAGGTGATGGCCGAGGCGCAGAAGCGCGGAGCGACCCCGTATGACGTCAAGGGCGTCGAGCTCGGCCATCACGGCGCGGAGTGCAGCTTCGACGCCTTCGTCCACAAGTACGCGCTCGACAAGGACCCCGCGATGGCCTACATGGCCAAGGTCATCCGCGGCGCGGACACCGCGGACAAGAGCGTGACGCCCGAGTCCGTCGGGGTCGAGGCGGTCCTCGACGGCCTGCGGCACTTGCACTACCCCGATGACCACAAGCAGCGCGAGGCCTCGCGGCCGGTGCTCGACGCGCTGTACGCCTACTGCCAGAAGAAGGTCGGAACGAAGCCCGCGTGAGCCTCGACCCCGTCGGCTTCATCGAGCTGCCGGGCGGCGCGGAGACGAGCTTCGACCATGCCGACACCTACCTCGACCACGCCGGAAGCCGCCTCTACGTCGCGCACACCGCGACGAGCGCGATCGACGTCATCGACTGCCGCCGCAACGCCTACCTGCGCTCGCTCCCCGACCTCCCCGGCGTAGCGGGCGTGCTCGTCGAGAGCGAGCGCGACCTGCTCATTTCGAGCGACCGCGCCTCCGCCCGGGTGAGCGTCTTCCGCTGCTCGAGCGAGACGCTGCTCGCGCAGGTCGCCGTCGGGCCGCATCCCAACGGTCTCGCCTTCGACACCCGCCGCGACCGCCTGTACAGCTTCAATCTCGGCGAGCCGGCCGGCACGGGCTGCACCGCCTCGATCATCGCGCTCGCGGAGCAGCGGGTGGTCGCCACGATCGCGCTGCCCGGCCGGCCGCGCTGGGCGGCCTTCGATCCATCCGCAGACGCGGTCTACGTGAACATTCAGGATCCGGGCGTCATCCTGGGGATCGACGCCGACGCGCTGATGGAGTCGTGCCGGATCGAGGTCGGCGCAGTCGGCCCGCACGGACTCGCGCTCATGCCCGGCAGGCTCTTGTGCGCCGCCGATGGCGGTGAGCTCGTCGTCCTCGACCGTGCCGTGGATGGCTTCCGAGTATCGCGGCGCCTACCGCTGCGCGGCGCGCCCGACGTGATCATGCTGGACGCACGCCGCCAGCGCCTTTACGTCGCGATGGGCTCGCCTGGCGTAGTGAGCGCGTTCGACACGGAGCGGCTCGTCGAGCTGGAGACCGTCGAGACCGAGGAAGGCGCCCACACGATCGGCTGGGATCCCGAGACCGCGCAGCTCTACGCCTTCGCGCCGCGGCGCGGCGGCGCGCTCGTGTTCAGGGACGCCGCGTGAAGACGCCGGACCAGGTGACGCTGCGCGACATCGCCCTCTATTTCCTGCGGCTGGGAACGCTCGGCTTCGGCGGCCCGATCGCGCTCGCCGGGGCGATGCAGCGCGACCTCGTCGAGCGGCGCGGCTGGATCAGCCAGGAGGAGTACCTCGAGGGCCTCGCCGTCGCGCAAACGTTGCCCGGGCCGCTCGCGGCGCAGCTGGCGATGTGGCTCGGCTACGTGCGGCGCGGCTTCTGGGGCGCCGTTGCCGCCGCCGTTCCGTTCATCCTCCCGCCCTTCGTGATCGTCAGCGCCGTCGCCGCGCTGTACGTCGCCTTCGCTGGGAGCAACGTCATCCAGGCGCTCTTCTACGGCATCGGACCCACGGTCATCGCGCTCATCCTCCGCGGCGCCTGGCGGCTCATCGGCGTCACGGTGAAAAGCGATAGACGCCTGTGGGCGATCTTCGCCGCCATCGCGGTCGTCACGTTCATCAGCCGCAGCGAGGTCGCGATCCTGTTCGTCTTCTGCGGCCTGCTCGGGATCCTTCTCTACGCGCCGCCGTCCTGGCTGCGCCTTCGAACGATGCCGGCGCTGGTGCCGTTCGGACTCGGGAGTGTGATCGCCGCTGCGCCGAACGCCGACCTCGATACGCTCGTCGCTCTCGGCGTGTTCTTCTTCAAGGCCGGGGCCTTCACCTTCGGCTCGGGCCTCGCCATCGTGCCGTTCCTGCAGCAGGGCGTCGTCCGCGACTTCGGCTGGCTCTCCGAGCGCGAGTTCCTCGACGCCGTGGCGATGGGCATGATCACCCCCGGCCCGGTCGTGATCACGGCGGTCTTCGTCGGCTACCTCGTCGCCGGCCTCGCCGGCGGGACGATCGCGGCGATCGGCGTGTTCCTGCCACCGTTCCTCATGGTCGTGCTCTTCGCGCGCCCGATCATGCGCTACCGCAAGCACCCCGCCGTGCAGGGGTTCACGAAGGGCGCGACGTCCGCCGCGGCGGGGGCGATCGTCGGCGCGGCCGCGGTCATCGCGACCCAGGTGCTCGTCGACGTGCCGACGGTGCTGATCTTTGTCGTCGCGTTCGCGGTCCTGTGGCGCTGGCGGGTCTCGGAACCGCTGCTCGTCGGCGTGTCGGCCGTGGCGGGCCTCGTGCTCTATGGGCCTCGCTAGATCCGAGGGTCGCTCGCGATCCCGGCGACGGTCCTCGTGAGCGTGCTGGTCCTCGACCGCGGGGACCTGGCGCCCGGTCGTGCTCATCGCCGCAGTCGGCGCCGTCGCCGTGATCGCCGGCGTGCTCGCGCTCCGCGGCGGTGGCGACGGTGCGCCGGGGCCGTCCGGCGAGGCAGCGGTGCCCTGCAGCGGGTCTGAGATGCTCAGCTACCACATCCACGCGCACTGGAGGTCGACATTCGTGGCGCGCGGCAGGTTGTACCCGCGAACACCGGGATCCGTTCGAACTGCCTGTTCTGGCTGCATACCCACGACGACACCGGCCTCATCCACGTCGAAGCGCCGGTGAGCGCGTCGTACACGCTCGGCCAGTTCTTCACCATCTGGGGCCAGCCGCTCGCCCGCGATGCCCTGCTCGGCGAGCGCGCGAGGCCAGGCGAAGATGTGCGCGTGCTGGTGAACGGGCAGCCGTACGGTGGCGATCCGCGCGCGGTCCCGCTCGCCCCGCACGAGCAGATCGTGGTGCAGCTCGGGCCGCCCTTCCCGGAGCCAGAGCCGTTCACCTTCCCGCCGGGCAGCTGAGTCGCGTGGCGCCGCCGAGGGTCGGTCTTCTCTGGCGCGGCGATCCGGAGGCGCCCGTTCCCGCCGTGACCGAGACGCGCTCCCCATGAGTCGGGATGGGACACCGATGCGCCAAGCCCGAACATCGCCCCCATGAGGCTGAGCGCACCGCCAAGGAGGAAAACCGCGCCGATGGGCCGATCGGCCCCCTCGGCACGATGACCGATCCAACGCGGGGAGCCTGCGTCGGCGGATAGGGCCGGTGGACACTTCCGGCGCGGTCGCTGCCGGTGCCAGAATCGACGCGTGCGCGACCGTCCCGGCTGGCTCATGCGCTGGTTCTTCCGCATGCCGCCGCTCATCTATCGCGCGCTCGTTCGGTTCGGCCGAGCCGAGCGCATGCGTGGCCGCCTGCTCCTGCTCACGACACGGGGCCGGCGCACAGGTCGGCCACGCACCTGCGGCCTGAACTACGCGGTCGCGGACGGGACGCTGTACGTCATGTCCGGGTTCCGCAACAGCGACTGGCTGCGCAACCTCGAGGCCGATCCGCATGTCGAGGTCCGCCTCGGCCAGGACCGCTGGGCCGGCGAGGCACGCGTCGCGACCGATCCCGAGGAGAAGCGCCGCGCCGCGCGGGCGGCGCGTGCGCAGGCGGCTACCCAGGGACCCCCTGCCTCGTTCAAGCCGCTGCTGCGCCGGATCGGCTTCGACTACGACGCCGAGCTGCGCAAGCTCGACGACCCCGACCTCGATCTCCCGACGGTGGCGATCACGCGGTCGGGATAGACCCCCGAGCGCTTCCTCGGCGCGCGAGCGCTGCCGCGCCCTGTCCCGCACCGGTGCGAGCCATGCGGACCGCCGCGATCGCGTTCGCCATCTACTTCGCCGACCCCTGGCTGCGGCAGTTCCTCGCGCGGTGATGTCGTGTCGTAGCGTCATCGCGTGCTCGACGCCGTCCGCCGGTGGACGTTCGCGCCGCTCGTCGGCGAGGACTACGTCCGCGACGCGCCGGTCGCCCCCGAGGCGATCGCGAGCCGCATGCGATCGTTGATCAACACGCCGCCGCGGCGCATGCTCGGCGTGCTGAAGGTGCGGGCGGAGTGGGCCGGCGTCGTCGCCGGCACCGAGTTCGTCCTCTGGGAGAAGCGGGACCACGCGACGCGGGCGGTCGGGCGCATCCGCGGGCGCCGCGGCGGCTCGCGGGTCGAGGCGCACATCGGCGTGACGCGGCGGACGTGGGTGCTCATGGTCGTGTTCTTCGCGATGTTCGCGCTGGCGTCGTTCGGCCTGCTCACGCGGATCGAGGGGCTGGGGATCACCCCGAGCGGGATCAGCGTCGTGGCTCTCGGCGCGCTCGTGATGCTCACGTACTTCTGGACCGCGTCGCTGCGTCAGCGCGCCGCGCTGAAGGCGGTCCTCAACGAGGTGTGCCGAGCAGCGGAGCCGGCGTAGCGGCGCGTGCCGCGATCGCGCGCACGCCGCGGACGAGGCCGAAGCAGCCCGACAGCATCATCGCGCCGTACGGCGCCGCGAAGTACCAGCCGAGGGGCTTCGCGAGGTGGCGGTTCGGTCCGGTGACGGCGATGAAGGGGAACGGCCCCGCGGCGCGGTAGGCGTCGAGGACGAGCGCGCCGTGGCCGTCGTCGTCGTAGACCTCGTCATGCGTCACGGTGCCGCCGATGAGGCGCGTCACGAGGCGCTCGACCTTCTCGGTCGTGACCGCCTCGGTGTGATGCTCGACGACGCCGAAGAGCTCCTCGCCGCGCACGAGCAGCGCGAGCGTGTGCTGGTTCCCGACGTTGACGATGCACGCGCCGCGCTCGGCCTCGCGGGCGACGCGCTCGTCCTCGAGCGCGCCGAGGACGGCGACCGGCCCGGTGTCCGCGACGATCGCCCCCGGTACGTCCTCCTGGATCGCGACGAGGCGGGTCATGTAGCCGGGCGGCGCGGGCCAGATGTGGTCGATCAGCGTCGATCCGGGCACGAGGGTGCGGCGCCAGTGGTCGAAGCGGAAGAGCCGGTTCGAGTACTTCGGCGAGAACCCGTGGTCCTGCGCCGCGACGGCGATCGTCGGCGGGAGCGCCACGTCGTACGCGGCGAGGGTGCGCTCCAGGCGCGCGAGGTCGACGTCGTGGAACTCGATCGCGGCGGCGTGGCGCGGCGCCTCGTCGGCGACGACGAGGCCCTGCGCGCGGAGCCGGTCGAGGTCGTCGTGGACGGTGCGCGCGGCCTTCTCCGTCGCGTACACCTCGAGGCCCGCTTCGAGGTGGCGCCGGACGGCGTTGGACGTATGGTAGCCGCCCATGAGGTTGCCGTGGAGGAAGACGGCGCGCCCCTCGCGTCGCGCGCGTTCGATGCGCTTGCCGACGATCGACGTGGCGGAAGGGAGGACCAGCTGGACGGCGTTCTCCATCGGCTGCGCCGGGTCGTGGAGGACGACGTCCATGGTGCCGGCGCCGATGTCGATAACGAGGATCCGCTCGTCGGTCACCTCGGCGATGCTAGGCCTCGCCTGTTCTCGGATCGATGACCGATGTCTAGAATGGTTTTGTCTCGCGACCGGGGAGGTCGCATAGAGGCCGAGTGCACGGCGGTGCTAACGCCGCAAGGGGTCTAAAACGCTCCTTCGAGGGTTCGAATCCCTCCCTCCCCGCAGTTCCCGGCGTCCGTGCTCCTACAGGCCGAGCGGTCGCGCCACCAGGCCCGCGAGTACCTTCGGGTAGAAGTACGTCGACTTCGCCGGCAGCCGCTCCCACGCGTCGGCGACCTGCTTGAGCGTCATCGGCTCCACTGCGGGCACGAGCACCGCGCTGGTCCCCGCATTCGCGGCGCCCATCGCCGCGGCCGTGTCGTGCTCGTACGTGACCGTCGCACCGGCGGAACGCGCCGGACCGACGAGCAGCGCTTCCGCCTGCGCGACGGGGAGCGACCGCCACGTCGCCGACACCTGCGATAGGTCGACGCCGGGTCTCGGCTCGAGCCGCATGAAGCGACCGTCGCGCACGAGCACGATCCCGGACTGGGCATCCGCGAGCGCCCACCTGTCGATCGGCGAGGCGTCGAACGACAACGCGACGGCCTCGTCGAGCGCGGCGTTCGCGCCGCGCACGATCCGGTGGGTCGGCAGGATGCGCAGCCCCGGGTCGTCGAGCGCACAGAGGTACGCGAGGACGTAGTTCGGCGTGTCCTCTTCGAAGTCGATGCGCTTCTGCTCGTTCTCCTCGCGGAGATACTCGAGCGCGACCTCGTACCGGTGGTGCCCGTCGGCGAGGTAGATGCGCGCCTCCTTCAGTTCGGCCGCGAGCTTCCCGGTGAGCGCGCGGTCGTCGAGGACCCACAGCATGTGGCGCTCGTCGCCGAGCCGCGCCTCCGCCGCGAACCGCGCGGGGCCGCGCGCCATCCAGTGCTCGAGCATCTCGGCGATCCGCGCCTCCGGATCCTCGAACAACCCGAAGATCGGGCTCGTGTTCACCCGCGTGAGCCGGAGCAGGCGCAGGCGGTCGGTCTTGTCCTTCGGGATCGTCTGCTCGTGCGGCCGCACGATGCCGCGGCCCATCTGATAGAGGCGGAGCGCGCCGAGGAAGCCGCGCCGGCGCAGGCGCTGGCCGCCGAGCTCGAAGTAGTGGTCGTAGAGGTAGAACGCCGGGGTCGGGTCCACGCGCAGGACGCCCCGCTCGAGCCACGCGTCGACGCTCGCCTTCGCCCGCGAGTACCTGTTGTCGACCGGGTCGTCGCCGGGCTCGGGCTTCCCGTGCTCGACGCGCACGAAGTTGTGCTCGCTCCGCGCGTACAGCGCGTCGCGCTCCGCGTCGCCGATGACGTCGTAGGGCGGGCAGACCAGATCCGCGAGCGGACCGGCCTTCGCCTCGTCGTAGCGCAGCCCGTGGAAAGGGACGACCTCGGCCATGCGCGAACATTAGGACGTGCCCCGCCCGCTCCTCATCGCGGTCATCGGCAAGAGCGCGCGCGACCCAGGCGACCCCGTGCCGCCGCAGGCGCTCGCCGCCGCGGAGGAGGTCGGCCGACGCATCGCCGAGGCCGGCGCCGTCGCCGTGACGGGCGGCCTTTCGGGCGTGATGGAGGCGGTGAGCCGCGGGGCGAAGTCCGCGGGCGGCCTCGTCATGGGCGTGCTCCCTGGCTTCGATAAGCGCGACGCGAACCGGTACGTCGACATCGCGTTCACGACGGGCATGGGCTTCATGCGGAACACGCTCACGGTCCGCGCGGCGGACGCCGTGATCATGATCTCCGGCGGGATCGGGACGCTGAACGAGCTGACGGTCGCCTACGAGGACAAGCCCACCGTCATCCTCGAAGGCACCGGCGGCTGGGCCGATCGCATCCGCGACATCGCCTATCGGGGCGTCCATCTCGAGGAGGCCGGCCGCCGCACCCTCCACTATGCCGGCACTGCGCGCGACGCGGTCGCCCTCGCGCTCGAGCTCGCGGAGAAGGACGCGCGCGGCCCGCAGGGCGGGCAGCAGCAGCTCCGCTAGCCGGCGAGGCCCCCGAGCGCCTTCTGTGCCCACGCGGCCGCGGCGAACAGACGCCGGTCGTCGCCCGGCGCGCCGACGAGCTGCAGCCCGAGGGGGAGCCCGGAGGGCCCGGGCCCGACCGGGATCGTCACCGCGGGTGCGCCGATGAGCGACCAGCGGCTGCAGAAGATCGGGTCACCCGTGGTCTCCGCCGTCGGCGCCTCGCCGCGCGTCGCGAGCGTGAGCACCGCGTCGTAGGGCGAGGCCCACGTGTCGAACGCGCCGATGAGCCGGTCGCGCTCGGCGAGCGCCGCGCGGTAGGCCGCATCGGAGACGCGGGTGCCCTCGGCGACGAGCGCCTTCGCGACGTCGCTCGCCTTCGACGGATCGCGCGTGATCGCGGTGCCGATCGTGTCGACGCTCTCGCGAGCCATGATGGTGCGGAGGACGGGGACGGCGTCGTCGAGCCCGGGCGGGAGGGCCGGCCACTCGATCGCTCGGCCGTGGTCCGCGAGGGCATCGACTGCCTGCTGGAACCGCGCGCGCGCTGCCTCGTCCGCGCCGTCCCAGTCCTTCGTGCGGATCGCGGCGAAGCGCTGCGGGCTGCCGGGGACCCCGCCCCACATGTCCTCGACGCGCGTGCGCGTGACCGCCGCGCACAACCACGCCGCGCCTTCGACCGTGTGCGTGAACGTGCCCACATGGTCGAGAGTCGGCGCGAACGGCATCACGCGCTCGAGCGACAGCAGCCCGTAGGTGGGCTTCGCCCCGACGACCCCGCAGAACGCCGCCGGACGGATCACCGACCCGTTCGTCTGGCTCCCGATCGCGCCCGGGACCATCCCGGCGGCGACCGCCGCGGCCGACCCCTGTGACGATCCGCCCGGCGTCCGCGAGGGATCGTGCGGATTGCGCGTCGCGCCCGGCTGGAAGAACGCGAGCTCCGTCGTGACGGTCTTGCCGATGACGATCGCGCCGGCGGCCTCGAGCGCGTCGACGGCCGCCGCGCTCCGGTCCGGGACGCGCCCGCGGTGCAGCGGCGACCCGTTCTCCGTCGGGATCCCCGCGGTGTCGAAGATGTCCTTCACGCCGAGCGGAACGCCGTGAAGGAGCCCGACGCTCGCTCCGTCACGGACGGCCTTGTCCGCGGCGTCCGCGAGCCGCAGCGCGCGGTCGCGATCGAGCCACGCGAACGCGTGCACGGTCGGCTCGCGCGCGTCGTAGCGCTCGAGGCAGGCCTCGACCAGCGCGCGGCTGGTCGTCAGGCCCCGGCGGATCGCCCGCGCCGCGGCCGGGAGGTCGTGGGTGTACACGCGATGCGCATAGTGACGCGTGCCGCACCCGTCGTCGTAAGCGCGGTGCCGATGCGCCGGAAGCCCGCACGCTCGAACAGCGGCCGTGTCCCGACGAACGCGAAGTCGTCGTGCACGCGTTCACCGGAGGCGCGCGGGTACGCCTCGACGGCAGGCGCGCGGTGCTTCGCGGCATGGCCGACCGCCGCCGCGATGAGCGCGAGCCCGACGCCGCGTCCGCGGAACTGTCGACGCACGGTGATGCACGGGATCACCCACACCGGCACGTCGTCGACGCGGACCGTCACGCGCGAGCGGTCGATGCGCACGAGCTCGGGGCGAGGGGCGATGGCGATCCATCCGGCGGGCTCGCTCCCGACGTACGCCATGAGGCCCGGCGCGCGGCGTCGGCCTGCGAGGGCCGACATCGCCCGCTTGCGACGCTCGCCCCCGCTGCCCGGCCCGGGCAGCGCGCGCTCGAGCCTCGCGTTCAGCCGGGGGAACATGCACCAGCAGGCGCTGCCCCAGGTGCCGCGGAGCACTTTCCCCATGTCGTCCATGCGCGACGGGGTGAGGCGGACGATCCTCAGCTCGCCGTCGCCAGCTCGCGCCTTCGCCATCTGACCTTCAGTAGTCTGCGGAGCCGCGCCTCGGCCTGCTCGCGCCAGGTCTGCGGCCCACCCTGGAGCGCCAGGAGCGTTTCGAGCATCGTGATCGCGCGGTCGATCTCGCCGCGGCGCTCGAGCGCGCGGGCGAACGGGAGCGACGCGCGGACGCGGGTCGTGCCGTCGCCCTCGACGTACGCGCTCTCGTAGCACCAGAACGCGGCCTCGCTCTCGCCGTGCCGGTCGAAGATCCGTGCCAGCGCGAGCGCGGCCAAAGCATGGTCGGGCGCGCGTCCGCGACGCGCGTCGATGACCGCGCGCGCGACCCGGTCGGCGATGCGCACGAGCGAGACCACGTCACGCGCGTTGTGCCGCAGGACCGGCTCGATGATCCAGTGGTCACGGGAGCGCAGCCAGTGGAAGTAGCGGTCCGGGATGAGCGCGCCGGCCACGTCATCGTTGCCGCGCGGCTCGTCGAGGACCGAGGCCTCGAGCTGACGGAGCGTCGTCGAGCCGAGGCGGTCCTTCCACAGCCGCCGCGCTGCGTGGAGGAGGTCGAGGTGCGTCTCGTCAACGCTCAGCTCGCCGCGCATGGCCATGACGACGCGGGTGCGGAGGATCGGCAGGTCGAACGTCTTGCCGTTGTACGACGCGCACGCGCGGAACGCGTCGAGCTCACGGTGGATCGCGCGTACGAACTCGGCCTCGCCGCCGAGGTCGTGGAGCAGGTGCTGCCGCAGCACGAGCTCGCCGCCCTCGATCCACGCGGTGCCGAGGAGGAACACGTACGTCCCGGTACCCCCGGACAGGCCGGTGGTCTCCGTATCGAGGAAGACGACGTCCTCCCAGCGTTTCGGCGGCTCGCCGCGCAGGCCGAGGTGGGCGAGGGTGAGGGGATCCGGTTCGGACAGACCGACGATCTCGAGGCCGAGCCCTCGGAGGTCATGCCTTGCTTCTGATGTGATATGAGATGCCTTTGAGGTGGGATAGGGTCCGACGTGGCTGTCCCTTTCCACACGCGAGCCAGGCGCCCACCACCTGTACTCCCTTGGGGTGACCGGTGGATCCGTGTCGGATCGGCACGGTTCTGTGCCAACTTGGCACGGAACTACTGGTGTCCGCAAAGTCCGTTCCTCCACGTCACGCAGGACCGCCTTCGCCGCCGCGACGCGCGCGAGCCGGTCGCGGAGGTCCATCAGGCCAGGAGCTCGGCCACGGCCGCCTTGACGTCGTGGCCGATCGCGTACGCCGGGCCGACGCAGGAGGGGCACCCGCTCTCGCAGCCGCACTCGGCGAGGTGCTCGCGCGCCCGCTCGAGCAGCGCATCGGTGGCGCGGAAGAGGCGCTCCGAGAAGCCGACGCCGCCCGGCGTCATGTCGAAGAGGTAGATGGTCGGACGCTGGGTGTGGGGCGAGCGCACCTCGACGGCGAGGCCGAGGTCGTGGGGGTCGCACATGAGGAAGAGCGGCGCGAGGCCGTGGAGGAGCTTCCCGAGGCCCGCGATGGCGACCTCTACACGCTCCTTCGGCCAGCCCGCGACGGCGCGCTCGTGCAGGGCGACCCAGAACGACGTGGTCTGGAGCTCCAGCTCGGGGAGGTGGATCTTGCCCCAGCCGACGTTCTCGTGCGTGTACATCGTGAGCTTCTTGTAGAGCGGGGTGAGCGACGAGACGAGGACCTCGCCGTGAGCGTGGTCGAAGCCTCGTCCGCCGGCGCGCCGGTCGAACTCGTCGATGACGCGGATGCGCACAGCGAGCTCCGCCTGCGTGTAGTAGTCGACCTTCACCTCGCGGACGTAGGCCTTCGCGTTCTCCCAGTCGAGCCGTTCCACCTGGAACTGCTTCGATTCATGGAGGTAGATGGCCTGCTCGTGCAGGAGCACCTGCGCGGCGAACCGGTCGATCTCCCCGATCACGCGCGCCCTGCCGTCGTGGTACTCGGAGCCCACCGTCCGCGGTGCGGGTCCGGTGGTGTCGACGATGACGACGTTGTCGTTCGCGCTGGTCCGCAGCGACATCCCCTCGGCCGGGAACACCTGATCGGACCAGTGGTACTTGCCGCCGGCCTCGTGGAGGATCCCCTGCTCGTCCAGGTACGCGAGCACGCCGGGGGTGTCCTCCGTCCCGAATCGCTCACGCGGTTCGAACGGGATCTCGAACGCGGCGCACTTGAGGTGCTGCACGAGCACATGGAGGTTGTCGGGGTTGACGAGGCCCGCCTCGGGCGAGCGCTCGAGCACGTACTCGGGATGCTGGACGACGTACTGGTCGGTGGGCGCCGACGTCGCGACGAGGAACGCGGCCGACAGGTCCTCGCGCCGTCCGGCGCGGCCCATCTGCTGCCATGTCGATGCGACCGTCCCCGGATAGCCGAGGAGCACCGCCGCTTGCAGAGCGCCGATGTCGATCCCGAGCTCGAGCGCGTTCGTCGATACGACGCCGCGGACCGATCCGTCGCGGAGGCCGCGCTCGATCGCGCGCCGCTCGGAGGGCAGGTAGCCGCCGCGGTAGCCACGGATCAGATCGGGCGGCCACTGCGGCCGGGGGAAGCGCGAGCGCAGGTAGGTCAGCAGCAGCTCGGTCGCCACCCGAGAGCGGGCGAACGCGATCGTCTGCACGCCGGACGCGAGGAGCGTCGCGGCGATGTCGCGGCCGGTGAGGAGCGCGCTCTTGCGGACGCCGAGACCGCGGTTCACGACCGGTGGGTTGACGAACACGAGGACCTTCTCGCCGCGCGGCGCCCCCGACTCGTCGATGAGGACGACGTCGTCCTCGACGTGGCGGCGCGCGAGCTCCTCGGGGTTCGCGATCGTCGCCGAGGTGCAGATGAACACCGGGCGGGACCCGTAGAAGGCGCAGATCCGGCGCAGGCGCCGCAGCACGTTCGCGACGTTGCTTCCGAAGACGCCGCGGTAGGTGTGGAGCTCGTCGAGCACGACGTAACGCAGGTTCTCGAAGAGCTTCACCCACTTCGTGTGGTGGGGGAGGATCCCGGTGTGGAG
>Ga0233425_10009342_pt1 | contig 12512 bp, 12 predicted proteins | sample Watercolumn_Towu_2_FD_181712 | JGI IMG/M metagenome (GOLD analysis project Ga0233425, IMG submission 181712) | Freshwater microbial communities from Lake Towuti, South Sulawesi, Indonesia - Watercolumn_Towuti2014_140_MG | ecosystem: Environmental > Aquatic > Freshwater > Lake | place...
CCTGAGGCGGCCAGACGCCTTCGCGCCGAAGAAATCGGTCGCTTCTACCAGCCGGTTCGCCTGATCAGGCCGGGGCCGATGACCGTCCGGCTGGCGAACACGAGTTTTTCAACGGAATAGGCCAGAAGCGGACATGCGAGGTGGCTGCCGTGTCAGGTTCTAGAGCCGCCGTGCATCGCGCGGCGCAAGGTCCCGACAGGCGTCGGACGCGCCGTCGTGGCGGTGGTCGAGCAGGTGTCGTCGAAGGCCCGCTGAGCGCCCACGGCTCAGCCGCACACGAGTTCCAAGGGCTCATCCGTGCGATCCGACACGAAAGTCCGTCCTTGTATCGCGGTCAGGGCTGCGGCGTGGGTCGAGTCTTTCGGGCCAATGGTCGAGGATGACATCGCCGAACTCAGCGACGGTCATCCCGTCGCTGAGGATCTGCGGGGAAAGATCAGTTGCTGCCCGCTGGCATCGTGCAAGAAATAGGGACAGGCCTGCCCTGGCGACTTCCAGGTGGCGTTGAGACCGGCAGCGCCGGCGGTCGCCTCATGTCTGTACGCTTGACACGCAATGTAGGAGCCGGAGTAGTGTCAGCGCTCGCGAATCTCATGGACGTCAATCGTGGCCGATCTGCTGCTTGCCCTGTGCATCCCCGACTTTCCCGCCTCCTTTCGCAACGCTGAAGACGCCAAAGAGTGGCGCCAGATCGTGACCTATCACCATGGAGATCGGTTGCAGCGGGAGTTTGATCTCTTCCAGAGCAACGCAGTCACCTTTCCGGTGGCATGCCCCGTCGCGCTGCGCATCATCCATCTTCACTGTGGAAAAGCGACGAAGAAGGATGTCGACAACACCGCCAAGCCGATCATGGATGCCTTCAGCTCGCTCGTGTACAAGGACGACTCGCAGGTAAAGAGCTTGAGCTTTATCTCGGCGCCCATCTTTTCGAAGTTGGCCGACGCCGCGTTGGGCGACAACGACGCTTTTCTGGCTGGCTCGGTCTATGCAAACCTTCTCAGGCCCGGCGTCGACGTCGACTTTGACGACATCACGCTCATCGAAGTCCGCGATATCACGTCTGAGATGGAGGAAACCGCGTCGGACCACTTTGGGGTCGTTTCGAAGAGCGCGGTTCGTGAGCGATTCGAAACGAGCTGACCGGTTTTCACGCGCGGGCGCAAATCGCAAGCTCATATCCGTAGCCTGCATCCCCGGTCCGCCACCGCTATGGGCAGACGCCAGTGGGTGCCCACCATCTCGACGATCCCCTGACAGCCGCTTCGCCAGTCGGGGCGCTGGACTGCTCGTCAGTGTGCGCCGCCAGACGCCCGCTGAGCACTTGCAAGATTGAGCTAGCGCCGGGCTGCTGCGACGGAGGACCGGCGCGTAGGGCATGGCTTGCACCTATGGCGCGACCGCGCCTCGGCGGGTGAGCAGACCCCGACAGCTTTGGCCAGGCCAACCCGCGATCGGCCGTGCCCTTCACCTCGATCCGAAGCGTGGTTCCATCCGGTCGCGTGACGTGGAGATCGGCGTCGTTGACCTGCTCCTCGAACCTACAGCCCGGCCATAGCCTGGCGAAGTGCACCTTCAGGATCTCGATCGCGCGGCATCCCACATTAGAACTCTTCGAAGTCGCCGGAAAGCGACGCCCGAGCTCCTCGAACTCCGCTTCTGTGACTACCACTTCAAATTGCTGCATCAGCACTCCCGGGCCGGTGGACAGCCGCGGGAACGTGGACGGTGCGTCAGTCTTTGCCCGCGCGCTGCTTGTCCCACCAACTCGCAGGTGCAGCCGGGGCCGTCGCGGCAGGCGTCGTCGGCGAAACCGCATGCACCGACTTGGGCGTGCTCAGCGGCTGGGCGACACCCACGGGCGCGGTGGCGGGCGCGGCGCGTTGCGTCGGCGTTGGGGTCGCAGTAGGCGACGTCCCGGTTCCGGGACGTTTGGTCACCACGACGCGGCCCTTGCCCTGGACATCGAGCTCAGCCTGCTGGGGCTGCAGAAACCCCAGCAGCGTCACCGACAACTCGCTCATCTCGGCGAGGGGTACCCCACCGATATGGGTGATGACGTCGCCAGCCGCCAGGCCCGCCGTCTGGGCCGGTCCACCGGGCACGACGTCCTTGATGACATAGCCGACTTTTCGGGTCTTCCTGCTGGGCTTTTCGTAGGCGGTGATGCCCAAGGCGTTGTGGTCGCCCTTGGTAATCCGCCCTTCGGCGAGGCCCGCCAGCCACTGCAGCAGCAGGTACTGCTCGTTCTGCGCGGTGACGTTGTTGATCTCGACGCTGTTGGACGCGTTGAACATGTTGGTCGCGACGGTCTCGAACTTCATCGACACCATGACGTCCTCGCCCACCTGCGCCATTGTGAACGTCGTCAGTCCCTTCGGCTTTTGCCAGCCACTGTTGCCCTGCGCCATCTGGACGCCGACGGATTGCCAGAACCCGAGCTCCGACTCGTAGACGATGACGTTGGTGTCCTGCCGAACCGGCATCAGCCCGCCTTGCATGTGGAACCCGACGATCGCATTCGACATCGCGGCGAGCGACACGTTCTTCGCGGTCACTAGGGGCTTGGGCGACTGTGACAGGCGCACCGGATCAGCATGCGCGGCCCCCGCGCCTGCGCCCATCGACAAGGCGATCGCGAGGACCACCACATTCAGCATTTTCATTTGCGCCCCCCTGTTGTCGGCGTCGGATGATGGTCCGGGTTCCGCCCAGTGGGATCAAGGCAGGTCCGCGGCCCGGTCGGGTCGCGACGACTATGCGCCGCTGCCCAAGCGGCAGTATCGTGGCCCCATGGAGACCGCCCCCGCCCCTGGCCGCCGCTCACGCCTGCGCAAGCTGGCTCGATACGGTGCGATCGTTCTGGCTGTCGGAGTCCTGCTGGCCGCCGAGCTCGGCCGGGAGGCGTATGTGCTCGACGCCAATCGGCCCGCGACCGGGACCACGTTCAGCCTCCTAGGCAGGCCGAGCGAGGGCTGGGTCTCCGCAAGCGGACAGTGGTTTTCGACCGCGGGCAGCGACCGACTCCTCCCCAATACGGTCCGAATCGAGTGCCGGACGGATCTGAATGCGTGCGTCGAATCCGCGGCGACGCTCCATAAGCCGCCTACCAGCAGCCGACCGGCCAGCCCCTGTCGGCGCTGGCCACCCGCTTGGAGACGGTCACGACGTTGGCGACGCAGAAGGTGGGCGGAAAGTACCTAGAGACGAAGCCGACGCCACACGTGTGCGGATTGAGCATCCATGCGCGCGCGCGGGCTTACAAGGATGGCAATTCCCCTCAACAGATCAATGTCTGGCACCTGTGGGACCTGATGATCCCGGGGGGCACGGGGGCACCAACGATTCCTGTCGCGACTTCAGTGATTTGACCGCTCCGCCTATCGGCAGCGACCTTCTGCGCGAGTATCACCTGCTGAAACGGTCGCCGGTAACGCCGTTCGAGCACGTCGCACCGCGCTACTCATAGCGGAGCGCCTCAATTGGATCAAGGCCGGCCGCTTTGGACGCCGGCATTAAACCGAACACCACGCCCACCATCGCGGAGAACCCGGCGGCGGTGAGCACGATCCACAGAGGCACGCTTGCGGGCGGAAAATTCGGGATCAGCGAGGCGATGCCCGCGCCAGCGGCGTAGCCGAGGATGATACCGATCACGCCGCCGAGCAGTGCCAGCAGTGCGGCCTCGAGCAGGAACTGCACCATGATGTCGCGGCGCGTCGCGCCGAGCGCCTTGAGGATGCCGATCTCGCGCGTCCGCTCGGTCACGCTCACCAGCATGATGTTCATGATGCCGATGCCGCCGACAAACAGCGAGATGCTAACGATCCCGGCGAGTACGAAGGTCGCCATGGCGGCAACCTGATCGAGTTGCTTCTTCACTGCATTGGCCTGATCGATCTTGAAGTCGTCAGGCGTACCACCCTTCAGCCCCCGGCTCGCCCGCAGTGCACGACGTGCGCGCTCACGAACCACATCCAGTGCCTCGAGGTCTCTCACGGTGAAGGACACCGTGATCATGGGCGTGCTTGAGTTGCCAACGAGGGCTTGGGCGATGGTGAAGGGAATGACGACGTAATTGTCCTGGTTGAAGCCGAATATCTCGCCCTTTCGCTCCATCACCCCGACGACTTTGAACACATCCCCGCCCAGGTTTATGTACTCGCCGACAGGGTTGCGCGGGAGGCGAAGATCCTCACGCACTTTCTCCCCGATGACTGCAACGCGCCGGCGGCTCGAATCATCTGCGGCAGTCAAGAAGCGGCCGAGTTGGGGATATCGGGCCCGGACTTCCTGGAATGCACTGTTGGTTCCGATGACTTGGGGACTCCCAGTCCGTCCGCGATAGCTCGCACGCGCAACTGGCGCCACCAGGACCGGCGCGACATCCAAGACGCCGGGCACGCGATATTGAAGGGCCGAGATATCCGCCGGGGTCAGCGTATTCACCCGCCCCGTGCGGTAGTTGTCATTATCGTTGTTCGCTTCCACGCTCATCGTCGATCCGCCCAGTTCAGCGAACTGGCCCTTGATCGACTCGCTCATCCCCTGCACCAGCGACACCACCGCGATGACGGAGGCGGTGCCGATCAGGATGCCGAGCGTGGTCAGGAAGCTGCGCAGGCGATGCGCCATCAGGCTGGCGAGCGCGGCGCGGAAGGCTTCGACATAGGCCTGCATCAGTGCACCTCCGCCGTGCGTGCGTCACGCACGTCGCTGACGATGCGGCCGTCGGAGACGCGCAGCACCCGATGGCAATGCGCCGCGATGTCGGGCTCGTGGGTCACGATGATCACCGTCTGCCCCTGCGCGTGCAGTGCGTCGAACAGCGCCATGATGTCGCGCGAGGTCGCCGAGTCGAGGTTGCCGGTGGGCTCGTCGGCGAGCAGGATCGAGGGCTCGCCCACCAGCGCGCGCGCCACCGCCACGCGCTGGCGCTGGCCGCCGGAGAGCTGGTTCGGGCGGTGCGACAGTCGATCGCCGAGGCCGACCTTGTGCAGCGCCTCGGTCGCGCGCTGCACGCGCTCGCGGTGCGGCATGCCGCGGTAGACGAGCGGCTGCATCACGTTCTGCAGCACGGTCTGCCGGGGCAGCAGGTGGAAGCTCTGGAAGACGAAGCCGATCTCGCGATTGCGGATGCCGGCGAGCTGGTCGTCGTCCATCTGCGCGACGTCCTGCCCGTTGAGCAGGTAGCGGCCTTCCGTGGGCGTATCGAGGCAGCCGAGCAGGTTCATGAGCGTCGACTTGCCCGAGCCCGAGGGCCCGGTGAGCGCGACGTACTCGTTGCGCGCGATGGAGAGATCCACGCCCGCGAGTGCCCGCACCGTCTCCTCGCCCATCGTGTAGGTCTTCACGATGCCGGAGAGCTCGATCACGGCGTACCGGCTCCCTCGTCGAGCGCCTTGTCCGCGGACTCCTCGTCCTCGCCCGGCTCGTCCTTGCGCTGTTCGACCGCCTCGCCGTCCTTGAGGCGACGCAGGGTCTTGGCCGGGCCGGTGACCACCTGGTCGCCCGCCTTGAGCCCGCTCGCGATGGCCTGCCAGCGGTCGTCCGAGAACCCGGTCTTCACGGCCACCTTGGTCGCCTTGCCGCCGCGCACCACCCAGACGTGGGTGGTCTCGGACTTCTCCTTGGTCTCGGTGACCACGGCCTCCACCGGCACGGCGAGCTGCTTGCCGCCGCCACCGAGGTAGAGGTCGGCGCGCGCGCTCATGCCCGAGCGCAGCTTCATCTGCTGCGCGTCGCCGAGGCGCACGGTCACCTTGTACGAACGGGCCTGGTTCTCCACCGTCGGCGCGAGCGCGATCTTCTCCACCGCGCCGCGCAGCGCCGTCTGCGGGTAGGCGGCCGGATACACGTCCACCTGCTGGCCGATCTCGACCTTGGCGATGTCGGCCTCGTCGACCTTGAGCTCGGCCAGCAGCGCCGAGGTGTCGGCGATCTTCATGAGCTTGGCGCCGGCGAGCGCGTTGGTCGACGGGATCGCCGTCTCACCCACCTTGATCGGCAGCTCGACGATGCGCCCGGCGATCGGTGCGCGGATCTCGGTCTTGGCGAGCTGCTCGAAGGCGTCGCCCAGCACCGCCTGCGAGCGGCGCAGACTCTCGGTCTGGCTGGCGAGCTCGGCGCGCGCGGTCTCGAGCGCGAGGCGATCCTCTTCCAGACGGTTGCGATCGATCAGCTGCTGCGCGGCGAGGGCCTGCGAGCGCTTGAACTGCGCCTCGCGCAGGCGCAGCTCGGCGCGCAGGCGCTCGATGCCGATCGCACTCTGGCGGCGGCCCGCGGTCTCGCGGTCGACCGCATTGCGGTAGCTCTCCGGATCGAGCGTGAGCAGCAATTGCCCCTGCTCGACGACGTCGCCTTCCTGCACGAGCACGCGCTCGACCTTGGCGACGACCTCGGAGGTGAGGTTCACCTCGGTGCCGTAGGCGAGCGAGCCGGAGGCGAGGATGGTGGGACGCACGGCCTGCGCGCCGACGGTCGCGATCTCCACCGGCGTGGCGTCCTCGCCGCGGAGGCCGCGGACGGCGAACGGCACCACCAGCACGGCGAGCACGACGCCGCCCGCCAAAATCTTCCTAGTTGACTGACGCATGCTGTTAAGTCATCAGACCCATGCTGCCGGCGATCAGCGCGGTGGGGACGATCGACACCAGCGCGGCCTGCAGCCACGAGCTGCGCGTCCAGACCTTCCAGCCCAACGCGAACAGAAACACGCTCCAGAAGCTCAGGATGCTGAAGCTCTGCGCGAAGCCATTCCACTGGTGGTCTTTAGGAAGCTCGACCATCAGCGGATCGACGTTCGTGAGCATTAGGGACTCGAGGCTCGTATCTCCGCTCATCGTCAATGCACCCACCATCGCCACCACCAAGCCCAACGCAGCTGGCATCGAAGACCAGGCGGCCAAGCTCAACCCGTGGCGCAAGGTCAGCGGACGGGTCACAAACTTCCCGACGACCATGGCGTACACGCCAGTCAGGACCGTCACGACGATTAGTGCCAGGACGCCCGTGACCGTGGCGATCGCGCCAATCACCTGTGTCCCCGGCATCATCTGCCGCATTTGCGCGCGCTCTGAGGCAGAAAGCTCTCCGCCCGAGCTTTCCATCATCAAATCGGCGTACCACGCCGGGTCCACGCGCCAGAAATAGGTGGTGGTCAACAGGGCCGTTAGTGCGACGAGGAAAAGCAGCGGGACAAGAAAGGTCGGACTCTCCCGCTGATCGGCGAAGACTTTGGAGGGCTGGAGATAGATATCAATCATGTTTTTCATGACTTCGTCCTTGAGGAGTGGCAGTGCCGGCCTGGCAGCCAACAATGGCGGTCCCTTCAATCGTCGGCGACCGGCCGCAGGGCCGCCAATCGATTTGGTGTGTTTACGAAGGCCGCGCCGCAGCGCGACCAGGAAACGCCAGCGCGAGCGCAAAAGCGCGCTTGAGTGTCACGGGCTTGTTTCCATTCAGTGCCGCTTCTTCGAAGATTCGAATGCAGCCCGTCCGCAGAAAGACGGTCGCAACCAGCAAGATCGCGATCGAGACTGCGATCTCTACTGGCGTAGCCACGCCGTAGATCAGGCGAACAGGGAGCGCGAACGGAGCAGTCGGCGGCAAGAGCGAGAGGGCCAGCATGAACGGGTTATCCGGATCCTTGGTTCCTCCGATCACCATGAGCAGCATGGTCATGGGGACGAACACGAAGGTATTTCGAATAGGCGAATGCGGGTTAGGCATCAGCGACGCCACCGCCGCGAACGCGCAATTCCAGAACACGAGGCCGAGCCCGGCAATGAAGAGGCTCGTCAGCATCGTACGCCCGTCTGCGAGCAGAGGAGTCAGTTGGGCGAAGGACACCATGCCGAGAAGAATGGCCGCAATCGCGCCGTACAGGGAGTACAACAGGGTCGTCTTGAGGCCATGCAGGGTGGCAGCGATGAGTTTTCCATCGATCCACGTCGACGCCGGCATGGTTGCCAGCACCATCTCGCATATGCGCCCGAAACGCTCACCAATCACTCCATGCAAGATGACGTTCAACGACGCCATGATCCCCATGATGATCATGACCATGAAGGCGACGGCGGCCCCGTAGACGATTCTTGGGTCACTGCCCGCCTCGGCTGCAGTTACCACGGTTTCGACTTTGGCGGTCGACCGGATGATGGAGATGTCTCCACTATCGAGGCCGAGCTTAGGTGCTAGACCATGCAGGCGCGCGACATCGAAGCTCGACTCGAGCTCCGATACCCATGGTGGAATCGAACGCACCAGAAGCTTGACGTTGTTCCAATCAGCGTCTTGCGGAATGACGAGCCCGTCCACGTCGCCGGAAGCCACCCTGTTCAAGGAGCTCTGGCGCGCCTCTGGCGACGCCCAGACGTACTCGATACCGTCAACCGTAATGCTCTTGGAGCCCGGTGTCGTGCCCGTCTCGACCACGATTTGCCGGACCTCGGATGAGGCACCCAGCTGCATGAGGACCTCCCCACCGAATCTGAGCGCAGCGATCAGCAACAACACGCCGAGGCTGATCAATTCGCCCTTGGTGTCAAGGAAACGCAGGAACTCGAACTTTGCGACCGCCAGTACACGCTTATCCATGGTCAGCTGCCTGCAGTTTCACGCGGGGAAACGGCATGGAGATATCGTTGGTGCAAACCTTCACGTTCGACCTCGAAGTCCACGACCCGAGCAGCTGCGACGACATTGGCGCAAGCTGTCAGGAACGCCTCGGGCGATAGCCCGGGGAATGCAGCTCGAACCCGTCCGGGTTCGACGGTAATCACATGCCCGCGATTGCCACGGACGTGTTGGGCCACCGCATCTGGATCCGGCGTAAAGAACGAGACGGTCCAGGCCTTGGCTGGGCGCGCCGCACCGCGAACCTGGTCATCAGCAACGCGACCGCCGTTGATGATGAACGTCCGGTCGGCGAGCTGCTCGACGAGCGCGAGCTGGTGGGCGGATAGCACCACCACGGCGCCACGCCGCTTCTGCTCCTCAAGGAGCGAACACACCAGCTCCTGATTGATCGGGTCCAACCCCGAAAAGGGCTCGTCCAGCACCAGGAGGTCCGGGTTATGCAGCATGGTCACCGCTAGCTGCAGCTTCTGCTGGTTGCCCTTTGAGAGGTCGCGGACAAACGCTTTCCGCTTAGCAGTCAGCCCGACCTTCTCCAGCCAATGATCCACCCGTTCCGCCGGCCTCTGATCGACTTCGCGTAGCTGGGCCCAGTAAATGGCCAGCTCGCGAACGCGAATCTCTTGGTACAGCCCGCGCTCTTCCGGCAGAAACCCCAGCTGCCGCTGCTTGAGGCAGGCTCGCAGGTCCGCGCCTTTCCAGAAGACGTTTCCGCGATCAGGCTGCAACAGACCACAGACGATCCGAAATGTGGTCGATTTGCCCGCGCCATTGGGGCCAATGATCGCGGTCACTTGGCCCGGCGCCGCCTTAAGGGAGACCCCTTTGACGGCGGCGACGTCGCCAAAGCTCTTCTCGATTCCTGAAACTTCCAGCATGCAGCACCCTTAAGCTTGTCCGCCGCTAACGTCCGAAATGTGGTGGCACGCGACCCCTAGCGGAGGGTTTCAAGCTCAGCCGTACGAACCCGCCGCCACTCGCGGAGGAATGCCGAGTCACTTTCCTTGATTCGCGCCCAAACGGCAATCGCCTCGTCCACGTCCGATGACGACGACGCCAGCGCGCCGTACGCCGACAGGCGCACCCGATCCAAGGGATGCTTCTCCGCAATCGTCTGCAAGAGGTCGATTCCCTCGTCGTCGCCGAGCGCGGCGACTGTAGGAAACAGGGCTGTACTCGACATACGGTTGATCAGGCCGGTCAATCGACCGGACTCGACGTCAAACGCATACTGGTCGAGGATTCCGGCGCGAATGGAGTTTTCCATGATGTTGATCGTTACGGAAAACTCGTCTGCTGGAAGCTGATTGTGGATGTCGCGGAAGGCTCGGTAGAGCATCACCTTGCCTTTCGAGACCTGCGAGCGCTCCACGAACTTTATGCGAGCATCCTCTCCGCGGAAACCGACGCAGTCCTCATACTCGTAATCGTAGTAGTCGCTCCAATAACCCGAGCCGTGGTATCCGACCGTCAGGAAGTTGAAGTTGTGGTCGTGGGGCTTGTGATAGAAGAACGGGTCCGTGCCGCTAACTCGAACTACGTGATCGGCGTCGGCCGGCCAAAAGCAGGCTCGCATGAAGAAGTTCTGCCCGCGCTGCTGTGGCGGGTACAGCATAAACACCTGGGCGCTGTAGGAGTTTCTTTCCTGCAGGTTCGAATATGACTTGAGTTCCTCGCACACCATCTTGGAGAGGAACGTCTTGTTGTTGGCCAGGCGCTTTAGCACGGGCGCCGCCGTAATAAAGCTTTCCTCGTCCTGCGTGTCGACTTTCTGCTCATACATGAAGTCGACGACTTCTTGAAGCTCTGCGACATCCACGTCGCGACAGTCAATTACGCGAGGCATAGGGTTCCTTCCCGAATGAGAGCTACGGTCCGCGTCGCTGCGTCGCGGACCTGGGGGTGATCGTCTTGCACCATTCGGTCGAGCAGCGGCACTGCGCGGCCACCCTCCATGGCGAGCAACTCTCGCATGACGTGCCATCGCACGAAATGGTCCGGATAGTCCAGCAAAGACTGCAGTACTTCCGCCCCGCCTTGGTTAAGCTCGCGCAGAAGCGTAGCCAGGAGCTGTATCCGGGAGGACTTCATTTCTGCCGCAGTGAACGAATGCAGCTGGCCGGTTTCGGCGACATAGTGGGCGTTGACCGAGACCCGGGGATCCAGTGCGGTCACAATTGCAAACAGGGCGGGCTTATCGATGTCCGCGATGGACATGCCATGACGCCCGCCCTCCAGCGCCAGCGTCTCGCCCTCTCGAATAGTCATGCTACGCGGTGGCGCGAGTGATCGGTCGTCCAACACCGCGGCACGCCCAAAGGGCTCCGCGTCCCACCACTTAATGCTCATGTCGCCTGCCGCTACCACGTGCAGGACACTATCGTTGCCCTGGATCGTAATGCCCCGCGGCTTGGAGCTCACCGGATTCCGGGCTTTCGTACGATGCGCCACAGGAGTCAGTGACACCAAGGAGACTCGAATATTCGCATCCTGATAGATGACGAGGCCGCCGAAGGCTTCAGCGTCTACCACCTGGGCAGCCACGTTATAGATCGCGCAGTCCTGGAAACGGCGAGCTTCTTCGAGAAGAAGTTCCGAGACGATCTCCTTAGTGAGGGACCGGCCGACGGCGCACAGCTGACGGCTTACGACGTCGAACTCGGCGTGCTTGGACTCGCCGAGGATCTTTGAGGCTTCAAGGATTACGCCCATCGCCGGCGTCTTCTCGAGACGCGCAGATAGCTGCCTTTCTCGCTCGGACAGGCTCAAAAAACGTGCTTGTTCTTCAGGCGCCTCGCAGAGCGCCTCAACCGATTCACGATTCTTCATTGGATCCTTCCAATTAAAATGGGCGCAGGCCGTGGCCTGCGCCCATCGCGTTACGCGGTCTTGTTATTGATATACACGCCCGCGACAACGCCGATCATGAAGCACGCCGGGCCGACGGTCTCGTCGATGGCGCAGCTTGCAGCGATCGCGACTTCCTGCGACAGGTTCGGAATCAGTTCCAGGTTCATTTTCACGGTCCTTGTGATTTAGAGGATTGCGATGATGATCGCGACGGCGATTGTTACCGGTTCGAGCGTCATGTCCACTGCGCTCGAACCACACATGCCGACATCAACAGCGAGCTCGGGAATTGCGATTCCACGATTCATGTAACGGTCCTTATTAAGTTGGCTTCCTACCACGACCACGAGTTCCAGCCGTGGCGTCTATCGCTGGCTTCATGCCAGCGACTGTTCATCGTGCGCTCAGTTTGGAGAGACTGTCAAGGGTGTGTGAACAGCACTGGGCGGGCGTACCCCCACAGCCACGTCAGAGGGTGAGTCGAGCGGCAGTCGCGACTAACCGCCGTCGCCTCGAAATTTCCGTGCGGCCGCATCGCAGCCGCGGTTGCAAATGCTCTGGTCATCGTTACGGCTGCACGGTTGTTACGGTGCAGCGGTTCATGTGGTGACACACGAACAACCTCCGCGCTGCATGGTTGTCGTCGGCTGTTGTCGCACGGCCGCTGAGCTGGGTGGGACGCATACGCAGGCGGTTATGCAAAGCTCGTCGCCGCATGAGGGCTAACCTTCGTGGGTCCACCTGGTCGAGCAGCACGGAGCATCCGGACGGGACACGACCTGTTTGGCCGACAGGGAGCTCAGCACCACCGAAGTCGATTCCCGTGTTTTTGGCTGGGTGGCTGTGGGTGGTCAACACACCGAATGGGCGCCTTGGGGATGCGACGTCCGCTTTGGGTCTATTCCGTTGAAAAACTCGGTTGATCGACGGCGGCGGAGCTGGTTCACTGACATCCCATCAAGCGAGCGGAATCGACGCGATGATGGGTCGGCAGAAGGCAGCGCAGGCGCCGTTGTTCTACGCCT
>Ga0233425_10009343_pt1 | contig 12512 bp, 7 predicted proteins | sample Watercolumn_Towu_2_FD_181712 | JGI IMG/M metagenome (GOLD analysis project Ga0233425, IMG submission 181712) | Freshwater microbial communities from Lake Towuti, South Sulawesi, Indonesia - Watercolumn_Towuti2014_140_MG | ecosystem: Environmental > Aquatic > Freshwater > Lake | place: Indonesia...
GGAGTGCGCTCCAACAACTCGGAAACCGCCGCGCCCCTGCCAAGCGCCAACCCGAGCTGCCGATTTCGCGAAAGGTCTCCAGTGCACGTAAGCACCAGGTCTCCGAGCCCCGCCAACCCGGCAAATGTCTCAGCGCGCGCGCCCATCACCACACCCAACCGGGTCATTTCGTGCAATCCTCGTGTGATCAGTGCGGCCAGCGCATTGTGCCCGAGCCCAAGCCCATCCACGATGCCGGCCGCAATGGCAATGATGTTCTTGATCGCTCCTCCCAACTCCACACCCAACGGATCGCTTCCCGCGTAGACGCGAAAGGTCGGCGTACTCAACAGACCCTGAACGTGCGCTGCCACGGTCGCCTCCGATGATGCCGCCACCGCAGCGGCAGGCAGCCCCCTGCTCACCTCCTTCGCAAACGTGGGGCCCGACAGCACCGCCGGTGATCGCATCGATGGATTCATCTCATGTAGTACCTGAGACATCGTCATACAACTATCCGGTTCCAAGCCCTTCGTCGCAACCACAAGAAGTGTCATATCGCCGATGAACGGAAGAAGTTCCGCATACACGGAACGCAGGACATGAGACGGCGTCACCAGCAGAATGGCGGAACGACCGCGAGCGGCTTCATCGAGAGAGTGGGTGATCTCCAGTGCCTCAGGCAACTCAACACCAGGAAGATAGCAACTGTTCTCGCGCTCCTTCGCCATGGTGACGGCAAGATCGCGCTCCCATGACCAGAGGATGACCGAGTGTCCCTTCTCCGCTAACAGCTTGGCCAGCGCGGTCCCCCAGGCCCCTGCTCCGACAACGCTGATGCGTTCCATCGCACACCCTTATGAGCGGTGAGACCGCCTTGCGGCGGCACACAACCACGCAAGCCCCATTGCCGACACGATGACCAGAATCAGACTCATGACCTGTGCCGCGCGCAGCGGCCCCAGCATCAGACTATCGATGCGGAGCCCCTCAACGAAGAACCGGCCCACAGAGTATAAGCCGATATAACAGAGCGCCAGCGCGCCGGGGATACGCTGCAGCCGCCGGCGAAGCAGGAAATAGAGCACTATGAAGACCACGAAGTTCCAGAGCGATTCGTACAGAAACGTCGGGTGGAAATACTCAAAGACAGCGAGCTCTTGCGGTCGGTGATACGGCTCGATGTAGAGCTTCCATGGCAGATCGGTCGGGGTCCCGAAGGCCTCCTGGTTAAAAAAATTGCCCCAGCGTCCGATCGCCTGTCCCAGCGGCGCTGATGGGGCCATGATGTCCAGGTACGTGAGTACGGGGAGCCTCTTCCGGATGGAATAGATCATCGCAGCCAACCCCCCGGCCAGCAGCCCGCCGTGGATCGCCAGCCCCCCCTCCCACACCGCCAGAATCTTCAGCGGGCTCGCGCCGTAGTAGCCCCAGTTGAACAGGACGTAGTACAGCCGCGCCCCTATCAAGCCCACCATCACCCCGAACACGATCACATTAAGAAGCTGTTCAGAGTCCTCCCCGCGGCGTATCGCCTCTCGCTGGGCCAGCCAGGTCCCCAGTAAAACGCTTGTGGCGAAGAGCAGGCCATACCAGCGAATCGAAAGCGGGCCAATCTGCAGAACGAACGGACCGGGCGATGCAAACATACGGACCTCAGTAGGGTCGGTGTCTCATTGCTTCACACGTGGCGTTCCGGCTCACTGTAGCCAAAAAACAAGTGAAGTCAAGGCAAATCTGGCAACCCAAGAATCGAGGTTAGCCCGCTGGTCGTTGAAGGATGGCAGCCAGATAGGCAGCATAGAGCACCAGGAGCAAGACACCCCGCCTCCGTTCAATGAAGCCTGTGCGCGTAGGGAAGGAGAACCCCAAGACTACGAGCCCAAACACCAATGTAATAGCGACCTCACGCCACGCAACCGTTATGGGGTGAATAATGGACGCGACAGCGACGATGAACATGCCATTGAAGATATTGCTGCCCAGAATTGTTCCCAGGCCAATCTCGTCGTGCCCCCGCAGCGTGGCAGTGACCGTTGTGGCGAGCTCCGGCATCGACGTACCAACCGCCACAACGGTGGCCCCGATGACGAACGGATCGATACTAAAGGCCATGGCGATACCTCGCGCCCCGGTCACGATGAGATGACCGGCGGCGATCAGCAACATGAGGCCGCCGACGCACAAAAGCCCAATCAGCCACGCCCGACGTTCTCCAAGAACCAGCTCTGCGGCGCTCCGTTGTTTTCGAGCTTCGATAATCGCCGCCGCCAGCCACGCGAAAAACAGGCTCAGCATCAGTACGCCGTCGAATCTCGAGAGCTCCCCATCCAGAAACAGCACACCGGTGATAATGGGGATCAGCAACGCCACAGGAAAATCCCGCCTGACACTGTCGCGAGAACTTTGGATTCCCGACACGACCAAAGCGAGACCGAGAATCAGAGCGACATTTACCACATTACTGCCGAGGGCGTCTCCGAGGGCGATCTGGGGCTTTCCTGCCATAGCGGCATTGATGGAGACCGACAATTCCGGACTCGATGTCGCGAATGCCGCAACAGTCGCGCCGATAATGCCCGGAGAAATCCGCGCCCAATGAGCGAGCCCGACAACACCTCGCACAAAAAGCTCGCCGCCGAGACCGGCGGATATAACCCCCACAATCAAGGCGATATAATCGTTCATGGGAGAAATCGGATCATCAGTAGACTGGCCGGCGTGAGGCGCGGCCAAAAGCAGAAGCGGGACTGACGTTGCAAGTTATCCCCTGGACGCCTTCGCTAGGCGGGGCGGCCCGCGGAGGAAACAGGCTTTGGCAGCAGCCACAACAAGAGCAGGCTCCCTGTCACCGCACTCAATGCCGACCCGGACAGAATCCCCACCTTGGCGGCGTTCAGCAACGCCCCCTCCAACGCCAAGCTTGCAATGAAGAGGGCCATCGTAAAACCGATACCGGCCAGTATGCCGCCCGCTGCAAGTACGCTCCAGCTCACACCCTCAGGCAGTTTGGCAATGCCCATACGCACCGCCAGCCAACTAAAACTCACAATGCCTACAGGCTTACCGACTCCCAGGCCTACCATAACCGCCACCGCAACCGGTTCGCCAAAGTCCATCACGTTGATCCTGACCCCAGCATTGGCCAATGCAAAAAGAGGCATGATCACAAAGCTCACCCACGGGTGCAGCGCGGTCTCAAGCCGTTCAAGGGGAGACAAAATCTCTCGTGCCGCCACCCGGATATCGCGCAACGCCGCGTGATTCTTCCCGTGATTATTCCAGCGTTCCCCTTCAACATACGCAGTAAACTGCTGGACGATTGCGTGCAGGCTGCCCGTACTAACCCAACCATGGGCAGGTGTGAGCAGACCCAAGATCACGCCGGCAATCGTGGCATGGACTCCGGATGCATGGAACGCCAACCAAATTACCACCCCAACGATCCAATAGATCGGGACGCTACGCACTCCAAGCAGGGCCAGCCCTCTCACGACACCGAGACCCAGCGCGCCGAGGAGAAGCGCCGCAAGATTGAGGTGACTTGTATAGCCGACGGCAATGACGAAGATGGCGCCGATGTCGTCCGCAATCGCCAGCGACAGGAGGACAATGCGCAAGCCCTGCGGGACACGCTTCCCCAGGACTGCCAAGCAGCCGACGACAAACGCGATGTCGGTCGCCATGGCAACACCCCAGCCGCGCTCGCCGGGCTGTCCCAGTTGGCCGGCGAGGTAGAGACTAGCCGGTATGACCATCCCGCCCGCTGCTGCAATAATCGAAAGCGAGGCCGTTCGTAGGTCTCTCAGCTCCCCGAGTACTAATTCGCGTTTGACCTCTAAACCAACCACGAAAAAGAAAATCGTCATCAGACCGTCGTTGATCCAATCCTTTAAGGAGTGGTGTATCTCAAACGTACCTAGCGTGAGGCCGACTGAGGTCTCCCACAGGCTTAGAAACGCATGCGCCAGAGGTGAGTTGGCAAGAGCGAGCGCAATACACGTCACGAAAAGCAGGAGAAATCCGCTGGCCGCTTCTACACGAAAAAAACGCGCGAAGGGTTCGATGATGCGATCGACCGGTTTCGCGGGCAGGCGCGCAAGGCCGTCTGAATGAAGAGGTTGTTGTAGCATGCTGCAATCGTAAGAAAGGGTATAGTTGGCTTAGAGCGACGCCTTATTCCCTCTGAATCGACCGCAGGTAGTCGGTAAGCGCTCGTGTATGCAGAAGGGAGAGGTAGCCCGGATAGCCTTCAAGGCGCTGCTCGCTTTCAAACACCGCCCCCCAGACGGGCATCTCCCTGGTCCCGTGCTCGGCGACTGCGCGCCGGCCGTCGATGATGCGTATCACATAGGCCTCATCGAATCGCCCCCCGTGACGTTTCGCGATCAGTCGAAGGTCGGACGGAGGGCGCCGCAGGGATGCCGCCACCTGACCGCTTCCATTTCCGGACTCGCCGTGGCACGACGCGCAATACCGAAGATAGAGCACCTGTCCGGTCGGTGACTCCGGTACGCCTCGGCACGAGGCGAGCATCAGGCTCAGAGCAAACACAACAACCAAGATTCCCTGATCGATTTTCGCCAATCCACGGATAATTTCGAGCCCTCCTTTCTGCCGTCCAACTCCACAACGACTGAGATGTTCACAGCGCTGTGAGCGCCTCTCCGATAAGGCGCCGACTCCACACCCCACTCATCGTAACGGCCCGGTACGCCCCGATCAACCGAATTCACGATCGCAACCGAGCAAAAGAAAAAGCCGCAATCCGCTTCTCGCGGATGGCGGCCCGACCACCCTGTCTCCTCCGAAAATAACCGATCGCTATCCCCGGACCCCTCAGCAGAAAAGTGACTTCAGCAAAAGTTGTACGCCACAACTCCTCGGAAGTCAACGCAAAAAGCAAGCATCGAACTGATACGCCAACACGATCTCGACCCATCGGAAATCATGCCGCGCATGGCTGCCGCAAGTTAGAGATCGGCAACCGTACGGAGCCGGTCCGCTTCGCGCTCCTGTAGGCACCGGCGCATGGGGGGGGATCCCTGTCCATCGCAGTGTCCCGTCGTTCTTTCCACGCTCTCCCATCAGCCCTACCGATCTAGAGGAAACAGCGTCCGAAGGACCTCAGCGCACCCATCCAGACCGAAGAGACCCGATGTGAGGCAGGCGCCGATACCCGGCGCTACCAGAAACCGACTGTCCTTGCCGTACGCGGCCAGGCGCGTATCGAGCCAGCCGTCGAGCGCCGGCTCGGAGGCCCCCTCGTCGAGCCGCGCCCGCAGCTCTGGAAGGAAACGCTGCGCAAAGTCGATTCGGTTCTCCACCGAGACGAGTTGCGCCAGGGCGAGCGCCTCCCTGGGAAGTTGCTGGCCGACCGTGTTAAGCAGATATTCCACCGTCTGCAGCGTCGCCTCAGCCGCCGTGCGATCGATCGCTGACCGACTCTCGACGCTGTCGCGGCCGCCGGCCTCGACGTAGATCTTCAGCTTGGGCTCGGTGCCGGACGGCCGTACGGTCACCTTCAGCCCATGATCGAAATAGAACGCCATGACGTTGCGTGAGGCTCGATCGGTATTAGACTTGATCGGACCATAGACGCCTTCATCCCAGTAGTCGACTGAACGCCTCAGCCCACATCCGGCGAGGACTGACGGCGCCTGCCGCCGTAGGGCCGTCATCATGGCATCAATGCGCTGGAGACCCGTCACGCCCTCCATGATCAGCGAGTAGGCGCCCTGCGTCACGAACCCGTAGCGGTCGTAGAGGCGATCAAGCTCATCCTGAAGCGTCCGGCCGTCGCGTTTGAGCCTCGCAATGTATTCCGCAAGCAACAGAGCACCTCCAGCCGCATCCTTGTCGCGAATCTCCGGCGTAACCAGCACCCCATGGCTCTCCTCGGCGGCGCACAGAAAGTCGTCGAGCGTGGCCGTCACATTACCATAGCGTCCGGTGCGGCCCATCACCTCGAGGACCTCGGCGATGTATTTGAAGCCGACCGGCAGATCGCCGATCACCGCCACCCCGTGCACCCGCGCGATGGCCGTTATCAGTTCGGTAGTCACGCAGGTTTTCACCACAAAGGGGCGAGCGGGCATCTCGTGGCGCGATGCACGGCCTTCGATGATCGACGCGGTCAGCAGCGCTGCGATCTCGTTGCCGGTCAGAAACCTGTCGCCCTGCGCTGAGGGAACTACCACGCCGAGCCGATCGGCGTCCGGATCGGTGGCAAACGCGGCATCCGCACCTACGCAGCGCGCCTCGGTGGCGGCTATTTCGAGCGCTGCGGGCAGTTCAGGATTCGGAATGCGATATCGGACGTTAGGAAACTCGCCATCATAGTCGGTCTGACTCGAGACCAGCGCCACGTGAAAGCCGGCCTTGGTCAGTAGATCGTAGACGGTTCGTCGTCCCGTGCCGTTGAGCGGGCTGTAGACAATGAACGCCTCGCGGGCGTCACGCACAATCGATCGCGCCAAGCTCGCCTCAAGATAGGCCTCATGGTCGGCAGACCCCCACCATCTGACCAGATTCTGCTGTACGGCCTGCTCAAACGGCATCCGCTGCACCTGCCGTACAGCCTGGACGGCGTCGGCCATCTCTTCATCGTGCGGCGCGATCGGTTGCCCTCCGTACTCGGTATAAAACTTCGTGCCGTTATCGTCGGGATGGTTGTGAGAAGCAGAGATATTCAGTCCACCGGATGTGCCAAGACGGCGGATGGCAAACGAGAGTTCCGGTGTCGAGAGCAACAGATCGTCATCTGGGACCGTCCAGACAGAGATCCCATTGGCGGCGTAGACTTCCGCGGCAAGTCGCGCGAAGTCGCGCGAGCGCATCCCGATCAGCGGGTTAGGGAGCGACGGATCGTACTGCCCGCGAAGATCCTTGAAGATGCGAGAGTCAAAGGCCACAACGACCGAGAGCGGCGCGCTGCCTTGGCGTCGGCGCAGATATTCGACGTGTCCCTGCACCGCTGTCGCCACGGTATACGGGTTGATTCGGTTGATGCCGATGCCGACCGGTCCGCGCCGCCCGCCGGTGCCGAAAGGGATCACCTGGTAGAACGAGTCCAGCAGAAAGGCCCACCGCCCACGTTCGACCAGACGCGCAAGCTGCGGCCGGTACGGCGCAAACGGTGCCCCCTCCAACCATATCCGAAGTTGTTCGAACGCCTCGGCACGAAGCTGCGCCGGCACATCCAGACCGGCAAACCCTTCCTCCACATCCTTCTTCCACTGCGATCTAATCACTAACGATTCTCCCCGACGTTCATCAAACAGGTGGAATACCTACGGCCGGCTGCACACATTAGTGAGAATAGCCTGGAAAACTCGTATCGGCAAGCAGTGAGCGTGTGGCTGGTGGGCAAGGGCTCGAACCTCGATAAGCATTCAGAGTTCGTACACCACCCCGGACAATTTACCTTCTAGAGGACTCAGCGTGGCACACTAGTGCAAAATGATGCAAAATAATCCGCTGTTCAGGGAGGGGATTGCACGGGATTGAGCGCGGCAGAGACAATTTCACATGATGACACTGGCCGTTGTGCAATGAGGGGGATATATTAAGAGGTAGGAGAATTGTTTAGCCTGTCCGCTGAGCTGGCCCATGAACAGAGTGATGGCAGTGGCAACCACGAGTTGGTTGCCGGCGGTTGGTGTGAAAGTGCAAGCGGTCCTTCGTGCAACGGTAACTGCATGAAGGACTTTTGTGTTTCTGTGGAGCCTGTTCAGGGGCTAAGTGGATAGGAATGTGGTCAGCGAGAAAGTTGGCGATGCGATCATCAAAGATGAAAGAAGTATAAGACGTGGGGTGGTGATGTATGAACCTGCAAGTGATACCCGTCGGCAGTATATCTGAAACGACGGACGAGATCCGGGCCGCGCAACAGCTCATGAAACAGGACCGTCGGCGTGCGTTTGCTGAACTCAACGAGCTGTTTCGCAAAGGACACCCGCCCGATTCGCCCCTGGATGGGCCCTATGACGGTAAGCTGGTCGCGGTGGATATCTTACCTGGGATCACCCGATTCGTGGAGTGGTTGAGCGCCCTCTGGATGCCGTGGAAGGGCAAGTATTTGCTTAAGGAAGACGCCAAAGGAGACAATATTTTTGGCCGAAATTCACGTTTGATCCTCCGCCTGCTGTTCCCCCTGTATCGGGGTTTCATCGAGAACGACGCGGAGACATTTCGCGCCTTCATTTTCACAACCTCGATCGACGCGGGCAGGATCGATCCGGATCGGAAAGTTCTGAAGATCGATTACGATTCTTCCTTCAATCCCGCTTTAACCATTCGCCGTATTCTTGACGAGGTTGTCCAGGTGGGAGAAGGAACGTATCTGGGCAAGATCCACCTCCGGTGGTGGTGGGGAACCTGGAAGATGATTGGGTATTTTTCGTTACAACCGAAGAAGTAAAGCGATTATCTCCTTCTTTGGGGGAGCGTCAGTAACATCACCTTGATTGTTATGGGCGACCCCGTGCGATACGGGACCATGCAACGCGGGGGGACAAAGCATGCCGACAACAATTCCAACCGCATCGTTCCTGGAAAACCTTCGTTTCAACCTGTTTCACATTGTCCCTTATCTCACCCGCGGCATATTCACCGAGAACCGACACTGGGTGACGTTCTGGACTAAATATCAGCGTGACCCGAACGCGGTAAGGTTTATCAGTGACCTTCGCAGCAAGTATCAGAGCGATTATTTGTACCTTTACATGCTGACGAATAAGTCACTACTGGTGTTGGATTGCAAGGGTATCCAACGGGTTCTCGATTACTCGCCCATGATCTACGCCGAGGCCCAGCCAAAAAGGAAGCGCATGTCGCATTTCCAACCCGGCGCCTTGACCATCTCCAGGGGTGATGAGTGGCAGGAGCGAAGACGATTCAATGTCGCCGTCCTGCAACATGGAATACACCAATACGCAGATCATTTCTTAGAAATCATTCGCGACGAGATCGCCGGCAAGACATGCCGGGATAGCAACGCACTGCAATCCTGGGACGATTTTCAAGCCCTGTTCGAAAAGATCACCCTGCAGGTCATCTTCGGTAAAGGGGAAAGCGACACCCGGCTCACGGATGCCTTGAAGAACATGATGCTCGAGAGCAATAAGCTCCTTTTCCTTGGCAACAAATCCAAATTCTTTGACGAGTTTTATGAGAATATCGCAGATCATCTGGCATCCCCTCCGGACCAGTGTCTGGTCTCCCTGTGCAAACAGGTTCCCTCCACCGAGACAACTCAGGTCGAGCATCAGATACCGCATTGGATGTTCGCCATGAAGGACACGCTGGCCATTAATACCGTGCGGACTTTGGCCCTAATTATCTCCCATCCGGCCACTGAACAACGTGTCAGAGAAGAGCTGGGCCGCGTGGATCTGAACTCTGCGCAGGACATAGCCGACTTGAGATATCTTGAAGCCTGTATTCAGGAAGCCATGCGGCTGTGGCCGACGACCCTGATGCTGATAAGGGAGAACCTGGCCGACGACACGTTGGACGGCGTGGCCATCCCGGCCAACACACAGGTCATCATCCACAATGGGTTTAACCATCGCGATGCGCAGACTCACAAGTTTGCCGATAGGTTTTTCCCGGATCTATGGTTGAACAGGGGTGCCGATTATCACTTCAACCATTTGAGTAACGGCCAGCAGGTCTGCGCCGGCAAAGACCTGGCACTTTATATCGCCAAGGCAGTGTTATCAACCTTGTTGGTCAACAACCGCTTCCGGCTGGTTCAACCCAGTCTGGATCCGACACGGCCGGTCCCCTACGCATATGATCACTACAGCATTGAACTGGAGCGGCTCCATTTGTCATGAATAGCCTTACATAATCATGGCTGGAGGGTACGTTCATGAATAGACAACGCGGTTTCGTTCTGGCGCTGGCAACGCTGTTGTTAGTGGGACTTACTGATTCATCCACTGGGGATACGACGGCCCAGAGACGGGAGGCCATCAAGGATTGTGAGAGGCTGGCCAAAGGAGGGCTCCTCTCCATCGCGGACGAAAGAGGTAACAGATTTCAGGGTAAGGTGTCAAAGGAGGCCGCAAATTGTCGAGGCGGGCAGAAGGCCCTCAAGTATCGGGGATCGCCTTGGGTGGATTGGCAACATTATTGGGCCACCGGTGATGAAAGCACCGAGACCGTACCCCTCCTGCGTATCGGAGAAGGTCTATTTCCCAGCTTGTGGGGACATGTGTCACCCAACGGACGCGGGATAGACGGCGCTCTCTTGGACCTCGAATATCAACGAATCGAACTCATTAAATTCAATCTATTGGATAATCAGACCTATGAAGATTACGTAAGAGGCAGAGATGGTGTCAACGGTCGCGCGCTCAAGGTGTGGAAGGAGATGCGGCTACCAAGGGGTCATCCGGATTACCAGGCTGTGGGTGGCGACCGCGAACAGTTGTGCAAAGGAGATCTCATCAGGCACCGCACCCTGACAGGGATTTGCAATGATATGAAGAATCCCCTGATGGGTTCGACCAATCAACCCTACCCAAGAAACGTCCAATTCGAAACAGCCTTCCCGGACTTAGGGAAAACGGACATTGTTCGCAACCGACATGGCGACCGATTAGGCTTGCTGCAACCGGACCCCCAGGTCATTAGCAGAAAACTCTTTACCAGGAGCCAATCGGACCCTGATAAATGCCGTGAGGGTTACGGTTTGTCTGGTAATTCCAAAGACGCGCAGTGCGATTATAAGGCGGCCCCATTTTTTAATGTCCTTGCGGCATTCTGGATCCAGTTCATGACCCATGACTGGTTCTCACATCTGCAGGAAGGGCAAAACCAATCCGAAATGATGGCGATGGGCTGTACGACGCAAAAGGTCAACAATGTCGAGAAGCCCCTGGCGCCGCAAGACATTGACACCCTCAAATGTCGCCCGGCCGATCGTATGGAGAAGGCCTTGATTGCCGAGGACGGTAACCCCTCTCGGTTTACACATCAGGGCAAAGAGTATCTTGCAAGAGCCCACAAGACCACCAAGAATACCGTCACGGCCTGGTGGGATGCCTCACAACTCTATGGGTATGACGAGGTGTCACGCCAGCGGGTAAAACGTGATCCCACCGATCGGGCGAAGCTGTTACTTGTCCGCGTTGAAGGCAGAACGGGACAGGGTGACCGATATGGTTACCTCCCGGTGTTTACCACTGAGCCCATCCACCCCGCATGGAGCGGCCAAGAGGCCACCGCCTTTCCGGATAATTGGAATATCGGCTTGAGTTTTTTTCACAACGTATTTGCGAGAGAGCACAACCTTTTCGTCGATGAATTCAGAAAGCAGGTGGCCGAAACTCCTGATGCGGATTCCGGGCTTAGAAACCCCAGCGCACCGGACAAGGTTATTCGTTATCAGGATGTGACAGCGGATGAGTTGTTCGAAATGGCCAGGCTGGTCGTTGCAGCAGAGATTGCCAAGATCCATACCATCGAATGGACCACCCAGCTCCTGTATGGGGAGCCACTCTACCTGGGCCTGAATGCCAACTGGTCTGGATTATTCCGAGATCACCCGTTGGTGGAGCAGGCATTGGAGAAGATTGTGGTCAACAGCTTCGGGAGAACGACGGATCCGAGAAAGACAGTCGATTGGTATTCTGTCTTTGCATCCGGAGCAGGAATTTTCGGGCTCGGAAGTCGAAGATATGCGGATGCTCCAACGTTCATCGAGCTGATACGTGGCAAGAAGGATATCTGGGATCTCAAAAATCCGGACCATGTCAATGGTGGGATTAACCATTTTGGTTCTCCCTTCAATTTCCCTGAAGAATTCCCCACGGTGTATCGACTGCACCCCCTGGTCCCCGATCTGATCGAGTATCGGGAGTGGGACAGCAATTCGAATACCATCAAATATAAGATTCCAGTCGTGAACACGTTTCGGGGAAAGGCAACCCAAGAAATGCAGGCCAGGGGCCTGGCCAACTGGGCAATCAGTATGGGACGTCAGCGTTTAGGGCTTCTGACACTGCAAAATCACCCGCAATTTCTCCAGAACCTGCCGATGCCTCGGTTGCAAACCGTGACCAACAAGATTGACGTGCCCGCACTGGATTTGATCAGGGATCGGGAACGGGGCGTGCCACGATTCAACGAATTTCGCAGGCAGTACGGTCTTAAACAGCTAATCAGTTTTGACGATTTTATCGATCCCCGTCTCTCTGCGGGCTCGGCGGCGAGGCTTGAACAGGAAAAGCTTGCCAAGACCCTACGGGAGGTTTACGGACAACACAAATGTGACACCTCCAAAATTATCACGGAAGCCCAGTTGAACGACGACGGGTCTCCCATCAACGATTGCCTGGGACATCCCAACGGCACGATGGTGGACAATATCGAGGATGTGGACACCGTAGTGGGGTGGTTGGCGGAATTCGCCCGACCCCACGGATTTGCCATCTCTGAAACGCAGTTTCAGGTGTTTATCCTCAATGCCTCACGCCGATTGTTTAGCGATCGCTTTTTTACCTCGAGCTTCCGGCCGGAAT
>Ga0233425_10009344_pt1 | contig 12512 bp, 6 predicted proteins | sample Watercolumn_Towu_2_FD_181712 | JGI IMG/M metagenome (GOLD analysis project Ga0233425, IMG submission 181712) | Freshwater microbial communities from Lake Towuti, South Sulawesi, Indonesia - Watercolumn_Towuti2014_140_MG | ecosystem: Environmental > Aquatic > Freshwater > Lake | place: Indonesia...
CGGCGTCGCGCGCCGCGGCCAGCGAGCCGACCGGGCCGCCGGGCGTCACCTGGATGGTCACCGCACCGCAACGACAACCCAGCACCATCGCCACCAGGCCGACAGCGGCCGCGCGCAGGGACCTGCTCGCCATCGTCAACTCTCCGTCGCCCGGCGAGTTTCGGCGGCCAGCGCACGACTCCTGCGCGCGTGCAGGTGCGCCGCGGCGCGGCGCGAAACTTGACGGCGGAGGTGCGCCGACCATGCGCTCAAACGATGCGGGCACGTTGACCGCCCTGCTGCTCGGGTGTGCGCTGCACAGCCTGGCGGCCCAGGCCAGCGACAACGGCCGCGGCCGACACCGGCAACTCTACGCCGTGCCGACGCCCGGCCGGGTCGTGATCGACGGCCGGCTCGACGACTGGGACCTGTCGGCCAGATCGAGATGTTCGTCGTGCAGGCCACGCGCGCCACGATGAACGCCCGGTTCGCCGTGATGTACGACGCCGAGGCGCTCTACCTCGGCGCCGATGTGAACGACCCCAGCCCGATGATGAACATGCGCGATCCGCGCACCGACCCGGGCCAGGGCTGGAATGCCGACTCCTGCCAGTTCCGCCTGACCACCGATCCCCAGGTCGGCTACCCGATCCTCGAGGAGAGCACTTTCAAGTACAAGGGCAGAGGCGACCCGGCGGACAAGCGCGACGACATCGTGCACCTGACGCTGTGGTACTACACGGCGGGCGGCGAGCCGCAACTGGCCATGCAGCAGGGCATGACCTACCGCGAGCCGCGCAACGCCCCGCGCGGGCTCGTGCCGCCCGACCAGTACCAGGCCAGGTACCTGCGTCGCGCCGATGCCACGGGGTATGCCTTCGAGTACCGCATTCCCTGGCGCACGCTCAACGCCAAGGCGCCGTTGCGCGGCGGCGACGTCGTGGCGGGCACCGTGCAGTTCAACTACTCGCGTCCCGACGGGCAGATGACCGCGGGCGGCGCGGCGTGGGCCTACGATCTGCTGCGCGAGGCGGGCTTCCCCTTCCAGGGCACGGCGTGCTGGGGCAAGCTCGTCTTCTCGCCGACGGGCCGCGTCGACCGCAAGCTGGTGCTGGCGGGCGTGCCGCCCGACCGGCCGCTGCCGCTCGAGTTCGCCTACACGCTGCCCGCGGACACGGAGTGCACGATCCAGCTCTTCAACGAGCAGCACGAGAGCGTGCGCATCCTCGTGCCACAGCAACAGCGGCTCGGCGGCCGCAACACCGAGCGCTGGGACGGCTGCGACGACAGCGGCAACCTGCTGCCCGCGGGCGCCTACACCTGGCGCGGCATCCACCATGCGCCGATCAAGGCGGTCTACCGCTTCTCCGTGCACAACAGCGGCCAGCCGCCGTACCCGACCGCCGACGGCAAGGGCGGCTGGGGAGGCGACCATGGCACGCCGCAGGCCGTCTGCGCGTGCGACGAGGGTGTGCTGCTCGCCTGGAACTCCAGCGAGTACGGCTGGGGCGTGATCCGCACCGACTTCGCGGGCCGCAAGCAGTGGGGCTGCAACTACGACGCGACCCACCTGGCCACCGACGGCCAGACCATCTTCTCCGCCGGCGGCCACGGGTTCACCCGCAGCGCCGCGATCCAGCTCATGACGCTGCGCGAGTCGCGGCCGATCCAACTCGGCGGGCGCGACCACCTCGACGCGCCACCTGGTGGCGACGGGCAGGCCAACGTCGTGTCCGGGCTGGCGTGCGACGGCCAGGCGCTCTACGCCAGCTACCAAGGCCGCGACCTCATTGCCCGTTTCAGCCCCCGGGACGGCGCGCTGTTGGGCACCTGGCCCGTGCCCGCGCCCGAACGCCTGGCAGTGGCGCCCGCCGGCCGCCTGGCGGTAATCAGCCGCGGGCGCGTGCTGCTGATGCGCGATGGCCGGGTCGAGGCCACCATCGCCGACAAGCTGGACGATCCCGCGGCGGTCGCGGTCGGCGAGCAGCAGCTCTTCGTCGCCAACCGTGGCGCGCTCATGAACGTGTCGGTGTTCGACCTCGCCGGCCAGTACCTGCGCGCCGTCGGCAAGCCGGGCGGCCGGCCGGCGCGGGGTCGCTACGACGCCACGGGGATGTACCAGCCCGGCGGCATCGCCGTCGACAAGACGGGCCAGCTCTGGGTGGCCGAGACCACCGACGCGCCGAAGCGGATCAGCGTCTGGGACACGCGCACCGGCGCACTCAAGCACGAGTTCTTCGGCGGCTGCGACTACTTCGCCTACGGCTGCGTCGACCCGGCGCAGCCCGACGAGATGCTGGTGCACAACGTGCTCTGGCGCGTCGACTGGAAGACCGGCAAGGCGACGCCCGAGACGACGATCTGGCGCAAGACCGCGCCGGACATGATGTCGCCGCTGGGCACCGGGGCGTATGGCGCCAGCCCGCGGATCATCACCGCCGCCAACGGCCGGCAGTACCTCTACGGCAACAACTACGCCCACTTCTCTGGGCTGTTCTACCGTGACGGCGACCTGTTCCGGCCCATCTTCAGCAAGATCCACGTCGGCTACGACTACATCGGGCCGGCGGGCATCCCGTTCATGGACAGCGACCGCGCGCAGTACCCGCAAGGGCAGTACTTCTGGCAGGACGCCAACGGCGACGCTTGCGTCCAGCCCGACGAGGTGCGTCCGCTCAAGGGCACGCCGTTCGAGCGCTTCGATGTCGCCTGGGTCTTCCCCGACTTGAGCGTGCTGGTCAGCGGCCGGCTGCTGCGCCCGGTCGGCGTGACCAACGGCAGACCGCGCTACGACCTGAGCCAGTCGGAGAAGTACCCGCTGCCCGCGGGCTACAGCGTGCTGCCGCTGGCCGACGGCGGCCTCGTCAACTACACGCCGGGCAAGGGCGTCGCGCTGGCGCGCTACGACCGTGACGGGCGCAAGTTGTGGAGCTACCGCGACATCACGCCCTGGCAGAACGCGCTCAACATGGGCGTCACCGGCCCGGGCAAGCTGTGGGGCATGACCCAGTGCATGGGCCAGGGCGGCGACTTCCTGGTCTACCAGTGCTACTACGGCCCGAACCACGTCTTCCGCCTCGACGGTATGTACGTCGGCGCGCTGCTCAAGGACGGCCGGCTGATGCTCGACCGCGGCCCGGACGAGGGCCAGCCCGAGGGCCAGGGCGGCTGGTTCGGGCAGCTCAAGGTCGCCCCCGACCAGCCCGCGCGCTACTTCGCGATCGGCGGCGGCCAGGACACCCGCGTCTGGGAAGTCCTCGGCCTCGACACGATCCAAGACCTGCCCGGCGGCACGTATGTTCATACGCCCGAACTCGCCGCCAAGGCCGGCGCCGCCCAGCGCGAGTACCGCCTCGCCCTGGATGCCGCCAAGCAGGTCGTGATCGGCCGTGACCTCGCCACGGCTAAGACGGTGGACAAGGAACTGGAAGCCGGCCGCGCCTTCCAGGTCAAGGTCGCCCGCGACGAGCAGCACCTGCTGGTCGAGTACGAGGTCCAGTCCGACACGCCGCTGGTCAACGCCGTGCCCGATCCCCGGCTGCTGTTCAAGGGCGGCAACTGCCTGGACATCCAACTCGAGAACAGCCGCGGCGAAGCCGTGCGCGTGCTGGTCACGCAATACCAGGGCAAGCCCTTCGCGACGGTCTACGTGCCCAAGGTCAAGGGCTTCCAGGGCGCGCCGACGGTGCTCAACTCGCCGACGGGCAAGGAGAGCTTCGACGAGATCCGCTTCCTGGACAACCTCGCGCTGACGGTGGCGAAGACCGCCAAGGGCTTCCGCGCGCGGGTGGCCCTGCCCCTCGCCGCGCTCGGCCTCGCGCCACAGCCGGGCCAGAAGGTGAAGCTGGACCTGGGCTACATCTTCGGCAACGCCCGGGGCATCGGCAAGGCGGTGCGCCGCGCCTACCTGTTCAACAACAGCCCGACGGCGAACATCGTCGACGACATCCCCAGCGAAAGCCGGCTCGAGCCGAGGGAGTGGGGGGAGGCGGTGGTGGAGTAGGTAGGCCGTGACCCTACGCCCCGGAGACGCGACCCGCACCGCCGCGGCGGGCTGGGAGATCGGTACACCGTCACCGGACATCCGCAGGGCGGTGGTATACTTGGGGCGTTCACGATCGGCCTTGCCACCGGTTGTCGCGGGAGGATGGTATGACGGCCTCGCTGGAAAGGGCATTTGCGGCCGCCGAGAGGCTTCCGCCTGGTGAACAGGACTGGCTCGCGTCTCTTTGGCTGGCCGAACTGGCCGAGTTGGACGCGGAGGACGCGTTTGACCAGCGCATCGCCGAGACAGCGCACCTGCTCGACGACCTGGCACGCCGAGCCATCGCTGAGGATGAAGCCGGGCTGACGCGCGAACTCGATCCGGAGGCACTGTGAGGAGCCGCACGAGCGCCGAGTTCCGCGCTCGGCTCATGCAACTGCCCGCGCATGTCAGGCGGCAGGCGCGGCAGTCCTATCGGTTCTTTCGTGAAGACCCCGGCCATCCCAGCCTGCGCTTCAAGCAGGTTCGCCGTGAGCCGGCCGTCTACTCAGCGCGCGTAGGCGTTGCCTATCGCGCCCTTGCCGTGCGCCGCGGCGAGGATCTGGTCTGGTTCTGGATTGGGCACCACGAGGACTATGACAGCCTCCTGGATGCGCTCTGAGCGTCGGCGCGGCGCGGCGCCCGGGCTGGGCGAGCCGTCGTATTGGCAACGGTGGACAGTTGCGCTACACGAGCGCCTCACCGCCCCATGAACCGATACGTCCCCGCGCCGACGCGGTAGCTCACTCCCTCGCGCCCGGCGGCGACGAACGTCACGCCCTCGGCCTTCTCTGCCGGCTGGTCGCCCTCGCGCACGCTCGCGCGGTCGGTCACGGGCAAGGTCACCGTCGCGCTGGTGTTCGCCGGCACGCTCAGATCGAGGCTGAACGCACCGCCGGCGAGCGCCCAGCTCACGCCGATCCGGCCGTAGCCGCTGTCGTACCAGCCCTTGGCGCTGGTCACGCCGCCCCCGGGACGGGGCGCGACCACGATGTGGCGGTAGCCGGGCTGGGTCGGGTCGGGCGCGATGCCCAGCAGGTGCTCCTGCATCCACTCGCCGCACGCGCCGAACGAGTAGTGGTTGAACGAGTTCATGCCCGGCGTCTCGAAGCCCTTCTCGGGCGTCCAGCCGTTCCAGCGCTCCCAGATTGTGGTCGCGCCGTGCTTGACCGAGAACAGCCAGCTCGGGAACTCGTCCTGCGCCAGGAGCTTCCAGGCGAGGTCGGTCCGCCCGTGCTCGCTGAGCGTCGGCAGCAGGTGGCCGACGCCGACGAAGCCGGTCGAGAGCCGGTGGCCGCGCTGCTCGATGTCGGCCACGAGGTGGCCGAGCGCCGCCGCGCGCTGGTTCTCGGGCAGCAGGCCGAAGCGCAGCGCGAGCAGGTAGCCGGTCTGTGACCCGCCCTTGAGCCGGCCGGTGGGGTCGAGGTAGGCCTGGCAGAACGCCTTGGCGATGTCGCTGAACAGGGCCTCGTAGCGACGTGCCTCGTCGTCCTTGCCCAGCACGCACGCGGCCTGCGCGGTGAGCTTCGTGCTGTACGCGAACCAGGCCGTGCCCAGCAGGTCCTTGGGCGTGTTGGCGCCGATCGCCAGCCAGTCGCCGTAGCCCTTGGCCGGGCGCAGCAGGTCCTTGCTGTTGGCGCGGCAGTACTCGACCCAGCGCACCATGCCCGCGAAGTGGTCTTCCAGGAAGCGCCGGTCGCCGTAGACCTGCCAGCAGACCCACGGGCAGACCACGCCGGCGTCGCCCCAGGCCGCGGTGCCGCTGCCGGCCGCCACGCGCGGCGCGACGTCGGGGTAGTCGCCGGCCTTGCCCTGGGCGTCGTCGAGGTCGACCAGCCACTTGCCGAAGAACCCGCCCACCTGGTTGTTGAAGGTCGCGGTGCGCACGAAGACCTGCGCGTCGCCGGTCCAGCCGAGCCGCTCGTCGCGCTGCGGGCAGTCGGTGGGCACGCTCACGAAGTTGCCGCGCTGGCCCCAGACGATGTTGGACTGGAGCTGGTTGAGCCGCGCGTCGGAGCAGGTCAGCTCGCCGCTGCGCGGGATGTCCGAGCCGATCACGACGCCGGTGATCGCGTCCGCGTCGGGCTTGCCCGGTAGGCCGGCCACCTCGACGTAGCGGAACCCGCGGAAGGTGAAGCGCGGCTGCCACACTTCCTCGCCGCCGCCCTTGCAGACGTAGGTGTCGGTGCACTTCGCGCCGCGCAGGTTGGCGGTGTAGATCGTGTTGTCCGGGTTGAGCATCTCGGCGAAGCGCAGCGTGAGCGTCGTGCCGGCGGGCGCCTTGACCTTCAGCCGGGCAAAGCCGACCATGTTCTGGCCCAGGTCGAAGGTCCAGCGGCCGGGCTTGGGCTCGGCCACGGACTTGGGCTTGAGTTCGGCCAGCACGCGCACCGGCGGAGCGGTGGGCTCTTCCAGCGCGCCCATCGCGGGGTCGGTGTGGCCCGCGGGCGGCCACTTGCTGTCGTCGTAGCCCGGCGCGTCCCAGCCGGGCAGCTCGCGCCGCGCGTCGTAGCTCACGCCGTCGAGCAGGTCGGCGGTCAGGTACGGGCCGGCGGTCACCTTCCAGCCGTCGCCCGTGGCGATCGTCTCCTGGCTGCCGTCGGCGTAGTCGAGCATGAGCTGGGCCTTGAGCAGCGGCTGCTGGCCGTAGCGATGCCGCCCGCCGAGGCCGACCTTGCCGCAGTACCAACCGTCGCCCAGCAGCGCGCCCAGCACGTTGTCGCCCTGGCGCACCTGGGCCGTCACGTCGTAGGTCTGGTACTGCACGCGCCGCCGGTAGTCCGTCCAGTCCGGCGCGAGCACGGCGTCACCCACCGGCTGGCCGTTGAGCCGCAGCTCGTAGAGGCCGAGCGCCGTGGCATACAACCGCGCGCGTGCCAGCGGCTTCGTCACCGTGAACGCACGGCGCAGGTGAGGACAAGGCCCAGGCGGCGGGGCGGCGGGCGTGGCCATCGCGGGCAACGCCGGGGCGCTACCGTCCAGCGCACCCCACGGCTGCACACCGTGTTGGCCCAACTCGCGCGCCTTGGCCCAGCCTTTGTCGTCGAACGTGGGGCTCTGCCAACCGGTGACCTCCGTGCGCGAGAAGACCCAGGTCCGGTCGCTCTCGACGACCTGCGCGCCGGGCCCGGGGTTGAGGTCCAACTCCAGCCGGAACAGCACGCCCGCTGCGCCCGGTCCTTCATTGGTGCCCCTGATCGCCAGCACGTTGGGCCCCGCGCGCAGCTTGCTCGCCAGGTTGACGGTCACGGGCCGGTGCCAGGACTCGCCCTGCGGGTCGGTCTTGGCCACCTCCTCGCCATTGAGGTAGAGCACGAAGAAGTTGTCCACCGTGAGGCGCGCTTCGGCGCGGCGGATGCCGATGTCGGCCGGCAGGTGAAAGAGCTTGCGAAAGAAACGCGGCCCGCCGGGCGGGTTGGCCTCGTCGGTCCAGATCCACTGGGTGCGGCCGAAGCCCAAGACCTTCCGCGGCGGTTCAGGTGTGGGCGTGGGCGTCGGAACGGTGGTCTTCAGCCCGAGGCCAATCCACTGCGCGGTCCACGCCTCGGGCTTGAGCAGCCCGGTCTCGAACCACGCCGGCGTGCTCCACGCCGACGGCTCGCCCCGTTGGTCCCACACGCGCACCTTCCACCACAGCCGCGTGCGCGCGGTCAGGGCTGGCCCGCCGTAGGGCACGAACTGCGACTGCGCGCTGGCCACCTTGCCGCTGTCCCAACGGTCGCCGCGGTCCGCCGCGAGAGCCGTTTCGCTGGCCGCCACCAGCACCTGGTAGGCGGCCTGCGCGCTGCCGCGACGCGCGTCCTCGCAGCGCCACGAGAACCGCGGGGTCCGCGCGCCGATGCCGAGCGGCGCGCGCTCGTACTCGGTGCGCAGGCCGGTCACCGTCGGCGCGGCGCAAGCGAGCGCGGCGCAGTGCAGCACGACAAGCAGGGCACGTTGGACACGCATGGACGAACTCCGACCGTGTGGCGTAGACGACGCAGTTCGACACGGGGGTTCCCGATCCCTGCCGCGGTGGTAAGATGAACCAACAGCGAGACTAACGTGAAGCACCTGACCCGCCTGCTGACCTGTCTGGGCGCGCTGTGCCTGCCGGCGTGCGCCCAGCCCGTGCTGCTGGAGGCCGAGCAGTTCGCCGAGCTCGGCGGCTGGGATGTCGACCAGCAGTCGATGGACCAGATGGGCTCGCCCTATCTGCTGGCGCACGGTCTGGGTGTGCCCGTGCGCGATGCCGTGACCAGCGCGAAGCTCCCCGCGGCGGGCAGGTACCGGCTGTGGGTGCGCACGCGCGACTGGGTCGCACCGTGGAAGGCCCCAGGCGCGCCGGGACGGTTCCAGGTGCTGATCGACGGCCAGCCGTTGGCCACGACCTTCGGCACGGAAGGCGCCGAGTGGCACTGGCAGGCGGGCGGCGAGGTGACGGTCGGCGCGCAGGCGAAGATCGCGTTGCACGACCTGACCGGCTTCGAGGGGCGCTGCGACGCCCTCGTTCTGAGCAACGACCCGACCTTCACGCCGCCCAACGACCTGCCGACGCTGGGCAAGCTCCGCCGCGCGGCGCTGGGTCTGCCGGAGCAGCCCGAGGACGGTGGCAGCTTCGACCTGGTGGTGGTCGGCGGCGGCATCGCCGGCACGGCGGCGGCGATCTCGGCGGCGCGCAACGGGCTGCGGGTGGCGCTGGTCCAAGACCGGCCCGTGTTGGGCGGCAACGGTAGCTCCGAGGTGCGCGTGTGGCCCGAGGGGCGCACGCGCCTGCGGCCGTTCCAGCACATCGGCGAGATCGTCGAGGAGTTCACGCCGCCCAAGCGCGCGGGCGACGCCAACGCCGGGCACGGCGCGATCTTCGCCGACCAGCGCAAGCTCGACGCGGTCAAGGCCGAGCCCCGGCTGACCACGCTGCTCGAGCAGCGCGTCAACGCCGTGGAGGTCAAGGACGGCCGGATCGTCGCGGTCATCGCGCAGCACATCCGTAGCGCGCGCCGCCTGCGGCTGGCGGGCAAGCTGTTTGCCGACTGCACCGGCGACGCGGCGGTGGGCGCCCTGGCCGGGGCGGACCACGAGGTGTCCAAGGAAGGCGCGATGGGCTCCAGCAACCTGTGGAGCACGCTCGACGTGTCCAACCCCGCGGAGGTGCTGCGCTGCGAGTGCAAGGACAAGGAAGCGCTGTCGATTGCCGTCGAGCAGGGCCGGACCGCCGCGCCGTTCCCGCGCTGTCCGTGGGCGCTCGACTTGTCCAACAAACCGTTCCCCGGGCGCAAGGCGGCCGGCAAGACGCCGCGCGACCTGGGCGGCTGGTTCTGGGAGAGCGGCTTCGACCGCGACAGCGCCACCGACATCGAGCGCATCCGCGACAACAACTTCCGCGCGATGTACGGCGCGTGGGACACGCTCAAGAACGTCGACGGCCTGTACCCCAACCACCGCATCGGCTGGGCCGCGTTCATTGCCGGCAAGCGCGAGTCGCGCCGGCTGCTCGGCGACTTGGTGCTCAGCGGCGCCGACTTCCGTGAACTCAAGCCGTACCCCGACGGGTGCTACCCCTGCACCTGGCACATCGATGTGCACACACCGCATCCGGCCTACAACAAGGACCTGCCGGGCGACCCGTTCATCTCGACCTACACGCGCGGCAAGGAGTACGAGTACAAAGGCCCGTACTGGGCGCCGTACCGCACGCTGTACAGCCGCAACATCGCCAACCTGTTCATGGCGGGGCGCAACGTCAGCGTCAACCGCGAGGCGCTCGGCGCGGTGCGCGTGATGCGCACGTGCGGCATGATGGGCGAGATCGTGGGCAAGGCCGCCTGGATCTGCGTGCGCCACGCCACGCTGCCGCGCGGGGTGTACGAGAAGCACCTCGACCTGCTCAAGGAGCTCATGGCCCAGCCCGGCGCGGCGCGGCGCGACACGCTCGACGGCAAGCTCGTCCTGCCGGCGGGAGCCAAGGCGCCGGCCTTCAGCGGCCCGGGGCTCGACCCGGCCAAGCTGCCCGGCGTGGTGGTCGACGACGAGCAGGCGGAACTGACCGGCAGTTGGAGCGAAACGGGCAACTTGGCCGGCTATGTCGGCGCGGGCTACCAGTACTCGGCCGATCCCAAAGCCACCGCGCGCTTCCGCTTCGAGGTCAAGGAAACCGGGCTCTACGAGGTGCGTCTCGCCTGGCAACCCCACGAGAACCGCGCCAAGGCGCTGCAGATCACGATCGCCACCGCCGACGGCGACAAGCTGGTGACGGTCGACCAGTCCAAGCCGGCGAGCGGCGAGCACGGCTTCGGCATGCTCGGCCGCTTCCGTTTCGAGGCGGGCAAGCGCTACAGCGTGCTGCTCAAGGCGGCCGACGCGAAGGGCGCCGTGCACTGCGACGCGGTGCAGGTGGTGGCGGTGAAGTAGGCGCCGAGCGCGGCTACGCCGCCGCCACGATCCGGCTCCCGTCGCGCAGCCGGTCGTACGGCACGAGCCCGCCCGCGACCGGCTGCCCGTCCACGGTCACCCGCGTCGCGCCGGGGGCCAGGCGCAGGTGGAGCGTGTGGCCGCGCAGGCGGCGGGTGACCTCGACCGTGGGCCAGTCGGGCGGCAGGCAGGGGGCGACGCGCAGGCCGTCGAGTTCGGGTCGGACGCCCAGCAGCCACTGCGTCGCCGTGTGGTAGGCCCACGACGCCGTGCCGCTGAGCCATGGCACGCGCGCGGTGCCGGGGCGGGGCGAGTGGGGCGAGTAGACCGTCTGGCAATGCACGTACGGCTCGGCTTGGCGCACCTCGGCCTGGTCGTTCCACGTCGCGGGCATGAACGCGCGCCAGTACTCCCAGGCGCGCTCGGGCCGGCCTTGCAAGCACTCGGCGATCACCGCCCAGCTCTGGGTGTGGCTGAAGATGCCGCCGTTCTCCTTCACGCCCGGCACGAAGAGCACCGCGCGCATCACGCTCACCGGCGTGCGCTCGAACGGTGGGTCGCACAGCATCACGCCATACGGTGTGGCGAGGTGATCGTGCACCGCGTCGAGGCACAGGCGGGCCTGCTCGGCGGTCGCCGCGCCGCTGATCACCGCCCAGACCTGGGTGTTCAGGTAGATCCGCCCCTCCGCGCAGCGCCGGCTGCCGTAGGTCGTGCCGTCCTCGCCAAACGCCCAGACGAACCACTCGCCGTCCCAGCAACTCGCCTGGATGCGCTCGTCGAGCCGCGCGCGCTCCGCCAGCGCCCAGGCGGCCTCGTCGTCACAGCCCAGGCGCCGCGCCAGATCGGCGTAGACGCCCAAGCCGTAGCGCAGTTGAAACGCGACGAACACGCTCTCGCCGTGGTAGCCCAGCTTGAGGCAGTCGTTCCAGTCGGCTTCCAGGCCACAGGGCAGGCCGTGCGCGCCGGTGCGCTCGAGGTTGAACTCGAGCGCGCGGCGCAGGTGGCCGAGCACGGTCGCGTCGCCCCGGTCGGCGTAGGGCAGGCGGCGGCGCAGCCAGTCCAGCCTGCCCGTCTCGGCCAGCCACGCCGGCAGGGCGTTGAACAGCCAGAGGCAGTCGTCGGAGCGCAGCGCTTCGTCGGCCGGCGGCGGCTCGGCGCCCGGCTGGTGCGCGAACGGGCGGACCAGCGGCAGGGCGCCGCCGTGGCTCACCTGGCCGGTGAGCATCAGCTCCAGCCGCGCCTCGGTCTCGGCGGGCAGCAGCGGGCCCGCGCCGAGCGTGTCCTGCACCGCGTCGCGGAAGCCCAGCCCGTCGCGCTCGCCGTTGTAGACGAGGCTCGCGCTGCGCGCCCAGTTGAACGCGATCAGCGCGTTGTAGGGGTTCCAGACGTTGACCATCGCGTCGAACGCGGCGTCGGGCGTGCGCGCGCGCAGGCTGTCGAGCCGGCTGTGCCAGTGGTCGCGCACGCGCTCCAGTTCGGCGGCGCAACGCGCGCTGTCGCCCAGCTCGGCGACCGCGGCCACGCCTTCCACCTCGGCCTGGCCCACGCCGAGCAGCACGAGCACCTCGCGCGTTTCGCCCGGCGCCAGGTCCAGGTCGGCCTGCAACCCGCCGCACGCCGTGTCGCCATAGGCCAGCGCGCCGGTGCAGCGACCCTCGACCACCGCGCGCGGGCGCGCGTAGCTGCCATAGGTCCCGAGGAACGCCTCGCGGTCGGTGTCGTAGCCGGCCAGCTCGGCGCCGCGCAGCGCCAGCCAACTCCAGCGCCCCTGGTCGTTGTTGGCGAAGTTGGTCCGGTCGATCGGCAGGCGGTCGTTGACCGCCACGCGCAGCAGGCCCTCGTGCCAGGTCGTCTCGACGATGAACTGGCTGTACTGCAGATTGACCAGGTCCTGGCTGGTGCTCCAGTTGCTGGCGAACTCGCAGTAGGTGAACACGGACAGCGCGCGCGGCGCTGCGGACCGGTTGGTCACGCGCAGCCGCCAGTATTCGCAGCGCTGGCCCAGTGGCACGAAGTAGGTCGCCTCGGAGGCGACCTGGTCACGCTCGGCGGTGATGATCGTGTAGCCCGTGCCGTGGCGGCAGGTGTAGTGGTCCAGCGGCGCGCCCACCGGCTG
>Ga0233425_10009345_pt1 | contig 12511 bp, 10 predicted proteins | sample Watercolumn_Towu_2_FD_181712 | JGI IMG/M metagenome (GOLD analysis project Ga0233425, IMG submission 181712) | Freshwater microbial communities from Lake Towuti, South Sulawesi, Indonesia - Watercolumn_Towuti2014_140_MG | ecosystem: Environmental > Aquatic > Freshwater > Lake | place...
TGTTTGGCAAAGGGGGCGGGGGGGATTCACTTGCCGAATGGGGGGACGGGGGATCTGGCAGGAACCGCACCCCCTGTTGCACGAGAGTGGCCCGCACCTTGGCCCCGTCGAGCTGGCGGGGCGTGATCCCCTCCCTGGCCGCTAGGGCCGCCGCGGTGCCGGCGGCCTGGCCCAAGGACATGCAGGGGGCCATGACCCGAATTGCGTTCTGGCCCTCGCCGGTTGCCGAAATGGCTCTTCCCGCCACGAGCAAACCTTCGACCCCCTTGGGGAGCAGGCATCCATACGGCACCTCGCAGCCGCGCACAAGTCTTCTCGGATACCGCTCGTCGTGCGGATCATCCACGAAATTCCCCTTGGGGTGGTGGCCCATGCTCGGTCGCCAGGGGGCGATGGCCACACCGTCGGCAAAGGTTCTGCCCTGCATCACATCCTCGGCCGCCAGCACGTAGTCGCCGACGATCCGCCTGGATTCGCGAACGCCGATGGTGTTGTGGGTAGAAATCAGGTGTGCGTTCGCGAAACCAGGAATATACTTCTTCAGGAAGTTGACGACTATCGGCACCCACCGCCGTGCCTCCATCTCGGCCCGAGTAAGCTCCCACGCATCGATGGCATGGAAGCCGGTGACCATGGCCATATTGATGAAGACTTCATCCTCGCGCGGCTGAGTGGCGACGATGGCCCAACGCTGGGGATACTCAGGGGGGAGATCGCCGTTCTCCCGCGCCCGCTGTACGGCATTGCGGAAGCCATCCAGGGCAAACCTCTCGGCCCGCAGGTAGTACTCCGCGTTCGCGCCGAAGCCGGGGACCATATGGGCGTCCTCGTCTTCCCTCGCCAGGGCCAGCCTGATCTTATCCACGTCGACGTGATCCATGCGGAACATCAGCGTCCCCGGCTGGATCGCATCCTTCGGCTTGATTTCGAACGGGACGCCGGCCCGGGCTGCCACATCGGCGTCGCCGGTGGCATCCACCACCACCCGGGCCAGCACCGCCTGCCGGCCGGACTTGTTTTCGACGATGATGCCCTTGACGGTCTTTCCCTCCATCACCGGCGCGGACACAAGTGTGTGGAGCAACGGTTTGGCGCCAGCCTCGGCGACCATTTCTTGCGTGACGACCTTGAGCCTCTCCACATCGGTCGCGGTCACCGAGCCGAGTCGCTGATCCGGGATGTGACCCACGCAGGCGCCGATGGCGACCAATCGGTTCACGAGCTCCTGGGGTATGCCGAAGATAATCTGTTTTCCCTGATAGGAATAGAAGCCGTGGATGGCTTGCGAGGCCAGCATTCCGCCCACGTAATTGGCTTGTTCCACCAGCAGCACGTTGGCACCGCTGCGGGCAGCCGAGACGGCGGCGGCAAAACCAGCGGGGCCTGCCCCCGCAACCACCACATCCACTCTGGCGGCAACCGGAACCTTGCGTTCGGGCTCGGTGACATAGTCCCCATCCGCATTCACGCGTGCACCTCCCTTGTGCCTTCCTGCATAATCATGACCCCAATCCGAAATTCCCAACCGCCAATCCCGCCAAAGGCGGGACAAGAACGCCATGGCTGATGGCCGAATGGAAAGGAACAAACGGAACCTCTGAAGACCCCAAGAGTGCGTTCTCAGATCCTCCGGTCCGGAACCGGAAAAATCGTATTCTTGGCGGCCTTGGCGTCATGGCGGTTCAAAGTTTTTCTCGGATCAGGGATGACTGTCGATTCGACGCCGGTTACCCGGACTGCTTCCCGTTGGCCGTCCGCCGTGATCGCCCCGGCCGAGTAGAGATAGACCGCATACTCCTGATCGCAGGCTATAACCCGCTCGACCTTGGCTGGTCGCCACGCGGGGATGCCTTGGTCCACGCTGATAATCCTCGCCCCGTCCCGCAGACGATCGGCCAACCGTTCTCGTAGCCCCTCGGTCACATCGCCATGATCCAGGTACAGCGTCACCACGTTGGCGCCGTCCAGGTCGGAGCGATAAAGGTCGGCGTTCCTCACCTCTACCCGGCTCTGGAGGCCGCGCTCGACGATCGCCCGACGCGATATCTCGTACAGCTCCCGGTTGAGTTCGACGCCCACGGCCTTGACGCCGTGGTCCTCCGCAGCCCCGATGAGAAGGCGTCCATCGCCCGAGCCCAGATCGTACAGGGTCTCACCGGGCCGAAGGTCGGCGAGATCAAGGATCCTTTCCACGAGCGGCGGGGGACTAACCAAGAGCAGGTAGAAGCTCCCGTCCTCTTCAACGAACGGGATCACGTTGCCGTCGAATCGTCCCATCGCCGCCACGGTCGCAGGAACCTCCGCTATCGCAAGAGCCGCGGATCGAGGACATCCCGAACCGCATCCGACAGAGTGTTGAGCGCGAAGATCATCAGCGTCAGCACGATCCCCGGCGCCGCGCAGTACCACGGCGCCTTCTGGATGAACTGGCGTCCCTCTGCCAGCATCGAGCCCAACGAGGGGTACGGGGGCGGCACACCCAGACCGAGGAAGCTCAGCGCCGACTCCACCAGCACGGCGAATGCCATGAAGAGCGTGAACTGAACCAGGGACGGGCTGGTGACGTTAGGCAGGATGTGCTGCAGCATGATGCGCCCGTTGCTGCCGCCCAGACAGATGGCCGCATTCACGTAGTCCTTGTTCTTTTCCACTAGTGTCCCCCCGCGCACGATGCGGGCAAACTGCGGTACGCTGACAATGGCAAGGGCCAGGGCCGCGTTGAAGATACCGGGCCCGGTGGTGGCGGCGATGCCGATCGCCAGCAGGATGGTCGGAAAGGCGAACAGCGCGTCGTAGATGCGCATGATCACCGCCTCGATCCAGGCGCCAGAGTATCCGGCGAAGATGCCTGTCGAGATGCCGACTGCGGCCCCCAAAAACGCCGCTGACAGGGCGACCACGAACGAGATGCGGATGCCATACATGACACGGGAAAGGATGTCCCGTCCGAACTGGTCCGTGCCCAGAGGGTGCTGCCGCGACGGGCCATGCAGTTCGGCGCTGGCATTCATCACGAACGCGTCCTGGCCGGCAAGGTGAGGGCCGACGAGTGCCAGAAGAACGAAACCCACGACAACGTACAGACAGACGCAGCCCGCCGGTTTATGCAGCAGGCGCCGCCACGCCAGGAGGTAGGGGTTGGCCTCTCGCTTCTGGAAGGCGGCTGGCTTTCTTCCAGGCCGCTGTTGCACCGCGCATTCAGCCATGGTTATGGCCCGCCGCCGAGCCGGATGCGGGGATCGAGCCATCCATACAGGACATCGATGAACAGGTTGATGAACACGAAGACCACCACAATCAGCAGGAGCGAGGTCTGCACCAACCCGTAGTCGCGATTGCCGATGGCAACGATGATCATGGTGCCCATTCCAGGCCAGGCGAACACCGCCTCGGTGATCACCACGCCGCCGATCAGTCGGCCGAAGACGATGCCCAGTATCGTCACCACCGGGATCATCGCGTTCCTGAGCACGTGGCGGGCGAGGACAAGCCTCTCCGGCAAGCCCTTGGCAATGGCGGTGCGCACATAATCCTCGTGCAAGACATCCAGGATGCTGTTGCGCGTGAAACGGATCAGAATCGGCGCGTGCGCGAGGCCAAGGCAGAAAGCCGGCATGAAGAGCGACCTGAAGGCCAGATCCACACCCTCCTCGAATCGCACCCTTCCGGCAGGGGGGAACCACCCGAGCATCAAGGAGAAGACGGCAATGAACAGGACGCCCAGCAGGTATACGGGCACGCCGAGTGCCATCGCCGCCGAACCCGAGATGAGGTAATCCCACACCGTCTCCCTGCGCTTGGCGGCGATAATCCCCAGAGGGAAGCCCAGGACGATGGCAAAGAGGAGTCCTGCTGTAGCCAACTCGACGGTCGCCGGCACCTTCTGCAACACAAGATCCAGGATCGGCAAACCATTGACGAATGACTTACCGAAATCCCCCCGCAGAGCGCCCGCCAACCATAGCCCATACTGTACCGGTATCGCCTGATCCAGCCCCATCTGGCGCCGTACGGCGGCCAGGACGTCTGGGGTAGCCTCGGCGCCGGCAATGAAAAGGGCCGGGTCACCCGGCACCATCCGCAGCAAGGCGAATACGACGACGGAGACCCCGAAAAGCACCGGGATCAACTCGAGCAAGCGCCGAGCGATATAGGTTGCCATGCTGAAGAAGATCCGTGATCTGGACTTGCCGGCGCCGAGCGGTCACCCGCCCGGCGCCGTGATGTCGAAGGTTCCGCTCAGGGGGCAACCCAGGTGTACGTCAGGTCCGGGTACCCAGACTGATCGCCGCGGTAATCATTCACGCGCTTGCGCGCGCCGGAGAGCACGTAGCGATAGACCGTGACGTTATTCGGGGCATCGTCCAAGAATATCCTGGCGACCTCGGCGTAGGACTTCTTGCGCTTCTCCCGGTCCAGTTCCGAGAAGGCCTCCGCCACGTACTTATCGAACTCGGAGTTGTACCACTGCATGAACGAATCCTTGCCGGTTGACGTGGAGCGACCGGGGAAGTTGAAGGATGGGTCGGCCCCCGCCGCTGAGTAGTTGTGGATCAACATATTGTGGTCGGCCGAAAAGATCCGCTTCCTGGCTTCGGCCGCCTCGTACACCTTGATCTCCAGGTCGATGCCGATCTTCTGGAAATCCTGCTGGAGGATCTGGGCCACCTCTTTGCTGCCCGGCGAGTACCCGGGGACGGCCGTGTTGACCGTCGTCTTGAAGCCGTTTGGGTATCCGGCCTCGACCAGCAACTGCTTGGCCTTGTCCAGATCGAACCGGCACCGAGCGGCAAGCTCACGATCGTGGGCCCAGTGGGTGGGGGTCCACGGAAGACAGCCCAACTCGCCCTCGCCCGGGTAGACCGTGCGCAGGATGCGGGCGCGGTCGATGGCGTGGCTGATGGCCTGGCGGACCTTCGTGTTGGTAAAGGGCTCGCGACTGCAGTTGACCATCACATAGTGGGTGGCGGCGCCAAGACCGGCCTGAAACACCTTGAAATCGGCTCTGCCTCGGAGGCGCTCGGCGTAGCGACCCTGCATGAAGTAGACGAGGTCCGCCTGCCCGCTTTCCAGCATGGCCAGTTGTGCCTCGGGATCGCCGACGATCCTGACCGTGATCTCGTCCAGGAAGCCGGCGTCCTTGCTCCAGTGGTCGGCAAATCGCTTCATGCGGAACATCTCGCCCGGCCGCCACTCCGCCAGCGTGTAGAGGCCGCTGCCGGCCGCCTTGGTCCTGATATCACCGATCACATCCTTGTTGAGGATGAAGAACTGGTCCAGCACGTCGAAGATGCCGGGGTATCGCCTATCCAGCGCGAGCACCGCCGTGCGGGGAGTGGGCGTCTGCACGTCGATGATAGGCAGCAGCCTCGGCCGCAGGTTGGCCGCGACCTCCTCTTTCTTGTATCGCTCGAGTGAAAACTTGACGTCCTCGGAAGTGATCTCGCGGCCGGTGTGGAATCGGGCGCCCCCACGGAGATTGAAGGTGAGGGATTTGCCATCCGCAGACCATTTCCACGACTCCGCCAACCATGGCGAGACCTGGCCGGAACCACCGCTGTCGATGCGCACCAGACTGTCGTATATCTGGTGCAAGAACGCGTGGTTGCCGACCGAGAGAGCGGATGGGTCGAAGTTGGTGACGTCGGAACCATTGATGAAGACGAGTCTGCCGCCCTTCTGCGGGCCGCCGGCCGTGGACTGCGCGGGCGCGGCGGCCTGGCCGGAGCGGGCACTCGCCGCAAGCGTGGCCCCACCCATCAGCAGTCCGCGAACGAAGCCGCGGCGGCTCAACCCCTTGCCGACCCTGTCCTCGAACCTGGCTTGACGCTTCATAATCCTCCTCCTCTGAGTTCACTCCGGTGGTCGTTCCGGATTGTGTGAGGAACCAGGCACTCCCTGGTCGAGTAATCATACTGCGGAAGAAGAAACGCTCCACACCAAGGCTACCCTGCCCCCGAGGATTGATCGACTGGTAAAATATCAGTGGGCGAATCCCCAGGTCAAGCTTCAAGTTCGGGAGTTGATTGACTCCCCGCCATCTCCTGATTTGCACTGGATCCGGAAGCGGCGGGAAGATTCAGTTTGACCCATCACTTCGCTAGTGGTAGCGTCTCAGAAAGGACTGGGCTTCCATAGGCTCTGCCCATACCTCGGCCGTCACGGCGGTCCCGCCCTGACTTGGGCTGGCCGATTCAGGCCATATCATTTTTCCAAGCCCGGCTCGAGATGACAGGGAACATCCCGATGCTCCGCGCTGCAGGGGTGGACCTGCCGTTTGACGTCCGTCTTTCGGACGAAAGCACGGCCAAGCTGGCAGGGAAGCCTGTGATCGTGGGTGTGCGGCCAGAGGACATCCTGATTGCATCGCCGGGCAACTCTTCCATTCCTTGCCGCGTCCTGCTGGTGGAACCCATGGGCAATGTCAATGTGGTGCACGCCGAAGCGGGCGGGCACCGCCTGGTGCTGACGACGGACAGCGCCTTCAGGGCGAGGCATGGCGAAACGGTGAACCTCACGCTCAAGGCCGAGAAGGTACATTTGTTCGACCAGCGCACGTCCGAGCGAGTGCCCTGGCAGACGGCCTAGCTCATCCCGCCCCCTGGTCTTCCCCAGCCTTAAGATCCGCAAGATTCCACTTGACCCGCTAACCTGTCGGCGGTAGCGTTCGCCTTAGGGCCGGGCTTCGGCTGGATTCTGTGCCTGGCGAAGGTGCCAGGGGAATCCTGCGCCAGCCCGGGCTGGCCACGCCTGTTGCCAATCTTCTCTTGCGCGAATTCTTCAGGAAGGAGAACGCCATGAAACGCATTTCTTCAACTGGCGGCAATGTGAATGTGTTGTCAATCGTGTTCACCGCTGGACTGGCATTTGCCGTGTGCGGGGCGCTGGCGGTGCTCACGGTCACGGCGGCGCCGACCGCCGCGCTGGCCGCAGGAGGAACGCTGCGTGTGGCCCTGCAAACGGACATCATTGCCAAGCAGCCCCATCGCCTGATGGAAGCCAATTTCCCGTGGCTATTGGCGGTGTATGATACCTTGACCCGCTACGATAATACCCTCGTCCCCCAACCCGCCCTGGTCGAGAAATACTCGTGGAGCGCCGACGGGAAGACCCTGACTCTCAGCCTACGCAAAGGCGTGAAGTTCCACAGCGGCAGAGAACTCACCTCCGAAGATGTCGAACTCAATTTCAAGCACCTGGATAGCGCAAAAGCTGCTTCCCAGTTGAAGCCGATACTGGGGAAGATCACGGGATTTGAACGCCCGGACGCCCAGACCCTGGTCATCAAGTTCAAAGCCCCCGCACCCGATTTCTTCGACACGGCCGAGCGCATGATGATCATCGACCCCAAGGCGATTGATGCCATCGAAGAGGGCACCGGGCCCCAGGTGGGCACGGGACCCTTCATCTGGAAGGAATGGGTGCCCGGGAGCAAGCTGGTGGTGGAGCGAAATCCCAACTACTGGCAGGCCGGACAGCCGATGATGGACCGAATCGAATATACCATCGTCCCGAACCGCGAGGCCATGACCCTCACTTTGGAAGCCGGCTCGGTTGACTTGATCGTCACCCCGGATGCCAAGGATGTTCTCCGGCTCAAGAGCAACGCCAAGTATGCGGTTATCCCTTCCACCAACCAGACCCCCACGATGTACCTGGGTGCCTATGTCACAGCCAAACCTCTGGATGACAAGCGGGTGCGCCAAGCCCTCAACTTTGCGATGCCACGCCAGCGTTTTGCCGACACGATTCTCCTGAAGCTCTCGGAGCCAAACTGCTTGCCGTGGCCAAAGATCTCCCCCGCCTACGATGAGAAACTGGCGAAGGCCTATCCCTATGACTTGGCCAAGGCACGCAGCCTGCTCAAGGACGCCGGCGTCCAGGCTGGTCTCGCCATGAACATCGGGTACAGCACCGGCCAGAAAGAGTTGAAGGAATTCGCGGTCCTCTATGAACAAGAATTGAACGATCTGGGTCTCAAGGTCACCATTGAAGGCTTCGAGCCTGCCGTGTTTTCTACCCGAGTCGTCAACAAGCAGTTCAAGAACCTCTGGTTGGGTGTTGCCGAAGGCGCCGCACTCTACCCGGCGTCCCTGTTGACCCAGAATAATCCCTGGCGGGCGGGCAACAATACCAGCGATTTCCGGTCGGATGCTTTTGAAGACACCGTCGCCAAGATGAGCACGGAACTCGATCCGGCAAAGCAGAAAGGCCTCTTTGCCAGAGCCAACCAGATTCTTATCGATGAGTCCTTCAATATGCCGATCACCAACCAGCCCTACTTCTGGGTGTCCACCGCCAAGCTCAGCGGCCTTGCGTTCAGCAAGTCCAACATGATCGTGTTCACCAAGATCACCATGAGCAAGTAGACTCTTCGGGGGCACAGCATTTCCGACCGGCTGTGCCCCCGATCTCGAGTAAGCTTGATGCTCACGTATATCCTCCGGCGGCTGCTGCAAGCGATCCCGGTCATTTTCTTCTCCGCGATGGTGATCTTCATCTTGATGCGGCTGGCGCCAGGCGATCCGGCGGCCGCGCAGCTCGGAACCGATGCCACGCCAGAGAATATCGCGAACATGCGCCGGACTATGGGGCTGGACCAACCCATCTCCCTCCAGTTCATCCGATGGCTCCGTGATGTCGCGCAAGGAGACTTGGGGCGGTCGTACGTCAATAAGGTCCCAGTGGCGACGTTGATTAGGCAGCGGATGGCGGCGACGTTTCAACTGGCGCTGGCCGCGACTTCCCTGGTCGTGTTTCTCGCCCTCCCCGTGGGGGCCCTGTGCGCGCTGAATGCCGGGAAGCGCATCGATCTTCTTCTCACCTCTCTGATTTCGATCATCATTGCCATCCCGAACTTCTGGTTCGGGATCCTGGCGATTCTGCTCTTTGCCGTGGCCCTGGGGGTGCTCCCGCCTGGCGGCTGGGTGGATATCACCAGAGACCTTGGGGCCGCCCTGCGCGCGCTCATCCTGCCGGCGATTACCCTGTCATTGAACCAGGCGGCCGTCCTCTCCCGCTACGTCCGGACCTCCATGTTGGATATCCTCAGTGAGAACTATGTGCGCACGGCCCACGCCAAAGGGATGCGAAAGAGCGCCGTCACCTGGAAACACATCTTCCCCAATACCCTGATCCCGGTGCTCACCATTCTCGGCATCCAGTTGGGGCGCATGTTCGGCGGCGCGGTAGTGGTGGAATCGGTGTACGCCTGGCCCGGTCTGGGGCGGTTGCTGGTCACCGGGATCTCTGGGCGGGATTACCCGGTCGTCCAGGGAACATTGCTGCTGATGGCAATTGTCTTTATCGTGATCAACCTGGCGACTGACGTGGCCTACGGGATCGTCGATCCCCGCATCCGTCTTTCCAGGAAGAGGTAGTCTGTTGGCTGCCCAACCCCTCTGTTCCCGCATTCTGCATAGACCAGCCGGACTGCTTGGCTTGATCGTGATACTCCTCTACATTCTGGTGGCAATCCTGGCACCCCTCCTCGCCCCCTTCGACCCGGTCAAGCAGATCCGCGGGAAAGAGCTGGCTGCCCCAGGCGACTCCTTTCTGGTGGGGACGGATCAATATGGGAGGGATATCCTAAGCCGCCTGATCTTCGGCAGCCGCATCTCCTTGATCGTCGCGCTCATCAGCGTTCTTGTGGGTGGGGGCTTGGGGATCTTGACCGGCCTGCTTTCCGGCTATCGTGGCGGCTGGATCGACTCGATCCTCATGCGTATCTTCGACGTGATCCTGGCCTATCCGGCGCTGATCCTCAGCATCGCGATCGTAGCGGTGATTGGCACGGGCTGGATCAATGTCGCCTATGCACTCTCTATCGTGTATGTTCCTCAGTTCGCCCGTATCGTCCGTGCGTCCGTGCTCACCCAGAAGGAGCTGGAGTACGTCAGCGCCGCTGCCAGCCTTGGCTGCACGGAATCCCGGATCATGTTCCGACAGATTCTGCCCAACTGCATCGGGCCGATCCTGGTGCAATCCAGCCTGTCTTTTGGTCACGCGGTGCTTGCCGAATCCAGCCTTTCCTTCCTCGGCCTAGGTACCCAGCCGCCTATGCCCTCCTGGGGAACCATGATCAGCGAAGGACAAACCTTCCTGCGCCAGGCATGGTGGTACCCGGTGTTCCCGGGGCTGGCGCTCGCCCTCCTGTGCATCAGTCTCAACTTCTTATCCGACACGATCCGCGACGCGTTCGACCCCAGCCGGCGATCGCTGAAAGAGTAGTGTCCCAAGACCCTTGCCACATTCCGCGCGATGGGGGAAGCGAACCAGGGAGGTGACGGCCGGAACCGTCACGGCCCGTCGGTGGTGCCCGTCGGTGGTGCTGACGGGGAGAAGCTACCGGGGTAGCCTTTGGTGACTCAACGACCGTGAAAACAACTGAGTCAAGAGAGGGGGAAAATCTCATGAAGAAACTGGTGCTCTTTACGGTGGTGACTGTGATGGTTCTGGCCCTGGGGGCTCCGGCGTTTGCTTCCCAGTGCCCGATCCTGATCAAGCAGGCCAACGAGCAGATGGCCAAGATGGACCAGAACAGCGCGAAGGTGAAGAGGGCCAAGGCGCTGGTCGAAGAGGCTGACAGGCTCCACAAGGCCGGTAACCACCCGGAGTCGGAGAAGAAGGTTCAGGAGGCTCTGGGTTTGCTGATGTAGCCGGCCCACAACTCATGCACGGCCGCAACAGGCCACCGGGGACTTCCGGTGGCCTGTTGCACTTCCGCGGACCTCTCGGCACCCCCAATCCTCTACGCAGGAAGAATCAAGGCACCATCAACGCCCCGTCCCGACGCACCAACACTTGACAACATTTGACAAACATTTGACAAGCCCTTGTCAGGACTACCGGTCGGCAGTATGCTCTCCCGGAAGCGGCGGAGTGTCCCCCGAGGACAAGCGCCTGCCAGGTCCGGCATTTCAAGAGGAGAGGATGAAATGAGACCAAAAGAACGAGTTCTCGCCGCGCTGGCCCACCAGCCAACCGACCGCGTGCCCATCGACATCACCCACGGTCAGATCTTCCCGGAGCTGGAGGGAAAGCTTCAGCTCCACTTCCAGGTCAGAGACACCGAGGCAATCCGCCTGGCCCTGGGGATCGATCTGCGCTGGGTCCGACCGACCTACCTGCGGCCGGAGGAGGCCCAGCCGGACGCCCCCGTGTTGAACTGCTTTGGGGCCACGGATGGACTCTTGACGTACGATGACGACCTGGGTGTGCGACCGTTGGCCCATGTCCGGACCGTGAAGGAGGTGGAGGCCTATCCCTGGCCCAGCGCCGATTGCTTCGACTATGCGGCGATCGCAACCCTGGCCCGGACCTATCAGGAGTATGCAATCATCGCCCCCGCCTTGTGGAGCCCCCTCTTCTGCCGCATCAGCGAGCTCTGCGGCATGGAAAGGGCCCTGATGATGCTGGTAGAGAATCCGGCCCTGGTCGAGGCCATGGTGGAGCACATCACCGATTTTTATCTGGAGTTCTACCGGAGAAGCCTGGATGCCGCCCCGGGACAGATCGACATCGCCTTCACCGGGGATGATGTCTCCGGCCAACAAGGGCTCCTCTTCAACCTGGAGACCTTTCGCCGCTTCTTCAAGCGGCCCCTGGGGAGGATTTTCGAGGTAATCAAGAGCCGGGGCGTCAAGGTGATGTTCCACGTCTGCGGAACCGTGGAGGCGCTGATCCCCGATCTACTGGATATCGGCATGGATATCCTGAATCCCCTGCAATTCAGCGCCGTGGGAATGGATCCCGTGAAGCTCAAGAAGAGATTTGGAAGGGATCTGTGCTTCTACGGAGGAATCGATATCCAGCACACCCTCCCCCATGGAACCCCTCAAGAGGTGAGGGCGGAGGTGCGGGAGCGCATCGACGTTCTGGGAAGGGATGGAGGATTCATTCTGGGGTCGGCCCACTCTCTCATGGATGATGTGCCGGTCCGCAATATCCTGGCCATGTACGATGAGGCGCGCCGCTATCGCCCTCGATAAGGAGTGAAACGTATGAAACGCATAGCCGTTCTGACGAGTGGTGGGGACGCCCCGGGGATGAATGCCGCCATCCGCGCTGTCGTCCGCACGGGCCTGGACCGGGGATGGGAGGTCTTCGGCGTCAAGCATGGGTACGCCGGTCTCATCTCTGGCGTGATGGAGTCGCTCACAGCCCGAGACATGGGCGGCATCCTCCAGCGGGGTGGGACGCTGCTGGGCAGCGCGAGAAGCCAAGAGTTCCACACCGAGTCAGGACAGAGAACCGCCATCCGCCAACTGAACCAGCGAGGCATCGAGGCGCTCGTCGTCGTCGGGGGCAACGGATCCCAGACGGGCGCGCATTCACTCTCGCGCATGGGTTTCCCGGTGGTGGGCGTCGCTTCAACGATCGACAACGACCTGTACGGTTCGGACATCACCATCGGCGTGGACACGGCCCTGAACATCGCTCTGGAGGCCATTGACCGGTTAAAGACCACTGCGTCGTCCCATCAGCGGGCCTTCCTGGTCGAAGTGATGGG
>Ga0233425_10009346_pt1 | contig 12509 bp, 11 predicted proteins | sample Watercolumn_Towu_2_FD_181712 | JGI IMG/M metagenome (GOLD analysis project Ga0233425, IMG submission 181712) | Freshwater microbial communities from Lake Towuti, South Sulawesi, Indonesia - Watercolumn_Towuti2014_140_MG | ecosystem: Environmental > Aquatic > Freshwater > Lake | place...
GCAAGCAGCAGCGCCACTGTAGAACCGACCAGCGCGCCGACAAAGATCCCGATTAGAAAACCAAACATTCTTCGCATGTGTGTTTCTCCGTTTATTGATGTTGAGTAAAAATATTATACTGCCTAAATGTCGTTGCGAGGAGCGAACGACAGTGGGCAACGAAGCAACCTCTCGGCAGGTTGGGGATTACTTCGGGCAAAGAACAAAAGCGCCATCGCAACGACCTAATGAAAATTGTGTTCGTAACTCACCTTACGCAGTTTACTCGTAGCGCGACATTCATGTCGCCTGAAACCACGAGATAAATCTCGTGCTACCGCGTAAGGTGAGTTCGTAAGAAACACCGCCTCACCCCTGTCAAATAATAAGAAACACGATAGCCAAAACTGTCGTTTTGTGGAATAATGGCCGCGCCGCGCGTATCCGCTGGAACGCGACGGAGCAAACAAGATCAAACCAAATCAATTTCGGACTCTACCTTTTCGGAGGGTACCATGTCTACCACAACAATTTTCCCCACTACATCACAACACTCTGCGAGTACTTCGCGTAAAAAGGTGACCACGCTCACGTTCCGCCAGAAGAAGGAACGCGGCGAACCGATCACCATGCTTACCGCCTACGACTATCCCACTGCCATGGCGATGGACAAGGCCGGCATTGATTCCATTCTCGTCGGCGATTCACTTGGGATGGTCGTGCTTGGCTACGAAAATACACTGCCCGTTACCATGGAAGAAATGCTGCATCATGCGCGCGCAGTCTCACGCGGGGCGAAGAACGCCCTGCTGATTGGCGATATGCCGTTCATGTCGTATCAGGTTTCCACTGAAGATGCTGTCCGCAATGCGGGGCGATTTCTGCAAAACGGCGGCATGGACGCTGTCAAACTTGAAGGCGGGCGGGAACGCGCAGACGCGGTGCGCGCGATTGTGGGAGCGGGCATTCCTGTCATGGGGCATCTGGGACTTACGCCGCAGTCTGTCCACCAGTTGGGCGGATTCCGCGCCCAGGGCAAAACAGCCTCTGCCGCGAAACGCCTGCTCGAAGACGCGCACATTCTCGAAGATGCGGGCGCATTCAGCCTTGTGCTGGAATCTGTCCCCGCAAGATTGGCGGAATACATCTCCAGACAAATCTCCATTCCCACCATCGGCATCGGCGCAGGCGCGGGCTGTGACGGTCAGGTGCTTGTCACGCACGACCTGCTCGGCCTGTTTGAGCGCTTCACGCCGAAGTTCGTCAGGCAGTATGCAAACTTCCACGCGGAGATGCAAAAGGCTTTCACCGATTATCTCGACGACGTGGAAACAAAACGCTTCCCCGCTGTTGAGCATACGGTTGAGATGAGCGACGAGGAATGGAATGAGTTTCTAAAATAAATCATGTCATTGCGAGCCGTTCTTTGGCCAAGCAATCTCCTAATAATCTTGGGATTGCTTCGCCGCAAAGAATAAGAGCGCGGCTCGCAACGACATACAAAGGTAATAATATGAATCAAGATTCTATTTTATTGGTTGGCACCGGCGCATTGGCAACTTTGTTTGCGGCGCGGTTAAGCGAAGCGGGTCATTCCGTGTCGATGCTTGGCACGTGGAAGCAGGGGCTTCATGCCCTGCGGCAAAACGGCGCGCGCATTGTGGATTCAAATGGAAACGAGCGCGCATTCAAAGTCTATGCGACGGATGACCCCGGCGAAGTGCGCGGCACGAAGTACGCGCTGGTGCTGGTCAAGTCGTGGCAGACGGAGCGCGCGGCGCATCAACTGAGGGAAGCGCTTGCAGGCGATGGGTTGGTGCTGACTCTTCAAAACGGACTCGGTAACCGCGAAACGCTCGCGCGCGGCCTCGGGCCTGCCCGGGTTGCATTGGGCATTACCACCACCGGAGCAACCCTGCTCGGCCCGGGGCTGGTGAAAATGGGCGGGGAGGGAGTCATCTCGTTGGAACAGAACCAGTCCCTCGGTCCGCTTGAAGCGGCTCTGCGGTCATCCAACTTTAATTTGCACATCGTCCGCGACGCGCGGTCTCTCATCTGGGGCAAGCTGGTCATCAACGCCGCCATCAACCCGCTGACGGCTTTGCTGAGAATCCCGAACGGAGAATTGCTGTCGCACCCAAATGCGCGCAGGGTGATGGCGTCGCTGGCGCGCGAAACTGCTGAGGTGGCCGCGGCTGAAAATGTGAGCCTGCCGTTCAGCAACCCCGTGAGCGCAGCCGAGGATGTGGCGCGGCAGACGGCGGCCAATCATTCGTCCATGTTTCAGGATGTACGCCGCGGCGCGCCGACCGAAATTGACGCCATTTGCGGCGCGGTGACAAGGCGGGCCGAGAAGCACGGCATCCGCGCCCCGTACAACCGCGCCTGCTGGCAGTTGGTGCGCGCGGCGGCTGGGGCCGCATAAGAAAAAAGAGTGACTTTCCTCGTTATGAGTGTGTGATTAAAATTTATGCGTCAATTTCTGTGCATGGTAAGATACAGAAAACTTTTTCGCTCATGTGTAAAGAGTGTGCGGGCAAGAGCAAAAATCTTAACGCGAATTTCCCGAATGAAGCGAATTACGCGAATATGCGAAAAAATTCGCGCCATTCGCCCAATTTGCGTAATTCGCGTTAAAGGGTTTGACTTATTGCACAGAGTCTACACATGAGCCAACTTTTTATGTTCGGAGGTATTTCCATGCGCAAGTGGTTTTTAATCGTAGCAATAGGGTTGTTGTTGGCGCTTCCATTCCCGGCATCTGCACAAGACAATGTAACCCTCTCCACTCTGAATGTGCAGTTATGGCCTGAGTACGACCAGCCGAGTATGCTGGTGCTGGTGGATTTTGAATTGCCCGCCACCACCCTTTTCCCGGTCAAACTTACCTTTCATATTCCAGCGGACGCCAACCTTGTGGCAGTGGCATCCTATTCAAAAGAGGGAAACCTGATCAACGCCATGTATGAAGGCCCGGCAAAGAGCGGCAGTTTGCAGGCCTTTACTGTGACTCTGAACGATCCGCAGGCGCGCTTTGAATATTACCAGCCGATCACCTTCAACGGGCACGAGCGCAGCTATTCCTATTTATGGAACGGCGATTACGCGATAGACGCATTCGGCATCCGCGTGCTGGAGCCGGCCGACACCACCGCGCTCACGACCACGCCGAAACTTGGCCCGGCGGTGGTGGAGAGCGGTCTCACCTATCACGAAAGCAGCGCCGTCAAATTAAAGAACGGCGAAGAATTCAAGCTGGCCCTGAAATACACCAAAACGACCGACACCCTGGTTTCATCTCCGCAGGGGGTTCAACCTGCCGCGCCGGTGGATGAGAACACTCCGGGGCGGGTCTCCTTGAACAAATCCCTGCCGTACGTCATCGGCGGGCTTGGTGTGGTGATGGTCGCGGGCGGGTTGTTCTATTACTGGCAGACAGGCCGCGCGCCAGCCAAACGACCGCGCCGGCGGGTTCATATGGTGAAGGAAAGCGAAGAAGACGGAGGTGAGGCTTACTGTCCGCAATGCGGGACGCGCGCCAAATCCAATGACCGCTTCTGCCGCGTGTGCGGCGCAAGGATCCGGCGCGTGGAAGAGTAACAAAACAGCAGATGCCCTATCATCCCGCAGGTGTCGACAACTTAAATGTCAGCGTCTGCGGGATTTGTATTTAAAAAAATGCGCATTACGTTTGGTAATTCGTCAGGCTCGACGAATTACGTTTGTCACTTGTTACTGTGAAAATTACCACTACTATGAAGTCAAGGGGGCGTTGAATTTTTCCTGCGAATGGACGACCTTGGTCGTGCCGAGCTGTAACTGGTTTAGGCTGCCGAGTCCTTTACGCGGCAGGTTGAGTTGCCAAGCATGGAGGCCCTATGCCCCAGATGACAGATGAAAGAGTTCGCGCGGGATTGGCCCGCGAGGAAGACCTTTCCCTTTTACATGAAGTAAGCATGAAAACTGCGGGGGTTTCGCATTTGGAGATGTGCATCCAATGCGGCACGTGCGGCGGGTCCTGCCCCGCCGCAATGGACATGGATCACACACCCCGCATGATATTTGCAATGCTGCGCGCAGGTATGCGCGATGAGGTCCTGCGCAGCAACACGCAATGGATCTGCGTCTCCTGTTATCACTGCGTTGTGCGCTGTCCGCAGGAGGTACACATTGCGGATGTAATGTACACGCTCAAGGGGATGGCGATTAAAGCCAAACTCTATAACGATTCGACTGCACCGCATTTTTCTCAGACCTTTGTAGACATGGTCGAGACCTATGGCCGCAGTTTTGAACTTGGACTGGCTTCGCGGCATTACCTCAAGCACTTCCCATTGCGGCTGCCGGGCATGATGCCGATGGGATATGGAATGCTCACCAAAGGCCGGCTGGACATCAAGCCGCACAAGATCAGGCAGATGAAGCAATTGAAAGCCATCCTTTCACACGCCAAAAAACTGGAGCTAACCTCATGAACAAATATCTCTTATATCCCGGCTGTTCAATGGACTCCAGCGCCAAAGCCTACATGGAATCGCTGAACGCGATCATGGAGCCGCTCGACCTGCACTTCGAAGAAATAGACGATTGGAATTGCTGCGGCGCGACAGAATACCTCGGCATCAACCTGATCCCTGCCTATTCGTTGATCGCCCGCAACCTCGCGCTGGCAGCGAAGCAAACGAGCCCCGCAAACGGGACAGGCGGCACGCGTACCGTGGTTGCGCCCTGCTCGGCTTGTTACCTCAACCTTGCCAAGGCAGATTACTACATGCAGGAACGCCCCTCGCTGGGCGTAAAAGTCAATGAAGCGCTCAGCGCCGGCGGATTGCAGTACAAGGCCGGCACGCTGGATGTGCGTCACCTGATCGACATCCTGGTCTATGACGTTGGGCTGGATGCCGTTCGCAGCAAGGTGGTACGCCCGCTGCATGGGCTTAAGGTCGCGCCGTATATGGGATGCATGTTGCCGCGGCCCGACTACCAGCACCGCTGGTCAGACCACGAACATCCCACCGAATTGGATGACCTGATGCGCGCGCTCGGCGCGGAAGTGATTGATTACCCGCTTGCGACGGAATGCTGCGGCGGACACATGACTCAGATCGGGCCTGAAACTGCCTTCGAGTTAATTCGCAGGCTCGTGGCTGACGCAGACGAGCGCGGCGCGCAATTAATGGCGACAGTCTGCCCAATGTGCCAGATGAATATTGACGCCTATCAGAACGAGATGAATCATTTCTTCGGCACAGACTACCACATGCCGGTCCTGTTCTTTACGCAGTTGATGGGACTGGCCTTTGGCAGGAAGCCGGAAGAATTGGGCATCGGCGTGGAACTTGTCAGTTCGCGCAAGGCCCTGGCAAATATCGGCGTGGAAGTGCCAGTTGTGCAGGAGGCTGCCGCGCCGCGCAAGAAGGATGAAGGACTGCCCATGCCTCCGCGCTTGTTGAAAGGCGGCAACGGGAAGAAATCGAAGAAGGAGGCTGTGAGATGAGCGGCAACAACAAGAATCAGGAACGCGTTGGAGTTTACGTCTGTCATTGCGGCTCGAACATCGCCGGCACAGTGGATGTGGTGGATGTCGCCAAATGGGCGGGTGAAAAGCTCAATCATCAGGGCGTGGTCATTGCGCGCGAATACAAGTTCATGTGCTCCAGTCTCGGGCAGGAGTTGATTCAAAAAGACATCAAGGAACTTGGACTGACGCGTGTGGTGGTGGCCGCCTGTTCGCCCCACCTGCATGAAAAGACATTTCGCACGGCGGCGCAGAACGCGGGCTTGAATCCGTACCTGGTTGAGCTGGCCTCGATCCGCGAGCAGGTCTCATGGGTGCATTCCGACAAGGCTGTCGGCACGGCAAAATCAAAGGCGGTGGTGGCAGGCGCGGTGTCGAGGGTGATCGAGAATCGCGCGCTGGATGAGATCAAAGTTCCCATCAATCCAAATACATTGATCGTGGGCGGCGGCATTGCTGGAATCCAATCTGCGCTTGAGATTGCCAATGCAGGCTTCCATGTCTACCTGGTGGAACGCGAGCCATCCATCGGCGGGCACATGGCACAGTTTGACAAGACCTTCCCCACACTGGATTGTTCGGCCTGCATCCTGACGCCGCGCATGGTTGAGGCGGGGACGCACCCGAATATCACGCTGCTGACCTGGAGCGAGGTAACAAATGTCTCCGGCTATGTCGGCAACTTCCATGTGACGATTAAGAAGAAGGCGCGCTTCGTGAAGGAAGAGTTATGCACGGGCTGCGGCATCTGCCAGGAGAAATGCCCGAAGAAGGTTGTTGACGAGGTGTATGAGGCCGGGCTTGGATACCGCAAGGCAGTGTACACGCCCTTTGCGCAGGCTGTGCCAAAATTCCCGGTGATGGACAAGGAAAACTGCACCTACTTCCAGAAGGGCACATGCAAGGCCTGCGAGAAGTTCTGCCCGACCGGGGCAATTGATTTCAAGCAGGAAGATGAACTGGTCAAGATTGATGTCGGCAACATCATCCTCGCCACAGGCTACGACCTGTTCGATGCGCGGCGCGTGAGCAACTACGGGTACGGCCGCCTGCCCAACGTATTCACCAGCCTTGAGTTTGAACGCTTGTCGAACGCGGCAGGTCCCACCAATGGCAATATCGTCCTGCGTGACGGCAAGACCACTCCCAGGAGCGTGGGCATCATCCATTGCGTGGGCTCGCGCGACAAGAACTTCAACAACTATTGCTCGGTCATCTGCTGTATGCAGGGACTTAAGTTCGCGCACCTCGTCCATGAACGCACAGGCGCAAGGGTCTACAACTTCTACATTGACATGCGCACGGCGTACAAGGCCTACGATGAGTTCTATCAGCGCGTGCTTGATGAAGGGACGCTGTTCGTGCGCGGCAAAGTGGCCGAGGTCACGAACGCGGCGCGCTACGATTATGAAAAAGGCAAGCTCATCGTTCAAGTGGAAGATACGCTGGCCGGAAAACAGCGCCGCATCCCGGTCGACATGGTCATCCTCTCCAGCGGATTACAGCCACGCCGCGATGCAAAGGATGTCGGCAAGTTATTCGGCATCTCATGCTCCAGCGACGGCTGGTTCACCGAGAAGCACCCCAAACTCGACCCGGTCGCCACAATGACCGAGGGTATTTACATCGCAGGCTGCGCCCAGGGGCCAAAGGATATTCCCTCCAGCGTGGCGCAGGGCGCAGCGGCTTCGGCGCGCGTGCTCGATAAGATCCTGCAAAAGGAAGTTGCGCTCGAACCCATCAAAGCCAGCGTGGATCACGACAAATGTTCGGGCTGCCGCATCTGCAACGGATTGTGTCCGTTCAACGCCATCGCCTTCATCGAAGACGACAACATCTCCGACATCAACCCTGCGTTATGCCAGGGATGTGGAACCTGCGTGGCAGCCTGTCCGGCGGGCGCAATCAGCGGCACCGGCTTTAGCGACGCGCAAATTCTCGCGCAAATTGACGGGTTATTGTTGAGGAATTTGGAGATGGAGAAGGCGTGATTGGTAATTGGTAATTACCAATTACTACTCGCTATAGATGGAGACACTCATGGATAATAATTTTGAACCCACCATCATCGGCTTCACCTGCAACTGGTGCAGTTATCGCGCGGCGGATCTGGCCGGGACTGCGCGCATGAAATACGCCCCAAACGTCCGGCTCATCCGCATGATGTGTTCCGGGCGGCTCGACCCGACCTTTGTGCTGCGTGCGCTTTCAAGCGGCGCAGACGGCGTAATGGTCACCGGCTGCCATCCCGGCGAATGTCATTACATCGAACAGAATTACAAGGCCCTGCGCCGTTTCCTCCTGCTGCGGCGGGTGCTCGCAGGCATGGGCATCGAACCTGAACGGGTCAAACTCGTTTGGGCCAGCGCGGCGGAAGGCGCAAAGTTTGCGGCAGAAACAACCGCATTTGTGGAAGAAATTCGGAAACTCGGTCCGCTGAATTGGGGAAAGGGTGAAGGAGAAGGGATGAAGAATGAAAGTGAAGATAAAAATTCGTCCTTCATCATTCAGCCTTCATCCTTCAAAAAGGAGGTGCCGGCATGACCACTAACGCGAAACCCAAATTTGCAATGTACTGGGCGGCTTCCTGCGGCGGATGCGAGATCGCCGTGCTGAATACCCATGAAAAAATATTGGACGTGGACGCCAACTTCGACGTTGCGTTCTGGCCGGTGGCGATGGATGCGAAGTACAAGGACGTCGAAGCCATGGAAGACGGCTCGATCCTGCTCACGCTCTTCAACGGCAGCATCCGCAACGACGAGAACGAGCACATCGCCAAACTGCTGCGGCAAAAGTCAAAACTGCTGGTTGCGTTCGGTTCATGCGCCTGTGAAGGGTGCATCCCCGGGCTGGCAAACCTCAGCCCGGTTGGAGATATCGTCCACACCGCGTTCAACACCATCACCACCGATAACCCGCATGAGATCTATCCGCGCACATCATTTGACGTGCCCGAAGGCGAACTGCACATCCCAACCCTTGCGCCCATCCTCCGCCCGCTTGAACAGGTTGTGGATGTGGACTACTACATGCCGGGCTGCCCGCCGGAGAGTCATCAGATCGCGGCAGTGATAGACCTGGTCATCAAAGTCGTCAAAGGTGAAGCGGAACTGCCGCCGAAGGGCGCAGTCATCGGCGCCGGCGATTCAACCGTCTGCGACGAATGTCCGCGCGCGCGCAACGTAAAACTGATCAAACAGTTCACGCGCATTCAAGACATCGCGCCGATTGACCCATCCCTGTGCATCCTCGAGCAAGGCATCCCATGCAACGGACCCGCAACACGCAGCGGCTGTAACGCGCGCTGTCCGCAGGCGGGGGCGCAGTGCATCGGCTGTTACGGCCCTGCTGAAGGCGTGCTGGATTACGGCGCGCGGCTGGTCACCGCCTTTGCATCAGTCATTGACGCACAGGAGCCTGAAGAGATTGACCGCATCCTCGACGGCATTCCCGACCCGACCGGGCAGGTGTATCGCTTCAACCTCGCAGGCTCGCTGATGAAGGCAAATGCGAATGCGTTTAAGGTGAAAGGATGAAGGAGTTCACAATGACACAACGAATATCCATTGACCCCATCACCCGTCTTGAAGGTCACGGCAAGATCGAAATCTTCCTCGATGACAAGGGCGAAGTCGCCAACTCATACTTCCAGATTCCAGAACTGCGCGGCTTCGAGCGTTTCGTCGTCGGCCGCCCGATCGAAGAGATGCCGCTGCTCACCAACCGCATCTGCGGAGTGTGCCCGGAGGCACATCATATGGCGGCGGCAAAAGCCACCGACGCCGTCTATCACGTTGACCCGCCACGCACGGCGAAAATGCTGCGTGAGCTTTTGTATTCCGCATTCTATTGCACCGACCACACCACTCACTTCTATGCCCTCGGCGGCCCCGACTTTGTGATGGGACCCGACGCGCCCGTGGCCGAACGCAACATCCTCGGCGTGATTCACAAGGTAGGGCTGGAGATTGGAGGCAAGGTCATTCAAATGCGCAAGTACGGTCACACCGTTGTCGAAATGATCGGCGGCCGCAAAATACATCCTTGCACGTCCATCCCCGGCGGCATTACAAAAGGCATCACCGAAGAACAGCGCAAAGAGATCGAAGAGATGGGACGCTGGGCCATCGGCTTCGCCCAATTCAGCCTGCAGGTCTTCAACGATATTGTGCTTGGCAACAAAGGCTACGTCGACCTGATCCTCGGCAGTGTGTACACTCATCGCACCTACTATATGGGGCTGGTGGACGAGAACAACAAGGTCAACTTCTATGACGGCAAAGTGCGCGTGGTGGACCCGAACGGGAAGGAGTTCGTCAAATACGCGCCGCACGAATACATGAACCATATCGCCGAGCATGTCGAACCGTGGACCTACCTCAAATTCCCGTATCTCAAGAACGTCGGTTGGAAGGGCTTTGTAGACGGCGAAAAATCAGGCATTTACATGGCCACACCGCTCTCGCGCCTCAACGCATCCGATGGCATGGCAACCCCGCTGGCTCAGGCCGAGTACGAAAAATTCTACGCCACACTCGGCGGCAAACCTGTTCACCAACGGCTGGCCACTCACTGGGCACGCCTGATCGAACTGCTCTACGCCGCCGAACGCTGGCTGGAACTGGTCACTGACCCTGAGATCACATCACCGAATATTCATACCAAACCGACGCAAGTCCCGACCGAGGGCATTGGCATTGTCGAAGCGCCGCGCGGAACACTCACGCATCATTACTGGACCGATGAACGGGGCGTCGTCACCAGGGCGAATCTCATCGTGGGCACCACCAACAACTATGCGCCGATCCAGATGTCCACGCACAAGGCAGCCACGAGTCTCATCCACAATGGGCAGGTGACTGAAGGCCTGCTCAACATGGTCGAGATGGCATTCCGCGCCTACGACCCATGCTTTGGCTGTGCCACCCACTCCCTGCCAGGCCAGATGCCTTTGCAGGTCACGATCCACGATTCCGCAGGGAAGCCGATCGAAGTGTTGAAGCAGTATTGTTAGATTCATAAGGAGCCAATATGATCCCGATTGAACTGTTGCAGCGTTTCTCCTTTTTTTCCTTCATGGATGAAAAGGAGTTAAGGGCAGTCACCAAAATCGCCAGCGAGTTGCAACTCAATGCCGGCGACGTGCTGTGCGAGGCAAATACGCCGGCCGATGCGCTTTATTTTCTGATCAAGGGCAGCCTGCCGTATTACATGATCGTCAGGACCGAGCACATGCCGGACTACAAGCAGGAATACTTCATCGGCGACATCAACCCGGAAGAGATCTTCGGCATCTCGGCGCTGATCGAACCCTATCAATACACCGCCACCCTGCGCGCCGACAAGCCCTGCCGCGTCATCAAAATTGACGCCTCTGCCTTGCGCGCCCTGTGCGAAGTTGATTCGCATCTCTCGGTCGGATTGATGAAGGCCGTTGCCAAAGCCGCCATGGAACGTCTGCAAATGGCGCGCGTTCAACTTGCGACCGAGATGCCGGAAAAACTCAACGAACCGGTCAAGTAGCAGAAAACAGAATCAGGCTGAGGCCTGGAAAGAAGCGGAATTTCATCCAATGAAAACCCTGGTGATCGGACTCGGTAATCCCATCCTCGGCGACGACGGCGTCGGCTGGAAGGTCGCTGAAGCAGTGAAGAATAAACTGCCTGCCTTTCTTGAAAAGGAGGGGCAGGGCATGGCTGTTGATGTGGAATGTCTCTCTCTGGGGGGCATCAGCCTGATGGAGAATTTGATCGATTACGAGCACGCCATCCTGATCGATGCGTTTGCATTGGAGGAGCCGACCGGAACGATCCTGGTTTTGAAATTAAGCGACCTGCCAAATTATTCGGCTTTTCACACCACCAACGCACACGATACGTCGCTGCAAAATGCGATCGAGATGGGAAGGTCTATGGGCATAAAATTACCCTATGACGTGACCGTGGTGGGAATCGCCACAAAGCACGTTCGCGATTTCAGCGAGGAATTATCGCCGCCTGTAGCAGAAGCGGTTCCGCAGGCGGCGAAGTTTGTGCTGGATATTCTGGCACAGATAAATACTGTGGCCGTTAAATAAGGCGGCAAATATCAACATTTCTTGCGGCACGCGCGCAAGAGGAAGCAGCTTTGCGCGAAAACCGAAACAGGCAACAGGCAAAAAGGGTGACATTTTTCTGTTAAGTTTATGCAGTTCATGTATATCCGCTGATTTGGGCGCATGGTAAGATAGAAGAAACCCGCCGCGCGCCTGACGCGCGCAAAAACATGAACCTGCCGCCTCTTTCCATTATTTACTTCTTCTACGGCCTTGCCTTCTTCAGCATGGGCATATTGGTGGCAATGGAAGGCGGGCGTTCCACCGACGCGCGCCTGCGCATGGCGCTGCGTCCGCTGGCTGGTTTCGGCCTCGTACATGCCATGCACGAATGGCTGGAAATGCTCAAACTGATGGGGCATTTTGACGCGCTGGTCTCCGCGGTCATTTCAGTGGTTGTGTTTGTAATCCTGGCCTTTTCATTCCTGTCGCTGGCCGCATTCGGTTCATATCTTGTACTGGGCAGTGAATCGACCTGGCGGGTCAGCCTCATGATCCCATTGTTACTCGAAGCAGTCTGGGTTTTTGGCCTGGCTTCGTTCAAGGGGCGTTATCTGCAGGCCGACCTGGCCGCCATTTCTGATGTCTGGACGCGCTATGCCATCGCCATCCCAGCCGGGCTGCTGGCCGCAGCCGGGCTGGTGGTGCAGCAACGGGTATTCCGACGCGCCGGCCATGTCACCTTTGGGCGCGACAGTTTATGGGCTTCAGTTTCCTTCGGCTGGTACAGCACCGTCGGGCAGATCTTCACCGCGCCCAGCCTTTTGCCGCCGTCCAACTTTCTCAATTCTGAATTATTCCTTGAGGTCTTTGGTTTTCCAATTCAATTGCTGCGCGCGGTAACGGCCATCTTCGCCTCGATCTTTGTCATCCGCTTCCTGCGCGCCTTTCAAGTGGAAAGCGACCACAAGATCG
>Ga0233425_10009347_pt1 | contig 12504 bp, 11 predicted proteins | sample Watercolumn_Towu_2_FD_181712 | JGI IMG/M metagenome (GOLD analysis project Ga0233425, IMG submission 181712) | Freshwater microbial communities from Lake Towuti, South Sulawesi, Indonesia - Watercolumn_Towuti2014_140_MG | ecosystem: Environmental > Aquatic > Freshwater > Lake | place...
ACCGCGAGCGTCTGCTCGGCTGGCCACCGACGCTTCCGCCCACGCCCGTTCTGGATAGGTGTCACCCCCGTTTCCATCATCCCTCCTGACCAATGCAACCTGTCCAAATTTTAGTGGGGCACAGCATTACGGGAGGCCTTGAAACCGTACCCTTTGGACCGGAAGACATCCAACAGGTGAGGGCCGCCCTGGCGGATGTCTCGGAACGCCGGAGTTGTCGGGTCTTGGGCGTCGGGCGGGCGGCCCTGCATCGCCGATCGGAGGCCCGGCCGAGGCCGGCGGTGGAGCCGCCGTGGTCGAACGCCTGCGGGAGCTGATTCAGCAGCACCCGACGTTTGGGTATCGCCAGCTTTGGGCGCTGTTGCGGGGCCAGGAGGGCCTGCTCGTGAATCGCAAGGCCGTGTATCGCGTGTTGAAGCTGAAGCGGTGGCTGGTCCATCAACGGCCCCGTACGCCCCGGCCCCGGGCGCGGGGCTGGGTGAGCCGGGCCAGTCGGAGTAACGAGCGCTGGGCCGTGGATGTGACGCACATTCCCTGTGGGCGCGACGGCTGGGCCCACCTGGCTGCGGTGATCGATTGCCACGATCGGGAGCTGATCGGCTACGAGTTCGCCTTGCGGGGCCGGGCGAAGGAGGCCGAACGGGCCGTGGAAGCCGCCTGCCTGGCGCGCTTTGGCACGCTGCGGCCGGCGGGCACGCCCCCCACGGTCAGGAGCGATAACGGGCTGATCTTTCAGAGCCGGCGGTTCCGGCAGGCCTGTCGGGACTATCGGCTGCCGCAGGAGTTCATCACGCCCTACACGCCGGAGCAGAACGGGATGATTGAACGGTTCTTTCGGAGTCTCAAAGAGGAGTGCGTCTGGCAGCATCAGTTCCAGACGATCGAGGAGGCGCAGCGGATCATTCGGGACTGGGTCCACTGGTACAACCATGGGCGGCCGCATCAGGCCCTCGGGTACCGGAGTCCGGTCCAGTACCGCGCTCAACAATCACCCCAGGTGGCTTGATTCAGGGGGAGCACTACAGGCGCTCACACCTTGCGGCATATCCGTTAATTTTAACGATACGCTTTTTCATTGTATTCCGGAGATCATCCCTATATGGCTAAGTTCTATACCGAGTTAAAGGACGGGCTGAAGCAGTTCATCGCGGCGCAGCATGTCTTCTTCAACGCATCGGCGCCGAACGAGGGCCGCATCAACCTCTCGCCCAAAGGGCTCGACACGTTCCGCATCCTGAGCGACAAGCTTGTGGCCTACCTGGACCTGACCGGCAGCGAAAACGAGACGGCAGCCCACGTCGCGGAGAATGGGAGGCTGACGCTCATGTTTTGCAGTTTCGAGGACAAGCCCTCGATCCTGCGCCTCTATGGGAAGGGACGGGTGATGTTTCCCCGTGATCCTGAGTGGCAGGAGCTGCACCCTCAGTTTCCGACGATCCCCGGCGAGCGGCAGATCGTGTTGCTCGATATCGAGTCCATCATGACGACGTGCGGGTTCGCCGTGCCGCTGTTCGAATTCAAGGGCCAGAGGAGCCTCTTGCCGGACTGGTCCTGCAAGATGGGGGAGGAGCGGCTGAACGAGTATCGGCACGAACGGAATCTGAAAAGCATTGACGGGCTGCCGACCTACCTGGAAGAGCCGCCGACCACATAGGCGCCGATGAAACCCTTGCACTATCTGCTGTTCTACGAGAAGGCGCCGGATCATGCGGCCCGTCAGGGTTCGTGGCAAGCGCCGCATCTGGCCTACGTACAAGCTGCCGTCCGCCGCGGCGAGCTGGTCCTGGCCGGCTCGTTGCTCGATCCAAACGACGGGGCGGCGATCCTGCTGTTCAAAGCCGATTCTCCCGCCGTCGCCGAGGCCTTCGCTGAAGGGGACCCCTATGTCATCTAGGGGGTCGTCAACAAATGGTGGGTGCGCAGATGGGACACGGTAGTGGGGAAAGACGCGGCCAATCCGCTGCCCGAGTAGATACGGTTCCCGCCAAGCACTCAGCCGGCTGACTGCTGACCGCTGAGGGCTACGCCTTCACTGTCACCGTCATCGTCACCGGCTCGAGCGGATTATCGTGCTCGTCGCGCGGGAGGGCGACGATCTTGTCAATGACGTCCAGCCCCCGGTAGACCTCGCCGAAGACCGAATAGACCCGGTCCAGCCCCCCCGCTTCGGCCGCGCAGATGAAAAACTGCGACCCATTGTCGTTGGGGTCCCTCGTGCTGTTGGTCTCACGCGGCATCTTGGCCATGGAGAGCGCGCCGCGCTTATGGGGGTGATCGTTGGGCTCGGGGTTCAGCCAGTAACCGGGACCGCCCGTGCCGTGCAACGTCCGATCCGGCTTGCGGCTCAGCGGGTCTCCCCCCTGGATGATGAAGCCGGGCACAACCCGGTGGAAGGTCAGGCCGTTGTAAAATCCAATTTTGGCCAGGGAGATGAAATTCTCCACGTGCCGGGGCGCCGCATCGGTATAGAACCGCACCAGCATCTCGCCGAACCTGGTCGAGATCACCGCGCGGGGATCTTTCTTCTGGAACTTCATCGCCTCGGACATGACAGGGGAATCTACCAGCAGGAACGAGCGCTACGCAAGGGGCCTGTTCAGGCTTGGCTCGTATTTTGTCTGTCCCAGAAAATGTATCTTGTACGAACGCGCAATGTTTAGTTTTCAATTTTCAATGCTCAATTGAACATTCAACATTGAACATTGAGCATGGCGGTTTCTCACGCTTCATGCAGCCCGTCGCCGGGTTTGACACCCAGCCAGAGGACGCAGCCCAGGAGCGCAACCGCAGCGGAGGCGCCAAGCGCCGCGGACCAGCCGACTTGCTCGGCCAGCCAGGGGGTGAGGGTCGTGGAGAGGGCGCCGCCGATGTTGGCGCCGGTGTTCATGAGGCCGGAAAGGGTGCCGGCATGGGGCTTGGAGAGGTCCACGGTCGAGGCCCAGTAGGCACCGACGGAAAAGTAGAGCCAGCCGGCCCCCAGCGAGAGCAACCCGAGCGCCACGAAGGGCGACTCCGTGTAGGCCCCCAAGACGATGGAGGCTGCGGCCAGCAACATGCCCAGGCCGCCCACCCAGGCCCGCCCCCGATTGACCCCCAGCCGGATGCTCAGCCGGTCCGTGACCCATCCGCCGAGCGGACAGAGGACCGCAATCGCCAGAAACGGCATCGCGGCGTAGACGGCTCCGCGCAGCAGGCCGAACCCGCGGACGTTGACCAGATAGATGTAAAACCACGAGAGATAGACATAAGCCACGTAGCCCAGACAGGTGTAGCTCAACACCAGCCACCAGACCGTCGGCGTGCGCGCAAAAGCGCGCCAGGGGACAGGAACGACGGCCATCGCCGGTGCGGCATTACCAGGACCGGCGATCAGGTCGATCTCGGCTTGATTGACGTGGGGAGGGTCGGATGGCCGGTCCGTCGCGTAGGCATACCAACAGCCGGCGATCAGCAGCCCGAGGGCTCCGGCGATATAAAAGGCCGTCTGCCACCCGAAGTTCACCATGATCCAGGCGGTGAGGGGAGGGGTCAGGGCGGACCCGACGCCCAGCCCGCCGATGGCAATACCCATCCCCAGACCCCGCTCGGACGGAGGTAGCCAGTTCGCCACGGTCCGGTTGAAATTGGGCAGGGCCGCCGCCTCGCCGGCTCCCATCAGGAAACGGACCAGGACCAGGGAACCCAGGACGCCCAGCAGGGTGGCAACCGGCAACGTCGCGGCCACGGCGGTTAGGGCGGTGAACGCCGACCACCAGACCAGGGCGACGGTAAGCACCAAACGGGGCCCCCACCGGTCGCCGAGCCAGCCCCCCGGCACCTGGCCGAGGGCATAGCCGAGCACGAAGGCGGAAAAGACCTCGCCCATCTGAACTTCCGTCAACCCCAGGGCCGGCATCATCTGCCGGGCCGTGACGGAGATGTTGACGCGATCCACGTAGGTGATGACGCTGATCGCAAACAGGAGGGCGAGAATGGCCCAGCGTGTCCGGGAGGGGGCGGCGGCTGGCTCTGTCATGGTGCGGTCCGAAATCCCATCGGTCGCTTGTAGGCCTCTCCGGTCTCCCTGTCAAGGGCGGGCAAGCCTGGATTTCCCGGTGATGATTCGGTAAGATGAGGCCCTGTCGCTGCATCTTGCACCGCAAACGATCACCGCCGGTGATCCTCGTTCGGAGGAGAAGTGACGGTTCGGACTCGGCCACTACTTCTCAGCCTGCTGGCAATCCTTCTTCTCGCGGTTCTGGTCTTCCAGTTCCTCTTCGATCCGGCGCAATTCAAAGCCCTGCTGATCCAACAGGTCGAGGACCAGCTCGGCCGCAAGATGGAAGTCGGCGAAGCGCGCTTTTCCCTGTTCCCCCGCATCCGGCTGGACCTCTCCGACGTCGTGATCCGGGACCTCGACCCCTCCCGCGTCTTTTTCAAGGCCAAGAAACTCGATCTGGTGTTGCGTTCCACGCCCTTGCTCCAGCTCCGTGTCGTCATCAAACGGGTGCACGTCGAGCAACCGGAAGTGGCGCTGCACCGGAACCAGATGGGACGCTGGAACTTCCGGTCCGGCGCCGCCGGCACGACGGACGGGAGCCAAGGAGACCGTCACCCGCTGGCGGTGCTGCTGCTGATCCAGGAAGTCAAGGTCCTGGACGGCCAGATCACGGTCCGGGACGAGTATCGTCCGGGAGGAGAACGGACGATCCGCCTGGGCGTGACCGACGCCCACCTGGTTAGAAACTCCCAACAAGGGACGACCGAGGTGACGCTTGCGGCCACATTGCCCGGCGAGCAGGGCCTGTCCTCGCTCAGCCTGATGGGACACATGAGCCAAGAGCCGGCCCAGGCAGGACAGACGGCGAACGGGATTCTGGCCTCCCAGCGCCTCACTTTCCAAGGCGATGCGGCGTTTCTGAACCTGGATTTGCGCCAGCTCGCGGACTTCTTCGGGCCCCGCCCGATCCCTCCGTTCATGCAGGGAGCCGCCAACTTGCGCAGCGCCCTCTCCATGAAACCGGGCGTCAAGGGCTACGACATCCTGTTGAGCAACATGCAAGCCGATGTCGGCAAGCTCATGCTCAAGGGGCAGGGCGGAGTCTCCGGACTCATGACGGGCCAGCCGACCTATTCCCTCACCTTTGCCTCCTCCCCGGTCGGGCTCGATGAACTGCGGCACCGCCTGCCTTTGCAATGGATCGATGCCCGGCTCCAGTCGGTCATCGACAAGCAAGAGATCCGCGGCACGGTGGAAGTGACCCAGGCCACGCTGACCGCGACCGTCGGCGCCGATGTCCCTCCGTCGCTCACCGGGGAACTCCGTATCCGTGACGGCCATGCCCTGATCGGGACCGACCGTACCCCGATTGAAGACCTGGCCGCCGCCGTGGTGGTGGAGCCCGGCCGCATCAAAGCCACCGAACTCAGCGGCCGCTACGGCCCCTTGAGGGTCACGGCGGGGAAAGCCACCCTGGCCTTCCAGGAAGCAGGACCCTGGTTCGAACTGGATGTGCCCGGAGCCATCCAGGCTGCGGATCTGGTGGCGTTTCTAAGCCGGACCTTGGGGACACAGACCTGGGTCCGCCGCCTGGCCGAACTGCGCGAGGTGCAAGGCGACGCTCTTCTGACCCTGCGGCTGGCCGGGTTGCTGAACAGCGAGGAGGGGCTCCGGTTTATCGGCGGGGAGTTGGATGCGCACAACCTGAGCTTCCAAAGCCCCCACGTGCCGGATCGAGTGGAGGACGTCACCGGGCTGCTTCAGTTCACGCCCGCCAGCACGGTGTTCACGCGGGTGGCCGGACGCCTCGGCCCAAGCTATCTCTCGGTGGATGGCACGATCGACACGGAAAAGGAAGTGGCCTATCGCGACTTTGTCGTGAATGTCGCCGCGGACACGGCTCACCTCGAACGGCTCCTGCCGGACATCAAGTTCGTGACCAACGCCATGAAGGGAACGATCTCGGGAACCGTCACCCTGTCCGGCTCAACCGACCAGCCGGCCATGCAAGCGCGGTTGGATCTGAAAGACACGGCCATCCTGGTGCCGGGCCTCATCCAGAAAGCGACGGGGACACCGGCGACGGTCGCCCTGGATACGGCCCTGGGCCGGGACCAACGATGGATCATTTCACGCCTGGATCTGAAACTCCCCCCGCTGCACCTGGGCGGCAAGGGCCGCTTGCGACTGGGCGGCAAATTCTCCATGGACTTGGCCTTGGCGGCGGAACCGCTCTCGCTGGCTGCGCTGCCGAAGGGGCTGGCGATGGGCGGGCTGGATGCGGGCACGCTGGAGGTGACCCTCGACATCAAGGGCAAAGGCACCAACTGGAAGACCTGGCAATACACAGGGTGGGTGGCCCTCACCAACGGCCTGCTCAGCCCCAAAGGGATCGAGGCTCCGCTCCGTGACGTGTATCTGCGGCTGCAACTGGTCCGGAACGGGGCCGACGTCAAACGCCTGTCGTTCAAGATCAAGGACAGCGACATCCGGCTGTCCGGCACCCTCCAGAACTGGTCGGCCCCCGTGATCCAGGCCCGAGCCGAATCCGTCCAACTCGACCTGACCCTTGTGATCCCGGAAGGCGCCCGTTCGCCGCTTCGCCCCCTGCTCGAACAGCTGGCGGCCACCGGTCACGTCGCGCTGACGGCCAGCATTGGGCAGGGATTGTACAAGGGCCTGACATTGTCCACCCTCTCCGCCAAGGTCGGCATCGGCGACGGCGTCGTACATGTCGAGCAACTGGCCGGTGAGGCCTATGGGGGACAGGTTGCCGGACGTCTCTCGGTCCGGCTGCCCGAAGAGAAGCCGGCGGACCTGGACATCGCCGTCCGCGCCACGAACGTCCCCTATGATAAGCTCTTGCAAGGCTTCGGCGACAAGAAGACGCAGGTCACGGGCAACTTTTCCGGCAGCGTGAGCCTCACAGGACATGGCCGGGACCCGAAGGGGGACCTGCACAGCCTGAACGGTTCAGCGGAACTCGCCATCAAACACGGCCATATCCAGCGGGGGAGGGTCGTGCCGCAGATCATCAAAATTCTCAACCTCCCGGCCCTCCTGCAAGGCAAGGTGGATCTGGACAAGGAAGGGCTCCCGTTCGAGAAGCTGACCGCCGGACTGTCGATCAAGGACGGGGTCCTGGCCACTGAAAACCTCATCCTGGACGGTCCGGTCCTGAAAATCACCGGGGCCGGCAGCTATGACCTGACGGCAGATCAGTTCGATGTCGTGGTGGCGGTCAGCCCGTTCGGCTCCTACACGAAGCTCATCCAAAGCATTCCGCTCTTCGGCAAACTCTTCGCCGGAGAGCGCGAAGGATTCACCACGGCCCTCTTCGAGGTCAAGGGACCGCTGCAGGAACCGACGGTGAGCTACATGCCCCTGAAGTCCTTGGCCACCGGCGTGACCGGCATGGCCCACCTCGCCTTCGACTTGCTGAAAAACACGATCCTCTTGCCGAAAAACCTGATCGCGCCCTCCGACGACGCCCAGACCGAGCCTCCGGCCAAGGGCCAAACTCCGGATCAGACAGTCCCTGCGCCTGGGCCGGCCACGCCCTGAGCATTCCTCCTGTTGCCCCCACTGTGGCCCCTCGCTGGCGCCCCCACGGTTGACCCCCCTCGGCCCCCGTGATAGCATCGAGCTGTCTACGGGTTTTCATTCAGACCAGAGACCCTCTTCAGAATTGTCCAGACGGGAGCGTCCTCATGTCGGCCGAGCATGCCACGCTCATGATCGCAGCCAGTGAATCCGATTCGAACCTCTTTTACGCCACCCGTTTCATGGCGCCGGACCCGTTCATTTTCCTGGAGATCAAAGGAGAACGGATCCTGATCATGAGCGATCTCGAAATGGATCGGGCCCGCAGCCAGGCGACGGTGGACCGGGTCCTGTCCTACTCGGAGTTGGAACGCCAAGTGCGCGGGAAAGGCGTGGCCGGGCCCGGCTCACCAGACCTCGTGCATGCGGTGTTGGAGTCGGAAGGGATCACGCGGCTCCTGGTTCCCGGCAACTTTCCCTACGCCCATGCGGCCCGTCTGCTCGAACTGGGCTACCGGCTCGAAACGAAGAAAGAGCCGTTTTTCGAACGCCGGGCCGTGAAGACGGGCGAGGAAGTCCGCCACATCGAAGCCGCCCAGCGCGCCACCGAAGAGGCGGTGGCCGCCGCCCATGACGCGCTCCGCCGCACCACGATCAAGAAGGGGCTGCTCTGGCTGGACGGAGAGCCGCTGACCTCCGAGCGGATCAAGAAACTGATCAACGTGAAATTGATGGAGCGGGACTGCGTCGCCCAGCACACGATCGTGGCCGGGGGAGAACAGGCCTGCGATCCCCACAACGAAGGCTCCGGCCCCTTGCCGGCGGATCGCAGCATCATTTTCGACGTCTTCCCCCGATCCGCTTCGTCCCGCTACTTTGCCGACATGTCGCGCACGGTCGTTTGCGGCAAGCCGTCGCCGGACTTGAAACGCCTCTACCAGGCCGTGAAAGACGCCCAGGAAGAGGCGATCGCCAAGATCCGGGACGGAGCCGACGGGGCAAAGATCCATCGGGGCATTTGTGAGCGGTTCGAGGCCGCCGGCTACAAAACCGGCCTCGTGAACGGCCGGATGCAGGGATACTTCCACGGAACCGGCCATGGGGTGGGGCTGGATATCCACGAGCCGCCGCGGATCAGCAAAACCGGATCGCCCCTGCAGGAAGGCCACGTCGTCACCGTCGAGCCGGGGCTCTACTATCCGGGCCTGGGCGCCGTCCGGATCGAGGACATGGTCCTGGTCACCAGCGACGGATGCCGGAACCTGACGGATTTCCCGAAGACGTTCGAATTGGAATGCTAAGAAGCTTTCAGCCTTCCGCTGTCAGCTTTTCCGGGAAGCTGTATGCCGAGAGCTAAGAGCTGAGAGCTTTTCGCATGCGCCTCACCTTCACGATCACCCGTTTCAATCCCGAGACAGACCCGCGCCCGCACGACGAGCCCTACCGGCTGGACGTCGGCCGCGGCCTGACGGTCCTGGAAGCTCTGATCCGGATCAAGCACGAACAGGACGGGTCGCTGGCCCTCCGCTATTCCTGCCGCTCCGCCATCTGCGGTTCCTGCGCGATGGACATCAACGGGGCCGAAAAGCTGGCCTGCCGGGCGTCCGTCCGCAAAGAGCTCGAGCGTCACGGGCAGGTCGCCGTGGCCCCCTTGCGCAACTTTCCGGTCATCAAAGACCTCGTCGTGGACATGACATCCTTCTGGGGCAAGGTCCGCGCCGTGACCCCCTGGCTCTCCGCATCGGCCCGCGCTGGCCAGACGGAAACCGGCCGGACTCAGCGGCCGATGCTCTTCCCCAGAGACCGCTACCAGTTCCACAACGTGGACGCCTGCATCATGTGCGGCGCCTGCGTCGCCGCCTGCACCTCGCACGAAGTGTCCCGCCGGTTTCTCGGCCCGGCGGCCCTGGCCAAAGCGGAACGGTTCCTCGCCGATCCGCGTGAGCCGGCGGACGCCAAACGGACGCGCCTTCGCTTCCTGGAGCAACCGGAGGGCATCTGGGACTGTACCCGCTGTAATTTCTGCGTCGAGGTCTGCCCGAAAAACGTCCAACCCATGGAGGCCATCATCCGCCTGCGCCGCGCGGCCATCGAGGCGGGGCTGACCCGTTCGGGGGGCGCGCGCCACATCACCGGTTTCATGGCGCTGATCCGTCGGGGCGGCCGCCTGAACGAAGCCCTCATGCCGTTGCAGGTGGTCGGCTTCAATCTCCGCCGCCTGCTCCGCGTCGCGCCGCTCGGGCTCCGCATGCTGTGGCGCGGCAAGGTGCCGAGCCCGCTGGCGCCGCCCATCCCCGGCATCGCACAGATTCGAACTATCTTCAACTCGTTCGGCCGCCTCAGACGGATCACCCGAGCGGACCACACATGACCCATCAGTATCGGATCCTGGACGATGTCGCGCTGGCCGATACGGCGTTCGAAGCGACCGGCGACTCTCCGTCCGAACTCTTTCTCGCGGCGGGGTTGTCCGTCATCGAGACCCTCGCAGACCCGCACCGCGTGCAGCCGGCCTGCACCCGCTCCTTCGAGCATCGCGACCGGGACCTGGCCGCCTTGCTGTTCACCTGGCTCTCGGACATCGTGTACCTGAAAGACGCCGAAGGGCTCGTGTTCCGGGACGCCGAGGCCCGCGTCTCGAGAGAGGGCGGCGACTGGCTCTTGCACGGCACCTTGTCCGGCGAGCCGATCGATCCAGCACGCCACGAACTCAGGGCCGACATCAAGGCGGTCACCAAGCATCTCTACGAGGTGCGGGAGGAGAGCGGCAAGTGGATTGCCTGGGTGGTGTTGGACATATAATGGGAACCGTCGAGCGATTGCTGAACGCCGGACGCACGACAAGGAGGCCTCCATGCTGACAGCCATCAGGCTCATGACGTTCGCTCTGGGCATCGTGGCCGCAACGGTCTGTCCGGTTCAGGCCGGCCCTCAGGCTCCGGCCGACGCCCACAGCGCGCAATTGTCTCAACTGCTGCTCTCGTCGGCCTGGTGCTCCTTCACCTACAACAAAGTCAGCGGGGCGTCCCATCAGACCAGGGTACAGTTTTCGGCCAACGGTCATTGGTCGGCCGGCAGCCGGGGAGAGACCTATTCCAGCGGCCCCAACGGATCGGTCGCCGGCCAGCATGATGCAGGCACGGGAGGCCAATGGACCGTGCAACAGGGACAGTTGTTCATGTCCAACCCGCCGGAAACGCCGGCCCTGTCTCCGGTCAATTTGACGATCAAACGAAATTCCAACGGCTATCCCATCCTGACCGCCGACGGCACGGAATACTCGTCATGTCAGTAGACGGCCGGGACCCGGGCGAATCCCACCATAAGAAGCGATGAAGCTGCACACCTCGTATACCGTCAACCGCGTCACCGATGAGGTCTGGGAAATCCCCGTGACCGAGAAGCCCGGCATGCTCGTCCCGGCGAGAATCTACGCCACGGAGCCGATTCTCAGCAGCATGGACAGCGGGGTCTTCGAGCAGGTCACCAACGTCGCCTGCCTGCCCGGCATCCGACGCTACGCCCTCTGCATGCCCGACGGTCATTGGGGCTACGGGTTCCCCACCGGAGGCGTCGCCGCCTTCGACCCGGAGGATGGCATCATCTCTCCCGGAGGCGTCGGCTACGACATCAACTGCGGCATGCGCCTGATCCGGACGGACCTGACCTTGGCCGAGGTGCAGCCACGCCTGGAACAGCTCATGACCGAGCTGTTCCAAAAAGTTCCGGCCGGCGTCGGATCGCGCGGCTTCCTGCGGGTCACCCCCCAGGAGTTCGCGGACGTCATGCGCAAGGGGGCCCGCTGGTGCGTGGAGCGGGGGTATGGCTGGCAGGAGGATCTGGATCGCACCGAGGAACGAGGCTGCATCGGCGGGGCGGACCCTGCCGACGTCACGGACTATGCGGTCCAGCGGGGCATCACCCAACTGGGCACCCTGGGATCCGGCAACCATTACCTGGAAGTGCAGGTCGCGTCCCAGGACCGGCTCTTCGACCCGCAGACGGCGGCCGCGTTCGGCGTGACCGGCCATGACCATATCCTGGTCATGGTGCATTGCGGCTCACGGGGATTCGGCCACCAGGTTGCCAGCGATTTCCTCAAAGTGTTCGAGAAGGCCATGCGGCGCTACAACATTTCGGTCAAGGATCAGCAACTGGCCTGCGCCCCGTTCCGGTCGCCGGAAGGCCGGCAATATTTTTCCGCCATGAATGCCGCTGCCAATACGGCCTTTGCCAATCGGCAGGTGATCACACACCAGATCCGGGAGGCCTTCCAGTCCGTGTTCGGCCAATCGGCCGAGGCGCTCGGCATGCACGTGATCTACGACGTCGCCCACAACATCGCCAAAGTCGAGCGCTATACCGAGGGGGACCTGGTGGTTCACCGGAAGGGGTCCACCAGAGCCTTCGGCCCGGGACGGCCGGAAGTCCCTGAACTGTACCGTCAGGTGGGCCAACCGGTCATCTGCGGGGGCTCGATGGAGACCGGGTCGTACTTGCTGGTCGGCACGTCCGACGCCATGGAGCACACCTTCGGCTCCACGATGCACGGCTCAGGCCGGACCATGTCGCGCGCCCAGGCCAAGCGATCGGCCAGAGGAGAGCAGTTGCAGCGAGACATGAAGCGGCGGGGCATCATCGTCAAAGCCGTCTCCATGTCCGGCCTGGCCGAGGAGGCGGGGTTTGCCTACAAAAACATTTCCGAAGTCGTGGAGGCAGTGGATCGGGCGGGTATTACCAAAAAAGTGGCGGAGCTTCGGCCGATCGGGAACATCAAAGGATAACGACATCGCATGGACCCCTGGATACTGATCATTGCCTCTCTCGTCGGCCTAATTCTGCTCGGAGCTAGTCCAGTTTTGGTCGAGCCTGTTTCAAGATTCGCTCGATCAGGAGCGGTAAATTGTCATGTCGATGGTTAAAGCGAAACTCCATCTCCTTCAGATAGAGGACAAAGTGGCTCCGACGGACGCCAGAGTACC
>Ga0233425_10009348_pt1 | contig 12503 bp, 11 predicted proteins | sample Watercolumn_Towu_2_FD_181712 | JGI IMG/M metagenome (GOLD analysis project Ga0233425, IMG submission 181712) | Freshwater microbial communities from Lake Towuti, South Sulawesi, Indonesia - Watercolumn_Towuti2014_140_MG | ecosystem: Environmental > Aquatic > Freshwater > Lake | place...
CCGGCCAAGGATTCACCATCGGCGGGTCGCAGTTCGTCCTTCAGCAAGGGAGCGGTAATGTGGGTATCGGGACGACGAACCCAGCGGTACCATTGCACGTTAACGGTAAGTTCTTTTCTGCTGGGGGCGTCTGGGTTAACCCAGGAGACATTTCTTCAACAGTCAATAACGCAAGCTACTACGGCCTAGGCATGAGTAACTTGAATTTATATCCTTCGGTGCCCCTGTCGACCGCAGTCCAGCTCGCCGGATTTTACGGATTGAATTTTCAAACCGGCGGTGGCTCGATGGTCGTCGACGGTAGCGGCAGAGTCGGCATCGGGACGACGACACCAAAAGCACAGCTTGAAATCAGTGGCACCGGTCAGACGACAGCCGCACTTTCCAATTCAGGAAATGTCGGGGGAACGCTGCTGTTGCGCGATAGCGGCAGTTTGGCGGGAAACGGCGGGGCGATCTGGTTCGGCAACGTACACTCGGAAGTTTCGGGAAGCCTCGGCTTTGCGGCGATCAAGGGCCTCCTTACTAATGGAACGAGCAATACCGTGGGTGATCTGGCGTTCTCCACTAGAAACGCTGTGGGTGACACCGCACTGACGGAGCGTATGCGCATCGACTCATCAGGCCACGTGGCCATCAACTCAGGCACTGATAGCACTGTCCAATCGTATGTCCTGGGCGACAGTAGTACGAATTACGCCATCTATGGGAGAACATCCAAGACAACCTCCCCCTCCGCCGGCATCTTAGGAGTTTCTCAAAACTCCTCAAATTATAGCTACCTCGGTCTCGACAACAACTGGGGCATCTACTGCACTGGCGTGCAGTGCGGCGGCAATGTTGCGTGGACCAACACCTCCGACGCGCGCCTCAAGACCGCGATTCAAGACATCGACGCGTCCAGTACGCTTGCATCACTCATGCGTCTGCGCCCTATCACGTATCACTGGAAAGACGCCGCAATAGATGCGGGAAGAGGCGAACAGCTCGGCTTCATCGCGCAGGAAGTCGAGCCGCTATTCCCCGCCCTGGTCACGAAAGGGGCGAGTACGACCATTACCCTTGCCGACGGTAGCAAGGAGACGATCTCTGATCCGAAAGCGCTCGACTATTCTGGCTTTGTCGTGCCCCTGGTAAAGGCTGTGCAGGAAATCGCATCGGTCGGTAGCACGTTCAAGGCAAACCTCATCGCGTGGCTCGGCGATGCGGGCAATGGCATCGGTGACCTCTTCGCACAGCGCTTATGCCTCACAGACGGGTCTGGGAATAGGACTTGTATCGACCAACAGCAACTCGCCGTTCTTCTCGCCGCCAGCCAGTCCAGCAACTCCCCGACCACGCCGGCGAGCACGATCGACATGCAAGCGCCAGTCATCGAGTTGAACGGCAATGCATCGAGCACGATAGGGGTCGGTGGCATCTATAGTGACCTCGGCGCGCGCATCGCGGCACCCGAGAGCGACCTGAACCTCGGAATCGTGATACTGCTCGACGGCGCGACCACGACTGCCGTCTCGATCGACACGAGCGTGCCCGGAGAGCACACAGTCGTTTACACAGTCACGTCTCCCACCACCGGCCTCACCGGCAGCATCATGCGCACCCTCATCATCGCGCCGACAGAACAACTTCCGGAGCAACCGGAGAACGACAACCCATTCAACACGCCACCCGCCAATGACAATGTCTCGAAGAGCACCTTGCTCAACACTGAGCCGGCAGTCGTCAGCCTGTAAATATCTCGAAACAGACGAGCGTGTCCGTGATCAGCGAGCGTCGTCCAACCCCGCCATACACCCCGCCTTTAGGGTAAGGCGGGGTAACGGGTCGAAAGAATAAGAAAACACGGGCCGCGCGCGTCGGGCTACCCGCCCGACTCCGTGTCTTTTTCGGGCCGCGCGTGGGCGCGCGCCCGACTTCGGCTAGGGCGAAAAGCGTGGGCGCTTTTCGCGCCGCCTTCGCCCTCGTCTCTTTTGGGAAAGAGCCTGCGGGAAAAGCCCCGGAGTCGGGCGGGTATACCGAACAGGATCGACAGACAGCATCTTGCGATAACATGGCGTAACGGAAAGCAGCGCCGACGCGCGCGGCCCTGTGGCGAGATTAGCTCAAGGCGCAGCGGAAAAGACGCGCGTCGTCCTCTCACTCCCCCGTCGAGCCAGCACCCCGACCGACCCACCGATCATGGCGCTTGTCCAGGCGCTTCCCTCAAGGCGACCCGCTGCGCGGGCGGCCTCCGGCCGGCCTTGACCGAACCGCCGCCAAGCGCCCACGCTGGAAGCGTGTTGGCTCCGGCGGGAATGTTGCTCCATGTTTCTCCAGCGGGAATGTCATTGGGGCGGCGTTCGCGTCTAACCCTAAACGGTCTTTTCCTGCTCTGTTGGCAAGAGCGCACGTGAATCCCGGCTAGGTCGGCCCAATTCGGAAGTGCAGAAGCGTGATAGCTCAAGAGCACTAAAACTGGAGTGTGATTTATCGACCCTTGCCGGGCAACAACTTTCGTTCGTCAACTCCTGAGGTGCGAGATACACTCAAGGCATGACGCATATGATCGTCTCAAGAAACGGGCAAGGGGAGAATGTCGGATGAACCGACCGGATCGCTTGCTGAAATATACGCCAAGTCTAAAATTTCTAGATAACAGCCTGTTCCGCTTTTCCCAACCAACGGCACTGAATGACGCCTACGAAGCTCTTCCAGGGCTGATGGTTAACGCCTACTCGAATGACGACCTCGCGGCCGCGAAGGCGCTTGCGGTCCGCGATGGTCATCACGGGATGTCGGATGAACAGTTGGTTGAATTGTTTCTAACGCCACTTGGCCAGCGCATGGACGAAAAGTCGTTCCCTTGCCTTTGGCCTTTTCATGAGCCGGCGCTGCGCAACGAGCCATTCGAATCATTGGATGAATACGACAGAGCGATTGCCGAACGCGCTGTGGAACTGGCGAAGGCGCTTGCCAACCGTACTCTCGGTATTTTCAGCCTCACCGAAAGTTATCATGAAACCATGTGGGCTCATTACGCAGATGATCATCGGGGCGTGTGCATTGCCTTCGACCCTCAGCATGCCTACTTTGCCACAAATCGCCCGGAACGTATTTTGTACACGAATGAACCGATCCAAGTGACGATCAATCGGGGGTGGGTGCGATTTGGCGGCCGCACCGTGGACAAGAAAAGCATTCTTCGTGGGGAGCTGGGTTTCCTTCCAAAAGAACTATTCCTGAGAAAGCAGATTCCCTGGCAATATGAGAAAGAGTGGCGCATCACGAAATCGCTTTGTGACGCGAACGAAATACCGGCGGGCAGCGATCATATGGGGCTAGAGGTTTATCTCTTTGAAATCCCTACACATGCGATTAGCGGGATCACCTTCGGGTGGCGTGCGGACGATACGTCAATCCAACAAGCCTTAGGAGTGATCGAGAAAAACCAGCGTTGGAAGCATCTATGGGTTCGCCGGCGCACACGATCCTTGGCCGGCGTGATTGAAGAGGAGGTAACGGGGTAGGTCACCTAGCACAGGGTGGCAGCTTGTCCCACGTAGGGCAGGTATAGCGCGTAGCGGACATCGAGCCACCCGCTGCGATTCGACGCTATAATAAATTTAGGCCACCATCCCTTTTCGGATCGTGGCCGGAAACGAGCCGACAGTGAGCGGGGGGCTCGGCAGTCGCGTCATCACGCACATTGACGGCGACGCCATGTAGCCCCGGCGCGCCTTCCGGGAAGAAGGCGCTGCCCGCATCACTTCCCTACCGCGATGCGCACGGCACGCCGGCTCTCTTCCGGCTATGGATACGCATACATACTCCCTCATGCTGGGCGCTCGGGCATCGGGCGAATTCGTCACGCTCGACGAGGACGAACGCCGCCGGCATTTGTATCTCATCGGCCAGACGGGCACCGGCAAGAGCACATTGCTGCTCAACTTGTTGCGCCAGGATTTCGAGAGCGGCGCGGGCGTCGCCTTGCTCGATCCGCACGGCGACTTGGCACATGCCGCGCTCGACCATATCCCCCGCCGGCGCGCCAATGATCTCGTCTATATCGACCCGGCCGACATCGAGCGGCCGATAGGCTTCAATCCCCTCTCGCGCGTGCCGCCCGATCTCGCGCCTATCGTCGCCGACGGGATCGTGTCCGCTTTCCGGCATGTGTGGCCGGACAGCTGGGGGCCGCGCCTCGATTACATTCTGACCAACGCCGTGCGCGCCTTGCTCGACGTTCCCGGCTCGACCTTGCTCATGCTCCCCCGCCTGTTGATCGATACGCCCTATCGTGTGCAACTCGTGCATCGCCATGTGCGCGATCCAGTGGTGCGGGCTTACTGGCAGAACGAATACGCCGGCTACTCGGAGAACTTTCGCCGCGAAGCTATCGCGCCGATTCAGAACAAGATCGGCAAGGCGCTGATGACCCCCTCACTGCGCAACATGCTGGCGCAGCCGCGAAGCACGATCACGCCGCGCCGGCTGATGGACGAGGGCGCAATCATCATCTGCAATCTGTCAAAGGGAGCGCTCGGAGAAAGCACGGCGCATCTTCTTGGCGCATTGCTGGTCACTGCGTTCGCGCAGGCCGCGCTCTCTCGCGCCGACACGCCGGCAGCCGAGCGGCGCGTCTTCCATCTCTATGCCGACGAATTTCAATCCTTCGCCACCGAGAGCTTCTCGCTTATTCTGAGCGAATCGAGAAAATATGCGCTGACCCTAACCCTGGCGCATCAGTATCTCGACCAGCTTCCCCTTCCCCTGCGCGCCGCGATCTTCGGCAACGCCGGCTCAATCGTCGCCTGCCGTACCGGCGCATCCGATGCGCCGATTCTCGTCGAGCAGATCGGGCTCGGCGGTGACGACGCTCTTCTCGACCTTCGCAACTTTACCGCTTGGGCGCGGCTCTTGCGTGGCGGACAGCCGACCTCCCCTATCCCCTTCGATCTCTATCCCGCGCCGCGATCATTGCGGCCATCGGCGCAGCGATTGATCGAAACAAGCCGCAATCGTTTCGGGCGGGATCGAACCGAAGTGGAGGAAAAGATTCGGCGGTTTCTTGCGGGGTGACGCGTGTCTCCTTCCATGCTTACCCGCTATCCCCTGCTGTATCTCTCAAAGAGGCGATCGGCGTTGGACCAATTGATCGCCGCCATGACGGCCTTGACGTAATCGCCGGCCTTGGCGCCGAAATCCATCTGATAGGCGTGCTCGAACATGTCGAGGACAAGGACTGGATCGCCTCCGGCGATGGATTGCGTGTGGTCATTCGCCCAGGAATTGACCAGCCGCTTCCCGTGCTTGTCATAGGCCAGAATGACCCAGCCCGAGCCGCCACCGAGCGCCTTGCCCATGCCAACAAATTCCGACCGCCAGCGATCGAAGGAGCCGAAGTCGCGTTCGATCGCTTCATTCAGCGCAGCACCCGGTTTGTTGCCCTCGCCGAGGCCAGCGAAATAAACTTCGTGCAAGATCATTGAATTGGTCGCGATCAGCTCTTCGCGCTTCAAGCCGTTGATCTGGAATCCTGGCGCCTTGTCAAAATCGAGATTTGCCAGTTGCTCGGCGATGGCGTTCAGCCGCTTCACGGCACCGACATAATTATTATCATAGTGCGAGACGAGAATTTTCTCTGACAGGCCTTTGATGGTCTTAGGGTCGAAGGGCATCGGCTTGGTGACGTGAGCCGCGCTCTTCTTTGGAGCCGCCGCTATGTCTTCCGCCCGCGCGCTCTTCGCTGCAAGGAGCGCCCCTGCCGTTGCGGTGGCGCCGATGAAATGTCTGCGATCGAGATCATGCGTCATGATGAGGCTCCTTCACTTGGTGACGTTTCCTATCGGCGCATCGGTCAGGTGCTCGCCTTTGCTCGCGAAGGATTGATGATCGACGGTCGGTGTTTGTCCGGCGGCCGGCGAGGCGCCGGCAAGATAAAGCAAGATGCCAGCTACCGAACAAATGGCCAGTGTGCGCGGCACGCCCAGGTCAAGGCGGAAGATGGCGAGTGCGGCGCTAAACGTGAGAAGCAGCGCCCACGGATCGACACTCGATAGAATGGGCAAGTCGAACGAGAGTCCATAACTTCGCACCGCCACAGCCTCTCGAAACATGGCGTGGATTGCAAACCAGGTCGCCAAGTTTAGGATGACGCCGACGACCACCGCCGTGATCGCGATGAGCGCGCCGGCGAGCGCCCTGTGGCCGCGCATTTTCTCGACGAAGGGTGCACCAAGGAATATCCACAAGAAGCACGGCGCAAAGGTTACCCAAGTTGTAAGCAGGCCGCCGAGCGCGCCGGCGGCGAGCGGCGGCAATGCGCCCGGTTGGCGATAGGCTGCCAGGAACCCGACGAATTGCAGCACCATGATGAGGGGGCCGGGCGTGGTTTCTGCCATCCCGAGACCGTCGAGCATTTCGCGCGATTGCAGCCAATGGAAATTGTCGACCGCCTGCTGCGCGACATAAGCGAGCACCGCATAGGCGCCGCCAAAAGTTACCATGGCCATCCTGCTAAAGAAGACCGCGATCTGGCTAAAGACGTTGGCCGGCCCGAGCAATGCAAGCAGCGACGCCACGGGCGCAAGCCAGAGAATGAGCCAAATCGCTGCGACCTGCATCGCGCTGGCGGGAGAGGGCGCGGCGCCTGCGGAAAGTGCATCCCCGAGCAGACTGTCGTCATTAGGGGAATTCGCCGCCCCACCGTGTCCGCCGCCAGCGAATTGTGAGAGCTTCGCCCTACCGCCGAAATATCCGATCAGACCCGCGCTCAGGATGATCAGCGGGAACGAAACGTCGAAAAAGAAAATCCCGACGAAGGCGGCAAGCGCCAGCCCTTGCATGATGTGGTTCCTGAGAGCCCGCTTGCCGACGCGCAACACGGCCTGCAGAACGATCGCCAGCACGGCGGCTTTCAGCCCAAAGAACGCCGCGGCGACGAAGCCGACCTTGCCAAACAGCGCATAGACGATGCTGAGCGCCATGATCGCGATGGCACCGGGGAGCACGAACAGCCCTCCCGCCATTACGCCGCCGAACGTCCCGTGCATCAGCCAGCCGACATAAGTGGCGAGTTGCTGCGCCTCGGGGCCGGGAAGGAGCATGCAGTAGTTGAGCGCGTGCAGGAAGCGTGTTTCAGACAGCCACCGCTTCTCTTCGACCAGAACCTTGTGCATCAGCGCGATTTGGCCGGCGGGACCGCCGAAGCTCAGCAGCGCGATCCGCAACCAAACGCCAAGCGCTTCGCGTAACGAGACGCCGTGATCCGCCACCTGAATTCTTGTCGGCGCGTTCATGGCGTTTTTCCAGATTTGGTCGCCGGCCAATTGTGCGGCTCGTCTATCGCATCGCGACACCATCGATAGAAGGCGTCGTAGAGCGCCAGTCCCGCTTCGAGTTGTTCGAGATCGTCGGGATACATGCGCGATAGGCCAAGCGAGGCGGCGAGAAGCCCCGCCGCCTCTGGCGCGAGATCAAGCCGCGCCGTATCCGCGCCGCGCACGATGATCGAGAGCCTTTGCAGCGGCTCCAGGGCCAGACCCCACTCGTCCAGCATCGTATCGAAGGTGCAGCGCTCGCCGCGATGGCTCCAGAAGGCGCCGTCGATGTCGAAGGCAGCGGCGGAAAAACGGTCGGCGACGCTTTGAACCTCTGCCGCCGAGACGAACAGAAAGACGGCGGCCGGATCGACGAAACGACGGATCAGCCAGGGACAGGCGATGCGATCAACCTTTGGGCGCGCGCGTGTGACCCACACGGTGCGCCCCAATGCGTCGCGCGGCGGCAATTTAGCCGCAGGCACGAGTGGCCCATTCGATTGCGCCCAGGCGACATGGCCTCCGATCAACACATCGGCGGAGTCGGCGGCGGCGTGTCGTAACCAAGCGGCGACGCCTTCGCCGAGATCGTCGCCTTTCTGGTCAATGACGACGGCAGCGCGGCCGGCGAATTCGCTGGCCCATTTGGCAACAGAAGCGTGAGGGCGTCGCACTGCGCCGGGAATGAAGCGTGGATCGCTTTCCCACTCCCCGTCAGTCCGCACATCGATCAGCGCGGGACAATGCGGGACGCCGACGAGGCGCGCGAGCTTATCAGGAGAGATGGCGTTGATTGACGACATGATGCGCCCTTGGTGAAAAACCGGACGCGATTCTTGGGCATGTCGCCTCGTGGGGAGATCGCTTCCCCATGCGGCGAGGTTACATCAAACCCACCCACGACTGTCAATAAGGTCTCGCCAAGAATGGAGCATCATCGCCAGCGCCCGGGCGGCAACGACGAAAAATGGCGCATCGGCTCATTGGCCGAGTCGATCAAGAGCGGACGATATGCGCGCGCGGGATGCCCCCTTCATGAAAGCGTTACTCATCGCTTCACAGCGATCCCTTCGGGCGCCTTGGGCATGAGGATCGTCTTGATCACTTCGTCCGTCTCCGTATCGATGATCGAGACGCTGTTGGCGCCGGTGTTGGTAATCAAGAGCCAGCGCCCGTCCCCCGCGAAACCGACACCGTGACTACCGGCATCCGGCGCGATCGAAATCGTCTTGACGATCCGGTTCGCCGCGAGATCGATCTTCTGCACCGTGCCAGCGCCGTCATTTGCGACATAGGCATATGATTGATTTGGCGTGACCGTGACCTGAACGGGACCGGCGTCCGTGGCTATGTCGGTAAGGCGTTTGTGCGTTTGGCCGTCAATGACGGCGACATGATTGGCATTGTGACATGCGACATAGATGCGCTTGCCGTCCTTAGTCGCACCCGCGCCCAAGGGACCCGCCCCGACCGGGACTATGGCCAATGTCTTGCGCGTCGAGCGCGAGAGGACGCTCACGTCGCCGCCGCCATAATTCGACACGAACAGCTTATCGCCCGAGACGAGGGCGAAATGGGGCATTGATCCGACTTTGACGACGCCCATTGAAGCCGCCGCCTGGGCGTCGAAAATCTCCACCCTGTCGTCGAATTCATTGGTGACGTAAGCCTCGCGGCCGTCCGGGCTGAAATAGGTGTGGCGCGGCCCTTTCCCTGTCGAAACGGTTTTGACGACACTGTTGGATTGCGTGTCGATGATCGACACGGTTCCGGCGTTGTTGTTGGTCACCCATGCCTGCTTTTGATCAGGGCGAAGCGCGACGTTATGGTTGTGGATGCCTACGGGTATTGGTCGTCCCGCCAAGCCCGCGGCGAGGTCGGTCGCCGTGACGACGCCGCCAAACCAGGAGGTGACGTAGGCCGTTCCTTTCAAGGATGCGGGAGCTTGCGCCAACGCTGGCGACGCGCCGCAAGAGGCTAGCAGGATGAACATGGGTGTCGCATTATTTAGGAAGGTCGCGCGGGTCATGGGCATTCCTCCTTCTCAGCGTGCGTGACGAAGCGGGAAGTGCGATCGGAAGATCGACCAGGCAATCGCCCGGAAAGGCGATGAGGCGCCGGCCGAGATTTCTGGCAGCGCGGCAGGTGGCAAGGATCAGGCTCTCGAAGAACCATTTCCGCCGGGCGCATTCGCGAGGAAGGATTGAGACACATAAGGACATGCGGCGTCCCTCACTTTGAAAAGCTGGACGCGATTCTTGGGCATGTCGCCTCGTGGGGAGATCGCTTCCCCATCTGAAAAACTTACACCAAAAGGCCCCCCACGAGTCAACGTGCTGCAAAAACAACAAGCGGCGGGAGCCTGCATCTCTCTTTTGCGAACGTTCCAGGCCGGGATTTGCAACGCCACCGTCCCCAAGTAATCGGCCATGCCCCGCCAAAGCTCGGCACGCCACGCAGTAGCCCGACATAGCCCGCCCGACCGCGCCAGCGCACGACACAGCCCGACATTAGTACTCTTCCAGGGGATCATCAGGTGTATGCGCGCCAACTGCTAAAATGAACCCATGAGCGATGGCGCATTGGCCGGAGACGTACCTCGCCGACCACGATACCACCGGGCTTCCGACGCTCCAGCCTTCCGCGTAACCGACAACGACATCGAGATCATTCGGCACATCGCGCGACATCGATTCTTGCGCTCGACGCACATCGCGGCGCTTGTGGGGCGATCGATCGACCGGACGAATGATCGGCTTTGCCATCTCTATCATGCAGGATACATCGACCGACCCCGCGCCCAACTCGACTACTATCCGACGAAAGGCTCCGCGCCGATGGTCTATGCGCTCGCCGATCGGGGAGCGCGGCTCTTGCGCGAGCGTGGAGAAATCGACCTGTCGGGTATCGACTGGGGCCGAAAGAACCCGGAAGCCGGCCGGCTGTTCATCGAGCACCAACTGGAGATCGCCGACTTCGAAGTCGCTGCGCAACTTTCGGCCGAGCGTTCCGGCTATCACTACGCCAACGCCGGGGACTTCGTTTCCGAGTTGCCGGCGGTAGCCGACGCGAATAGGGGCAATCCGTTTGCGCTTCGAGTCACCGTTTCGCATCAAGGTGCACGCCACGAGATCGGGCTTATCCCCGACATTGCCTTCGCCATCGACTTGAAGAAGCACGCACGCCGGAACTTCGTCGCGGAGATCGATCGGGGCACCATGCCAATCACCCGGGCGGACTTTTCCCAAACCAGCATCGAGCGCAAACTTCGCTCCTATCTCTCGGCCTATACCTCCCGCGTCTTCGAGCGAACGTTCGGCTGGAAGCACTTCCGCGTCCTATTCGTCACCAGTGACGACCATCGCATCCGATCGATGATCGAGGCGCTGCGTTCTATCCAACCACCCAGCGCGGCCGGCTCCTCTCTCTTCCTCTTCGCCTCGCGCGATACGCTTCACGCCGCCGATCCGCTGACCGCAGCGTGGCGCGGCGTCGACGGTTTGCTGCGCCGGCTGCTGCCCCAATAAGAGGCAAAAAGCCTATTGGGTCGGGCGCGGTCGCGCGCGCAACCTCGCAAGAAAGCAGCTTGTTATCGCTCGCAAGTGGGGGAAACGGTTTCCCCCACTATTTCCCCCTCGGGTTCCCCCAGCTCAACGCAATGTGCGCCAGCCGACGCGGCACTAAAGATCAATGAAAAAAGGCATTGGGTCGGGCATGGCCGCCGTCCTCGCCGCGCTTCCATCAAATTGAAATCACAAGGTAATTTTTGCCGAAGTCATTAATCGGCTCATATATTCGGAATTAATGACCTGATTAATGACTCGATCTATGCGGCGCAGCCGCCTCAACCTGAAGCGATCCCACCCATTTCATGCTTTTCTCGGCCTTTTGTGGTACACTTTCGGCATGACCCAGACAGCCGACAAATTGGACGTGACGCCGATCGCCCTCACCGACGAGGTTGCGGCCATGACCGATTATGTGCGCAGCCCCGGCGGCCGCGCCGCGATCGAGCGAGGGCTGTCTGAGATTCGTCAGGGCCGCGTCATCGAGGGCAAGGACGCGCTCGCGGTCGAGCTGAAGAAACGGGCCGCGAAGCGCCGCCGCGCCTAACTCCTAACCTATGCGCCGCGTCGTTTACGCTGCGAGCTTCGTCGATGACGCGGATAGGATCGCCCAATATATCGAGGCTCAATTCGGCGCGGCGCGCGCCGACGCTTTCATCGACGACTTGAATCGCTTCTGCGAACTGATCGCAACCCAGCCGCGACTCGGAAAGCGCAACCACGGTTACGACACGACGCTGCACGGCGTTGTGCACGATCGGAATTGGATATTCTTCCAATACGACGACGCCGAAGCGCGGTTCCTCCACATCGTCGACGGCCGCCGGAACAAGAACTCGATCGCTTTCTGACCCAAGCGAGCGCCGCCGCCGCCATTCCTTGACCACCGCTATTTGCGGCGTATGCTGCGAGTAGTTCCCCACATCCCCGAAAGCTTGTCCCGCGCTGGCGGGCGGCGAGGCCGTGCGTCCCTCGCCGCCTGCCCACGCAGGACATTGCAACCGAGCCAGAAGGGACATTCGACATGGCCGAGAAAGAGCAGCCCAAACAACCGACGCACCGCGCCTATTCCGTCATCCGGCGCGAAGGCCAGGACGACTTTTGGCTGAACGTCGGATTGGTGTTCCCGCACAAGGACAACGGCGGCTTCAACATCATGCTGCAAGCCTTTCCGCTCGACGGGAAGATCGTCTGCCGCGAGATCACCGACGACGACAAAGACGACGCACCGGCGCAGCGACGACAATCGAACGGCGGACGCTCGTCGCATGACGCGCGTCGGCGATAAGAGTTGTGTCGACACCAAACAATGAAAGAGCCGCTTGCACGCGGCTCTTTTCCATCCGAAAGTAATCAAACGAGATCGCGAAAACGTGCGAGCGGTTCCGCGTTTCGGACTCGAACCTGGGTAGTCTCCGAGTCCCGGGGAATCGGTGGGGGTATCGTCTGGGTTTGGACAAATCGTCGCACGGATTTCTATAAATATTTCCGGCCGGTTAAAAAATAAAATCGAGTCCTCTCCTGGGCACCATTTTATAAGATAGCCGTTTGCTATCTGCGCTTCCTGAATTGATTTGGCTTTCTGCGTTCCCGCCGCCACACAACACTGGCGAAGGCGCGACGCCTTTGATCGCCA
>Ga0233425_10009349_pt1 | contig 12503 bp, 9 predicted proteins | sample Watercolumn_Towu_2_FD_181712 | JGI IMG/M metagenome (GOLD analysis project Ga0233425, IMG submission 181712) | Freshwater microbial communities from Lake Towuti, South Sulawesi, Indonesia - Watercolumn_Towuti2014_140_MG | ecosystem: Environmental > Aquatic > Freshwater > Lake | place: Indonesia...
TAGAAGATTTTCATTTGGAGTTTACCGATACGGGCGCCAAAGATAAAGGCACTAATCTTGCCAATGATGGCGCCAGTTCTTCGCCAATGTATTCCGCTACCTATCCAATGAATGGCTTGGTTGATATTGATGGCGGCCTCAGAAATCCCGATGGACTAGGCTGGGATATCGGTGCCGATGAGGTGCCAGTCAAAATTTATCGCTCCATTGCGCCAAGTGCTACGACAGCGCTCACGACGGGTGCGAGCAATGCTGTCACCATCAGCTCTTCCACTAGACTGGCTACTTTTGCCAGTGCTTTGGCTGATAATATTGGTGTTGGTGATGTGATTGTTTACAATACAAATTCTTCTGCCACTTCTACTGCTTTTATCTCTGGTCGCTCATCTAATACTGTCTACACCCTCCAAACCGCCAGCGGCACTGCGCCAACCGTTATAACCAATGACACCACTTGGTCTATTTATCGCGCTTACACCACACTTGCTAATGCTGAAACCGGTACTGAAAACACCGGCATTCCAAGCGCAGTGAGAAATTTCGACACTTGGTCTGGTGGCAAAAATCTGGTTTCCAGTACCTCCAATGAACAATGGAACATTGCGGCCTATGCGAATGGCACGACGGCGGATACGGATGCGGTAACGATTAGCGGCTGGACGACGGCGAGTCAAAATTATATTAAAATCTATACACCGACAAAAATAAACGAAGTCGGCACATCGCAAAGACACCAAGGCAAGTGGGATGATAATAAGTATAATCTATCGTCAACATCTAGTGATTCTGTATATATTCAAGATGATCATGTTCAAATTTCTGGGTTGCAAATTAAAATTGCTCCAAGTTCAAGTAATCTTAGTGCTGTAAGTATTAGTAGTGGCTCTGGCGCAAATATTATTATTTCTGATAACTTGTTTCGCAGATCTGGTGGAACGGGCGGTTTTGGAATTCGTGGTATATATACAAATCCTGAAACTATGGGAAATAGAAATTTGTATATTTATAATAATATTATTTATGATTTTATTGGAATACTGACATTGGGCAGTGGAATATATTTAAGAAGTGGATGGACGGCGTATGTTTATAATAATACAATTAGGAATTCTGATTATGCTTTTGTAAGAAATGATGGAACTTTTGTTGTCAAAAATAACATCGTTCAAAATTGTACCGATGGTTATGATGGTACCTTTGATTCTGCCTCAGACAATAATATTTCTGATATTGCCGGTGATGCTCCGAATGCTACTTTTGCGACAACATCAAAAATCGTTCAATTTGTTGATTCTGCTAATAAAGACTTCCACCTAAGCCCCTCCGACACCTCCGCTATCAATTCCGGCACCAGCTCTATTATCACTGACCTAACTAATGTTGGCGCTGATCCAGAGATTATCAATGATATCAAATACGACATCGACGGTCACCTCCGCCGAAGCTATGATATTGGCGCTGATGAAGCCAGTATAGAATTTGTTTCCGCTATTAAGGAAACCGGAGGAGACTTTAGTACTCTTGCCAGTTGGGAAGACGCTAATGATGTTGATCTGACCGCTACCTCTACCGCAGTTTTCTCTTGTTCTACTGCCACTGGTACCATTCCATATAATTCTGCTATCATTGGAGAAACTTCCAGATCCACTGCCAGTTCCACAGTCATGTCCACCACCACCAATCAAATCCTGCTTTACAATATCACCGCTTCAACCAGCAGGGCGACTGCTACCAGTGAATTTATCTCCGGAGAAAAACTTCACATTGTAGGAGGTTCTACCACCACTAACTACTGTATCATTTCCAGTGTTGGTGATCCCGCCATTGCTGTAGCTAAAATCGATGGATCTTGGACCACGGCCGATACCAATGCTGTAACAATTGACGGTTGGACTACTGGACCAAACAATTATGTCAAGGTTTACACCACTGCTACTGCGCGGCATTTGGGGAAGTGGGATGATACGAAGTATCGGGTTTATACAGCATCTGACAACAGCACAATAACCATTGGTGAAGATTTTATCATTATTGATGGTTTACAGATCGAAGATCAAAGTTCTGGATCTTGGAATGCTCAGATTGGTTCTAATTCTAACAGTAGTCAGCGAAAAATTATTATAAAAAATAATATTATTAGAAATATAAAAAATACCAATTATGGAATTGCGTTGAATGGAGATAATACTGAAAGTTATGTTTATAATAATATTATTTATGATACAAATAAAACCGGCAGTGAAGGATATTTTTTACAAATCGATAGCGGAGGAGATAAGTATGTATACAACAATACGTTAAATACATGCGTTCTTGGTATTGTGGTTGTAGGAAATGAGATTTTGGCAAAAAATAATATTGTACAAAATTGTACCGATGGTTATTCTGGTACTTTTGATTCTTCTTCATCTAATAACATTTCTGATTTGTCGAACGATATTCAACAAGGATCCGATAATAAAAACTCCACCACCGTCCAATTCCTCGACGCCACCAATTACGATTTTCATCTCTCAGAAAGCGACACCGCTGCCAGAAATGCCGGAATTAATTTAAGCTCAGATCCGGTCTTTACTGCCGATGCCAGCAGTATGCCGCGCGATATTGACAATCAATTCCGCCATGATGTTGGCTGGGATATTGGCGCGGATGAAGCGGCCACGAAAATATATCGCTCTGTCGGCTGGGATACGAGTGATTTAAGTTTGAGCGGAAAAACCGTCACTATTACCGTTGCCACCAATACTGCCACGGCTGAATTTAGCGCTGAGGTGCCAGCCAATATTGGTGTGGGTGATGCGATTCAATACGGCACACCGTACCAATTGGCTTTTATCACCAGCCGTATTTCATCTTCGACTTACGAAGTTCAGTCTGCCATCGGTTCAGCTCCGGTTGCGGTTACGGCTACCAGTTCAGCGGTTTATCGTTCCCACCTTCGTTTGGATGATTGGGAAGATCATATTCTTAATGATGAAAATTCTTCCATTGACACATCGGTTGATGATCTTGTTTCAGTTGGATTCAGCCAAGACTTGGTTGCCTCCAATACTATTATGATGGTACCGTGCTATGCCTCGACAACGGCGGATAATTTAACTGCGACAATCGACGGTTGGACCACAGCCACAACTAGCTACATTAAAATATATACCCCTACCGAATTAAGCGAAGTCGGCATCACTCAAAGGCATAGCGGTATTTGGAATGATAATCAATACCGCATGGTGGTTGCTGACGGCCATGATATTGATATTCAAGATAATTTCGTGACCATCGAAGGTTTGCAACTAAGAACTGATTTAATCGCTGATGGAGTAAACTATAAAAATATTATGAGCAATATTGACATTAATGCTGATAATAAACTAATAATTTCCAAAAATATTATTACCACCGATACCGAAAGTAACGGTTACAATTCTGGTATTTATTTCAGTGAAGCTGATATTAATTTTGTATTGACTAATAATATTATATATAATTTTATTGGACCAGATATGCCAGATTTAAAAATGGCAATATATATTGATAATGTTAATACAGGAATAATTTACAATAACACTATGTATGGCAATTATGATGGTATTTATCGTTCGAATGGATCACTGGAAGTCAAAAACAATGTTGTCTTTGATAACGTCAATGATTTTACCGGCACTTTTACCACTCTTGACTACAACGCTTCCGACGACGGTGACGGCACTCATGCAGTTGATATCTCACCTAATGCCAATGAAGCAGCTGATTGGCGAGCCGCTTTTGCGGATTATGAAAATGGCGATCTGACTCCAAGAAATCAAGCTTCGGTTATTTTTGATGCCGGAACCACCATATCTTTGGTTAATGATGATATCTTAGGCAATAGTCGTCCGTTGTTTGTGCGTTATGATCTTGGAGCCATTGAGTTGACTGATATCGAGTCAAAGTATAGACTAAAAGGGTCATACAAAATCAAAGGCAGTGTTAAATTTGAATAAAAAAAATGAAAATTCAACAATTAAACAATAAAAAAATAGCCTTGCTTGGCCTTGGGGTGGAAAATTTGGCTTTGTTGAAATATTTATTAAAACATAAAGTTTCTTGCCAAGTTACGATTTGCGATCAGAGAAGCGAAAACGAATTAAAAAATAAACTGGGAAATCGAGGCGGATCAAAAAAAATCACTTATCGCGCGGAAGCGAATTTTAACCGAAATTTGGAAGATTTTGATGTGGTTTTTCGTTCTCCGGGTTGGCCGATCGCTTGTCCGGGCATCCAATCCGCGATCCAAAAGAAAAAAATAGAAAGTCATCGATTCAAAATCGACGCTTGGTTGTATTCACCCATGAAATTATTTTTTGATCTTTGTCCTGCTAAAAATTTAATCGGCATTACCGGCACCAAGGGCAAAGGCACCACCGCTTCTTTGATTTGCGCTATTTTAAAAAACAACAAAAGAAAAGTTTGGTTGGCGGGCAATATCGGCATCGCGCCTTTTGAATTTATCGATCAAATCAAAAAAACCGATTATGTTGTTTTGGAACTTTCCAGTTTTCAATTGGAGGATTTGCATAAAAGCCCGCGCCTGGCCGTGATTACCAATTTTTCCAAAGAACATTTGGTGCCAGCTGACCCTAATAATCCTAATTATCATCAAACCATGAAGGTGTATTGGGAGTCTAAGGCGAATATTTTTAAACATCAATCAGCTAAAGATGTTTTGATTGTTAATCAAAATTTTAAAACTTCTTTTAAAAATATTTTTTCAACCGTCAAAAGCCAAGTGGTTTATTTTGGAAAATCCGAATTAAAATCGAATTTAATAGGCGAGCACAACAAGGAAAATATTGCCGCGGCGCTGGAAGTTGCCAAAAGATTAAGAGTAAAAGATTTGGTTATCAGAAACACGCTTGCGAAATTTCAGGGATTAGAGCATCGAATCGAATTTGTTTCCGAGAAAGACGGTATCAAATATTATAATGACAGTTTTGCCACCATTCCTGATTCAGCCATAACCGCTATCCGTTCTTTTGACGCGCCGATTGTTCTACTGGCTGGAGGAGCGGACAAGGGTTCGGATTTTTCTAGATTGGGAAAATTAATTAAGCAAAAAATTAAATTTTTAATATTGTTTAAAGGCGTCGGATCTGATAAATTAAAAAAAGAGGTTTTGCGTTTCGGTTATTCTGAAAAAAATATTGCCCTTGTTGATAAAATGGATGATGCTTTTGATTGGGTTAAAAAAAATGCGGTTGCCGGTGACGTGGTTTTGCTTTCGCCTGGTTGCGCTAGTTTCGGTATTTTTAAAAATTATAAAGAAAGAGGAAAACTTTTCAAGGAGTGTTGTAGATGAAAAACCCACTCAAGCATCCCTTTTGTAAAGTGAGGGAAATGTGTTCTCCTCCCCTTTTTCAAAGGGGAGGCTGGGAGGGGTTAAAAATAAAAAAAATGATAGGAATTTTTGATTCAGGCCTGGGAGGACTGACAATTTTAAAATATATTTTAAAAGAATTGCCCGAATATGATTATCTTTATTTGGGCGATACGGCGCGCACTCCCTATGGAGGCAGATCGCAGGAAATAATTTATCAGTATACCAAGGAGGCGGTTGATTTTTTGTTTTCTCAGGGGGCGGATTTGATTATTGTGGCTTGTAATACCGCTTCTTCGCAGGCCTTGCGCAAGATTCAGCAGGAATATCTGCCATCAAAATATCCCGGAAAAAATGTCTTGGGAGTCATTCGTCCTTTAGCGGAAGCGGTAATTTCCCAGAAAAATTTAAAAAAAATCGGAGTAGTTGGCACTAAGGCAACGATTAATTCCAATGTATACGCGATGGAGCTTTCTAAATTAAAAAATAATTTAGAAGTTTTTCAGGTTAGCGCGCCCTTGCTTGTGCCTTTGATCGAAGAAGGATGGAGTAAGAAAAAAGAAACCAAAATGATTTTGAAAAAATATGTCAGAAGACTGAAAGAAAAAAAAGTAGACGCGTTGATCTTGGGATGCACGCATTATCCTTTTTTATTAAAACAGTTTCAAACCGTGATGCCGAAAAAATGCTTTGTACCCAATCCAGGGGTAGTAGTGGCGCAGAGTTTAAAAAATTATTTAATCAAACATCCGGAATATGCCGCATCATCTGGGAAATCTCTTCGAAAATATTTTACCACGGACGATGTTTTGATGTTTAAAAAACTGGGAGAAAAATTTTTGGGCGGAGATATGGGCGAAGTGAAAAAAATTACTCTGTAAGCGATGATGGTAAATCTTAAATTATGTAATTTAAAATATTTATTGAGCAACGATTGTTGATTTAAAAAATCAGCGGTCGTTGATTATTGTTGTTTTTATGCTTAGTCATCAAGAGAGTTACAATTCTCATAAGGTAAAATTAATAACGTTTATTTCTTTTTTGTACGGCTTTGAATTAGCCATGGAAGCTTATATTTTGGCTTTTTATTATCAGTCCGCGATCCATTCGGAAAAAGTAACGATTTTCTTTTTTGGTTCCTATGTTGTTTTTCTTTTCGCGCTTTTGAGCTTGCACAAATTGGTCAAAAAAATCGGCAAATCATTTTCTTTGACTTTTTTTGCCACCATGAAAATTGTTATTTTGGTTTGTTTGTCCGCCTTGTGGAGCACGCCTTCTGTTCCGGGAGCGATTGCCCTGGCTTTGTTTGTTGTTTTTTCAAATTTGTCATGGGTCATGCTGGATGTGATGCTGGAATCTTTTTCAGCCGATAGTTTGTCTGGAAGGATTCGTGGCTTGTTTTTGACCATTGCTAATACCGGCTTTATTTTGGGTCCCTTTTTATCTTTCAAGGTTTTGGAAAATAACGGTTACGGTGGAATATTTTTGATTTTACTGGCGATTGAATTTATAATATTTGTTTTTATTGTTGCTAGTTTGCAGAATATCAATCACGCGCACAGCAGAAAAGGGTCAATCATGGAATTAATGAAACTGGTTTGGTCGCGACGAGATGTTTTGAAAGTGTATTACATCGCTTTTATTTTGGACTTTTTTTATTCCACGATGATAATTTATTCCCCCATGTACCTGACCAATTTAGGATTGACTTTAAATGAAATTAGCGTAATATTTACTATCATGTTGGTGCCTTTTATTGTTTTGCAATATCCGGCCGGCCGCTTGGCGGATAAAAAATATGGCGAAAAAAAGATGCTGATTTTTTCTTTTTTAATTATGACTATTTCGGTTGGCGCGATATATTTTATCAGTTCTAAGAGTGTGCTGATTTGGAGCATTGTTTTGTTTGCCACCAGAATCGGAGCGGCTTTGGTGGAAGTTTTGCGCGATTCTTATTTTTACAAGAGAATCGACGGACAGGATGTTGAAATTATTGATTTTTTTCGCACCAGCAAACCGATAGCTTATATTGTTTTTTCACTTTTTTCTTTTTTTCTTTTGTCTTTGAAGCTTGGAATCGGCATAGTTTTTCTTTTGTTGGCGGCTATTTCTGCCACGGGAATTTGGATTTCTTTTAAGTTGGAAGAAAACAGTGTTTCTAAAAAATGATTATCTTTCTTTACGGTGAAAATACTTTTTTGAGCCGAAAAAAATTAATTGAACTAAAGGAGAAATTTTTGCGCGAAGTAGATCCAACCGGAGATAGTTTGCATTTTTTGGATGGTGAAAATGTTGATTTGAATAAAATCAATCAAACAATTTCAACTCAGTCTTTATTTGTGAAAAAAAGAATGGTGGTCATTAGAAATATTTTTTCCAATAAATCAAAGACAATTTTTGAAACGCTCTTGGAATTTGTTAAAAAAATCGAAGAAAAAAATGATAATATTATAATTTTTATCGATGATTCGTCGGGCGGAAAATTGAAAACCAATAAATTTTTTAAATTTCTGTCTTCTCTGAAATTTTCTCAGGAGTTCAAGGTGTTTTCCAATACGGAAACCGCCAAGTGGATCAGAGAAGAGGTGTTGAAAAAAGGCGGTCAAATCACCCAGCAAAACGCCGCTTATTTGATTTCTTTGCTGGGAATTGATTTGTGGCGTTTGGAAAATGAAATAATCAAATTGTTAAATCACAAAAGAGCGTTGCAAAAAAAGGAAAATGTGGAAATTGAAATCAGCGACATTAAAACTCAATGCCGCGGTCAGGCGGATGAAAATATTTTTGCGCTTACGGACGCGATCAGCAACAAAAATAAATCTTTGGCATTGCAGCTTTTTGAAAATGAACTGGAGGCGGGCGTAACCGATGTTTACCTTTTACATATGTTGGCGCGGCAGTTTAAGATTCTAGCTCAAGTCAGGCAGGCGCTTGATCTTGGGTACAGCTTGAGAAAAATAACCAGTGAATTAAAGCTCCATCCTTTTGTTGCGCAAAAAGCCAGTACGCAGGTTAATAATTTTACCTTGCCTGTCTTAAAAAATGCTTTAGGTGCTATCACAGAAATAGATTATAATCTCAAGCAAGGGCAAGCGGATATCAAAAATGCCCTTACTTTATTAATTGCCAAGTTATAGATTTGACGTTTTTAAAAAAGCGTGTTAACATATAAATGCTCTCACACGTAAACCGTGTAATATTTATCTAATTTAATAATTATTTACGCGCCGAAGCGTAAAAATAAAACAGAATGCCAAATCTACAATCAGCCAAGAAAGAATTAAGAAAAAGCAAAAAAAAGCAAAAGCACAATAAATTGATTAATGATAATGTAAAAACCTTGATCAAAAAAACCAAAAAGGCTATTGAGTCCAAGGATTCCAAGGCCGCTGAGGCAATTAAAAAAGCTTTAAAAGAAATTGATAAAGCCGCTCAAAAGGGCGTGATCAAAAAAAATACCAGAGATCGAAAAAAATCCAGATTGCAAAAAGCTTTCAACAAGTCATTAAAAAAATAGTCTTTATAAAAAACATCGGATAATTAAATCCGATGTTTTTGTTTGGAGTAAATCAGATATCCGGCCAAAGCGATCATAAGTAAACTGATGATTTGCGGCACGCGCAATCCTCCAATATCCGGAGTGGGATCGATTTTGATTGTTTCCAGGAAAAATCTTAAAATAGCGTAAGCGCTTAAGTAAAAAGCGATTATTATCGCAGAACATAAGTCTTTTGAGCAAGAAATTTTATTTTTTATTATTAATAAATGCATGCCAAGCAGTGTTAAAAAAATACCAAAATTTCCCAATGATTCATACAGAAAAGTAGGATGAAAATATTCAAAAGAAAAAAATCCAGGCACGCGATTTTCTAAAAGTATGGGAATTCCCCAAGGCAGATCAGTAGGCTTTCCAAATAATTCTTGATTAAAATAATTTCCCCAACGTCCGATTGCTTGCCCAAGGGCTAATCCGGGGGTAATGACGGATAACATGGTCAAGAGATTTATATTTTTCTTTTTGCAAAAAACATAAACCGCGATTGTGCCGCCGATGATTCCTCCGTGGATTGCCAGTCCGCCTTGCCAAACCTTAAAAATATCCCAAGGATATTGCAGATAGTAAGGCAATTCCAAAAGCACGTCGTATATCCTGGCGCCCAGTAAGCCGGAAAAGGTCGCCCAAAAACCAAGATCAACTACGTCTTGTTTTTTAAGATTGTAATAGTGCGATAACGAGCTAGCCACCAAAATGGCCGCCAGTATGCCTAATACAACAAAAAGCCCATACCAGTGAGCTTGAATTGGTCCTAGGTCGATTAAAATTGGATTGGGAGTATAGTCGTGAAGAAACATAATTGAATAATGATTAATTTTATAGTAGCTTAAAAAAATAATTTAAACAAGAAAAAAGCCGATGCTTAGCATCGGCTTACAATTGAGCATTCATATCTTTGCCAATTCGAATATTTTTCTTGAACTGACAAAAAGTTGCGCTCGCCCTCCAGAAGTTCTTCTTCCGGAATCGGGGTGAAATAGAATCCGCAGTATGCGCATTCAATTTCGCTTTTGTCCTCCTTGATTTTTTGTCCACACATGGGACAAGGGCTGTTACTAGTGGTAGATTTCAATTTCTTCCTCCCCTTGGAAAAGTTTTGATATGGCGTCGTGATAAAGCGCCATAATAGTCATAACGCAAGCGATAATTACTGGGATGCCCAACAGCACCCAGCTAAAAAATGCTGCCGGGTTTTCGATGTCTGTTAAAAAAATAAATCCTGTTTTTTGGTACATATAAAGAAGTAGGTCGTTAGCATTGTTTTTGTTTATTTTTTCGTAAACCTCAAGGTTGGAATAAGCAAACATTGCAAAAAACAACCCTAATGCTGCGTACAGAAATCTCATAGCCATCTCTCCTTTTGTTTTTGTTTAAGGTTCAAAAATTTAATAATAGCATTATATAATAGTTTTAACATTTTGTCAATACTTCTAAAACCTCATCTCTTTTTTCTTCCATGATTTTTTCCGTTTTTCCCTCCAGATTTAGTCTGATTTTGGGTTCAGTGTTTGATCCTCGAACATTAAACCAAAAATTTTCATATTCAATCGTGATACCGTCTAATTTGTTGATTTTAGCATCATGATATTTTTTTTCCAGTTCAGAAAAAACTTTTTCTTTATTTTCTACAATAGAATTGATTTCTCCGGAATGAAAATATTTTTGATAAGGACGAATGATTTCCGAAACTGGTTTTTTTTCTTCTGAAAAATATTCCAATAATTTAAGAGTGACGATTACCGGGACCTCATAGCAACCGATTGGCATGTTGAGAAAAAAGTGGCCGGAAGATTCGCCGGCAAAGTAAGCGTTCTCTTTTAGGGTTTGCTCTTTGATTAATGAGTGTCCGACGCGTGTCACGATCGGAATGCCACCGTTGTCTCGGATCATATCTTCGGTTATTTTTCCGGGTCGGATGTCGTAGCAAATTTTTGAACCTGGTTTTTCTTTCAAAAAAAGCATGGAAAGTATGCCGCGAATAATCGATTGATCGACCGTGCGTCCTAGATTGTCAACAAAAAAAATGCGATCTCCGTCGCCGTCAGTGGCAATGCCTAAGGCGGCGTTTTCTTCCAACACTTTATTTTTTAAGTCATTCAAGTTTTCTTCCTTAAGCGGATCAGCTTCATGGGCTGGAAAGGTGCCATCCAATTCCCAATTCATTTTTATTAATTCGCAGGGTAAATGTTCGAATATTTTTTCCAAATAGGTTGCGCCCATGCTATTGGCGGCATCAGCCACGATTTTGAGATTTTTTATTTTATCCAATTTTCCGTATTGCAAATCGTGCTTAATCATGTCAGTAAGCACGTTTTTATTTTCAGTTATTTTTCCTTTTTGTTCGGCAACAGTAAAATTATTCTCCATCACCAAATCGCGCAAGCGCATCATTCCGGTTTCACCGCTGACCGGTATGGCTTTTTCTCGAGTTATTTTGAAGCCATTGTATTCTCCCGGATTGTGTGAAGCGGAAACGATTATTCCTCCGTCGTAGCCGTAATTGGCAACCGCGAAATAAAAACTGGGAGTAGATGACAGTCCGATATCAACCACATCTGCTCCGGCTTCTAGGAATCCGGCGATTAATTTTTCTTTGAGAGCTGGCGAGGATAAGCGCATGTCTTGCCCCACGGCAACAGTGATTTTATTTTTTAAGCCATCTTCTTTGCGAAGCTGAACATAAGCCTGGCCCAAGCGAAAAGCGACTTCTTCGGATAGGTCGGTGTTGTAAATGCCTCGAATGTCGTAAGCTTTAAAAATTGAAGGATTAATAGTCATATTTTTAATTTAATTACAGAATTTATGCATTGAAATGATGTCAAATTTTATATTCGTCAATATTGCTTATTTTTTTGCTGCGGAACTTGCTATTGCTCAAACAGTCCTCGCTTCAAAAATAAACAATATTGCGAATATTCATGAGCGTTTGGATGATGGGTGCGTAAGTGCTCCATGATAGTAGATTTTGTAGTTATTATAAACCTTATTTAAAAAAAATAAAAGCGCAAATTTGAAATTTTTTAAATCTTGTTTTAATTTCAAAATAATGCTTTAATAATTTAAAGCTTTGTCTGATTTTATTCTAATTATTTTATGATTTTAAATAAAAATATTCACATCAATACCGAAGATCAAAATAAGGGCTTATGGCGCATTGTGAGCGCTAAAATAAAAGATGAAAAAGGCTTGATGAAAATTAAGCGAAAAGTCGCCAATGATTTAGGCTTGCCGATTTTTTCCAATTCAGAACTCTTGAAGGCTTATCGGGAATTGATTGTTTCCGGAAAAATTAAACAATCAGATAGAATGGAAAGATTGTTGCGCAAAAGAGCCATTCGCACGATGTCTGGTATCGCGCCAGTGGCTATTTTAACCAAGCCGTATGCTTGTCCGGGAAAATGCGCTTTTTGTCCGACGGAAAAAAATGTTCCGCAAAGCTATTTGTCCAATGAGCCGGCTGTCATGAGAGCGATTCGTTGCAAATACAATCCTTATGTCCAGGTGCAGGATCGTTTGCGCGCCCTAGAAGCCAATGGGCATGAACCGACCAAGATTGAATTGATAGTCATTGGTGGGACTTGGAGTGTTTTGCCA
>Ga0233425_10009351_pt1 | contig 12502 bp, 16 predicted proteins | sample Watercolumn_Towu_2_FD_181712 | JGI IMG/M metagenome (GOLD analysis project Ga0233425, IMG submission 181712) | Freshwater microbial communities from Lake Towuti, South Sulawesi, Indonesia - Watercolumn_Towuti2014_140_MG | ecosystem: Environmental > Aquatic > Freshwater > Lake | place...
CGTTCGATAAACAGTGACCACAAACGGCGGGACAGGTTCAATATCTACAAAAACACAGCGCTCGAAACCTTGAATTTCTCGGCAAGGAATCGAATCTGGCGAACATTCAATTCGCGCTTTCCATTCAGTATTTCAGAGACCACACCTTGCGATCCCACTTCTGATAAATCAGATTGAGTCAAACCATGCTCTTCCATGAGGAAACGCAACACTTCAGCGCCAGTCGCATCAGGGATCTGATAATGCTCTTCTTCATAGATTTCAATCAGCGTTCCAAGAGTATCCAGCAACCCGTAAAGCGGATGTCTCTCATTATCCCCAATTTCATCCAGCAATTCATTGAGTCGCTTAACAGCCGCGTTATATTCACGCTCGTTGCGAACGGACAGCAACGGAGCGATATTTGCCCAGTGGACTTCAAGTTCTTTAGTTGCGAGTGTCATTTTTCCAGTCTCCTCGGTCATATTCTGCATGGGTCAAAACATGACGGACATACACTTTGCCGCGGTTGAAGTGAATGGACGTGATCAACCTGTATTTATTCCCGCCGATATTGAAGATGACCCAATGGTCAAGTTTATCGGCGGAGGGGAAGACCTGCCTCAATTCGGCAAAACTATGAAATTCGGTCTTTTGCACGATCTTGAACCAGCGCTGTAACGCCATGCGGCTGTCGGGATGTTTTTCCCAGAATTGGATGAGCGTTTTGCGGGTGATGATGTGCATGGGTTATTTTATATCTCAAATTGAGATATTTAGCAAGGGCTAATATTGCTTTTCAACAATCTCTCTGATTCTCCCGACCACCGCGGACAGATTCCTTATCACCTCATCATTCCCAAAGCGGACAATCCTCAGCCCCAACGCGGACAACACCTTCTCCCGCCTTTCATCATCCTCCTTCTGCAAATCGTGGACATCTCCATCCACCTCCACAACCGACCCCGCCTTGTCGAAGACCCCGTGTGATCTTTACGGGGTGGCAGTAAAAGTCAATGATGAGCCACAGGAGAATTTATTCTGGCAATTGCCACGGATGGATAAATTCAGTTTCGACTGGTGTTCCATTCAACCCCACAACCAAATAATCCTCTACGCCAAAGGATTCCTTCCAGGTATGAATACTCGTTGGGACATTTCGCGGGAAACTTAATTTGGCTTCTATGGGAATGACGTTTTTTCCAGACCGCAGAACAAAATCAACTTCTTTCTTATCTTGTGTGCGCCAGTAGAACACGTTGTCAGTCCCATGCGCCTTTATCAGTTCAGCATAAATGCTGGTTTCGAAGACTGAACCCAAAATCTCTTTTTGTAATTGTTTCAGCCACAACATTTGCATCAAGCCTGTGTCGTAGAAAAATATCTTGGGCGTCTTGGTCAACTCAGAGCGGAGATTGCAACTGTACGGACGCACGAGCCGAATGATATACGTCTGCTCCAGCAAAAACAGGTAACGCTCAACAGTCTCGCGTGAGAGCGAGCAGGTGGTACACAACTCGCTGACATTTAGCAGGTTTCCACTTTGCGAAGCCAGAACTTCTAACAAACGATTGAATTTATTGACGTCCTTGATCTCCGCCAGGTCGCGAATATCCTTGCGGATGTAGGTGTCAATGATCTGTTGCAGGTATCTTTCCTTCATGCTGACTTCGGACGTGAGAACGATCTTTGGATAACCCCCGTACATTGCAAACTCGGTAAACAGCGCTTTCAATTCGGCGGTTTTCTTTTCGGTAAATTGTTCGGCTGGGACAAACGGAACATTTCTGAACAACAAAAATTCCCGAAACGAAAGCGGATAAATCTCAAAGTTGACCGTCCTGCCGACCAGCGAATCCTTGAACTTGCTTTTCATCTCGAAACTGGATGATCCCGAAACAATGACCTTCAAATAGCGATGATGATCCGCCAGCAATTTCAAAAAGGAGGATGGATTCGCGAGATACTGAATTTCGTCAATCAGCACAAAGAGTTTCTTGTTCGATTTCTTGAAAGCAGAGAGATCAAATCCCTGTTCCCCCAAATACGTGACAAATTCATCCACGCCCTTATCCAGCGTGGACACGAAGCGGCTGTCCTCCAGGTCAATGTAATAGACGCGTTCGCCCGCCGATTCGAGTTGTTCCTGCAAATACATCAAAATGGATGTTTTCCCCACCTGCCGCGCGCCGTGAATGACAACAATATCGTCCGTGTGAAGATACCTGGAAATTTCATCTACAACCGTTCGCTTGAAAAGGGGCGTGGACATGAGCGGACTCCTTTTTGATCCGCCTTATTTTATATCAAATAAATTTTAGGGTCAACCATGAAAATTATTGAGAGCCAATTCCTTGATTCTCCCCACCACCGCGGACAGGTCCCTCACGACCTCATCATTCCCAAAGCGGACAATCCTCAACCCCATCGCGGACAACACCTTCTCCCGCTTGGCATCTTCTTCTTTCTGCAAATCGTGGACATCCCCATCCACTTCCACAACCAGCGCGAACTTGTGACAGTAAAAATCGACGATAAATCCAGCAATGACTTGTTGCCTTCTGAAATGAACGCCAAGTTTGTTTGCTCGAAGTTCATTCCATAAAATCTTCTCGGCGGGAGTCATTTCACGGCGGAGTTCTTTGGCGCGTTGAAGTTTTTCTTTGGTGACTCGCTGACCTGGGATGATGTTCTTGACTGGCATAATGCTCTCATTTTAACCCCTCTCCCGTCTCCCCCAAGGGGGAGAGGCTAAAACCATTCAGATAACGAAGCATTGCTTTGGAAAACCGTCACAGCCATCAACCGACCAGCCCCCTTCCCATTTGGGAAGGGCGGGGGGATAGGTCACGCCGCCTCCGAAAATGGACTCCCTGCTTATTCGCCCGCAATTCCAATTTCATTACTTCACATTCTGAAAATCCTGCCAATCCAACCCTAACTGACGAATGACCGCCCTCAACGTGCCAAGTTTCAAATCCTTTGAGCCCCAATCAGGTAATGGAGCAATCTTTCCGTTCTTTGGATTCTGCCAAATGCGATGTGAGCCTGCGCCGCGACGCGGCAACTCTTCGCAACCAAGCGCTTTCAGTTTCTTTTGCGCTTCCCTGTATTTCATAGAGCCAATACTGTGTCAACCAAAAGTGGAGTATTTTCTTGGGTAGGTTGTAACACGGGCGGCAAGGGACGATCCAAACTTTTTAATGCCTCGATAATCGCCGCCAAAGCGTCATTGGCATTATGCAGGGCATCCTGTACATCTTCGCCCTCGGTGATCAACTCTGGTAAAAGCGGACAGGTGACAACATATCCGCCTTCGGGTTGCGGTTCCAAGACAAGAGGCAACTTGTAAATTTGACTCATAGGTTTCTCCTGTTTTCTCTGGTCAAAGTATAGCACAGTCTATTTCTCTGCTTATTGTGCCGAAACCAACTCCTTGATCCTCCCCACCACCGTGGACAGATTCCTCATCACCTCATCATTCCGAAACCTGACCACCCTCAGCCCCAGCGCGGACAACGCCTTTTCCCGCCTTTCATCTTCATCTTTCTGCAAATCGTGGACATCCCCATCCACTTCCACAACCAGCGCGAACTTGTGACAGTAAAAATCGACGATAAATCCAGCAATGACTTGTTGCCTTCTGAAATGAACGCCAAGTTTGTTTGCCCGAAGTTCATTCCATAAAATCTTCTCGGCGGGAGTCATGTTACGGCGAAGTTCTTTTGCGCGTTGAAGTTTTTCTTTGGTGACCTTTTGCCCAGTAACAATGTTCTTAATTGTCATGGCATCATTTTACCGTTTGTTTGGGACAGGAGATATATCGCAAAAACGGAGAAAAACTGACATATCATGTTCCGTATATCAGTTGATCCGATATATCACCCAACTTACAAACCCCTCTCCCGTCTCCCCTTAAGGGGAGAAGCTAAAACTACTGCCAACCAAGTCCGCGCCAGCGGACAAGATAGAAATCACGCCCATGCCCTTCCCTGAAGGGAAGGGGCAAATCAACACGCCGAACAATCACCATAATCGGGGAAAGGTCCTCCCCTCCCTCCCTTCCCGCCCCGTTTGGTTTTGACGTTTATTCCAAGAATTTATCCATAAACTCACGCGGCTTCAAGACTTCAATCCCCTCATATCCTGAAACCTTCAACAAATGCTTATCCCCGCTGACAATGACCTTGCTCCCGCTTGCCAAAGCACAGGCAAAGAACTTGTCATCGTCGGGGTCTTCACAAACGGGTTCGCTAAGCTCCACAGGCGAATAAACTTTCGCATGTTCGATGACAAACGCCAAAATCGGATTTAGATCAATCTGCGGACGTTCCGCGGATAATATCTCACCGACCCTGCGATACTCATCCAAAATATCCTGCGAAACGACCAATTCGAATTCACCCTCTTGCCATGCTTTCAATATCTCATATGGCGGACCACTGAAGAAGACCCCAGAGACGAATACATTCGTATCCATCACAACTTTCAAATCCAGAACGATCTTCATTTCTTACCCCGCGCCTTTGCTACCGCAGGAGTGACATCTTCCTCCGTCAACCTTGCTTCTTTTGCCTGTTGACGTGCTTGCTTGATCAGTTCATCGAACTGACTCTTATCAGGCAGGTTGACTACTTTCAGCACAACCACATCGCCTTCGCCAAGGACGATAAATTGTGCTCCTTCTTGCAAGTTCAACTGTTTGCGAATGGACTCAGGGATGACGACCTGTCCCTTCGATGACATGCGGGTGGTGGCTAATGTTTCCATGTTTCACTCCTTTCTTACTGGTAAGATTATAGCACAAAGCAAGGATGAATTATGAATGATGAATGCGGAAGGATGAAATTTTGCCATTTGCAGGAAAATGCCCATCGCGGAGTCTCCCCCAAATCCGACGATTCAACTGCTCAATTCGCAACCCAAAAATTTATTGTCGTATTTGGGGGAGATGTCCAACGGACAGAGGGGGTCAAACCACAAGCCCCTCTCCCGTCTCCCCCAAGGGGGAGAAGCCCAGACCTCCTCAAACAAAACTTATTCTTGGAAACTCGTCTCTGCCATCAACCGACCAGCCCCCTTCCCATTTGGGAAGGGCGGGGGGATAGGTCCTCTCCCCTCCCTCCCTTCCCGCCCCCTTTGGTTTTTGCATAATCGGCAGGTGCTATAATTGACTTATGGACACCAATTTCGATATCAAGTTTTATCGTGAGCGTTGGAAAGCCGTCGAAGAATTTGAGCTCGAAGAGTTGCGATTGCTTTCCATGGAAGCGCGCCTACAACAAATGAATACCATTTGGCGATTAGGTCTTGGACTTGGTTTCTCGTTTGAACCTGATCCAAGTGAAATGGAAATCTTTACGCGTTGGGCAAAACTCAAAGAGGGAAAATGACATTTCCAGAACCGCTTGCTTCACTGATCGAGCCTTTGACTGCGCTTCAACACTTGCTTGATAGCTTCAACGCACAGGGCGTCATTATTGGCGGGGTTGCCACAGGCTTTTTGGGAAAACCGCGATTTACAGTTGACCTTGATGCCATGTTCCTCGCTTCAACCAAAGACATTGCCCACATTTTGGAAATGGCGAAGGAAGATGGAATCGAACCGCGCACCGAAAAAGTGATGGAATTCGCCCAAAAGAGCCGCGTGTTACTCCTGCGGCACACTGCCAGCCGCGCAAACATTGATATATCCCTCGGCATCCTGCCATTTGAAGAGGAAGTGGTGGCGCGCAGTATGGTTCATAATGCAGGCGCGCTTTCGGTGCGATTGCCAACCCCCGAAGATTTGATCATTATGAAAGCCATTGCGCACCGCCCAAAAGATTTACTTGATATTCAAGCTGTTGTCGAAAATCATCCCGACTTGGATGTTGCTCGTATTAAGAGTTGGGTCAAGCAGTTTGCGGACGTTTTGGAAATGCCATCACTGTGGGATGATATTGAAAGCATTCTCAAGTAGCTTTACTTTTTCGAGACCAATTCCCTGATATTCCCCACCACCGTGGACAATTCCCTCATAATTTCATCATTCCCGAAGAGCAAGGATGAATGACACTTGCACCTGACGCAAGTGCAGGTGTGAATGCGGAAGGATGAATATTGTCCCATTTAGCAGAAAAAAGCCCATCGCGGAGTCTCCCCCAAATCCGACGATTTAATTGCTCAATTCGCGACCCAAGTTTTTGTTGTCGCATTTGGGGGAGATGTCCAACGGACAGAGGGGGTTCCTCCCCTCCCTCCCTTCCCGCCCCGTTTGGATTTGTATCATCACGCTTCATGGGTTTATCTTGGTGTAAAATAACCTTACACAAAAAACTCCTCGAATCAAGATAACCATGAAACAAACCAAGAACAAGAAAACTGCTTTTCACAAGAATGGTACGTTCTTAGGCGTCATTAATGCGGACGCCCTAGTTGCTTTACAAGATTTGCCTTCAGATACATTTCATACCGTAGTTACCAGTCCTCCTTATTTCTGGGCTCGTGACTACGGTGATGATGATCAAATTGGACATGAGGACTCCCCTGAAGAGTATGTGGAATCGCTCATGAAAATATTCAATGAGGTAAAACGTGTGCTTCACCCTGATGGTGTCTTTTACTTGAATATTGGCGATACTTATTATTCGGGAAATGGGCAGCCTCATGGAAAGGATCCACGGAGTCCATCCAGGAATTTTATGAGAAAAAAATTCAGGGCGGTAGATAAGCCTGGATGGGATATTCCTAAAAAGAGTCTGATTGGCATTCCTTGGCAAGTAGCGTTTGCCATGCAAAAACAAGGCTGGACGCTTAGGAGCGATATTATTTGGAATCGTATTAATGCATTTGCCGAACCAACGGCAAGAGATAGACCATATCGACAATATGAGCATATTTTCTTATTCTCTAAAAACAGGTTCTATTCTTATGATCGTTCCGCATTGGGCGCAGAAGAAGATGTTTGGACTATCTCAATCGAGAGAGGAAATGAAATAGATCATAGTGCCGCATTTCCAAAAGAGTTAGTGAAAAAGTGCTTGTTAACAGGTTCGCCTCCAGGTGGCTATGTTCTTGACCCGTTTCTAGGAAGCGGAACAACAATTAATGTTGCTCTTGAACTAGGGCGACATGCGATTGGAATTGAGCTAAATGCAAAATATGCCCAAGAAATTGAACGATTACTTATGAGACAACGTTGCAACAAAGTAGCGTGGAACGTCCTTGAAAATACTCTTTGCGAAGTGCCTGATGGTTGGAAGAATTGGAAAGGTAATAGAGCCAATTTCAGAAAACCTGGCACAGGAAAGACTCTGCAAACATCGTTTTTGGAGGAGTGAACATGGCACAGGTGTATTTTTCTATCTCTCGAATCAAATCGGCAATCGAACATCTACAAAACTATGACAGTAATTGGGTACTCGTGCCATTAACACTAGCGGTAAATGGTGTGGCATCCAATGAATTGGTTGACATTAACAGGAATCACGGCGGAGATGGTTTTCTAAACAAATACTTCTCGGGCGATTTAATTGGATTAAAAGCCTTCGATAACAATGTGAACACCTTACGTCCAAGATTTTCTGATATTTATGGAAACATGAAAAAATCAGGGCTTGAAGATGATTATGTCTTGCATCAATCTACACGCCTTTGGGCTAATGTTTATTCCAGTCGTGGCTATAGAGAAATGAGAACAAGTGGGGTTTTACTAGGCGATCATTCTCGCTTTCAACTTGCACGAACTCTTTCAGCCACATGGAAAAATAAAATCCCCGAAACTTTTCTATTTGAAGAGCTTCTTGTATGGTTGTATGCTTTTTCGGGATTCGATAATTCTATCGATAGTTGGGATAAATTGTTCGTAAATTTCCAAGAACAATTTCTTGGTGAAGGTGGACGGTTTCAAAAAGAATATTTGGAAAGATTTAAGCTAAACAAAGTGAAATGGAAGACTGCTGATCTGCAGACTGAAAGGCTTAGTAATCTGGATTTTCAGAAGGAGTTACTGCCATCTCGTTTTGTAATAAAAGAGCGCGCCTCTGTTGAACAACTAAACAAAATAGTCTATGGACCTCCAGGTGTAGGCAAGTCCTTTGCTATCAAACAGGAAATTCAATCAGCCGATGGATTTTCAACATTCATAACCACTTTCCATCCTGAATATTCTTATTCTGATTTTGTGGGAGGATTTCGACCCTCCACAGAAGATTATGGAAAGAAAACAGAGAAGATAACATACAGGTTTCGTCCTGAAGTATTTATCAATGCCTATATCACCGCATGGAAGAATCAAAACGAAAATGTATTTCTTGTGATTGAGGAGATCAATCGCGGAAATTCTGCAGCAATATTTGGTGACATATTTCAATTGCTTGACAGAGATCAAGATGGGTTTTCAGAGTATGCAATTTCATGTCGTGAGGAATTAAAACAGTTTCTGGAAATTGCATTTAGCGGCACTGATTACGCCGAGAAAATCAAGAGCATATATGATGTCAAATTCGGAAAGGAACTGGCAGACCCCTATTCTATTTTGTTGTTACCTCCAAATCTGATTATTAGGGCAACAATGAATACTTCTGATCAATCATTATTTCCAATGGATAGCGCATTCAAACGGCGCTGGACTTGGCTTTACATGCCTATTCAATACGATTTCCCCGACAAGAAAATATCCCTCAATGACAAGTTCTATTCATGGAATGAATTCTTGAGAAGGATAAATGACTTCATTTATGAAATACTCGAAACTGAAGACAAATGTGTCGGTTCATTTTTTGTGAATAACGAGATAATTTCAGGTGATGAATTCAGAAACAAGGTAATATTCTATCTTTGGAATGACATCTTGCGAGATGAATTACCTGAAACAAAATTGAGAGTTTTTCCAAGAAAAATACTTGACGACGCAGAGACTGATTTTCCTGTAAACTTCAATGACTTTTTCCATAGTAAGCACGGATGGATTTACATTGAAAAAATGCTCGCGAACCTTGGATTACAGCCTATCAATTAAAAAGATGCATCTTTTATTTGAAGAGCAAGATTACCCAATAGAAGTGATTCAGACGCTCGGCTTGCGCGAGTTCTATCGCCAAACCAGCCCTACTACTGCCAGATTTAACTATATTGGGTTTCATAAGAACTACGAAACGGACAAGTCTGTATTTACCTTGCCTAAAATCTTTTTGCATGACGGCAAAGTTTTCGGGAAATATGACTTTATTGACTTCGCTAATATGCAAGCAAGGCAAGTGTTGAGTCCCAAAGAATATGATATCCTAAGAGGACTTGTCGAGAAATTGTATTTCTGTTTACGCCAATATCAAAAAGAGACGGGTTCCGATTCTATCGAAAGCACCTTTGGTTATTCCATCAAATCCAATATCGGCACAAGCGATATTGGGTCATTTGAAGCCATGCTCGCTCTAATTGCCTTTAATAGGTCAAATCCATATCTGTTTGTACAACAAAAAGAAGTTGTGCTGTCAAAGAAGCCGAAACACACCAATTGGAAGAAGACACTCTCCACGTCTTTGCCGATTGATTACAACGGGTTGCCACTATATTTAGATTTAGTTGGTGGAGCAAAAAGGGATAAACGAGATGATCCGTTGTTAATCGTGTATTACTCGTTACTTAATGAATTTAGGCAATATGACCCTACAATAACTATTGATCCTTCTGTTGAAATACTTCCCCCTGGAAAGTTGTTGCGATCAAAAACAAAAATTGCATTATTCCTAAGAACATCAAAAGCGTCATATTTTAGTGACAAGTTCAAGCAATTACATTCACTCTTGTATGCCTATTATTTTGCCAATAAAGCAAATTATAAAAATCAACGTATAGAGTTTTTGTTTACTGACGATTTTGACAGAGTATTTGAGAAAATCGTTGACAGACTGTTATCGGATGAGTATTTGTTGTCGCAGTACAAATATCTAAAAGATGGAAAGGAAATCGATCATCTTTTCGGGGAATCCGATGTTTTCAAAGGCAACAAAATAATCTGTATTGGCGATTCAAAATATTACAAAGATCCTCGCAGACTATCGTCTCAACGATATAAGCAGTTTACGTATGCAAGAAACATCATTCAGGAAAATATCTATGTCCTGAACAGTGGAAACGAAACGATTTACAGTCGAAACTACCGAGATAGTATTTCAGAAGGCTATAACGTTACTCCTAATTTTTTTATTCTTGGAACTGTCAAGCCAAATTATTTGGAGGCTGGTTTTTTGATTGAACCTGATGATTTAACACCAGAGTTTTCATTTCATTTTCCAAACAGGCTATTCGACAGAGACACATTGCATGTTCTTTATTTCAATGCAGATTTTATACGGTTGCTGAATTTTTACGTCGGAAAACAAAAGCGTTTATCTTTTGGTAGGCAAATGCTGAGAGACGGTGCTAGAGAAACTATACAAAGACAATTCTCTTCTTACTTAGATGGCAAATATGAGTTTTATGAATTAAGAATATCAGCGCAATTTGTTGAAGATAATTTCAGGTCATTGCATGGCAAGTTATTTACTTCACCAGCATTGTTTCCCAAATACATTATGGCTTTGGAGAGGGTGTTTTCGGATGAAAACAACTCGATTCTGGGGTTTTTGCGTAATTCAGGTGTGGAGTTCTCGCCAGCTCAATTACCCGTTTTCAATATCTGAATCCTAGCAATATAGCGGGCTAACAGCCAAACACAATGCCCCTCGAAACCGAATCAATCTCCAGTTACGAAAGAGGCGGGTTTTCATCATCCAAAAAGAATCCTTCTGCGTTTTTCCGCGTTCTTCAGCGTCCCTTAAACCTTCGCGTACTTCGTGCTCTTAGCGGTTAAAAAATTTATCCTTCATACCTGCACTTGCGCCAGGTGCAAGTGTCATTCATCCTTCCTCACTCTCTGATACAATACGCCGCATCAATTCTCTAATTCTCCAATCTCTGAAAGAATCAAAAAATACAATGTCTAATGAATCTTTAGTTATTTACTCCATGAACAAAGTGGGACGCATCGCGCACAGCGCACACAACAAAAACTAACTACCTAAATCTACGGAAAGAGCCAAAAATACAATGTCCAATGAATCTTTAGTTATTTACTCAATGAATCGGGTCGGCAGAATCGTCCCCCCCAACAAACAAATCCTGCGCGACATCTCGCTCGGCTTCTACTACGGCGCCAAGATCGGCGTGCTCGGACTCAACGGCGCGGGCAAGTCCACGTTACTGCGCATCATGGCGGGCGTGGACAAGGACTACATCGGCGAAATCTCGCAAGCCAAAGGCTACACCTTCGGACTGCTCGAGCAGGAACCAAAACTCGATGAAACAAAAACAGTCATCGAAGTTGTGAAAGAGGCGGTGCAGCCCATCGTCGAAATGCTGGCGCGCTTCGATGAGGTCAACGCCAAGTTCGCCGAACCCGACGCCGACTTCGACGCCCTCGTCGCCGAGCAAGCCAAGTTGCAGGAACAACTCGACAAGCACGACGCCTGGAATCTCGACTCACATCTCGAAGTGGCGATGGAAGCCCTGCGCTGCCCGCCGTCCGATACGCCCATCAAGGTCTGCTCAGGCGGAGAAAAGCGCCGCGTCGCCCTCACCCGACTCCTGCTCACCGAACCCGATGTGCTCCTGCTCGACGAACCCACCAACCACCTCGACGCCGAGTCCGTGGCGTGGCTCGAACATCACCTGCGCGACTACAAAGGCACCGTCATCGCCGTCACCCACGACCGCTATTTTCTTGATAACGTGGCAGGTTGGATTCTTGAACTCGACCGCGGCTACGGCATTCCGTACAAGGGAAATTATTCTTCGTGGCTCGAACAAAAACAGGAACGCATCCGCGTTGAAGAGAAAGCCGAATCGAAACGCCAAAAGACTCTTGAACGCGAACTCGAATGGATTCGCATGGGCGCCAAGGCGCGTCAAGCCAAGGGACAAGCCCGCGTCAGCGCCTACGAAAAATTGCTCAATCAAGAAGCCGAAGCCCGCCGCGAAGAACTGGATATTTACATCCCGCCTGGTCCGCGCCTCGGTGACGTTGTCTTTGAATTTGACAAGGTGACGAAGTCTTACGCCAGCCCCGATGGGGGAGGTGACGACCGCCTCATTCTCGACGGGTTTTCTGCTACTGTTCCCCCAGGCAGTATCATCGGGATAGTGGGTCCGAACGGCGCAGGCAAAACGACGCTACTTAAGATTATCACAGGACAAGAAAAACCCGACAGCGGCTCCGTCAAAATTGGCGAGACCGTGAAACTCGCCTACGTTGACCAATCCCGCACCCTCGACCCCGAGAAGACCGTCTACGAAGAAATCTCAGGCGGTGCCGATACCCTCGAACTTGGCAAGCGCAAAATTAATGCGCGCGGCTATTGCTCCTCCTTCAACTTTGCAGGCTCCGACCAACAAAAGAAAGTCGGCATCCTCTCAGGCGGCGAACGCAACCGCGTGCATCTCGCCAAGACCCTCACCGAAGGCGCCAACGTCCTGCTCCTCGACGAACCCACCAACGACCTCG
>Ga0233425_10009352_pt1 | contig 12502 bp, 12 predicted proteins | sample Watercolumn_Towu_2_FD_181712 | JGI IMG/M metagenome (GOLD analysis project Ga0233425, IMG submission 181712) | Freshwater microbial communities from Lake Towuti, South Sulawesi, Indonesia - Watercolumn_Towuti2014_140_MG | ecosystem: Environmental > Aquatic > Freshwater > Lake | place...
CCGCATGCTCCATGCCCTCACGGGGCGTCGCGATCTGGCTCACCACCACGCGCTCGCCGGGCACGAGGCCCGCCTCGCGCTCGTCGTATGCGATCCGCCCCCCCGCGGCGTGGAACGGCCGGGGCCGCACGATGGCCAGCTTCCCGTCGCGCACCACGAACAGGTCGCCCGTGGGCCGCACCGCCTCCTGCGGCACCGACACCAGCTGCCGATCGACATCGACGTGCAGCCACACCTGCACGAACATGCCCCGCAACAGCGCCCGGGGTGCCTCGGGCGGCAACGTCGGCAGCGTTGCGCCGTAGCGGTCGACCGCGCGGACCTTCGTCGGCGCCGGCACCCGCACGCGACAGGGAAGCGTGCGGGTTTTCTCGTCGAGGCCCCGGCCTTCCTGGCGGGCGAGCACACCGTCCCACTCGTAGCGCTGATCACCCAGCGTGAACACCACTTTTGCCGGCACCTCGGCGAACCCATGGGCGCCGACCCCCGCGCCCCGGCCGCCCCAGACACGGGCCACCTCGTCCATGCGAAGGCTCGTGCGCACCTCGGCAGCGCTCGTGTCCTCGATCGTGACGAGCGGCGCTCCCTTGGCGACGAACGAATCCTGCTCGACCTTGTCCTCCACGACGATCCCGTCGACGGGCGCCGCGATCCGCGTCCGGGCGAGGTCGAGCTTGGCCTTCTCGAGCATCGTGCCGGCGAGCGAACGGGCCTCGAGCAGCCGATGACGCCGTTTGGCGAGCACCCGCTTCTGCCCCTCGAGCATGGTGAGCGAGTTGGCGGCGGTGAGCTCCTCACGGATGGCCCGATCGTGCTCCGACTCCGTGACGATCCGGCCGGCCTTCAGCCCCTCGAGCCGCGCGGCTTCGCGGCGGGCGATCTCGAGCTGGCGCTTGGAGAGGTCGGTCGATCGGGCGTTCTGCTCGAGCTCTTCGTCGGCCTCCTCGATCGCGAGGCCGGCCTGCGCAAGTTCTTTCTCGAGCCGCGACACATCGAGCTCGTAGTCGCGCGGATCGATCTCGAAGAGCACGGTTCCGGCGGTGACGAAGCGGCCCTCGTTGCAGGCCTCGGTCTTGCGGCTGACGCGCCCCGAAACCTCGGCGGCAAGCGTGACCTCGCGCAGGGGCACGACGACGCCGTCGACTTCCATGTCGATGCCCCCGGACTGCCGGTCGATGGCGACGGTCCGCACCGGCACCGCCCTCGGCGGCTCCTTTTCCTTCCGCGGCGGAGGCTTCGGACCGCCGAGCACCACGAAGCCACCGACCGCGATGCACAGGATCGCGACGGGCAACAGCCAGGCGAACAGTTTCTTGAGGAACGTCATCGGGGCGACTCCAGGTCGGCGAATGGGCGGCGCGGGGGCGACGCCAGCGGCTCCGCCGCGCCCAGCGCGGCGAGCGTGAAGCGGGTGACATGGGCGGCGATCGCGGAAGGTGAGTGCAGTCCCTCGACCTGGCCAGCGGGCAGGAGCATCGCGACGACGTCCCCAGCGGCACGGTAAAGGAAGCACTGGCCGATCACGCTCAAGGCCGAGCGACGAAGTTCTGTCGGCGTCATGCGGCCTCCGGCCAACTCGTCGAGGATGCCGATCAGCAGTTCGAAGTGCGGCCGGATGTAGTCCTCGACGAGTTCTCGGCAGGCCTCGGTGGGCTGGAGCACCTCCCGCATCATCAGCCGCACCTGCCAGGGTGGCTGGCCGAAGCCGAGCATCCGCTCCAGCATGTTGTCGACGAAATCGTGGAGTTTTCGGGCCGGCGGTGTTCCCGGCGGCCACTCGGCCTGCGGCACCTGACGAACCCGCTCCTCGTGGGCGTGCTTGACGCTCTCGATGTAGAGACGCCGCTTGTCGCCGAAGTAGTAGTTGACCGCGGCGCCGTTCACTCCGGCCGCCGTGCAGATATCGCGGACGGTGGCCGCCTCGTAGCCATGCTCGGCGAACTCCTGCCCCGCCGCCGCGAGAATCCGGACCCGCGGATCGTCCACCTGGGGCCGCGATTCCCCGGGACTTGCAGACATCGATAATGACCCTGAATGCCGGTTTCAAACACCCGTTTGAAACGAGTGTACAGAGGGGAACCGCAGCCCAGGAAGGCCGTTAACAGGTGTCCAAACCGCCCGCCGCGAACGGTGGGCCAGGCCGCCTACCCCCTGAGGAGGGCCCGGTAGCGGTCGAGGAAGTGGGCCGCCACCTCGGCGTTGAGGTGGCTCCAGGCCTCGTCGACGAGCGTGCCGGCGAGGATGCCCCCGACTGCCTTCGACGCCACCGCTCCCAGGACGTCCACGAGCGACGTCTTCGGATCGGTTCCCAAGAACCGTTCCTGCTCGACGTGCAGAAACTCGTTGGCCACGAGCGACATGCTCGGCAGTTTCGGCACGGGGTCGCGGCCGTTGACGTAGCGGAAGATCCGGCCGGCGAACTCACGGTCGAACGCATCGCAGGCGATCTTGTTGCCGATCATCGGCGCCCCGAACGTGCACACCTCGTGCACCGGCACGAACTTCCGCTTGAGAAGCCACGCGGCATAGAGCGCGAGCGCCCCGCCGAGGCTGTGCCCCGTGATCCAGACGGGCCGGTCGCTGCGGCGAACCTCCTCCTCGATCGCCGAGCTCAGTGGCGGCCAGATCTCCGCGATGGCGTCGGCGAACCCCTTGTGGAACCGCGCGCCCACGCCCGCCGCCGAGAGGTCGTGCCCCAGCCGGCCCTCGGGCACGACGAGCAGATTGAGCGCGTCGGTGAGGAGAATGTCCTTGAGCCCGTCGAGCGTGGTCGCCGACTCGGTGCCACGGAAGGCCACGACGATGTTGGCATCGTCCACCGCGAGCCAGCCCTGCGTGTTGTCGACGCTGAACAGCCGGGCCTCGAGCCCAAGAACATCACGAAACGCCTTCGTGCCCTCCGCAGCGGGCAGGTAGGCCAGGGCGCTCGCCTCGCAGAGAAACCGGGCACTGTCCAGATTGCCGAGGGGCTCCTCGCGCAGGGTCAGTTCAGTTGACATACCGCCGCTCCTCACCGGAATCCTTGTCCGCCGCGTTCTTCCAGCGCCGCAGCACGCTCGCCGGCACGCCGAGCCCCGACACGTCGATCTGCCGCAGCCGCGGCGGCGGGGCGTCGAGGAACCGCGCCACGCCGTCGGGCGTGACCTTCGTTCGGGCGATCCGCAACGATTCGAGCTTCGGGAGTCGCGCAAGCGTCTCGAGGCCGGCATCGCTCACGGCGGAATCGTTGAGCGTGAGTTCACGCAGCAGCGGCATCTCGAGAAGGGCCGCGACCGTGGCGTCGGTGACGTCCGGATTCCCCATTTCGAGGATCGCGACGTCTCGCTTCGCGGCCAGGATGCCGTATCCCTCGCGGTCCCAGCCCGTGAGGTTCAGGGCACGTTCGCCGTCGATCACCCGCTCCCGCTCTCCGAGGCCGACGATCGCCAGATACACGTGCTGGTAGGCGAACGGCGCGGCCCCCACCACGAGGCCCGCCGCGAGCAGCGTGAGCGGGGCGAGGAGGTGCCGGCCCGATCTCCACCGGAGCGCAAAGCCTGCGGCCCGTACGACGGTCCACACGAGGCCGACGGTGGCGGCCAGGAGGCCCACCAGGAGGAAGACGACCCCGATCTGTTCACTCATGGCTTCGGCCGTCCGAGAAGATGATGCTCGGGCATGATACGCGACGAGCCCGCGAAGGCTCGTGCCCGGTGCGGCCGCTCACGCGCCCCGCACGATCGCCTCAGCACACCGCCGGCCGCTGGCAAGGGCCCCGTTGATCGATGCCGTGGCGCAGTGATCGCCGCAGATCCAGAGCCCGGCCTCGAGCCGCGGCGACGTGAACCGCGTCCGACGCGCGGCGGGCGACTCGTCGGGCAGGCTCCGCGGCACGTTCACCGTCGTGAGGTGCCGCCAGCCGGCCGCCGCCGCGCCGAACCACTCCTCCGCCTGGCGGCGCACCGCCTCAGGGAGATCCTGGGTCTCGCCCGCCCAGTCGCTCCGCACGGACACGGTGACGAGCGCGGCTCCGGGCGGCGCATACCCGCCCGCCACGTCCGACGGCACCGTGAGATTGTCGATCGGCCCCGATCGCTCGCCGCTCACCACGAGAAGGTGTTCCGAAAGCGGCGAACGGTCGGCCGCAAATGCGACCAGCCGCGTCGCCTTCCATGCCCGCGATCCCAGATCGCCGCGATGTGCCGCCGGCAGGAGCGTCGCCGCGGCCGCACCATCGGTGGCCATGACCACGTCATGGGCGGTGAGCACGGAGCCGTCGTCGAGTTCCACCCTCCCCGGCATCACCGCCCGGGCTTCGGCCCTCAGCCGAACGCAGCCGTCGGGAAGCCCGGCCGCGAGTTGCCGAGGGATGGCCTCCATCCCGTCGCGGGGCAGGCAGGCGTGGCCGAGGGCGAACATCGCGAAGTCGAAAAGAAAGACCGGCGCGGCGGTTTGGAGCGCCCGCTCGAGGAACACGCCGCCGAAGAACGGCATGAGGAACCGGCTTACGAATGTCGCGGAGAAGCCCCGCGCCGCGAGCTCCTCGCGGGTCGTGCGCTCGGCGGCGACCGGGGAGGCGTCGGGGTCGATCGCACCGCGGGCGACGCCGCGGAGGGCGTCACTCCGCAGCCGTGCGGTCCGCAGACCGTCGGCGATGCCCACGCTTCCCGAGAGGACCGAGCCGAGTGCCGCCAGTGGCCGCCGCCACGGATCGGCCAGCGGCCGGAGCATTCCTCCCTCGGCGACGAGGGCGCCAGGCTCGAACCGACCGAGATCGAGCGCGGCGAGATCCAACTGCCGCCGCCCCTCGGGATAGGCGTCGTTGTAGACCTGGAAGCCGCGGTCGATGCGAAAGCCCTCGACCGTGTCGGTGGCCACGCGACCGCCGACGCGGTCCGCCGACTCCACGACGCACACACGCCGCCCAACGCGGACGAGTTCCCGCGCGCACGCCAGGCCCGCCAAGCCCGCCCCGACGACGATGCAATCCACGTCGTCGCTCATGCCCGAACCTCCGTCCCGAGTCGCCCGGCCACCCACCGCCCAGCCGCACGGCCGCTCGATGCCGCTCCCTCGACGCGCGGTCCCGCGAACGCGTCGCCCGCGCAGACGACGGGAGGTGTCTCCGATACGGCGACGTACTCGTCCGGGAGGATCGTCGTGGGGGTCGCGAACTTCCAGCGGTGCAGCGACGACTCGATCACGACCGACGCCGGATCACCATCGATCCACGGCCGGGCCGCATCGATGAGGAGCGCGGCGACCCGCTCGCCTGGCGCGTCGAAATGCTCGCGGCTGAAACCGCCGGTCGCATGCACCGTCAGGGCCGGCACGGACGAAATCCCCTTTCGCTGGTTGTCGGCGATCCATGCGATCGCTCCGCCGCCGTCCGCGGGAAACTGCACCGCACCGGGGGGCGGGATCAGGCTCGGACGGTCGAGCACGAGCATGAGCGCGAAGCACGGATCGTATCCGACCGTCCGCAGCACCGTCGCGTTGGCGGGCTGGAGTGCGCCAGTCGTCATCAGATCGAGGGACTGCGGCACGGGCGCCGTGAGCACGGCCCCCGCGGCCTCGAGGACCTCGACCGCGGCCGCGCTCCCCTCACCCTCGATGGCAATCCGGATGCGGCCGTTCTCGACTCCCACCGAGGCCACCTTCACGCCGGTACGGATCGCACATCGCGGCGACGCTCCCTCCGTGAGCAGACCAGCGAGCCGCTTGGGGAGGTCGGTCATCCCGCGCACGCCGCGCCAGCGCGGGTGACCGTCACCCACGGCCGCGTCGGCGGCGAGGCTGCCGACGCGTGAGAAGCCTTCACACCACACCGTCACGGCGCCCGCAGCGCGGGCCGCCTCGACCGCGGCGGCGAACGCGTCGGTTCGCACGGTGAAGAACTGTGCGCCGTGGTCGCACACGGCCTCACCGACGCGGCGCGTGGCCATGCGCCCGCCGACGCCCCGCGACTTCTCGAGCACGAGCACGCGGAACCCGCCCGCGACGAGTTCGCCCGCCGCCACGAGCCCCGCGAGCCCCGCGCCGATGACGATCACGTCCCACGTCGCGCGAGGCCCGCCAGCGGTCATGGCCCGCCTCCCCGTCAGCTCGCGTGACCGACCGGCGGAAACAGCGTCCGCATCGGTTCGGTGGTGAGCGGGAGCCGGGTCGAGGCGAGCACCTCGCCCGCCGCACACCCCGCCATCATCCCGACGGTCTCGGCCATCGCGCGCACGCGCGAAAACACGTGGGCCTTCTCCGGCGGGAACTGAGACCGATAGCAGGCGATCGCGGCGAGCTTCGTCTCGAGATGCGGCGCGATGTCCACCACGAGCGGCCAGTGGCCGTGCGGCACCTGCGGCACGCCGGCGAACAGGAAGTAGGTGAGCAACTGCGGCACCGTGTGCACCGGCAGCCCGGAGAACGTGTCGTCCCACTTCGTGAGCCGCGAGTAGAACACCCCCGCCTCGGTGATCGCCACGGCCTGCGCGTGGTCCGGTGAGGCGAGCGGCGTCTTGTCGCCCAGGCCGAGAACGACCCTTGGCCGCCAGCGACGGAAGATCGTGGCCAGCGCCACCCGCACGTCGAACCCGTCGAACAGCCGACGGTTCGTGAAGGGCAGCGTCTCGCGATGCACCACGCCGAGCACCTTCGCCGCCGCGGCGGCCTCGCGAAGCCGCTCCTCGGGGCCGCTCGACCTCGGCGTGGGCTCGCCGTCGGTGAGATCGACGATGCCCACGCGGTGCCCCTGCGCGGCGAGGAGCGCAAGCGTGCCGCCGCAGCCGATCTCGACGTCGTCGGGATGGGCGCCGACCGCGATCACGTCGAGCGGCTCGGGCAGGTCGGCCATCGGCTCACGCGGGCTTGGTGGCGGCGATCAGGAACGTGGGATTGAGGGCCTCGAAGCGAATGCGGTCGAGCTGCTCGACGCCCCGGGCGATGTTCACCATCCAGTACGAGGCATCGCCCGACCGCGACCGCAGGAGCGCGTGCATGGCCGCGAGGTTCTCGATGCTGTTGCACCCCGTGACGAGGCGGCCGCCCGGCTTGAGCCGGGTCCACGCCTGCTCCACGAGCATGGCGACGTCACGGCCGCTGCCCCCCACGTAGATCGCGTCGGGATCGGGGAGCGACGCCCACGCCTCCGGGGCCCGGCCGAGCACGGGCTCGAGGTTCGCGACACCGAATCGCGTGGCGTTCTCGCGAATGAGGGCCTGATCGTCGGGGTCCATCTCGATCGCGTAGGCGCGGCCCTCGCGGGCGATCCGTGCGGCCTCGATGGCCACCGACCCGCTGCCCGCGCCGACGTCCCACATGATGCTCGTGGCCGAGAGCTGGAGCTCGGCGAGCGCGAGCGAACGCACCTCCGCCGGCGTGAGCAGCCCGCGCTTCGGCCGTGACTGGAGAAAGCACTCGTCGGAATTGCCGAACAGCCGCGTGCCGGCCTGCCCGGGCGCGGCGGGCACCCGCGTCTTCCGCACGAGGATCATGACGTTCGGCGACGCGAACGAATCCTTCGCGATGTCGGCGAGGCTCCCCTGCGTCACCCGCTCGTCGGGCGACCCGAGGTTCTCACACACGTACGCCTGAAAGGAGTTGATCCCCTCGTCGAGCAGCGCGCGGGCCACGGCCGGGGCCGGCCACTGATCGGTCGTGAACAGGCCCACGGTCTCGGCCGAGCGGATGCGATCGACCACCCGCTCGATCGACTGCCCGGAGAGATTCGCGAGGAAGGCGTCCTCCCACGACTCCTTCACCCGGGCGAACGCCAGCTGCATGCTGCTGACGTGGGGCACGACCTCGAAGCGGTCCTTGCCGAGCCGGCTACAGACGAACCGCGCCGTGCCGTAGAAGAGCGGGTCACCCGACGCGAGGACGACGATCCGCTTCGTGCCGCCGGCCTCGATCCGCTCGACGAGCTCCTCGAGGTTCGCCGCCGCGACGAGCCGCGACCGCAGCGATCCGGGCACGAGGGCCGCGCACGACTCGGGGCCGACGAGCACGTCGGCCGCCTCGACGAGCCGGCGGGCCTGGGCCGTCATGCCCTCGACCCCGTCGTCGCCGATGCCGACGATGTGGACCTTCTCCGCAGCCACGACGATGATTGCCCCCGGGGATCGAGGCGGCCGCGACGCCGCCCGCGGCGTCAGGCCTGGAACGAGCTGCCGCACCCGCAGGTCTTCTTCGCGTTCGGATTGTTGAACGTGAAGCCCCGCTTGTCGATCGCGTCGTGGAAGTCGAGCGTGGTGCCGTCGAGAAACAGGTCGCTCTTCTTGTCGACCACGATCGCCACGCCGTGCTGGTCGGTCTTGGTGTCGGCCTTCGGGTCGTACTGCGTGTCGAAGCCGAGCGAGTAGCTGAAGCCGCTGCAGCCGCCGCCGGCCACGCCGACGCGGAGCACCGTCTCCGGAGCGAGCTTCTGCTCCGTGATGATCTTCTTGACCTCGTTGGCAGCCTTCTCGGTGAGCGTGATCGACATGCGTGACTCCTTCTCGTGGCCTGGACCCGGCCGGGCCTTTCTCACAGCCCGACCTTTCAAAATAGTAGCCCGATCGCCCTGTGGAGCCAAGCCGGACGCGGACGGGGCCCGTCAGGACGCCCGCAGCCGGGCGACACCGGCGGCGATGCGTGCCGCGGCCTCGTCGACCTCGGCCTCGGTGGTGAATCGCGAAAGCCCGAAGCGGAGGCTCGCGCGGGCCTGGTCGTCGTCGAGGCCGAGCGCGCGGAGCACGTGGCTCGGCCGGGGGCTCTCCGACGAGCACGCGCTGCCGGAACTCACGGCCAGCCCCGCGCCCGCAAGCGTGGCCAGGAGCGACTGGCCATCCACGCCGGGAATCCGCACGTTCAGGTTGTTGACGAGCCGCACAGTCCTTCCGGCGTCGAGCGCGGGGCCGTTGAGCGCGACGCCCGTGACCGCGGCCTCGAGGCTCGCCCACAGCCGGTCGCGGAGCCGCCCCATCCGCGCGACGTCGGCGGGCCGCTCGGCCTCGGCGAGCCGCGCCGCCTCGGCGAGCCCGACGATCGCGGGCACGTCGAGCGTGCCGCTGCGCAGGCCGCGCTCCTGCCCGCCCCCGTGGACGAGCGGCTCGACGCGCACCGCGCGGCCCCGACGGCGCACGTAGAGCGCCCCGGCCCCCTTCGGCCCATGAAACTTGTGCGCCGAGAAGCTCGCGAGGTCGGCACCGATCGCGTCAACATCGACCGGCATCCGCCCCACCGCCTGAGCGCAATCGACGTGGAGCACGGCCCCGGCGGCATGCACCCGCTCGGCGATCGCGGCCACGTCCTCCACGGTGCCGATCTCGTTGTTCGCCAGGAGCACCGACACGAGGAACGTGCCCGGCCGCGCGAGCGCCGTCTCGAGGTCGTCGAGCCGCACCCGGCCGGGAACCCCCGCCGCGCCGTGCGGGATGACGTCGAGCCGCGTGACGGCGAACCCCTCCCGCTCGAGGTGCTCGACCGGATCGAGCACGGCATGGTGCTCGACCACGGTCGTGATCACATGCCCGCGGTCGGCCGCATCGTGCACCCGCCGCCAACGCAGGGCGCTGCCGAGGATCGCGAGGTTCGTGCTCTCGGTGGCGCCCCCCGTGAACGCGATCTCACGGGGCTCGGCACCGACTCCGGCCGCGAACGTCGCCCGCGCCCCCTCGACGGCGGCCCGCGCCTCGCGGCCCATCTCGTGCGTCGCGCTGCCGGCGTTGCCATAGCGGTCGGTGAGCCAGGGCAGCATCGCCTCGAGCACCCGCGGATCGAGCCGCGTCGTGGCGTGGTTGTCGAGGTAGATCGTCGGCTGCCGCTCGGCCATGTCATCCGAGTGTACCTGCCCGGATCGCGTCGAGCGTGATCTGCGACCACGTCTCGAAGCGGTCGCGATCGCCGAGCAGCGCGTCGAGCGTCTCGAAGCCGCACTCGACGAGCGCCTGCTCCCGCGACGCGACGGCGGGCCGCTCGAGTTCGAGCACGTGCACGATCCCGAGGTGCACGCTGCCCACGGCGTTCGAATCGTCGTTGATGAGCCCCACGCAGCGGGCCGTCCACGCTCCGTCGATCACGATCTCCTCGGCGAGTTCGCGGCGCATGCCGGCGTCGTACGACGTGTCGTCGCCATGCGCGCCGTCGGTGCTCGAGATGTGGCCGCCGATGCCGACCGATCGCTTGGCGCGCAGCCGCGCATCGCCCTGGCCACCGCCACGGGTGTAGGCGAAGTAGTGCGGCCGGCCGTCGGCATCGCGCCAGGAGAGCACGCAGTAGGGAATGAGTTGCTTGAACGACGGATCGTCCTCGACGGTGGCGCGGGCACGCCAGGAGGTGTGCCGCGGGTCGAGCAGCGCCGGCAGGTAGGCGGCCGTGTCGCCGGAGAATCCCTGAAACGCGCCGACCGATTCAAACAGCGCCCGCGGCACCACGAGCACGTCTTCCTGCGGCACTCCCGACATCGGCCACTCCTTCTCTTCAGAGGATCAGCATCGCGTCGCCGTAGCTCAGAAACCGATACCGCTCGCGGATCGCCGCATCGTAGGCCCGCATCACGAGCTCGCGCGAGGCGAACGACGAGACGAGCACCATAAGCGTTGTCCGCGGCATGTGGAAGTTGGTGACGAGCGCGTCGATGGCCCGAAAAGGAAATCCCGGCGTGATGTAAAGATCGGTGGGCCCGCTCCAGGCCGCGAGGGCGCCCGATCGCGCCGCCGTCTCGAGCGTGCGCACGGCGGTCGTGCCCACGGCGACGACGCGGCCGCCACGGGCCTTCGCCGCCGCCACGGCGGCCACCGTACCTGGCGGGCAGGTGCACCACTCGGAGTGCATCTCGTGGTCGGCGATCGCCGCGGTGGTGATCGGTCGGAACGTGCCGAGCCCCACATGAAGCGTGACTTCGGCCCGCTCAACGCCCCGCGCCGCAAGCGCGGAGAACAGCTCCGGGGTGAAGTGGAGTCCGGCGGTCGGCGCCGCGGCCGAACCTGGTTCGCGGGCGAACACCGTCTGGTAGCGGTCGAGATCGCCCTCGGCCTCGACACCGCCGCGGATGTAGCCGGGCAGCGGGACGCGCCCGACGTGGGCGAGCACGGTCTCCGGCGGTTCGTGCGCCGCGGCGCCGAGCGGCCGCGCGAGCCACGCACCCCCTTCGGCCCGGTCCACGAGTTCGAGTTCCGCGCCGTCGGTGCCGTCGCGAGCGGTGAGCGCGATCCGCTCACCGATCCCGGGCCGGCCGCGGGTCTGGGCGAGCACAACCCAGCACGCGGCCGACGATCCCGCGCCGGTGGCCCGCAGAAACAGGCCTTCCCAGCGGCCGCCGGTGGCGGCGCGGCGGCCCACGAGCCGCGCGGGCACGACCCGGGTGTCGTTGACGACGAGCAGGTCGCCGGGCGCGAGGAGGTCGGGCAGATCGCGGATGCGGCGGTGCTCGATCACACCGGCCTCGCGACGCACGACGAGCAGCCGCGCCGCGGCGCGGTCGGCGAGCGGCTCCTGCGCGATCAGCTCACGAGGCAGGTCGTAATCGTACGCGTCGGCGGAGGAGGGGTCCGGGAAGCCCATGCGAGCCATGGTATCGCCGTTCCGACCACGCGGCGTGGTAGAGTGACCATCGGCATGGCGGATCCCAGCATTCACACCAGCGTCCTCCCCGCGGAGGTGATGTCGCTCTTGGCGATCGAGCCCGGCATGCGCGTCGTTGACGGCACGCTGGGCGGTGGTGGCCACACGCGGCTCATGGCCGACGCCGTGGGCCCCGAAGGCCTTGTGATCGCCATCGACCGCGACCCCGCCGCGATCGCCCGCGGCGCGGAGGAGTTCGCCGGCCGGCCCGTGCGGTTCGCGCAGGCCAACTTCAGCGACATTCCGGAAGTGCTCGACGCGCTCTCGATCGACCGCGTGGACCGCGTGCTGCTCGATGTCGGCCTGTCGAGCGACCAACTCGCCGACGACACGCGCGGCTTCTCGTTCGACTCCGAGGGCCCGCTCGATCTGCGGTTCGACCCTACCGAGGGCGAGCCCGCCTGGCGGATCGTCAACCGCATGCGGCCCGAGAGCCTCGCCGACATCATCCACGAGTATGGCGAGGAGCGATTCAGCCGACGCATCGCGCGGCGGATCGCGACGGTGCGCGAGACGACGCCGATCCGCTCCGCCCGCGATCTCGCGCGGGTCGTGATGGCGGCCGTGCCGCGGCAGAAGCCGCCGCCGCGGATCCATCCCGCCACGCGCACGTTCCAGGCGTTGCGAATCGCGGTCAACCAAGAACTGAAGTCGCTCCGGATCGCACTGGAGCGCATCCCCACGCGGCTTGCGCCGTGCGGACGACTGGCCGTGATCTCGTTCCACTCGCTCGAGGACCGGCTGGTGAAGGAGGCGTTTCGCAACCGCCAGGTGTGGGAGGCGCTGACGCGGTCGCCGCTCGGAGCGGGTGAGGAGGAGGTGCGCCGCAATCCCCGCAGCAGGTCGGCGAAACTCCGCGTGGCCCGGCTCGTCGGCGGGGATGACGCAGGATAGGCAACGACTTCGGTGGTGCGGGCGATCTGGCGAC
>Ga0233425_10009353_pt1 | contig 12502 bp, 10 predicted proteins | sample Watercolumn_Towu_2_FD_181712 | JGI IMG/M metagenome (GOLD analysis project Ga0233425, IMG submission 181712) | Freshwater microbial communities from Lake Towuti, South Sulawesi, Indonesia - Watercolumn_Towuti2014_140_MG | ecosystem: Environmental > Aquatic > Freshwater > Lake | place...
CCCAGAGCCCCACGTAGCTCAGCATCGCGCTCCTGGCCGGACGTCCAGCATCTCCGAGGACCATAGTCGTCCTTCTTTGCCCAAGGCCAGCGCGACTCGGTTGTCTCACGCGGAGAAGGCCCCTGCAGGTCGCGGTGCGGCCACGGAGGTTCTCGGATGGCCGCGCGCAGGGACGATTCCATGTTGTTCTCCCTCGACGGGCTTCGCGGCGCCGAGCGAGAGCGGCTCGAGCGGGAGCTCCGCTCGCACCGGCTCGCCGCGGCGACCGCACTCGCACGCACCGAGGCCAAGCAACGTGCGGCCCGCGAGGCCGAGCTCGAGCGAGGGCGTCGGGCGATGCTGGAGGCCGAGCGCAGGAAGGAGGAAGAGATCCGCGCGGCTGCCTTGGCGGAGGCGGCGCGATCGGAGGCGGCGCTCCGCGAGCGGCTCGAGCTGCTCGAGCAGCAGCACGAGCACGAGCGGCGGATGCTGGCCCTGCGGGGGCACGGGCAAAGGGGGACTCAGCTCGCCGTTGCGGGCCTGGGTGCGGCCTTGCTCTGCCTAGCCGGGTCGCTCGGGGTCTACTTTGGCAAGCTGCGCCCGGAGACCCAGCGAGTGCAACGGGCCTACGACGACTTGGTGCACGCGGAGCGGACTCGCGCCGAGGAGACCAAGCGCATGCTCGCGCAGAGCGAGCGCCGGCGCGCCGAGCTGGCGTCCGAGCTCGCAGGAGTCCGGCGCAGGGTCGCCGAGCTCGAGGGCAAGAGCGCCGGCCCCGCGAAGTAGCTCAGAGCGACAGCGCCAGGTCCTCGCCGAGCTCGGCGCTCGAGCGCTCGACGTGCTCGAGCAGCTGCCCCACCCGCGCGTCCAGCGCATGGAACTGGGCCTTCCCGAGCACCGGCGCCAGGGGATCGGCCGCCAGAGATCGCTCGAGACGCGCGCCGAGCCGTGCCTCCGCGCTCACGGCGGGGCCGAGCGCGCGCAGGGCCTCGACGGTGGCGCGCCGAAACCTGCACACGGGCTTCAAGCGGGCGAAGGTCGTCTCCCCCTTGCTTGCTCGCCAGGGCGCGAAGCCGGCGGCGTTGTCCAAGAAGATGACCGGGCCGCCGCCCAGGGACAGCACGTTGCCGCCGGACCATCGATCGGTGTTGTCGATCAGGAAGTCGAAGACCACGAGGTCGCTCCACTCCGGCAGGCGCTTCGCCAGCTCTTCGCGCAGTGGCTCCTTGCTGCAGAGCCCTTCGGTCCAGCCTTTGGGCGGCTCCGCGCTCGCCAGCTTGCCGGAGTGCCAGGCGATCACGGAGCCCGCGACGCGTCCGTCCCGCGCCGGCACTTCGGCGCGCACCCGCTCCAAGAACTCGGGGTCGGAGCTCGACGCCTCGAGCTGCTCCAAGAGGTGCGGATACGAGATCGTGCGCCCGACGACGGCGGCAGTGCGCGCGAAGCCCACGATGCGATCCAGGTGATAGGCCGCGATCTCGGAGCGAAAGTTCGAGGCGGAGTGCTTCTGCTCGGGCTTGAACACGCCGCGGCTGCCGTCGGCGAAGCGCACGCGCAGCGTGATGGTGGCGCCGCCAGGGTTCCGAGTGATCTCGGTGATGGGCGCGCTGGCCAGGCGCTCGAGCCAGACGCGGTCCTTGCCCGGGTCCACGGGGCCCGTGAGCCCCGCGTGCGGCGTCGCGGGCCTCGGAGGGGCCGCGAGCAGCGCGGACGGCGCGGGTGGTGGTCGTTCCGGCTTGGGTCGCTCACGAGGCGCCGTGCTGCTCGCTGGCGCCGCCGCAGTGACGCTCGCGCTGGTCGCGGGCGGGGGAGCCGGAGCGCTGACGGCCGCCGTCGTTCCGACCACATGCTCCGGGGCCTCGGCGCTCGGCGGTGCGCGGCGCTCGCAGGAAGCGAGCACCAACGCCAGTGCAGCCAGGATCCAGCGCATCTGAGGCACGCATGCTCTGCCGTCACCGGGCACTTCGCAAGCGTCGCGCCGCTCGGCTACGCTCGGCGCCGTGCGCGGGCTCGGTCGTGTGCTCGGTCTCCTGGCGATCGCGGCAGTGTTGCCGCAGGCGAGCGCGCGCCCGGAGCCGGCGGCCGTCGTGCCTGTCGCAGTCGCACCGCTGGCGGAGGCCGCGGCTCCTCCGGCGCTCCCCATCGAGCCAGCTCGCGTCATCGACGTCGCGCCCATCGGCGAGCGGGTTCCGCTCGACTCCCCATTGGTCGTGCGCTTCGAGCGTCCGGTCCGCCGCGACGCGGTGCGGGTCGAGCTGGTCCCGGAGCTCGAGGGCGAAGCGAGCTGGCTCGACGACACGACCTGGTCGTTCGTGCCGAAGCGCTGGCGGCAGGGACGCCGGCAGGAAGTGAAGGTCTCCGCACCCGACCTCGACCCCGTCGCGTGGACCTTCCGCGCGCGCGTTCCGATGCCGCTCGCGGCGCCTCCCGGCGAAGGGTCACGGCTCATCCTGACGTTCGACGATGGCCCGAACGACCGGCGGCAGGCCGATCGGTTGCTCGACCGCCTGAACGAGCTCGGCATTCGCGCGCTGTTCTTCCCATCGGGGCGCTGGGCAGCGACGCGCGCGGACTGGGTCGAGCGCGCGAAGCGTGAGGGTCATCGCGTCTGCAACCACACGCTGAGTCACGTGAACCTCACCGCAGCGTGGATGACGGAGGCGCGCATTCGGGACGAGATCGCCCGCGGAGCCGGCGACGGCGAGTGCAGGCTATTCCGGCCGCCGCTGATGGGCGTCGACGCGCGCGTCGAGCGCATCGCGAAGGAGCTCGGCTACGAGGTCTACCTCTGGGACGTGGACAGCCGGGACTGGGAGGGCGCCCCGGCGGAGGACGTGCTCGCGACGGTAGTCGGGCGCGCGGGGCCCGAGCGGGTGGTGCTGTTCCACATTCACGCGGACGCGACCTTCCAGATCCTACCGCCCTTGGCCGCCAAGCTCCGGGAGGCCGGCTACGTGCTGTCCTGGGACCCGGCGGACGCCCCGAACGCCCGTGTAGGAGCGGGTGGGAGGCCTGAATGGGGAGCCCTCTCGGACCGTCCTAGTGACGCGGAACTACCGCAGGCCGACGCGGACGGGTCCGGGCTTGGCCCACCGTGACGGCCGACTGCTAGACTTCGTGACCCGACAGAACCGATGGAAGGTTCTGGGCTGCCCTTCGTAGGAGTAAGGGGGCGTCCGGCGCCTGCTTTCACTGCTTAGGGAACAAGGAGAGACTCGATCATGCACAAACTCATCGCACCCTTCCTGATCGGCGCGGCCGCCTTCGCGGTGCCCATGCTCGTCCCGTCCACCGCAAGTGCCGCGCTCGACGCGTGCGGAGACATCCACGTCGAAGCCAGCGCCAAGTGCGAGCTCACCGCCGAGGGTGGGTGCGACGTCAAGTGCACCGAGCTGAAGTTCGAGGCCGCCTGCGCCGGCAAGCTCGAGGCCACCTGTCAGGGCCAGTGCACTGCGCAGCCCCCGACCGTGGAATGCACGGGTTCGTGTGAAGGCACCTGCAACACCGAGTGCGAGACCAACCCGAACTTCTCCTGCGAAGCGAGCTGCACTGCCGATGCCGAATCGACCTGCACCAGCCAGTGCCAGAGCAACGCGAACCAAGCGGAGTGCAAGGCGTCCTGCAAGGCCTCGATCTCGGGCAAGTGCTCCAGTAGCTGCAACGGCGCTCCCGTCGAGTGCAAAGGCAAGTGTGCTGCGAGCTGCAAGGGCCAGTGCAGCTACGACCCGGGCTACCTGGACTGCCAGATCAACTGTCAGTCCAAGGGCTACGTGGACTGCAAGGCGAATCTCGAGGGTGGCTGCTCCGCCAAGTGCACCGAGGCCAAGGGCGCGTTGGTGTGCGACGGTCAATACGTCGACTACGGCAACAACCTGCAAAACTGCATCGACTCGCTGAAGGCTCAGCTCAACATCTCGGTCTCGGGCAGCGCGAGCTGCTCGGGCAACTCGTGTGAGGCCGAGGGTGAGGCCGAGGCCAGCTGCGCGACCGCTCCGGGTCCGCGTGCCGGCGGCGCCGCCTTCGCGCTGGGCGCGTTCGGCCTGATCGCGGCGTGGGCCATGGGCCGGCGTCGTCGCGAGAGCTGAGCTAGAACGCTCCGCGAGATCGACCGAGGGCGCCCACGCGGCGCCCTCGGTGTTTTTGTCTCCGGTTCGCGTTCCACGTCCACGCGGCCTCGCGACTGATGCGAGCCCGGGGCCGGCTACTTGTCTTTCTTCTCGGGCTTCTCGCACTTGATTGTGCCTTCGGAGTTGCAGCTGGTGCCTGCCTTGCACTCCTCGTCGATCACGAACTTGCCGCCCTTGCAGATCACGATGCTGCTCTTGTCCAGGTTGCAGGCGTGCTTGCCTTCCATCTCCGCGGTGCACGGGTCCTTATCCCGCGCGACCGAGAGATCGCAATTCAGCTTGCCCCCGTCCGACTTGCAGCCGTTCGGACCCAGGCACTGGAACTCCATCGTCATCTTGCCGGCCTTGCACACCAGGTACTGCTTGCCGTCCACCGAGCAGGCCTTGGTCTTGTCGGCCTCCCGACACGGGTCGCCCGGCTCGGAGACGGAGAGATCGCAGAGCGGCCGCCCCTCTTGGGTTTCGCAGCCCTTGGGGCCGCGACAGCTCGTTGCGAGGAACTTGCCCGCGCTGCAGACGACCTTCGTCTTGGGGTCGACGCACGCGGAGGCCCCTTCCTCGTCCGTCGAGCAGACGTCGCCGGCCTTGTTGCCCGTGATGTCGCAAGACACTCCCGTCGGGGTCAACGCACAGCCGCGGGGGCCACGGCAGGGCGCCTCGATGTAGCTGCCGCTCTGGCAAACGAGCTGGCTCTGCTTGTTGACGCAACGGGCCTCCCCCTTGTCGCAAGAGCTGCCGGGACCTGGCTTGCAGGCCCCGAAGAGAGCGAGAAAGAGCAGCGCGAGCGGGATGGCGGTTCGCATGGGGCGCGGAGTCTAGCGAGCACCCGTGGCCGAGCGGAAGGGCGGCCTTGACGGGAAACTGCCGTAACGTTACTCCGGCGGGTCCGCGGGCGCCCGCATGGCGCCCCGAGGAGGGAACATCGACATGGGACTTCACATCGGCAGCGTCGCACCGGACTTCAAGGCGGATTCCACCCACGGTCCGATCCAGCTCCACGAGTGGATCGGCAACCAGTGGGCGGTCCTGTTCTCGCACCCCAAGGACTTCACACCGGTGTGCACCACCGAGCTCGGCCGCGCCGCGAACCTGAAGGCGGAGTTCGACAAGCGCAACACCAAGATGATCGCGGTGAGCGTCGACGGCGTCGAGGACCACAAGAAGTGGATCGGCGACATCGAGCAGACGCAGGACGCCAAGATGAACTTCCCGATCCTGGGTGACGCAGAGCGGAAGATCGCCTCGCTCTACGACATGATCCACCCCGAGGCGAACGACACCCTGACCGTACGTTCGGTCTTCATCATCGACCACAACAAGAAGATCCGGGCGATGATCACCTACCCGGCGAGCACCGGGCGCAACTTCAACGAAATCCTGCGCGTCATCGACTCGCTCCAGCTCACGGACAACCACAAGGTGGCGACCCCTGTGGACTGGAAGGATGGTGAGGACTGCGTCATCGTTCCTTCGCTCACCGATCCCAACGAGATGAAGCAGCGCTTTCCCAAGGGTTGGAAGGAGATCCGCCCCTACCTGCGCATGACGCCGCAACCCAACAAGTGAGTCAGCGTCGCACCACGCGCACGAGCGCGGGGCGCGTCGCGCTGCAACGCCGCGCCGCGACTGCCAGCTCGTGCGCGCGCTCGTGCGCCACCTCCAAGAGGTAGCGGTGACGTCGGCGCTCCGGCGTCTCGGCCGCCGAAGCGTGCCGCGCTGCGTGCTGTTCGGCCAAACGCAGCTGTGCGTGCAGCTCGCTCAGCTTCGCGCTCACGCAGCGAGCCAGAACGGGATCGTTGGCCTCGCGTGCCGCCCGGAGCTCCACCCGCACGCTCGCCGCGCCCTGCTCGACCGCCCGCAAGAGCGCAGGAGCGCTCGGCTGGCTCGCGGCGGCGAACGGTGCGCTGGCCATGAGCGCGGCGCACAGCGCCGCCTGGCCGACACGGGTGATTCCCGGAGATCCAGACATCTTCTGGCAGGTGAGATGCCCGGCGCCCCGCGCGCATTCACGGCTCAACGCTGCGCGGCGATGTCGATGCAGACCTTCCCGAAGTGGTTCCCTGCGGCCAAGTGCTCGAGCGCCTGCCCGACCTCGTCGAAGCCGAACACGCGATCGACGATGGGCCGGAGCTCGTTCTGCGCCACGGCGCGCACCAGGGCCTCGAAGGCCTCGCGGTGGCCGACGATCACACCCTGCAGCCGGATGTTCTGCATCAGGACGGAGAGCAGGTTGATCTCCGTGGCCCCGCCGCCGAGGTTTCCGATGATGCTGATGGTCCCGCCCGGGCGCACGGCCTTGAGTGAGTGCCCGAAGGTCGACGCTCCGCCGACCTCCAGCACGTGATCGACACCGCGGCCGCCCGTCAAGTCGCGCGCGGCCTTTCCCCAGTCGGCGTTGCGACGGTAGTTGACCAGCGCGTCTGCGCCCAGCTCTCGCGCTCGCTCGAGCTTCTCGTCGCTCGAGCTGGTGATGATCACCCGTGCACCCAGCGCCGTCGCGAGCTGCAGCCCGAAGATCGAAACGCCGCCGGTGCCGAGCGTGAGTAGCGTGTCGCCGGCGGTGAGCCCTCCGTGCGTGACCAGAGCGCTCCACGCCGTGACGCCGGCGCAGGGCAGGCACGCTGCCTCTTCGTCGGAGAGGAACGAGGGCACCTTCACCACGGAGTCCGCGCTCACCTTCATCAGCTCGGTCAAGGTCCCGTCCAGGGGCCCGCCCAGCGTGGTCTTGAGCTTCTCGCGCGTGGGCTCGCCGGCCAGCCACCCGGTCGCGAAGATGGGGCAGACGCGGTCCCCGACCGCGACCCGCGTCACGCCGGAGCCCGCCGCGACGACCGTGCCGACGCCGTCCGATGCGGGGATCAGCGGTAGCGGTTGGCGCGGGTTGTAGGCGCCGCGGACCATCAGCAGATCGCGGTAGTTGAGCGAGACCGCGCTCATCTCGAGCACGACCTCCTGCGGGCCCGGCTCGGGATCGGGGCGCTCCTCGACGCGCAGGTTTTCCAGCCCGAAACCTCCGGAGACGACGACCGCTCTCATCGGCGTTGCACCTTACGCCAGTCGGCCGCGGGTTGCGAGGCGCCCAATTCCACTAAGCTCGGTGCGTGGTGCTCACGCGTGCTCCAGCGCTCTGGGTCGCGGTGCTCGGGGTCCTCGCGGCGTCGCTGGGCGCGTGTCCCGCGGCGCGGCGTGCGCGCTTCGTCTCCGACGAGCGCGCTGGCGTGCGCCTCGAAGTCATCGCGCCTTCCCGGGTGCCCGCCGGGCCGCGGGCTCAGGCCCGGGCCGGGGACTTCCTGCTCAGCGCCGGAGCGCTTCGCGTGGCGGTTGGGCGCGCGGGCCCGGAGCAGCCTCGGAGTCTCGCCGGCGCGCTGCTGGACGCTACCGCCCGCGAGTGGGTCGACGATCGATTGGCGGGCGTACGCCTCGTGATCGAGGTCGAAGGGAACGAAGTGGAGAGCATCGTACGCGTGGTGTCGCCGGATCTGTCCGGCGCCGCGCCAAGGCTCTCGATCGAGAGCGAGAGCCGTGATCGCTCTCTCCAAGCCATCACCTGGGTGTCGTTGGACCCGAGCGGCGGCTTCATCGAGCTCGAAACGGAGCTCAGAAACCGGGCAGAGCGGCCGAAGCGCGCGCGCCTCGGCGACCGGCTGCTGTTCTACGGTGACGAGCCCTTCGCCCCGGGGCTGGGGCTCGTCACCGACGAGCGCGAGGCCGTGACGCCGTGGTTCGCGCAACCGGGGCGACGGCAATCGTACGCGCTGGCGTTCCCCGCGGTCGCGTCGAGCGTGCGCTTCCGCCGTGCCGGGCCCGCAGCACACGAGCAGACCGCCCTTGGCCCGGAGCAGGTCGTCGCGCCCAAGGGTCGCGTGACCCATCGGCGCCGACTGCTCGTGGCGCGCGGGCCGCTGCCGGCGGTCGCAGAGCGCGCGCTGCGAGCCTCCGGCACCGAGCCCGGGTTCATCACGGGCCAGCTCGCGGTGGCCCCCGGGTGGGGCGTGATCGAGGCGCGGGACGCCTCCGGGCGTCTGATGCAGCTCGCAGAGCTCAGCGGAGCGAGCTATCGCTTGCCCGTAGCGCCGGGCACGTACGAGGTCCGTCTGCGCGCTCCCGGCGGAACGGATCGCGCGCGCGCGACGGTTCGTGCTGGGCAGGCAACACCCACGGAGCTCATAGCGCCGCGTGCCGCGCGCCTCGACTACCGCATTGCGGACTCGAACGACGCGCCGATGCCCGGGCGCATCGTCGTGCGAGGCGTGCCTCCCACGGCCAATCCGGATCTGGGTCCGCTGCACCTGGCGTCGGGGGCGGCGAACGTCGCCTGCACGGCGAGCGGTGCCGGCTCCGTCGAGCTGCCGCCGGGTCGTTACTCGGTGCTGGCGACGCGGGGGCCCGAGTGGGACGTGGCGGAGGAGTTGTTCGAGGTCTCGGAGACGTCGGGCGCCACGTTCCGCGCTCGGCTCTCGCGCGTCGTCGATACCAGCGGCTGGGTCGCGGCGGATCTCCACGTGCACGCAGACCCCAGCGGAGACTCCGAGGTCCCGCTGCCCGACCGCGTGGCGTCCCTCCTGGCGGAGGGCATCGAGCTGGCCGTGGCGACGGATCACAACCACGTGACCGACTACGCACCGGCCGTCCGCGCGCTCCACGCCAGCGAACGCATCTCCACCCAACCGGGCATCGAGGTCACGACCCGTGATTGGGGTCACTTCAACACTTACCCCTACCCGCTGGGGGCCCCGCTGCCCCCGGCCTCGGAGCTCGCGCCGCGCGAGCTTCTGCCGTGGCTCCGCAGCGCCGCGCCGGGGGCGCTGATCCAGGTGAACCACCCGCGCATGGGCGACATCGGCTACTTCAACCAGATGGCGCTGGACGCGCACGGCAGCTCCTCGAAGGCGGGCGCGACGCTGGACTTCGACCTGATCGAGGTCTGGAACGGCTTCGATCTCGCGGAGCTGGCGCGGCTCGACGAGGGGCTGGCCGAGTGGATGCGGCTCTTGGCGCTGGGGCGTCGCTACACGGCAGTCGGGAGCTCGGACTCCCACCGCATCGCGTTCCAGTGGGCGGGGTACCCGCGCACCTGGGTGCGCGCCGAAGACGCTCGCCCCGGAGCCATCGAGTGGTCGAGCGTCGCGGCGGCGCTGCGGGCGGGACGTGCGCAAGTCTCGAGCGGTCCCTTCATCGAGCTCAGGGTCGGTGGCGAGCAGCCCGGCGCACTGGTGCGCGCCGAGCAGGGAAAGGTCGGCATCGAGCTCGAAGTGCGCGCCCCGCCCTGGATGAGCGTCGAGCGCGCCGAGATCTTCTCGGGTGGGCAGCGCGTGCTGCACGTCGAGCCGCGCCAGCCCGAGCACGCGCTCGGCGCCGGCCCCAAGGCTCGCCTGCGCTTCACCGGCACCGTGCCCGTGGAGCGGGACACCTTTGTCCTGGTCGTGGCGCGAGGCAGCTCGACGCTCGACAAGGTGCTGCCGGGCGTGAACGTCGTGCCGGTGGCCTTCACGAATCCCGTCTTCGTCGATGCGGACGGAGATGGGCGTTTCTCTCCCGTGGCTCAGCCCTCGAGCCGTGACAAGAACGAATAGGCCTCGCGCCAGCCGTCTCGTCGCTCGCCGACGAGCTCGTGCATGAAGCGCGCGAGCGCGGCGCGGTCGGCGGCGCCGAGCTCGGTGCGAGCGGAGAGCACGTCGAGGATGGATGTGACGTCCGCCGCGGGCGCGCCTCGTGCGGCCGCGACGACCGCTTCCACGCTCTCGGCGCGGGCCAGGCGCATCGCGCGTTCGAAGGCGGCGCGCCGGTGCCCGGCCCAGACGTGGGGCGCGAGCTCGGGCCGGGCCAGCCAGCGCTCGAGCCAAGGCTCCGGGAGCTCCTTCGCGAGCTCGGCGAGCAGCGAAGGGTCGCTCGGGGGTGCCTCGGTCAGCGCGCGCCAGGCGTCGCTCGAGAGCGCGCCGGTGAGCTTGGCGCCGCCGTGCACGAGCATGCGCGCCGCGAGCTCGGGGGGCGCATGAGCGAAGAGGGCGCGGCCTGCATCGTGCTGCGGGTCGAGCACCGAGCCTTGGGGTGGCGGACATCTCGCGGCTTCCCAGGCGCGGTACACGGCGTGTGCGAGCACGGTCAGATCCTGGTATCCGCGTCCGCGCCAGACGGCGAGCAGGTCGTCGGCGTCGACGCCCGTCATGAGCTCGAAGCTCATCAGTGCGCCCGTCGTGCCGAGGTCGACCACGAGGCTCGGGAGCTCCAGCGCGCACGGCGGAGTCGTCGCAGCGTTTCCGGCTGCGCGCCGGCGCCGATCGAACAGCGCTACCGCGCCGGAGCGCCAGGGCTCGCGCACCCCGCCGAAGTCGAGCGCGGCTGCGATGCACGCGCAGACGTCGGGCAGGAGCGCCTGATCCTCGGCAGGGAGCCATGGTCGCTGGAGCACTTCCGCGAGGGCGAGCGAGGCCAGGAAGAAAGAGCCCCGGTGCAACAACCCGTCCGCGCTGTTCGGGTGCTCGATCCGTGGCAGCGGTGGTGAGCCCGGGAGTCGGAGCTCCAGCTCACGCGCGGCGTCCCAGAGGTCACCCAGGGCTTCGAGGTCGAGCTCCGCGCCGGCGAGCAACGCCAAGCCGGCGCAGCGAAACGTCGTCTCGACCGCGACGGCGTAGGCCGGGTTCTCAGGCGCTTCGAGCTCGACGACATCGGTCAGGACGTCGCCTCTCCCGTCGCGCAGCCCTCGAAACAAGCGGCGGGCGAGGCGCGACGCGGCGTGGGGACGCAACAAGGCCTCACCCCACTCGAACGGGGATGCCCCGAGCAGCTGGCGTTCAGCCTCCAGCTCGACGGCCCGGACCATCCAGCGCGGCGCGGGGGCCGATCGCTCTTCCCCAGCTGGACTGAGCAACCCCGCCCGCGTGAACGACCTCACGATGCGAAACGCGCCGGGAGACAGCCGGCGTGCTGCTCGCTCCACCTCGCTGGGCTTGATGCTCGAGTCGACCCGAGCCAGGGAGACCCGCAGCCACTCGACGTCCAAGCCCGACTTGTGCTCGTCGGGCACGAGCGCCGTCCACTCTTCGACGCTGCGCGCCGCGCCGAAGGGTTCCACGTCATCAGTCAGCGCGCGGCGCGCCATCGCCACCAGGACCTCGATGGCGTTGCGTCGCTGCCAAGTCACCTCGCGCCCATCGGCCCCGAACGCTTCCTCGAAGCGGCGTCGCGCTTCCATCCGAGCGAGGTCCAGTACGCCCTTGCCGCGCGCGCGCCCGAGGCCGACACGATCCAGCGCGCCTGCGAGCCCCAACACCGCACCCAGCCCGTCGGCCTCCCCCGTCGCCATCGGCTCACGCCGCAACCACTCGAGCAACGAGTCAGCGTCCAGCCCGGAGTCGGTGGGGAACCGTGACAGGAGCCAGCGCACGAGCTCCGCGAGGTGCTCACCGATGGCGGGTGTACGCACGACACGCCAGCCGCTGTCCTTGCTGGGAGCCGTCGCGCCTGCGACGCACAGTCGACGCGCGGGCGGTGCGAGAGGCACGGAGGCCCGGGAAGACGTGAGCTCGACGAAGAGCGGCGCGTCCCCGAGCGGCGGCAGATCCTCGAAACGCGGCACACTGGTGAAGTGCGCGAGCCCGCGCGCTCGGAGCCACGCCCCAACCAGGCTTCGTCCTGAGCCGCTGGGTGCCAGCCAGAACGTTCCGTCCCAGCGCGCGGGGTCCGTGACCTCCCTGGGAATGGTCGGGGGAAGCGCCTCTTCCGTCAGATCGAAGGTCCGTGCGTAGGGCAGGTCGTTCCAACGCAGCTTGCGTTGTCCGGCCTCGGCTCGCCCCACAGGTCGCGCCAGCTCCGACACTGAGCATCTGAGCAGTCGTGCCAAGACGGCCTGGACGTCGGGGCGGTCGGACAGCCACCCGAGATCCTGGTCCCGATCGAGCTTGCTGAGGACCGTCGCCAAGGAGCGCTCCCGTATCTTCATGTCATCGGGCCAAGACGCGTCCGCGGCGAGAGCTCGTGAGAGCTCACCGAAGCTCCGGAAGCGCCCCTCGTCGAGCGTCATCAAGTCTTTTAGCCAGCCCATGACAAACCGAGTCGCGCAACGATATTACCTGCGCAGCATAACAGAGGGATGCACGCATCATGCAAACTGATGCATTTACCTGTGCAAAAATTAGTGAGTATGCGATCCAGATTGATCGTAGTGCGCGTTAATTTTAGCCGTGGCTCTAGTAACTGACAGGCAGATAGTATTCAGGGCAGACTAAGCTGCCAGTTAGCTGCCTACGCACACTAACTAAATTGGCGCCACGAGCCCCCCGGCGTGCCGGAAGGCAGCTCACGTCGCATAGCCCAAGATAGTGTTCAATAGCGACTATCTAGGCGCTCGCCAGCCGCCCTCTTCGAACTCCAAGACATACCTGCCCCCCGCCGCGAGC
>Ga0233425_10009354_pt1 | contig 12501 bp, 12 predicted proteins | sample Watercolumn_Towu_2_FD_181712 | JGI IMG/M metagenome (GOLD analysis project Ga0233425, IMG submission 181712) | Freshwater microbial communities from Lake Towuti, South Sulawesi, Indonesia - Watercolumn_Towuti2014_140_MG | ecosystem: Environmental > Aquatic > Freshwater > Lake | place...
AATCGCATGACATGAAGTTCTATACAGTTGACAAGTTTGCAATTGTCATATTACCATCAGGTATGACAGAAAAGGCAAAGACGTCAAAATCTTTGTTTAATTCGTTTAACCGAATATACCGTTTTGCAACAATTGGTGGTGTGTCACTTGCGGCATGGTTTTCGGCCCAGTTCATTCAGCAAAACAACAGGATTGCATTATCAAATGCTCGCGCAAACTCGGGCAACCAACCTAGTGCACCTGAATCTGCATTTACTGCATCCAGTCCAGAGATGGCAATGAAATCTGCACCTGTCGAAGAAACACAAAGTGGAGTAGAATCAATCGAATCCGCTCCAGCATACGATGCCGCTGACCCGAAAATGCCTAGTCCAAAACCTCAATTTGTAGAAGATGCGGCTAATCAATATGCCTCGCCTCCAGAACCTACAATGCCGATGGATGGTGATACATTATCTTACATGTCACCCGATGCGCCACTCCTTGGAGAACCAATGTCGGATTTCTATCTCTCTATTATAATCGCGTTATCTGTGGGTATGGTGGGATTAATCATAGAGCGAATAATTCGCGCTCGCAGAAGATAAGACTAGAAATTACCTAGATATTCCCAAACAAGTCATGGTGCTATCAAATCGAGAAAAAGTCCTAATTGTAATCTCTAATGCAATTTCGGTTTATTCAATATATGCCAAAGACCCGACCACATTACCAAATAACATGTCAATGATTGATTTTATTCTCAAGGCAACGCCTGAAGATCTAAAAAAAGACCTGTCCATGGAGCTAATAGATGAAGTCTTTGCATTTGTGTCCAAGACTCAGAGCGAGCTTTCATAAACCCTGAAAATATCATCATACACATGGCATCTGTTGCTACGCTTGGGTCTCACTGCGCACTACAGGTACTAAAAGGCGCAAAAGATGAAGGACTCAAGACCTTACTGGTATGCGAGAAAAAACGAGAGCGACTATACAAGAGATTTGATTTCATTGACGAATTAATCTTGGTGGATTCGTTTGAAGAGGTTTTAGACAGAAAATGTACCACCATACTAGAAAAGAACAACTCGGTTTTGATTCCACATGGAACTCTGATTGCGCAAATGACAACAAAGCAAATTGAATCAATCAAAATTCCGGTCTTTGGCAACAAGTGGATTCTACGATGGGAGTCCGACAGAAAACTAAAGGAACAACTCATGATTGAATCCAAGCTAAACGTTCCAAAATCAATACCACACCACAAAAAGATCAACCGTCTCACAATAGCAAAAAGACATGGAGCAGCTGGCGGCAAGGGCTATTTTCTTACCACCTCAGAAAAAGACTATATCAAAAAGCGCAACATTTTGGTAAAACAAGGTCTAATCAAAGGGGATTCTGACCTATATCTACAGGAATATGTGATGGGTGTTTTGGCGTATTTGCAGTTTTTCTACTCGCCACTTGATGGTAATCTAGAGTTCTTTGGCGTGGACAAAAGACATGAATCCGACATTGAGGGGTTGGGAAGAATTCCAGCGCCACAACAAATGGGAATGGATTACATTTCATCATTTAATGTCATAGGGAACAGCCCGATGGTTCTACGAGAATCTCTTTTAGATGAAGTATATCAGATGGGTGAGCGATTCGTTTTGGCATCAAAAAGACTGGTAAAGCCAGGCATGAATGGGCCGTTTTGCATAGAAGGCGTCTATGATCAGGATGGGAAATTTTGGAGCTTTGAGTTTTCTGCAAGAATTGTTGCTGGCACCAACATCTACATGGACGGCTCGCCATACTCTACTCTGATTCATGATGTTCCAATGAGCATGGGTCGAAGAATAGCAAAAGAGATCAAAACTGCAGCAAAATCAAAAAAATTAGAAAAGATCACTACTTGAATGGTTTTGTCTTTGAAAAGACTAGTGCCATTGCAGAGACTATTCCCATGATTGCCAAAACTCCCAATGGAAATTCCGGAACCACTGTGGTTCCAATGATTTCAATTTCTTCGGTTGCCTCTGGGATTTGTACCATGATGGTTGGGTTGTTGTTTGCATATGTTATGGCGTAGTCGGTTTCCAGTCCATCAACTAGGACGACAAACTCGGCATTTTCTGCTGCAAGTAATTCAGATGGAAATGATATTTTTAGTGTGGATTCTTGCACGTTTGTAGTGCCGACTAGTAGTGATGTTGATTCTTGATCAATCTGTATTGCCACAAGCTCGCCATCGAAGCTGTACGAAACATCAAATGATTCTCCTTCAGCCTCTATTGTCTCAACTCCCTCGTCTGCAAAAGACACTGGAATTGCCGAGATTGCGACAATCATTGCTATGAAAAGTATGGTTTTCAAGTGGTTTTTTTGCAATGTTGTTCTGATTTAGGCTTTCTTATTCTAGAATGTTAAAACCAGATTTAATGTTCCTGTTCTTCAATGACTAGTTCGTCAGATGTTAAAACAGCATAGTTTCATCGGAAATATGGTTATGTGAAAACAAGACTATCTCTGTATTTGTGGTTCTGCCATGTATGGATGTATTTTTTAACCATCAGCACATTCAGTTGTTGGTTTTTCTTCTGATACTGGTAAGAAGATAGTTTTGAAAGGAAAAATAGACTAGAGAAGTTTTTTGTCCGCACTGTGGTCAGTTTGTTCGTGAATTTTTGACCTAGTGATGTTTTTTGTTACGAACAAACTAGGATGAACTAGTTGGAGCTCCACCCATACCATCAATATCTTTGAGGTCATCACAAAGTCGTGAATAGTCTAATTCTTGACCTTTAAGTGATGATGGAAGGATCTTCATAATGCGTAGTTTATCTTGAGTGATCATTCGTAGTTGTGATAGTGCTTTGAATTTTTCATTTGGATTTTTTGCATCATAATACAATTCCCAACATCGGCTTTTCATTTCTTCAAAAGATAGTAAATCATCAAAAATTGTTCCACCGACGTGTCTTTTAAAAATCTCATGTACGGTGCTTCCAGAAGATTGGTAAATCTCTAATTTTAGTCGACGATATGTTCTTTCACTAATTTCTATGCCTACTTTTTGTAATTGCTGTAAAATCTCTTTTGAACTCATTCGTACTCCTAAACCAGTTTTAATGATGGTGATTGCTTTGAGTTTCTCCTCTCCTTTGAGATAAGATTCCTTACTCATTTTCTCTTCTCCTGTAGTGCATCAATTTTTGTAATGATTCCTTCTAGTTTTCCCTCTCGATTTACCAAAATGCATCTTGAGTCATAAAGCAGATCAAGTATTCTTGGAGTGATTGGTTGATTCCAATCAATGATTGGTGGTGGAGATTCCATTGCATTGGTGGCTTTTGTTTTAGAAATAGAATCAACACCATGCTCTAGTTGATATTTTAATACAGAATTTTCAGTGATTAACCCTATGCACTTATTCGAGTCCACTATTGGAATTTGGCTGAAATTTTTGAGTTTCATCGCTTTGATAGCCTCCTCAAGTATTGTATGACTCCTCATCATAGTGAGATTTTTTGAGCAGATTTTTGATGCAGTCTTTAGATTTTCAGTTGTTTTTTCTGACTGCTCATCTAAGACCTTGAAGATTCTTACAAATACGTCATAGCTTGGCTTTGCATTGTTTTTTTCTATCATATTTAGAAAGGAGGGCTTGATGTCGCAGAGTTTTGCTAATTGTCTTTGAGAGATTCCAAGTTCCTCTCTTCTTTGTTTGATTTCTTGTAATTTAGGTATGAATACCATGTGTATAATTTGATCAACATAATATTTAAACATTAGATGAAAGTTACATAGTATTCAATTATACTGAATATCTTCTAATGTAATTAAAATAATTCAAAAGACATAGTATTGTATGTCAGAAAAATATAACACACACAGGCAACCCGAGCCTAAAGAAAATCCAGAACACATTCTGGTAAAAGAGGGTGAATCCTCCAAAAGAGCCAAAGAGCTGTTGTTTCAGCCGGTGACTTTTTCAAAAAGCACACTAGAGTCTGACCAGAATCGACTCAATGATGCACTAAATTGCGGCTTTGAGATAGTTGATGCGATAAAGACAGATACTGGTATAGTCTATGTCTTGTCCAAAAATGCAATTCATGTAGGACGCACAGATACACCAAACAATGCAAACATTCGTGAATCTCTTAGGGAGATTTACACCAAAAGGAGTAAGCGATAATTGGCTCAATCATCCACATTTAGGCCAACGGTTGTTTCAGAATGGGAATCCAAGCTGATCAACGAAAAACTGGCTCCAGAATTTCTTGGTCTGTGGTTTAAGATGGCCGATGATGGGGTTGATGCAGTAACAGGCAAGCAAGCACTTGCAGTTGCATTAAGAACATCAGCACAATATCTAAGGGGTACATCAAACCTTACCGAGGATGCGTGCTTTGATCAAATCTCAAATGACCTTGCCGCGCTGATTCACAAATACCAAGAACAAAATGTTCCATACTATGTGATTAGTGGAATACTGGAGATTTATGTTTGTGAGTTGCTAGGCCATAAAACAAAACCTGAGAAAGAGGAGCCAACACAGATTCCCAAGGCATCTTGAATTGACAAATGACTGAAGATCTAGAAGTATCACAAGAGTTTATCGAGGAAAGTCTTGGTGCCATACAAAACATAGTCAAACCTAGGCAAAAATTTGCTCCCTTTACCAAGAAAGAACGCCAAAAAAGGCGTCTTGAGGTATTCCGTCTACATATTGATTTAGGATGCTCGGCTGTCAAAATCTCTGAAATGATGAATATCAATCGCAACACCGTAAACCAAGACATCAAGTGGTGTTATGAGCAAATTCAGACTTTAGACAAAACACCTGACCAAATGTTTGACAGGCAATTATTCAGGCACGAAACTCAACGAGAGAGATTAGTCCGTGCCTTGGAACAGACTGTTAATCTGCAGGAAAAACTATCCATTGAAAAATTACTCCTTGACCTAGATTCCAAGATTGCCTCAATAATGCTCAAAGTCATTGATTATCAGAAGGAGGCGGCTATTAGTTCGATGAAATCTATCAATGAGTATCTGGACAAAAATCACAAAAATGATGACTTTCCAAGATTTGTTCTCAAGCAAGAGTTTGATGAGGTTACAACCGAAACTAGAAAGAACATTGATGATCTAATTGCAAAAGGGAAAAAATGAAGAGTAGGTTTCGTTTGAAATCATATCCATTCATTAGTAAAAAAATGCTATAATTCTTAATCTCTTTATTGTAAATATCACAAACAATAAGAGCAAACGTACGCCATCCAGATGGCAGTTAATTACTACAAGTCAGGCTGTGCGGACATGGGATTTTTTGAAAAAAAAAGACAGAGTTGAAAAAGACGGAGACATAACTCATATTCTCACTTTGGATGATATGACTGAGATGGGATTTCTAAAACGATCGCGCTTATCACGGAAGAAATCGCGATAAGTTTTACTATTTTTTTCTTGAATTATTCGATAAATCATTGGCTGATCTTCAATATTTTTAGCAGGAGGGTATAATTCCAAATTGGTTATTTGATTTTCATTCTTTGTCAGTCATCAATTCTATATTGAAATTTTATACTTCTTTAATCCCTAATTGTTTCAAATAATTGAAAATCCCGTCATAGTATTTGGGTAATCTGGTATTATCATTTGGATCCCCTTTTGGAACAAATATTATTGTGCCTTGACGAGCCCTAGTCAACAAAACTCTAAATGCATTTTTCAAATATTTCTGTTTTTTTTCATCATTGATCTTTTTCCAAGTATATCTCTCAAATCTCAAATACTCCCAATCATTTTTTTTAGGTCTTAGACATGCATCCCATGCAAAAATTGACCAATCAAGTTCCAAACCTTGAGAAAAAAATTCAGTACATGGGATTTCTAAAGAATACGAAGAATCAATGTATTTTTCATCATCAAGCCACCATGCTAAGGGATCAAACTCGCGTTGTCCACGTTTAACTATTCCTTCAGGCCAAAGTCTAATGCTTTTTGATGTAGTGAATAAGCCACATCTTTCAGTTCCACGAGTTTTTGATTTTACCCAATTCTTTGCAGTTTGAAAATCACGAGTCACTAGCAAATGATATTTTTCAGATTCAGGTTTTTTGTTTAGTTGTTCAATAATAGATTTTGCTTCATCTGCTTCAAATTCAAGTAAATGATTGATCATTTTTGAGAAATTTTCTGCTTTGAAAGACCTAGTAGAGGTTCTAAGATGTAATTCATCAGGAAATTTTTTGTGAGGAATATCAAGAATTTCATCAGCAGATGTATTTCCAAGATATTCTTTGGTTTTGATTTCAGGAGCTGCATATACATGCCAATGTGGAAAATTATTTTTAATTGATTTTAACCATTCAATTAATCCATCTTCTCCTTTGTTAATTTCTTGACCACCTCCAAGCAGGCAAAGAATAACTCCCCACTCATGGGATTTATCCATGTGTTCAATGAGCAAATCTGGTTCTGATTGTTTTTTTGGTGGCAAACCCAATAATTTGATATTTTTATCTGCTTCATGTTGGTCCCACATTCTTTGGGCTTCATCAAAAACAACAATTTTCTCAAATGCTGGAGAGCTTTCAGTGATTACTGACTTTCGATAATGTAGAATTACTTGAAACAAAACTTCAACTTCTTTTCTAATTGCTTCTTTTGTTTTTTGATTAGGAGTATCTTTTAATCGAGAATATTTGTCTCTAACAAGTGCTTCTTGTATAACATGAATTAATGCAGAAGTTCCACAAACATATACAGAATGTTGATCATCTGCAACATTTTGGAATTTGCTTGCAACATCTAATCCAACTAGAGTTTTCCCACTTCCTGGAATCCCTGTTAGAAATACAAGACTTTTATGGTGATTTATTTTTGAATCAAGAATTATTTCTTCAATACTTTTACTAGCTTGAATAAATGCTTCACCTTCACGATCATTGCGAGTAATTTCTTCGACTTTGTGTTCAGCATACAAAGCTTGACAGGCTTCAATGATTGTAGGCGTTGGGTTGTAATTAGATTGTTCCCAACTAATAGAATCAAGTTCTGGCTCATCTAACATTTCAGAGACCTTTAGAATCAAATCAGAAAGATTCTCGCCATTTGATTTTAGTGGTTTAAAAATATCTTCTACTAATTCAAATGAATTATTTGTAGATGGGGCTTCTGTTGCAACTAATATTGGCACGATTTTACATGTTCTTGAACCTGCCTGGAAATATTTCAAATCCAACGCATAACCTTCTACTTGTTTTAGGTCCTGATTCTTGAAAGAATCTTCACCAACTTTAAACTCTATTAAGAAAACAATTCCTTTGAAAAAAAATACGTTATCAACACGTCTTCCCATTCGAGGAATTGTGTATTCAAAGAGAATCCTATCCAAATTCAAATTTTTTAATTTATTTTTGAGTAATTCTATTTGAATTCTCCATGCATTTTTTTGTGTATTTAATGTAGAATAGGGGTCATTTTGTAAAAGAATTCCTAAAATTTTATCATCTGTATCACTAAGAAATTTGGAAAACCTTTCCGAATAATATGACCGCATCATAGTTTTACAACGAGATTGAGAATTTAAGATAATTGCTTACAGAGTATTACTCGAGTTTTTGGGAAAATATTTTGGTTTTAAAAAAGAGATACAATTAGAACAAGTCATTTTGTATGGAGGATTGAATTTTTTAGAATCTCTTTTTGGCAATCATTATTCCAAATACGGGCAATCCAACATACATTCCATACAAGACAATGTTTTTGGTTGACGGAGAAGAAGTCGTATGGCTTAACATATGCAGTTTCCGAGGAACCAAAGATGCATTAGCGCGAGCAGAGGCATTAACTGTGGTGAACTTTGATCTGATCTTTGTGAAAATACTAGGTCAACTAATGATAATGGATTAAAGTATGTAATGTGTGCCTAAACACATGAGGATTTTTAACAGAAAATGAACGATATTGACGCTTTAATCAGCAAAGCGTACGCATTAAGCAAACTCGGAAGATATGAAGAGGTCGCAGAATACTGTGACAAGGTCCTGGCAATTAATAGGAATCATACTGATGCACTACACGGCAAAGGATTCTCATTAGCCAAGCTCGGAAGACGTGAAGAGGCCATAGAATACTATGACAAAGTCCTAGCAATTGATGAGAATCACACTTACGCATTACACAACAAAGGCGTCGCACTAGGAGATCTCGGAAGACATGAAGAGGCCATAAAATGCTATGACAAGGCCTTGAAAATTGATAGGGATTATACTTATGCACTAAGCGGCAAAGGACTCGCATTAAGACATCTCGGAAGACATGAAGAGGCAGAAAAAATTACAAAAAAGTTGGATGAACTTCGCCGAAATAAAAAATGATTTATCAAAATCTCGTCATTAAGGGCAGACAAATCCCAACTTTCTATACCATGATTGGTTTTTTCTAAAGTCTATCTTTTGAGCTAAACTTCTAGGCTTGAGTCAGTTGGGCATCCTCATTCAAGATCAGACATTAGCAAGAAATCCTGATTACTTGCGTTTTTCCCAACTGCACAAGCTTGAAACTGTACGACCGATTTTTCTTTTGACGGTTCTTTGTTTATTGAGAGTATTTCAATTTGAACTAAGAAAAAAATAGTATCCAAAGTATCTATACTATTGTCAAGATTTTGATATTCTATAGCATCACTAATTCTCTTGGTGATAAAATGAAATGCGAACTATGTAGCAACACAGCAACCGAAAAACATCATCTCTCGTACTTTCCAGAGAGAACAATGGGCGTATGTGGATTTCATGGTGATGAAATACACCGAAATCCAGCATTCAAACATTTGGTAGCATATCCAAAGGGTGATGCGCAAATCTTTTACGCTCAACAAAGAAGAATTGGTTCATTTCTCAGGATATTATCCATTAGAAGAAAAAATGGACAAAGACTGAGGAGATCTGGAAGATGATTGCTATTCAAAAAAAACGTGGCAGGAAATAAGAAAAAATAGGACACAGGCAACTAATGGCAAGCATTACGAGGGCATATTTTGTAGCGGAATTAACTCAAAATGAGTTAGAAATACAAAAATTTGATCATATTTCACTAGTAATTTTGCGTGGCGATGGAGGAAGAATTTGGTATGAAAGTTCTGGCCCTCAAAAATCAATTGGACATGTGAAAATTATAATACCTCGTGGTCCTTATGACTCAAACCAAATTTTAGATGCGCTAATTGCATTTGGGCCAAAATATTTTCAGGATTGTAAATCCCTGGAAATTGTTAAGAAAAAACTGAAGAATGTTAAAAGGTTAGATTTTGATTTGCATTTGGATGAAATTCCAACTGAATGGGAATCACTTAGAGAAGAGGCACAAAAAGTTTTGATGAATCCAAAAATTACACTAATTGAGTATGATATTTTTTTAAAGACAACTAAAATGATTAATTTTCATGATTCAGATTTGTTAGCTGACAAAGATATTTGAGATAACTTCAACAAATCATACCATACGATACGCTGTTGGGTAGGAAGTTTTTGATCCCTAAGCATGATGGCCTATGTTTACAGATGATCAACTGGTGATTTTAGTTCAGCATTTGTTTTTAAAATACAGAAATTTTCCAAGGTTTTGTTTACTAGTACTATGTTTTTTGTCTTCCAGTATTTTTTATCTTGGCAAACATACTCATAGTTCTACTATGATTGCTGCCTTTTCAGATGAATCAAGTTCTTCCTGTACTGCATTAAGTATGTGAGATATTGAGGTCAGGCTCGAAAAGTCGATTAATTTCAGATTATTTAGCAGATATACCTGAGGCGCAATGTCATTGTTGCGTGATTCCAGAAAATCATCCAACTCTTCTAGTATTGAGATTTTTCCGCCTTGGAATATTTTGGCGTTTGGTATTGATAGTTTTTGTCTGCCAAACCTATCCAAAACCAGTACATGGTGGCGGTTTTTCTTGCTGAATAGTTTCTTTTCTGAGACATGTCCTGTAAAGACAAAATAATGATCAGTCTCAAATGTGAGGTCTACTAAATCCGAGGGCAATTCCATGGTATCTGATGCCCTGTTTTTTGCCTCATCTAATGTGAATACATTTTTTGCATTGTCTGCACTATCCATCTCGACATTTCCGGTAGCAGAAACTCGTAGTAGAGATTTTTCCGCAATGTATTCTGAGTTTATCACAATGGATTCAGGTACTGCACCTCTGTCTATCATGAGTTGATGGATTTTTTTGTGCATTTCAGAGATTTGCTCAGGTGTTGGGTTTGTTATGGTGTACTCTAACTCTTCTTGGATCATAGAGGATGCAACACCAATTGAAGATATCACCTCGGCGTGCTCTGCTTTTTGGTATGGAATGACTAGCTGTTTTGCAACAAATGGAACCAAAACCGATGCACCACCTCCACCACCTATTATCTGAGTTTTTGTTTTATCCATCTTGAATTCTTTGAGAATCTTTGATACTGTTTTTGTTATTTCAAATGATGCAGTCTGAATTACAGACATTGCAGCCTCAGGGCCAGTCACTCCAATTTCTCTACCCAGTAACTCCATTGCAATTTTTGCGGAATTTTGGTTTGCATACGAATAATCATCTTTTTCTATCATTCCAAGGGCGTTTGCAGCACATGTATTGGTGATGGCAAATGTTTCGCCCTCACACTGTATGGCAACATATGGGTCTGCGTCGTTTTGCTTTGGTTTTACGTGGATTATCTTGCCTTTTTTGAGTACAGCTGGGTCAGCAAAGCAGGAATATCTCATGCCTGCAATGTGGGCACTGCGTGGACCTACCTTCCAGACGTGCTTGTCCTTTATTTTTATCATGGAACCACCAGCCACACCTAATATTCTGACATCCATTGAACGAATGCATGTTGGATGATCCTTTATTGTGACATAGCGAATCTCTGGCTTGCCATTTTTTATTATACAAATGTTGGTTGATGTTCCTCCAACCTCAACAAAGATCCCATTTGATACTTTTAGGTACAATAGGGCCCCTGCAACACTGGCTGCAGGCCCCGACAGTATGGTAAGAATTGGTTTTGTTCTAAATGTGTCCATGCTAGTAACTCCACCATCTCCCTTCATTATCATGATTGGTGCATGGACTCCGGCATTTTTTATTGCCTCTTCGACAAAGTTTGCCACCTCGAAGGTTTTTGGTAGAACACTTGCGTTTATTGCCGCAGTCAGGGTACGTATCTCCAACCCATAAATTCCAGAGATTTCATGTGATGCAGTTGCCGGAATGTTATGCGTGATGGCGTTTTTCATGACAAACATTTCATTGGATGGATCATCTACACCAAATGCCTCAGCAGCTATTATTACCTGAGCTCCTTTTTCTTTTAGAGCAGATATGATTTGGTTTACCTCGGACTCGGATATCAGATGCGCAGTATCCAAAAACGCGTGCTCTGTTTTTAGTGATTGATCTGAATTATATTTTGCATCATTTAGTGTAGTGCGCTTTATGATGTTGCCTTTTTCTGGGGTAACGCCCATCGCAATGATTCCAACTTTTGCCGTGTCTGATTCCAATAATGCATTGATTGCTTGGGTGGTGGAATGAGCAATTAGTTCAATTTCATTTATCTCGATTTTTGATTCTGCCAATATGGTGGATAATGTGGTAATGATTCCTTCCGAGACACCTTTTTCAGACTTGTGCGTTGTCGGAACGGTGGATTTTCCTACAATCTGCCCTGTCTTGATATCTATTGCAACCGCTTTTGTGAATGTGCCGCCTACGTCAATTCCGACCCTAATGCGTCTCGAACTCATCAACTTCCCTTCGTGATTTGCGCATGGATGCTATTTTTTCTTCATGTTTTGGCCTAATAATTAGAACATATGATGCAGCCGCAAGATACACTGCCAGTAGCAGTATTTGTCCAATGACTGACTCTAGCGTGGGATAGATGCCGGTCATTTTTGCCATGTTTATCTCCAGTCTTGGGATTATTCCAAGAAGGCTTGTGAATGGGACGATATCTAGCGTTTGTAGCTCCCTTATGGCGTTTCCCAAAAATGCAATTGAGAGGTACGCACCAACACCCATTGTGAGGCCAAACAACATTTTGAGTGGCAATCTTTTCCCGATTTTTCTAGTTGCATAGTATACGGCCAAAAGAACTGCAAGGCCTGCAACAAATCCAAGGCCCACATACAACTCCATGTATTTTGCAAATCCAAACATTGCTTCATAGAATAAAACTGTCTCAAAGCCTTCTCTGTACACTGTAAAAAACGACAACAGAACAAACACAGCTACGCCCCCAGTGGTTGATGCCTGCCACACCTTAGCTTTGACAAACTCCATCCATTTTTTGTGCTCAATCTTGTTTAGAATCCAGAAACTCACATAGAACAAAACTGCAGTAGCAGACAGAGCTGCAATCGCTTCTATTAATTCTCTGTTTGCACCTGAAATATCAATAATGTACGATGCAATAATCCATGTAACTGCAGTTGCAGCTATTGCTAACACAACACCATAAT
>Ga0233425_10009355_pt1 | contig 12497 bp, 24 predicted proteins | sample Watercolumn_Towu_2_FD_181712 | JGI IMG/M metagenome (GOLD analysis project Ga0233425, IMG submission 181712) | Freshwater microbial communities from Lake Towuti, South Sulawesi, Indonesia - Watercolumn_Towuti2014_140_MG | ecosystem: Environmental > Aquatic > Freshwater > Lake | place...
GGGCTTCCGTTACCCACCCCTCTTTTTTCTTGACACGCTGCGCGGCTCGTGTCTCAGCCTGCTCAGCTTGAGGCCCCTGGGGCATCCCTTGACCATGGGGAGAGAAGTGACCAGGGTTGCGGGGGAACGTCTTACTTAGTAATCTTCGGCCATGCAAACATTTCTACTCTGTCTAGCCCTCTTTCTGCTCGGCGCCATTGCTGGCACTCTGTCTTTATGGCACCTTCTACGGCGCATTCTGACTGCCACCATAAGAGCAGGCCTTGATCCTTCTTACTGCGCCTACGTAACGCCCTACGTCATCAAATTGAACGGCGGCAGGCTCGCCGCCGGTTTCAAGATGGCACTAGGCTCCGACGGCGCTCTCATGCTTTCCAACGGTTTCGCAGCCCTTTACCGCGAAATCCTGTCCAGCGAGAACGATTCCGAGGGAGACTCAAGCAATGAGTGAGCCCAAACCTATCTACGCCCAGTGCGTAAACCCTGAATGCCGCGCAATCGTCAGAGAGCGAGGCTTAAACGCTGTCTGCGACGCTGGCCACGCCCAGGGCGAGCCAGTATCTCTAGCCTCGCTAGACTCAATCGGAGGTGATTTCATTGACTCAATCGCGCAATTCCTCAAGCGGCGAAAGCGGCCCTAGCATGCCTAAATCACCCTGGCCTACTCTGCGCGGCGCCATTATCGACGCTGCCACTATAAGCGCCCGCGTTCCTTCCTGGCGTCACTATGGCGAAATCTACTTAGTCAAAGTAGGGTCGCTCGTCCTCGCTCTAGTCGACCCTCAAGAAACCCTAAACTGCCTCGCTACAGGCAAACACGTTTTCCCTGAGAAAGGCTGACCATGTCAGACGAAACCAACGACAAGAAAGAGCTACTTAACCTAGTAAACTCTGAGGCCCGCACTAAAGTTGGTCGCGTGCTCATGCGCCGAGTTAAAGAGCTTTGCGCCGAGTGTTACAGGCCTCAAACACCCGTAACCGCCTTTCGGCACTTGCAGTCAATCTGGAAAGAGGTTGATGAATGGTATTCACGCGACGATGTCGACCACGCGCTAGCAACCGTCGCTTTCATTCCTGCCTTTATGGCTGCGCTTGATATGCTCTCAGGCCTCGAGATTCATCTAAAGAATGACCCCGCCATAGCGCGCCAAATTAGGCGCCTCGCTGTTAAGGTCAAAGAAGCCCTCAACATCGCGGTTGAGGTGTCTGAGGAAACGAAGACCATCAATATCCCAGTGGAGTCTGACTAAATGAACCTGCTAGAGACAATCCGCCTGACTCTTGCTGCTACCAAGGCCCTAAACTTTGCTGCGCGCGATGCGCGCGTGAGGGAGCTAACGCTAGAATTCGTCTCGCTGCTCAGAGAGGGCAAGCCCGATCTTGCCGCTGTCTCGCTTGTCGATTTGCTGACGAGCACTGAGGTAGGCGCGCATTTCATGCCTAGCGGTGAACACGACTTTGACCCCGCTTCTGTCCTGGCCTCGGACCCTTCCCCCGTCTCAGGTTTCGAGCGCGCTGCGCTGCCTGACAAGGATGCGCTTCACGTTGACGGTGCTCTCATGGCGGTACGCATGGCGCGCAATCTGCGCAGCGCTGCGCAGCTTATCCAGCGCGATCCAAGCATCAAAGGCTCAACTACTCTCTTGCTTGCTCTGCATTTTTGCGCGCATCTCTTTATGTCTCTCTTCTCGTCATTCTCGCCCGCGGTTCAGACCCGCGTTAAGGGTCTCTGTCTGGCAGAGGCTGAGAAGGCAAGTCGACCCGCTCCGGTCGGAGCTACTGAAATCTTCTCGTCACTCATGCAAGCTAGGTCTGACGCATGGGAGCTTATGCGCAAAAACCAAAGCTCTCCCCTTTCGGAGAGAGCTTGGCTGCAAGGCTACGATTCTGCGCTTGAGGTTGTGCGCGCTATTGCGCTGAGGGATTCAGCCGCGCAGGACCTTGCCGACTCCACTAGCAAGGTAGCCGACAGCGGCAACGGCAGCGATTCCGGCAGCGGCGTAGGCGCCGTAACGGATAGTCCGGGCGGTTGAGCCTACCTCCCCGATCGACTCGCCATGAGCCTTGGCAGCCTCTTCGGCTGCCTTGGCTCCCCACGCGAGCGGCCCGATTGCGGCGTCCGCTACACCTTTCGCGGTTTCGAGCACGCTGGTTGAAGCGCCCGCTTTCACCTCTCCGCTAGCAGGCTGCCCAGTCCTCATTTCGCCTGGCGCCAGTGGTGCGGCCTTTGGTGCGCTTGCAGCGGTGGGGGTAGCAGGCGCATCGCTGAACGGCTTGGTTGCCCATCCAAGTGGCCCCGTAGCCGCGTTTGCAGCGTCCTCTAGCCAACCGCCAAGCTCATGTTCGGCCTGCGCGTGTCCAGGGTTAGGACCGTCAAGGCTAGACGTTGCGCAGCTAGAACAACCCGCGACACTGTGACCGGCGAAATCAAAGACTCCCATGGCTCGCTCCCTACTTGAAAAGCAGCGCCCTTAGCAGTGCCGCTCCAATTACGGCGCCCACTGTGAAAGCGCCAAATTTGACAACCGGATTTTCAGCTAGCGCGGCGCGCGCCACAATGGGGGCCTGACTGGCCCAAGGCCATGGTGAGTCATCATCGCGCATGGCTGCATTGATGCTAACGTGAACGTGTTTGGTGTGCGGGTTAGGACCATCATAGGTGCGCCATCCCTCGGCCTCTCGCGCCTTGCTTTTGATCTGGCGATTCCAAATAACGTAGGTTGAGCGCGGGTCCTCTAGCGCTTGCGCAGCTAATTCGTCACCTACGGGGCCTGTGCCAGCCGTTGCGCGGGCCTCATCAATGGTAATGTCAAACGCGTTTCCGTCGTTGTGGTCGGATTTGCGGGCCTGATGAGACGCATCACCCATGATTCCGTCGCTGGCTTTTGCTCGCCCTGGCCAGCGCGCATTAGCGTCTCTGAGGGCTGCGAGGGCTGCTCTGCTAGGGCTAGGCATTTGCTAATCTCCGCTCTGAAAAGAACCGTTCTCACTTTTCTGGGCCTGCAATTACCGGAAGCGGCTCGCACAGCTCAGGGCTTGCTTTGCACTCTTCCGCGTGCTCAGCCTTGATCTTGCCCTCACAGGTTTCATCTCCGTTGCATGACGCGAGCGCGGCGCCGATGATGCTTTTCGCGCATTCGATGAAAAGCGGTGTGTCGCTAGCGAGCCTCGCGCCCTGGTTGGCAGTGCAGGCACAACCGATAGCGGCGCAAAGAAGAGCCAGGACGCAACGATTAGCACCAAAAGACCAAACAGCATTCATGACGTTCCTTTCTGATTCAGGGGGAGAGGTTTACCTGGTCAATGAGCGGCGCATTAGCAGGCCCGACAATTCCGAGCTTGCCAAGAATCGCGACCACTAGCACGGCAAGGAAGTAAGCCGCTCGCTTTTCCCATGCGCTAGGCGCCTGTTTGCTCAGCTCTGCGACGTCAGCCTTTACCTCTGCAAGCTCCTTATTCGTCGCGTCCAAGCGCTTGATTACTTCTGCGTGACGCGCATCGTTCAGCGCTTCGTCAGCTAGCACTCTACCGCGCAACCAATCAGGATCGTTAGGGTGTAGCACGCTGCCGCGCGGGGTAATGGGAGACTCTTCGTCAAGATTGGATTGCATGGCGCTCCTAGCATTCAAAGCAGCTGAATTCTCTACCGCAAGCATTATCAAACACGCTTGCAGTTTCGTCCTCTCTACACGCAAACAGGCCTGAGACTGGGCCAGGACCGCTGGCGTAGCGCGCTCGCGCCTCATCAATCGAGCCGAGTGCAGGCGCGCCAAACTTGAGAGCCTGAGCAATTTCGAGCATAAGCCCGTGCGCCCGATTGGCGTGCAAGCTCACAGCCTCAGCTTCACAAGCGCGTGTTCCTTCGTCCCTATCGGGCTTGGCGAGGCTCACCTTTGCAGGTTCAGCGCCATAGCGGTTGGTAGCCTTAGGGCAAAATCCGCCATAGTAGTGTTCCCGCCGCATGGCGTACGATGCATCAAACGCAGTGCCACCACGCCGGCGCAACGCTTCCGCTGTCTTCGGCCGATTCGTGATTACGTGTTTCACAACGTCCCTGGCCCCATCGACAGCGCTAGGGTACGAGCGGAAGTTGATAGCGTATTTCGTTCCGTCGCTGTAGCTATCCTCATAGGGAATGCAGCCCGGCGCGTTCTGCGCAGCCTTGCCGCACTGCACTGCGCCCCAGTTATTGGAGCCAACCATCGCGCCTTTCCACCCGCGTCCGTATGAGGTTTCAAGGAACGCGACCGCGAGAAGGTAGGCAAGCTCGAAATCGCTAGGGTCGCGCCCAAGCTCGGCGCGAGCAGCTTCGCGCATGATGGGTGCCGCGCCAGCGTGCGCGCCCAAGCGCTGGGGCGTCGCGCTGGTCTTAGGCGCGTTTACCGGGTCAGCGCTAGATGGGTCTGGGCTAGGGACGTCGCTTGAGGAGTCTTGCGAACCCGCGCGATTGCGCAGGTGCCATACCAGCGCGCTTGCTAGTGCTCCTAGCGCTCCTAGGCTGAGCAGGCCGCGCGTTCTCACTGGCTACCCTGGGGTCTGTCGTTTCCCTCGCTGCCGCTTTTGGTATCGGACGCAGTTGCGTCCTTACCTCCCCCGCGCAACGTTGAAATGAGGGCCTTGATAGGCTCTTCTAGGATATGGCCAGCGATGGCGCCGAACACTGCGCCGATTGCGAGAGTCTTTGCTTTCATGGGTTCACCTTATCCGCATCGATAGCGGCTTGTCCGTCAATCTTGGCTTTCGCACCAGCTGCGATTGCCATGTCAGCAACCGCGACAGCTGCATTAAAGCAGCACTGTGCGCGCCATTCGTCCTCGGCGCTGAGCTTGATTGAGCCTTCTTTCCATTGCTCGCGCGCCTTGACATAGAGGCCCAGCAAGTCAGCCGCAATGAGCGCTGCAATGATTTGATCTCTCATGGGGTAGATTCCTTAAATATGACAGTGGAAAATGACCGCCACATTTCCGCCGTTCGATGGCGGATTGTTAGGGCAAGAAATGTTGATTCGGCGCGCGCCCTGAGTCGGTTTGGCAGAATTACCAATTACAGCGGTGGCATAGCCATACCAATCATAAAAGTCTGACACAGCTGCTACGCTGTCTTCCTGTTGTGGATGCACGAGGTTCGTAGCATCAATATACCCTGTTAGCTCATACTCGCTAGCACCGCGCGGGACCCATAGCGTGCGGCTTACACCGCCAGCGGGATAGATACCGTTGCGCAGAATGCGAGTCTGAGGGTACCACCTATCCCCGTTGTAATCAGGCTCATGCCATGAGACATAATCAAAAACGAAGAAACCGGCCTTCTCAGTGGCGAGCACTAGCGAGCAATCGAAAGGCAGAAAGACTGGTTTTTGACCCTTGGCGTCAATCTCCCAATAGACCCCGCTACCGTCATTTCCTTCGTCCTGAGGAATGTCGATCGCTGTCTCTACGCCCGCCTTGCGGAAAGTTAGGCCCTCACCTGCGCGGGGCATAGGGCTAGACACCTGAGCGGGAGGTGCCGCGGGATAGATGCGCAGGTATGGTCCCTCTGTCGCGAGGTTGTTCGGGTTAGTCGTGCCATTGCTGACGAATTCAGCATAACGGCAAAAGAGTTGAATGACAGTGCCTGCTTTGAAAGAGCCAACTGGCTGCACAGACGCCGGCGAGCCATCTAGAATTACACCTTCGCGCTTGAGTGAGACGGGTGTGCTCATACCTCTACCCCTATGACGGTTGACGAATAATCACGCTGCGCTCTGTCATGCGCGGTTTTCCCTCGGTTCTGAATGATGCGGCTGTAACCTCCCCCGCTCTTGGGGACGTACCAGCCATGCAGCCATGAATGCGCAGCGTCGGCGCCTAATGCCCAGTGTTTTCCGACAGAAACGAGCGGTGCGTTACCATCCCAGCCGCGCGCCTTGATCTGGTCAGCAACACAGCGATCGTGTCGCTCCCAAAACTCAAGCGTTCCCATTTTGAGGGAGTCGTCTTTAGTCTTGACGAGCGTGCAAGGCTCAAGAATGACAGCGTCTGTGCGATTCGCTATCTCGTCAAGCTCCTCAAAGGTTGGCATGCGCAGCCCGAGGCGCGCTAGCGCTCTCTCTGCCTGATTGTAATCCAGGCGCGCCCAGGTTGAATGTTCAGGGTCAAACAGAGGCGCGAGCGTGAAACCCTTGCCGCTTGAGAGCTTGCCTCTTCCGAAGCGCTCAAACACTGTTGAGGGATCTGAGCTTTCTGAGCGTTTGCTAGTTTGCGGCATAGGTTGAGCTTGCGGCGCGGGTTGCGGCACGGACTGAGCTTGCGGCGCAGGTTGAGGGCTAGCACTCGCAACCGCGCGCCGCGCTAGCAGGAACAATCCCGCTAGCGTTGACCCGGTAAGAATGATGCCCCAAACTCTCACAGACCCCCCATATGCCAAATGATGTAGAGGAGGATTGCAACCGCGAAGATTGCACACTTAATTACGAGAGAAACGCGCCCCATCATTTCGCGCTCTCCTTTCCGCCAGTGATGAGGGTCAACGGGTTGACCCCCATGTTTTCGCTTGCCACTGCCTGATTGAGCGCAGCAATGATTTCTTTGCTTGTGTTCGGGTCGATTGCGCCGCTCGCAATCATGCGCTGCGCAATTCGACCGAGGGCCTCTTTCGTGGCTTTCCCCGTCACAACGTCAAGGGCGCTCTTTGCAAGCTCAACCCATTCCGAACCGTCCTCGCCTCCCGAGGCAATCTGCTCAGCAAGTTGCGTTTTTGCTTCGTCAAGCTCTGCCTGCAATTTGTCGTTGCGCGCAATGAGCTTGTCAATCATCGCTTGTGCAGCGACGTTCAGGCCTCCCCATTGTTCGGCCAGATTGCTCAGGTTCTTGCCGATTTCCCTCTCAACTGAATCGCCAAGCATGCCACCTGCTCGGCTTTTGATTGCTCTCCTAGGCATGACGCGCTCGCCATCATTACCTAGTAAACAGTCCGTGATAACGGCGCCATCACTATCGACTAGAACGAAATGTCCGCTCTTTGCTGCCTCGAATTCCTCTAGCGAACACTCGTCAAAAGCGACCGGGCGCCCGTCATCATCGTAGCCTGTGACCTTGCCGATTGCGCCGCTACCGCCTTCATCAGCGTAGCGGCGAACCGTGCGCAACCATTCAGAGCGTGTTTTCTTTGCCATGGCGCTAGCCTACTATCTTCGCCTGAGAATTACAATCCCCAGCAAGGCGCCTGCGCCCACCTTGACAGCGCCAGGGATGTTATCCCAAACCTCGCCCACGCTCTCCCAAAAATCAGGCTTGGGCGGTGGAGGCGGGGGAGGGGTCTTGTCAGTGATAACGACAGTACGGAAGCCCTGTCGCTGCCGCTTGCGCTGAGGCTTTTGGAAATCGTGCGCTGCTTTTTCGACCTTGCGCGCTTCGTCCGAAAAGTCTCCGCGCGCTTTGTCAAAAACTCCCTCTGCCGCTGCCGCTGCCCATGACATAGGGTTAAGGTCGAGGCCTGCTACTCCCCCGTCCTCTTGTACCTGCTCAAAGTAGGAGAGTAGCTCCTCAAGCTTTCTAGGGTCTCCCATTGCGCACCTACTTCCGCGCGACGAAACAGCGCCCGTCAACGCAATTCTCAAAAGGGCGCTGCGAGTTTGAGGCACCATAGAGCCCCTCAAGATGCTGCGCAGCGAGGGCGCGATCGACCCATTCGTCTGCGCCCGCCGTCATGAGCGCATCGTAAAAGCCCTCCTCATCGCCCTCGCTGTTGACGTTCAGCGGGTTAGCATCATCATTGAAATCGAACGTGTCGAAATCTCCGCTAACCATCGGCGCTGGGACCGCCTTACTAGCTCCACCGCAGCTGCCGCCCCCCAGATGGCAGGCGAGGCAGCAAGAACCGTCAGACCCGGCGACAGAGGTGTCAGGGCCCTCAATGCTATCATCGGCGCTCTCTCCGATGATTTCAGCCGCGAGCAATTCATAATCCGGCTCATCATCGCGCCGGATAGCGTCGACAAGCGCAGCCGCAACGCTCTTACCCTGCGCAGTAAACTCCTTATTGATTGCCTCGACAGCGTTTGCAGCGGGCTGCATAGCCTGCTTTGCAAGCTCAATCGCGCTCATGGCTACGCCCTCGGCCTTGGCGGGGTCGGGTGTCGCTTGAGCCTTGGATGCAACGCGATCGGCCAGCGTGGCGAGCCTCTGTTGCGCCTGTGCATTCTCGCGCAAGCGCGCAGCCTCTGTTTTTCGGTTCTGCGCGTCCAGCTGCGCAGCCTTCTTTTCGGCGCGCGCCGCGAGGTTGCGAGCCTCTTGTGCTTTCTTCTGCGCTTCCTTCACTGCAAGCTCTGCGCGCTTGCGGTCCTGCTCAGCATGCTTGCGCATGATTTTTTGCTTCTCAGCCTCGCTCTTTGCCTTGGCAAGCTCGGCTTCGCGCTTGCGCTCCTTACCGGCTCGAACGCCGGTAATGTCGAGCGGGTCAAGAACGCTGACGATGCTGTCGCCGAACCCCGCGATAGCGTGCTCGTGCTCGCTACCCTCAGCAACGCGATTGACTGCCTTGCGCGCAACGTCGACGCCAGCAACGACGCCCGCATAGGTTCCGAGCGCAGTAAATCCCTTAATGAGCAGTCCGAACATATAACCTCACCTCTTTAGAAGTTTCCACCTTACACCGTCGTAAGGGACTGGGGGCATTCCTGCCCATAGACACGGGTCGACAAGCTTGACGTTATCTGGCGAGCTTGAGTCACCTACGCCGCAAACGGCATGAGAGACGCGCGCGCCAGGAACTAGCCCGACATAGATTGGGCCGTAACAGCTGCGCGCCATATAAGCCGCATGAGCACAGGCAAAGTCTTCGCAATCCAGCTGAATATGTTGCGGATAGGGGTACCTGCTTACAAGGTCTTTGTAGCGAGACCAGCAATCGAGACGCCCGCACGTTATACGGTCCGCAACGTACAAGTGTAGCGAGTCTCTAAGGTTTCGCTCGTACGCTTTGACGAGCGAGGGAGAGCGGCAAAAGTCGCTCCAATCGGCGAGCGCCAAACCGTGAAGTGCAGAAAGCACTTGCTCGATTTGGCGCTCTGTCAGCATGCCGCTCTCCCTCTTACCGGGTCAGCTCAGCCCATCAAGGGGCCGTAGAAGGACAAGTTACCCTTCATGGCCTTCCAACCCTGCGCCGCTGCGAGCTGAGCATTCTTGTAGTGAACGCCGCACGGGTCAACCTGCGTCGCAATGCAGATACGGGGAGCGCCCGTATAAACATCGGTCGCGGCAGCGGTAGTCATATTGGCGATCGTGCCAGTGATCGGAATCACGGTATCGAACACCTGACCAGACCACGGCGCGAGGTTCGCCTGATAGCTCGACTCGCGAATCACGAAAACCGACCACGGGACGGCGTTCGCAACCGGAGCGGTAGGCGTCGACTGAGTCACGTTCACGTGCTCCACGCCACCGATCTTGAGCGTCGTAAAACCCATGCGATCGGCCTGCTCGTCAGAGCAATAGAGGCCGAGGACGCGATAGTAGCTCATACCCTGCGCAGGAGTGACAGAGAAGGCAACCGTAGCGCCGGCAGCAATGGCAGTGCCATAGATGCTAGCGAGGTTGTTCGGCCGGCGCAGATAGTTGGCCTCGATTCGGCCAGTCTGGGCTTGCAGATTCTTACCGATCGTGCGCAGGCGTCCAACCATGCGTCCGAGCGGGGTACCGCGCAGCTTGTTACCAGCGCTGCCGCGAGCGAGGGTCTGAATCAACTTGCGATTGCTCTTCGCAGAGAAAGCGCCCTCAACCCAAGACTCAAAGTCTTCGGGGCCCGAAATGGTCACGTCGTTATCATCGTCGCTGTCCAGGACACCGGCGAGCACACTACCAAGGTCAACTTCGTACATAGTTCCTCACTTCCCGTTGAAGGGTCGATTAGGTTGGTTAGGCGTTCCCTCTAGCCTGTCAGCGTACCGCTTTGTTTCAGAGCGTACGCCTGTGACGCGTAGGGGGCTCTCCCCCCTCACCATGCGCCGCACGCTGACAGACTAGAGGGGGCCTGCAAGCGCAGGCCCTCTAGTTTCTACTCTTCGTCGCTAACAGCGCGCTGCTCAGGCCCGCTGAAAACGTGGAATGTGTCATTGCTCGCCCAGCGTGTAATCATCGCATGAACAGCGCCCTTGCCAGTGGCGCTAGCGAGTTTGCGCATCTTGCCCTTGCCAAACATCATGCCGATACCACTGACAACCAGCGCGGCCGCGTCCGGGCGAACCTTGAATTGCCCGAATCCCTCGACGTTCTTGGACGCAAGCGCAAGGCCCGCGTGCGTGCCAAACTCAAGCAAGGTGTGGCCAACCTTGCCGATACCACCCTCACCCTTGAACTTCGAACCCGCGGACTTGATACGGCCAAACGACTTGCGAACCTTTGCGAGCTTGGACATTGGAGACTCCTTAGCGTTTTACTGGGCAAGTGCCCGGTTAGAGACAGTCCGTCTTACTGGGCAAGCGCCCGAGTGATACAGACTGACACTCTATCCGGCGCGCTGTAAAGCCGGCCTTGACTTAACATCTAACCTGTGCTCTTAATGGCCATTAACGTTATGCTATGCTCGGACGGTATAAACGTGACTTGGCCACACTCAAAGGCTAGCGTCACAACTGCTAACTCAAAAGCAATCGAGGGAATTCTAGACGGCTCGCCCATTGAGCGCTGGATAAGCATTGCAAGCCTTACAAGCGGACAATTTGAAACGCTCTATGTCAAAGGGACAGCGGCACGTGAAAGCGCGATGGTATGGCGCTCCTACGGACGCAGACTCCTAGCCCTGAACGTTTCAGACTACGCTTTGCAGGTAAGCAACGCAGAAGCGGTCATTAGGCTGTTTGGCAAATACAAGCTGCGAGACTACGGTAAAACGTGGCAGCGCAGTGAATTCCTGAGAGAGCTAATGAAGCTCATTTAACCCGGTAAGATAGGAGACTCCCCATGGCTGACTTTCTCTCTAAGGACGAGACCCTTGCGATCGTCAATCAGTATGCGCGCGGCGCGGTCGACTCCACCAATCCAACCGCCAAGGCTGAGGCAGGCCCAACCTTCGCGGGCGTCTATCTCGAGGCATTCGACGATGCGCGCAAGGCGCGCGACGACGTGAAGGGTGCGAAGCTGCGTCACGTGAAGGACCCCGCCACGCTGACGGACACGAGCAGCGAGGACGAGCGCAAGGCAGCCGCGCACCCGCATACGGTTGCCTTCATTGCCAAGCTGCGCGCAAAGCTCGCCTCAATCAGTGTTGAGGTTGAGCCGCGCACGCTCTATCGCCTCTTGCTTGAGGAAGGCGCTGCGCAGGTTGAGGCCTACAGCGCTGAGCGGCTGCGCGCCTCGCTGAGCAAGTCCTTCTTTGATGACGGAAACCCGCAGTGAGGAGCAAAAGCGAAGCTGGACTTTTGGCGCTAGGTACGACTAGCGGCCAAGTCATTGCAGACCCCTCCAAAGCGTCAATCATTACAGCGACGTTTAACGGAAACGCGACGTTGCTGCTTAAGTTGGCCGATCCTGGCACTGTCATGCGTATTCTGTTTCAACAGGATGCGACAGCGGGTCGCACACTTACGCTTGACGGCGCGTCCGAAGCAAACGCCGTGTTTGGAGGCGCGACCACCATCGCGCTAAACGTGGGTGCTAACGCTGTCACGATTTACGATCTTGTCTGGCACGCGTCCGACAAGGTCTGTATCACTAAGCAGTAAGCTCAGAAACGGACCACGGGCGCGTGCTCCCATCGCTGCTAATGCAACGCTTAGGAGTAGGCGCCCTGAGTCTTTTCATGGCACGGATTACGTCAGGTTCATAGTCATCTAGGCCGCGGGTCTTCGCGTCGCTCATAAGCTCCCGAATGCGGCGCATGCGCTCAATCTTGACCGACTCGCCGCTTTGTAGCTCTAGAAAATCGGCGTAGGTGAGGGGCGTGCGCTCTCCGCTGTCGTCGCTGACGATACGTGAAAAACCCTTGGCCTTCACTTTCATGCGCGCGTCACTTGTCTCATAGGCGTAAAGTTTGGGACCCTGAAATACTCCGTTCTTAACTTCTGCCTCAAGCTTGAGGCCACCTAGGCCCTCAGTCCTGACGGCGCGCGGCATAGCGTCGCAAAGTACGCTATCAGTGTCGACGTAATAGACGTTTCCGATCGCTAAGGCTGCGCGCATATGCTCTAGCAGGTAGCGCCTAGAACGCGCAGTGATTAGTGTGCTAATAGCAACGTGCGCGTGCTCAACCTTCGTCTCACTATGGCGGTCTAGGTAGATATGAGGTGCGAGCGCTTCCCAGTGCGGCTCACGTTTCTTCGGGCGCACGTAGAGGACGGTCTTTTCTGCTCGCTCTGCAAATTTTCCGTAAAGGGAGTTTAGGAAAATCTTGAATACCTCAGACAGAAATCCGCCACCTGACTTGCGCTTTGCATAGTAGGTGCTCGCAAAATCAGCCATATCGTCGCGCTCGTCAAAGCGCCACACGTCTCCCACGCTATGAATGCGGAAATCCCCTGCTAA
>Ga0233425_10009356_pt1 | contig 12496 bp, 6 predicted proteins | sample Watercolumn_Towu_2_FD_181712 | JGI IMG/M metagenome (GOLD analysis project Ga0233425, IMG submission 181712) | Freshwater microbial communities from Lake Towuti, South Sulawesi, Indonesia - Watercolumn_Towuti2014_140_MG | ecosystem: Environmental > Aquatic > Freshwater > Lake | place: Indonesia...
ACGCCACCAACGATGGTGGTGCTGGTGTTGCCAACCACCTCGCCCACGAGATTGGTGCCGCCGAGGATGTTCCAGGTCGCCGTGCCGCCGACGGCCGCGCCGATGATGAGATTGCTCCCCGTCGGCACGACAATCTGCGAACCGTTGAGCGTGTTCAGTGTGCCGGCGTTGAAGTTGAACACCGACTTACTCGCGCCGGCGGTGTTGTTGGTCGCGTAGAAGTAGTTGGCGGTGATATGTCCTCCGTTGAACGCCAGCGAGCCGTTGCGCACGTCGAGAGCGCCGCCGGACGCCGGATTCGTGGCGTTGAGGTTGCCGCCGGCGAGCATGACAATCTGGTTGTTCGCAGAGGCCGCGTCGAAGCCAATGATGATGTTCGTCGCCGTCACTGTGCCGCCACCGCTGACGGCGAGGATGTTGCCGGAGCCGAATCGGCCGACGGAGAGATCGTTGGTGATATTCCAAGCCGAGCCAGCGCCCGTCACGAGCACCGTGTTGTCACTGGCGCCCGCTTGATGCCCGATGATGCCGCGGCTGCTGAACACCCGGCCGCCGTTGGTGATGACCATGCTGTTGCCGGCGCTGTTCTCGCCCACTCGCACGACGCCGTTGTTCAGGTCCAGCGTGCCGCCGGACACCATGACCGCGCCAGTCGCGCCGGGAACGTTGCCAAGGACCAACAATCCTGCACCGCCCGCCGCGTCCCGGATGACAGTGCCGCCGCCGAGCATGTTCCACGCCGCCGCCCGGCCCGCCGTGCCACCGATAATCGCAGCATCGCCCACCGGCGTCACGATCCGCGAGTCCGCCTTCGTGGTCAGCGTGCCGCTGTTAAAGGTGAACACCGAGTTGGTCGCGCTAACGACGTTGTTGGTGAGATAGAAATGGTCAACGATGATATTGCCGCCGTTGAAGACGAGCGTGCCGTTATGCACATCCAGCGCGCCGCTGCCGGCGGCGTTCGTGGCGTAGAGGTTGCCGCCGGCAACGGTGATGACGTTGCCCGTGGCCGCCATGCTGTAGCCGAGGACGATGTTCGTGGCCGCGACCGTGCCGCTGTCGTTGACGGTCAACTGGTTGAACGAGCCAGTGAAGCCGACGTAGAGGCTCTCGCTGTTGTTCCACTGCGCGCCCGCGCCGCTAACGAGCGCCCCGTTGTTCGTCGCCGCGCCGTCCCATCCAATGTAACCAGAGCGACCGAGCACCTGGCCGCCGTTGGTCACAACAAGCGCGTTGCCAATGCCCGCGCCGCCCACCACCAAGTCGCTGCCGCCGAGGTTCCAGACCGAGCCGGTGCCGCCCACCAGCGCGCTGTTGGCAGACCCCATCACGCCGATTGTCGCAGCCCCGCTCACCACATGGCCGCCGTCCGCGACCACCAGCCGGTTGAAAGAACCCGTCTCGCCGACGCTGAGGCCGGCGGCAGTCCAAGTCGCACCCGCGCCGCTGATTTCCACAGCGTTACTGCTGGCCGCCGCAGCCAGGCCGATGACGCTGTCGCCGCTGATGACATGGCCGCCGATGGTCACCATCATCGTGTTGCTGGAACCGGACGAGCCGACGTAAAGCTTGCCGCCGCTGCGCCAGACCGAGCCGGTGCCGGTCACGGTCACGCTGTTGCCAAACGCGTTCGTCTCCACGCCGATGCGAGCATGGGTGTTCACGACGAGGCCACCGTCGCTGACCGTCAGGCGGTTCGACGAACCAGCCACGCCAACAAAGAGATCACCGCTGTTGGTCCAGAGCGAACCCGCGCCGGTGACGAGCGCCCAGTTATTGGTGGCGGCCGTGCCGAAGCCGATGTGGCCGTTGACGTTGGCGACCGTGCCGCCGTTGCTGACGATCATCCCGTTGCCAGAACCGCTGTCGTCAATGAACAGGTTGCCGCTGTTGTTCCAGAGCGCGCCCGCGCCGCTCACCACGACGCTGTTGTTGCTCGCGCCGGCATCGAAGCCGACGTGGCCGTTGACGTTGTTCACGCGGCCGCCGTCGCTGATCGTCAAGCGGTTGAAGGAGCCGGTGGAGCCGACATAGAGATCGCCGCTATTGTTCCAGGTCGCGCCCGCGCCGCTCACGGACGCCCAGTTGCCCGTGGCGCCGCCGTTGAGGCCGATGAAGCCGGTGGTGTTGTAGATGACGCCGCTGTTGTTGATTGTGAGACCATTGCCAATGCCGCTGACGCCGACAGCCAGCGCGTTGATGTTGCTCCAAATCGCGCCAGGGCCGGAGACGAGCACGTTGTTGTTGCTGGCGCTGGCATGGAACCCGATGAGGCCGTTGTTGTTGACGACGAGGCCGCCGTTGCTGACGGTCATGCCGTTGCCGAACCCGAAGTGGCCGACCGTCAAGTCGCCGTTATTGGTCCACACCGCGCCCGCGCCGGAGACGAGCACGCTGTTGTTGCCGGCGTTCGTGCCGAAGCCGACAAAACCGCTGTTGTTCACGATCACGCCGCCGTCACGGATGGTCAAGCGGTTGAAGGAGCCGGTGACGCCCACCTGAAGGTCGCCGCCCACGCTCCAAACCGAGCCGGCGCCAGTGACCACCGCCGCGTTGCTCATCGCGCCGGCCGTGTGGCCCACGTAAGCCGCGCCGCTGATCACCTGGCCACCGTTGCTAATGGTCAGGTTGTTGCCGGAGCCGGCGTAGCCGACCGCAAACTCGCCGTTGTTGCTCCAGAGTGAACCCGCGCCCGTCACCAACGCCGAGTTCAGGTTTGCGTTCGTGTCCCAGCCGACGTAACCCGCGCCGTTAACGACCTGGCCGCCGTCGCTGATGGTGAGGCTGTTGGCGGAACCGCCGTAGCCGACGAAGACTATCCGATTGCCGATGTTGCGCCAGAGCGAGTTGGTGCCCGTGACCACGACCGTGTTGTTACTGGCGCCGGCGTAGTAGCCGATGTTGCCTTCGCCATAAACGTTGATGACCTGCGCGCCGTTGCTGACGACGAGACTGTTGCCGGAGCCATAGACGCCGACGCCGAGATGATAGTAGTTGCTCCAAACCGAGCCGGCACCCGTCACCAGCACGGCATTGTTGAAAGCGTTCGTATTCAGGCCGATCCAACCAGACCCGTTGGTGACCAGCGCGCCGGTATTGATCACAAGCGTGTTATTCGAGCCGGTCCGCCCCACATACAACGCGCCGACGTTTCCCCAGAGGGAGTTCGTGCCGCTGATGAGCACGGTGTTGTTGCTGCCCAACATGCCGATGTTGCCCGTCTGGTCCAACACCTTCGCTCCGTTGGTGACGATGAGCCAGCCATTGGAGCCGAACCAACCGACATAGAGATCGTTGTTATTGATCCACGACGAGCCGGCACCAGCCACCAACACGGTGTTGTTCGTCGCCTGGCCATCCCAACCGATGTAGCCGTCACCGTTGACGACCTGGCCGCCGTTGCGGATGGTCAGGCCGTTGCCCCCACCGTATTGGCCGACATACAAACTGCCGCTGTTGCTCCAGATCGAACCGGCATCGGTGACAAACACCGTGTTGTTGGCGCTGGTGTTGGTGGCCTGGCCGATGTAGCCATTGGCGCTGAAGACCATCGCGCCGTTGGTGATTATCAGACTGTTTCCGGAACCAGCGTAGCCGATCGCCACATTGCCGGCGTTGCTCCAGAGCGAACCGGCGCCCGTCACCAACACAGCGTTGTTGTTCGCGTTGCTGTCGAAGCCCACGGACGCGTTGTTGGCCGTCACCGACCCGCCGCTGTTGACCGTCAACTGGTTGAAACTCCCCGTCGCGCCAATGAGCGCGTCGCCAGCGCCGATCCACGCCGAACCCGCGCCCGTCACCACCACAAAGTTGCTGTTGGCCCCAACATTGCCGCCCAGCGACAAGAAGCCGCTGCTGACCCCCTGGCCGCTATTGGTCAACACCATCGAGTTGCCACTGCCGCCAGCACCGACCATCACGCCTGCCGCATTGCTCCAAATCGAACCCGGGTCCGTCACAAACACCACGTTGTTGTTCGCGCCGGTTTCCTTGCCGATGACACCGGCTCCGTCGCTCATCACCACGCCGCCGCTGTTGATCGTCAACTGGTTGGTCGAACCCATGTTCCCCACCACCATCACGCCCGAGTTGCTCCAGAGCGAACCAACCCCGCTCACCAGACCCATGTTGCCATTGGCCACTGCATTGGACCCGATGATGCCCGCACCGGCTGGCACGATCACCATGCCCGCGTTGGTCACGATCAGCGTGTTGAACGACCCGTTCGTGCCCACGATCATGTCGCCCGGCACCACCACCGGCACGCCGTTGACCGTGTTCGTCACGTAATCTTCCGCCCACCCGCGCGACGCGCCCCCGCACACCGCCACGGCCACCGCGACGCCGAGGAACCACCCGCGCGCCCGTCCCAAGCGTGTGCCCTCGGATCCCAGATGATGATTGCCATCCTTCATAGCCGTTCCTTTATGGTTGCCGCGTCCTGACCTCGCCGAGCCTCCAATCTAAATTGAACCTCTCCTTCGCGCCAAACCAACTCCGGGAACCTGTCGCAAAAACAGCGACCTCAGCGCCTCTACCAGTTCCCTGCAAGCGAGTTCCTACCTCGTGTAAGCTGGCGTTTCCTAGCACATTCCCCCACCCATGTCCACTTCAACCCTCCTTACGCTCCGAAGCAACCGCGCGCTTCTCCCCGCCCCGCCTTGCCAACGCCGCGGCTTGCTGTTAAGAACATGCCCCATGCTTTTTAAGAAACTCACTGTTCTCGGCCCGGGCCTCCTCGGCGGCTCCATCGGCATGGCCGCCCGCGCGCGCCAGTTCGCCGCTCGGACCGTCCTCTGGGCGCGCCGCCCGGAGGCTTGCGACGAAGCCCTCGCCGCTGGCGCAGCCGACGCCGCCACGCTCGACCATGCCGAGGCCGTCCGCGACAGCGACTTCGTCGTGTTCGCCACCCCGGTCGGCGTCATGGGCAACCTCGCCACCAAGATCGCCCCGTTCCTGAAGCCGGAAGCCGTCGTCACCGACGTGGGCAGCGTAAAGTATCCCGTCGTGACCCAGCTCGACCACATCCTCGCCGGCAAGGCGCGCTTCGTCGGCAGCCACCCGATGGCCGGCAGCGAGCAGTCAGGCATCACTGCCGCGCGCAAGGATCTGTTCGATGGCAGCATCTGCATCCTCACGCCCACGGAGAAGACCAACCCCGCTGCGATGCAACTGACGGCGGAGTTCTGGAAATCCCTCGGCGCGTCCATCCGCACGTTGCCACCGCTGGAACACGACGAGATCGTCGCCCGCGTCAGCCATCTGCCGCATCTCGTGGCATCCGCTCTCGTGAACGTCGTCTGTTCCAACGGACCGCGACCACTGGAGTTCGCCGCCGGCGGCTTGCGCGACACCACCCGCATCGCCAGCAGCCCGCCGGTCATGTGGCAGGAGATTTGCCTCACCAACCGCGACGAGGTCTGCCGCGCGCTGGCGCAATTCATTGACCAGCTCGAGCAGTTGCAGACCATGCTCCGCAACAAAGAAGACGCCAACCTCACCACCTTCCTCAAACGTGCCAAGTCTTTCCGCGACGAGATGAAATTCCGGAAATGAACCCTTCGCAGACCGAGCCAACCGTTTCCCCCACATCCGCTGCGACCGCCGTCGTCATCGCCCTCGACGGCACCAGCGGCTCCGGCAAGAGCACCATCGCCAAGGCCCTCGCCCGCCACTACGGCTTCGTCCACGTTGACACCGGCTCCATGTATCGTGCCGTCACGTGGCATTGCCTCCAGGCCGGCGTTGACTGCAACGACACCGCGGCCGTCGTCCGTGCCATGCGCGGGATGCAGAGTGACTTCCGCCTCTGCGGCGGCAGCATCGTCATGTTCGTCAACGACGCCGATCCCGGCGAGGCGCTCCGCAGCGAGACCGTCAATCAAAACGTCTCTCTCGTCGCGCGCATCCCGGAGGTGCGCACGTGGCTCGTGGAACAACAACGCGGCCTGCTCCGCTTCGGCTCGCTCGTCATGGAGGGCCGCGACATCGGCTCCGTCGTCTTCCCCGACACGCCCTTCAAGTTCTACGTGGACGCTGATCCCGCCGTGCGCGCCGCCCGCCGCGCCGGTGACGGCTACTCCGACCAGGTGGCCCGCCGCGACCAGCTCGACACCACGCGCAAAGTCTCCCCGCTCGTCGTGCCGCCCGGCGCGTGCCTCGTGGACACCAGCCGCAACACGCCGCCGGAGACCACCGTGCAGGCGCTCGCGGAGTTGAAACGCCGCGGCCTATGAGCGCGTCCGATCACCTCGCCGCCGCCCCGACCGCGCCGCCCATGCGGCTGTGGTATTACCTCGCACACAAGACGTCGTTCCTGCTCTACAAATGCCTCTTCAACTTCCGCGTCCACGGCGCGGAGAACGTCCCGCCAACCGGCGGCGTGCTGCTGGCCTGCAACCACGTCAGCTTCCTTGACCCCCACGCCGTCGGCGCAGCCTGCCCGCGCGAAGCCTGTTTCCTTGCACGCAAAACGCTCTTCACGGGAAAACTCAAGAACGCCGTGCTGCGCAGTTGGAACGTCGTCCCCGTGGACCTCAGCGGCAAGCCAGACATCGCCGGCCTCAAAGCCATCATGGACCGCCTCCGCCACGGCTGCGCGGTGACGCTCTTCCCCGAAGGCACCCGCTCGCACGACGGCAACTTCCAGCAAGCAAAGCCGGGCGTGGGCCTGCTCGTCGCCAAGGCCGGCGTGCCCGTGGTGCCCATGCGGCTGTTCGGCGCTTACGAAGCCTGGCCGCGCGACCGGAAGCTGCCCCGCCGCGGACAAGTGGACTTCGTCTTCGGCAAACCGGTCCGTTACGACGCGATGATCGCCGACGCCCGCGGCAAAGGCCCCGCCGCGATGAAAGACCTCTACCAACGCATCGCCGACGACGTGATGGAGCGCATCAAAGCCCTGCGGCTGGACTAAAGCCGCCGCGCCTTGAAGAGCGTCAACTCTTCGTCCTTGCGGCCGAAGATGCGCTCGTGCTCCTCAATCACGTAGCGGTCGGTCATGCCGCTGATGTAATCGCACACGGCGCGATGCAAACCCGTCTTCCCGATGCGCGCGCGGCTCTGCGCGCCAAGTATCCGCGGCTGCTTGATTGCCGCCTCGAACAACTCCGCCATGAGCTTGCAGGCCCGCTTGTTCACGCCTTCCACCGCCGCATTGTAGTAGAGATTGTGGTAGAGGTAATCGCGCAACGCCAGCGTGCGCTTGTGCAACGCCGGGCTGTAGGCGATGAGCAGCCGTTCGCAACGCCGCACGTCGTCGGCGCTGCCAACGCCAGCCTTCTCGATGAGACGGTTGGAATGCGCGATGACATCCGCCACCTGCTCGTTGATAAGACACCGGATGGCAAAGTAACTCCGCCGCGTCGCGTCGTGCCGTGGATGTTGCTTGGCAACACGCTCGCTGATCTCCGCCCACAGTTCCACCGTCGCCATCCCCTCCTCCGTCAGCAATTTCGAACCAAGGCCGTCGTCAATATCGTGGCTGTAGTAAGCGATCTCGTCGGCGACGTTCGCGATCTGCGCCTCCAGCGACGGACTCTTGACCTCGAACCCAATGGCCTTGCGCGGCCGGTCGAAGCCGGTGACGTGTTTCGCCAGCCCCTCGCGCGTCTCGTAGCTCAGGTTCAACCCGTCGAACTCCGGGTATTTCTTCTCCAGTTCGTCCACGATGCGCAGACTCTGCTGATTGTGCTCAAAGCCGCCGCGGCCGGCCATGAGATCGTTCAACGTCCGCTCGCCGCTGTGCCCGAACGGCGAGTGGCCGAGGTCGTGCGCCAACGCGATGGTCTCGGCGAGGTCTTCGTTCAACCGCAACGCCCGCGCAATCGAGCGCGCGATGGCCGCCACCTCGATGGAGTGCGTGAGCCGCGTGCGGAAATGGTCGCCGGTGCCGTTCAGGAAAACCTGCGTCTTGTATTCCAGCCGCCGGAACGCCCGCGAGTGGATGACGCGGTCGCGGTCGCGGGCGAACTCCGTGCGCAAGTCGTGTGCCGACTCCTTGTGCATCCGCCCGCGGCTGTCGGCGCTCTTCTGCGCGTAAGGCGCGAGGTTCCTCTGCTCCTGCTGCTCCTGTTGTTCGCGGCTGGTTAACACGGGTGTAATCTGTCAAACAGAGCCGTAACCTTCAAGCGCGGCGTGCGCCCCGGTGCGCCGGAAATAGGCTTGCAGACCACGTTCAAACGTGGCTTAGTGCGCATCGTTGGACGCGGGAGTAATTCAGTTGGTAGAATGCAAGCTTCCCAAGCTTGACGTCGCGGGTTCGAGTCCCGTCTCCCGCTCCACTCTCCCAAGGCTCGCGCCCCCTTCCCGATCACGGCAGCACCAGCACCAGGAACTGGCCCTGGCTGTAATTCTTACCACTGGAGGTGAAGGTCCAGTCGCGCGTTTTGCCCTCAGAGCTGCCGAGACCCACGTCACAAGAATGACCGCCACCGAAGCGGTTGAAGCAGATGATCGAATGTTTGCCCTGCCAGTTGTGGATTTGCATCGCGCCGTAGCCGGGCGTGTTCTGTGGTGCCATGCCATCGCCGAAGTCGAACACGCCCTCCTCCGCGCCAGGAATCTTGGCCGCGTTCTGCGGGCCGTAGTTGCACGGATAAAACTCAATGTTGCAGCCCTCGGCGAACTCGCCGGCGGTCACGCCTTTGGCGTTGGTCTTCACAATGGCGCCGGTGACTTTCTGTTGGAATCGCGCGCCGCTCGCGACAGTCGGCACGCCGATCTTGGCGATGTCGCTCGTGAACGGGTTCATGGCGACGAACGCGTAGGAAACTGCGCCCGTCGAGTCCCGCAACGCGAGGAAGTAGGCGACCTTCTTGAACAGGCCTTTCACCTTGGCCGAGTTGTCGGTGTCATAGACGAAAGACTTGCCGGCATCGGCCAACTTGCCTGCGAGCGGGTCGAAGGCATAGACGACCTTGTAGGCCCTGGCTTCGTCGGGCAGAAACTTCGAGAGAGCATCGAACTTCGGCATCTCACCGAAACGGAACGGCGACGCGGGCAGACCCCCGGCATTCGCGAGGTTGACGCCGATGGGGTTGTTGGCCCACGCGTAATGCACCACGACCGGCTCGGCCACTTTCGGCGAGCTGACGACGACCGTGTCCTTGCCTTCGATGGCCGCATCGGCGGAGACGGTGGTGCCGTCCTCGCCCGTCAACGCGAAGCCAACGATCTTGCCGCCGCCTTTGACCGCGAGCGGCGCGCCGCCGGTGTTGAACTGGATCACGGCTTTGCCGCCGGCGAACTTGCACGACTCCGCCACCGGCCCGCTCCAGGCGAAGCCTTTCATGCCGTAAGTCTTGTGGAGCGCAACACGAGCGAGACGGTCGCCGACATCCTGCTTGTTGTGCGGATGGATGTCCTTCTCCTCGCCGATATCAATCGTGATGGCCATGCCGGTGTTCGGCACTTCCTTGGCGGTCTTCGCGAACGACTCGCGGATCTGCGGCCAGCCGCCGTCCTCGACCGGGCTTTGCCACGGCGCCATGAAGTTCGGCAGTTGCACGAAGTAGAACGGGAACTCGCAGCCCCACAGCGTGCGCCAGTTCACGATCAGGCGTTCCATCTGCACGCGATATTCCTTGCTGCGCCCGGCGTTGCCTTCGCCTTGATACCAGATCGCGCCGCGGATGGCGAACGGCGCGAGGGGATTGATCATCGCGTTGAACAGGTTCGCCGGATAGTTCTGGCTCTTGCGCGGCTGGCCTTGCAGACGCGGGCGCGGCGCCGCCGTTTTCTTGTCGCCCTTGTTCCAAGCGGCCAAGGCCTTCTTGGCGGCTTCAAATTGTTCCTTGTCGGCCTCGGGTGTCCAGACCTTGTCGCGGTCGTCCCAACTCTTGCGCAACGCCTGCATCGCCGGGTCGTCCTTCTGCACGTCCCACGAGGTCCACGCCTCGATGCACGTGCCGCCCCAGGAGGAGTTGATCAGCCCAATCGGCACTTTCAGGTCTTGGTGAAGTTTGCGGCCGAAGAAGTAACCCGCCGCCGTAAACGAGCCGACATTTTTCGGACTACACGGCGCCCACGGCGTTCCCTTGCATTCCTTCTGCGGCTCGCTGGCCGTGGTGAGTTGCACGCTCAGCAGGCGAATCTGCGGATAATCCGCCGCCGCGATTTCAGCCTCTGCGTTCGTGACGCCGCTGACGGTCATGCCCATGTTCGACTGGCCGGAACAGAGCCAGACCTCGCCGGAGAGAACGTTCTTCAGCTCAATCGTGTTGTTGCCCTTGATGGTGATCGTGAACGGTCCGCCGGCCTTGGGCGTCTTCAGTTTCAGCTTCCACTCGCCGTCGGCCGTCGCCGTGGCCGCGGCGCGCTCGCCCCACGATGCCGCGATGGAAATCTTCTCGCCGGGACTCGCCCATCCCCAGAACGTTGCGGAAGTCTCCCGCTGCACCACCATGTTATCGCTGAACATCAGTGGCAGCCGCACATCCGCCTGCGCGCCCGCCGCCATCACGACCAACGCCATCAACATCACGATTCTCTTCATTCGGATATCCTCTCTCATGCCTGACGACACCCATGACGCGCTCAGCGCTTCACGCCGAACATGAACGTGAACCATTGCGGATTCAGCCCCGCGAGCGGCCCCTTGAGCTTCTCCAGTTCCACCGCCGGGCCATGGACCTCCACGCGCTGGATGTCCGCCAGCTTCATCAGCGGCCCCAACAACGCGCCGACGTTCTCCAAGTGTGCCAGCAGGCCGTCCGCGCCTTCATATGCCTCCCGGCAATAGACGACATCGCCGCTGACGGTGAAGTCATAGTAAAGGTTCTTCTTCTCCGTCGCGGTCCGCTCGATGAACGCTGCGAGCGCGGCTTTGAACTCCTCCATCTTTCCTGCGTGGACTTTGAAATAGGGGTGGATGCTGACGACGTTGGCGGGTTGGCTCATGGATTGCGTTTCCTTGGTTGAGTTATCGTTTGCACATCAAGCGGTCGGAGTCTCCCTATCACGCTGGAGCGCGCGGAGGCAAGTCCGATGGCGGACGCAGCGCGGCATCCCAAGGACCGGCGGTTTGTAACCGCCGCAACCGTTACGCCCAAAAGAACCGCCGGCGGTTGCAAACCGCCGCTCCTTGGAGGTTCTTCTACTTCAATCCCTGCAACATCCGCACCGCCTCCTGCGCGAGCATCTCCGCCGCTTCGGGCAGGAACGGACTCGTCGTCACTTCGTAGCCGCCTTCGGGATAACTCTCCTTTGTCGGCACGTAGCCACCCGCGCCGTTGCAGTGCGTCACGACGACGGTGTGCGGAAACGGCGACGCGTCCTTGATCGCCCGGCCGATCTCGTTGAACACCTCCCCCCCCAAGCCCACAAACGCCACGTCGCCCACGCGCCCCACGGTAACGTTGAACACCGAGAGGATGCGCGCCCTCTTCTTCTCCGATTCGTCAAGAGTCTTGCGGGGGAGATCCACCGTCTTCATTGCGGTCGCCACCGGTCCTTTCGCCTCAAGCTTCTGGATCGCGTTCGCGACGTCCACCACTTCCTCGCCGAGCAACGTGCCGAGCAAGACCGGCTCCGGTATCCAGCCGTTGGCCGTCTTGAACTCCGGCAGCACGCGGCACCACGGGTCCACGTCTCCCGACGCGCCCGCGAACCCCGGCGCGACCACGCCACCGCCAAGATGCTTCTCCACGAACTGCTCCGCCAATCCATGCACGTCGCCGCTGATGATGAGGTTCTTCCCGCCCAGCGACGTGCTGTGCGTGGCGTAGCCGAAGAGAACCGCCGCCGCCTCGCCCTTCTCCGCGCGCCCCACCTTCAACACCTGCACCTCACGGTCCGTCAATGTGCCCGGATTCCGCCCCAGCCGGATTTGCCGCTTGCCATCCTTGTCCGTGATGGCCTGCCGGCGATTGATGCCAACCGGCGACGCTCCCGCCCCAAACCCAATCCACGCCGGCGTCGCGCGGCCGAGCGCCTCGCGCACGACGGCCACGAGACGGTGCTTCAGCCATTCGGTATATTCGATATTGTTCGCGTGCGTCTCCGAGCCGGCGAGCGCCAGCGTCGGTGCGCTGTGCGTGTGGATGCCGCAGAGGAACAACTCCGACGGCTCCAGCCGGCACGCCTCAATGATCGCCTTGCGCACAACCTCCGCCGTGCCGCTGTAGAAACCGATGAGGTCCGTGGAGACAAGCACGAGCCGCTTGCCGCTCTGCTCAAACGCCAGCACCCGCGCCGAGAGCGGATCGTGGATGCCCTGCGAGAGAGCTTTGCGCGCCCCGTAACCCGCGAGTGTCACCGGTTTCGCCGGCGTGATGTCACACGACGCCACGCCCGCCCGCAGCGCGTCCTCCGCCCGCGCGCACATCACCGCCGAGAGAAGCAAGACTCCCGCGCCGCAAAGCGCGACAGAACCGGGGAGAGAAAAGCGATTGCTGAAGAAGCTCATCGTGCTCATGCCGCCAGTATAGCCCGCCCTCGTCCGCCAAACAAGAATGCTGGAAACCGCCCGGCCCTTTGGTCTATCCTCGCGCGCATGAAA
>Ga0233425_10009357_pt1 | contig 12491 bp, 14 predicted proteins | sample Watercolumn_Towu_2_FD_181712 | JGI IMG/M metagenome (GOLD analysis project Ga0233425, IMG submission 181712) | Freshwater microbial communities from Lake Towuti, South Sulawesi, Indonesia - Watercolumn_Towuti2014_140_MG | ecosystem: Environmental > Aquatic > Freshwater > Lake | place...
AAGCGCGTCAAGCAGATCAGGCACCTCCTCATTCCTACGCTCAACTACCTGTACCGGCCCAATTACGGCGCCGATCAGTTCGGCTTTTACAAACAGGTGCGCAACAATAAGCTCTCCAGCTACGAAGCCAGGTATTCCATCTTTGAAAATGCCATGTTCCCGGGCCCGCCCGACGGAGAGCAAAACAACATCGGGCTGAACCTGAACAATACCATCGACGCCAAGGTGAGGCAAAACACTGATACGGGCTACACCTACAACAAGGTGCAGCTGCTGCAAAACCTCACCCTGAACGGCAACTACAACTTTGCCGCCGAGAATTTCAAGATGAGCCTCATCAGCCTGTCGGCCAGGACCAAGGTCTGGAAGTTCTTCGACCTCCTGGTCAACTCCAATTTCGACCCGTACTATTACGACCCTGTCAAGCGCATGAGGGTTGACGAATACAGCATCAGCAAGTCGGGGAAGCTGGCACGTTTTACGAACGGCAACGCCGCCATCAATGCCTCTTTCAGCTCCAATGTCGTTCAGGCGATGAAGCCTAAAAAGCCCGACCTCACCAACGGCGCGGAAAAGGGCGCTGCCCCTACCAATACCGTACAGTCGCAGGAGCAGCTTCCCTGGAACCTGAACATGTATTACAACGTGGGCTTTACGAAAGATACCGCGAAGGTGCGCACCATCCAGACGCTGAGCTTTTCTGGCGATATTGCCCTGACCAAGAACTGGAAGGTGGGCGTGACAAGCGGTTATGATTTTACGGCCAAGAACCTCAGCTACACGAGCATCAACATCTACCGCGATCTGCGCTGCTGGGAGGCCCGGATCGACTGGGTGCCCTTCGGCTTCCGGAAGAGCTACAGCCTCACCATCAACCTCAAAACGAGCATGCTCAGCGATGTGAAGATCCCGCGACAGCGGCAGTGGTACGATAATTTATAAAGGATTTAGCGCCCGGCGTTGATGATGCTCAGCTGCTTCTTCAGAACCTGGTACAGCTCGGGAGCTTTCTGGCTGCCGATCCTGTAAGTAAAGCCCGAGCTGTCCTTAAGCTCTACAAACTCGTTGCCGCTGGTATAAAAGCGGATGATGCCGCGGCTGTGAAGGTTATAAACCGCTCTTCGGAAAATGTGCTTTTTGTATTTGCTCTTACGGATGCCGGTAATGGTATCGAGGTTGATCTTGACACGGCGGGCGGTCCAGAAGCCGTCGATGATCAGGTACTCCGCATGCACTTTGGTATGCGAGTGCAGGATGTAGGTGAGCATCAGCGAAAACAGTGTTACCAGCAAGCCCAGGAGGAAAAAGATCTGCCCCGAGTTGGGGATGTCGAGCGCCGGGTAATGGCCGATGCGGAAGATGGACACCTTGACGGGATTGGGGTTCTGGCTCCAGTAGTAGCCGATAAAGCAAAACAAGGCAATGAGCGTGCGCCAGATCATGCTGAGCCGGTTATGCCCCATGTATTGCTTTTCCTCGAATATGATTTTGGACTCCTGCATCTCAACGATAAGATAAAGATAGGGAATATTTTCTTCAACCTGTCGTTGGCTGAGCCCAGTCGAAGCCAACGATGCATAAACTGCCTACTCCTCTGCCTTCTCCAGGATCATAAACAGCTCCAGGCCCGCCCGCCGTTCAATGGAATTATAGCAGGGCTCAAAGACGCGCTTTTGAAAGGCCGGAAAAAACAATCCTTCGTATTCCTCCACCGTTCCACCGAAGGGCGGCTGGTCCGCATTCATAGGCTTATTGAATAGAACACCTGCCAGCTTACCGCCCGGCTTCAGGATGGTATGCATTTTCGAAACATAACTTTTTCTTAACGCCGGATCAAGGGCACAAAAAAAGGTCTGCTCCAGGATCAGGTCATATTGCCCGCGATGTGCGAAGAAGTCTTCCTGGATAAAACGGTTTTCGGGAAAGGAAGGCACACGCTCACGGATATTGTCGAAGATCACAGTGGCAATGTCGAGCACATACACATTGGCAAAGCCTTTCGCCTGAAGGTATTCCGCCTCGTGGGCATTGCCCGCTCCGGGGATCAGGATCCTCAGGTTCCGGTCGCTGAGCTGATCGATATAGGCCTTCAGCGGCGGCGATACCGTACCGATGTCCCAGCCGTCATCGTCATTCAGGTAACGCGCATCCCAGTAATCTGCGTTTAATTCTTCCATCTTTTTTATTGATAAAAATATGGTTTTATTTCCTAAATTCGTTCTCTTACAATACCTTGCTGAGAAACCCCTTCATAGCGTTTTTAAAACTGATTCGCGTAGAGAATCTCTTCATCATTGCGATCACGCAGATCTGCATCAAGTACCTCGTATTTGCACCGGTGAATGCCTATTCTGATTTTACGCCGGGGCTCTTTTCCATTTCCCTGCTGAGCACGCTGCTGATCGCTGCGGCAGGCTACATGATCAACGACTATTTTGATGTGAAGACCGATAAGATCAACCGCCCGGAGACGGTGGTGGTGGACGTGAGCATCAAGCGCCGCTGGGCCATGATCATGCACATCCTCTTCAGCGCTACGGGTTTACTCCTAGGTGTTTTCCTCGCGCTGAAATGCCACAACCTCAAGCTGGTCACCTTTCAGCTCCTGAGCATCCTGCTGCTCTGGTTCTATTCCACCAATTTTAAAAAGCAGCTGCTGGTAGGCAACATCGTGGTATCGCTGCTCACGGCCACCATCCCGGTAATGCCGATGGTATACGATTTCTACCTTTCTGCAGGAACAGCGCCCCTCATCGGCTCGATCACCTCGGCAGCCCTGAAACCGCTGGTGATTATCACCTTCGGCTATGCGGGCTTCGCCTTCCTTACCTCGTTTGCCCGCGAAGTGGTGAAGGATATGGAGGATTACAAGGGCGATATACAAACGGGCTGCAAAACCATGCCCATCGTGTGGGGCATCATCACCAGCAAAGTGGTGACGTTTTTTGTGATCGTGATTACCATAGGCATGCTGCTCCTGGCCGGCATCAAGTTCTACTACCTGCAACAGGCCCTCGCACTCTATTATATCATTGGCCTGCTTTTGCTGCCGCTCACGGTATTGCTGCTCCTGATCATACGCGCCAAAAGCTCCAGGGATTTTAAAATGGCAAGTTTATTGCTTAAATTTATCATGTTATTTGGCATTGCTTTCACTCTCATTATAAAAAACCTTTATGACTAACATCGAACAGACGATCAAAGAATTTCCTTATCAGTTGATTCTTGGCTCCAACTCCCCTCGCAGGCAGGAACTTTTAAAAAGCCTCGGATTCGATTTTCTAAATAAGCCCATTAATGTAGAGGAAAGCTATCCTGTCGATCTGCTGGCGGAGGACATTCCCTTATTCCTTGCCGAAAAGAAAGCGGATGCCTATCCCGACGACCTGAAAGAGGAGGAGATCCTGATCACGGCCGACACCATTGTGTGGTGCGACGGCAAAGCCTTTAACAAGCCCGCCAACTTTGTGGAAGGCAAAAAAATGCTGGAAACCCTGAGCGGCAAGATGCACGAGGTGTATACGGGCGTGTGCCTGAAAAGCGGCAACAAGCAAACCACCTTCTTCGATGTGACCAAAGTGTATTTCAAAAAGCTGAAATCCGATGAGATCGAATATTACCTCACCAACTACAGCCCCTACGACAAGGCGGGCGGCTATGGCGTACAGGACTGGATCGGCTACATCGGCATCGATAAAATCGAAGGCAGCTTTTATAACGTGATGGGGCTTCCGGTAAAGGAGCTTTACGAAGAGCTGATCAAATTTTAATTTTCTAGTTAGCCGCTCGCCTATAGAGTTGCGATCAGTCTACTCTACTTAGTCTTTTCCATATCACCCAATTGTGGATTAAGTTCCACATTCCGTTAATTTCCTCTTTTTCAAACAGATCGGACTTTAAAAAGGCCATGAAGCGAAATGCGTTCCAGCAAAGGGCTACAGGCCTGCCTTACCTGTAAGTGCCTCACTGTCAGCAGAGGGGTATAGTTGTTGCTTTTGAATTAAAAACCTAAAATCGATTCTTATGGCAATGAAATCAAAAAAGTCCCCGGCTAAAGCCAGGAAGGCAGGCGGCGGGACGGCAAAAAAGGCTACGAAAAAAGCCGCTCCTAAAAAAGCGGCCAGGAAAATAGCAGCGAAGGCTCCCGCAAAGAAAGCAGCCCGCAAAGCACCGGCCAAAAAAGCAATAAAGCTTGTGAAAAAGGCTGCGAAGAAAGTAGCTGCCAAAGCCCCTGTGAAGAAAGCGGTGAAAGCCGTTAAAAAAACCGTGAGCGCTGCTAAGAAAACCGTAAAAAAGGCGGTAAGCAAGGCTGCGCCTTTAGCAAAGAAAGCCTTGAAAGCAGCAAAGAAAGCGGTAGCGAAAGCACCGTCTAAAGCTTCGAGAGGCTCAGCTGCCAAGCCGGCTGCCAAAAAAACAAGCGCTAAAAGCATAGTGCGTCCTGCCGCCAAAACTTCGAAGCCGATGGCGAAAACATCAGCCAAACCAGCGACTAAGAAAAAAACGTCTCCTAAAACGACCACCAAAAAAACGGCGCCTAAGCCGGTCATTAAACCGGAGGATATGCCTCTGACCGAAAACAAGGTGCTGTCGAACGAGCCCGTGACGCCGGTTTTCACACAACACGCCGAAAATATTGAGCCGGGCCACATTACCGCACAGGCAGTGAAAACAGAAGGCCTGCCTACCGATGAGAAACACCCGGACCATCCGTTGTTTGAAAAGCCGCAGACCCCGGCTGATATTGCGACCATCGGCATGAACAACAAAAAAGACATCCTGAACGATCTTTCCGTCAAGCATGCGAATAACCATAAGCTGGGCAAAAATCCGATTGCCGGCAAAAAGCCTTTATGGTAAGATCGCCTGATTTATCTTTGAAAACAGAAAGCTGCTCAAGGGCGGCTTTTTTTGTGGTGTCACTTCGAGTGCTGTCGCAGGAGGCATATCCGGAAGTGTTATCATACATTTTTTGCAAGATCCGCTCGTCCCAGCTTCCCAGTACGAACGAGGCAAGCAAAAACATCCGAACTGACGGTGAGAGCATCCCGTCACTTCGAGCGAAGTCGGGAAGTGTTTTAGAGTTCCTGCCATCAACATTTCCTAAATATAAAAGAGGAAGCTATGGCTTCCTCTTTTGCAATCAGATAAAAAACAGTTATTACCTCGCGCTGATGAGCTTCATCAGGATATCGAGCTTCGGAGACAAGACGATTTCTGTTCTGCGGTTCCTGGCTTTTCCTTCAGGTGTGGAGTTATCGGCCACCGGAAAAAATTCGCCTTTGCCGGCAGCTGTCAGGCGATGAGCATCCATGCCATACTCGTTGGATAACAAGCGCACCACGTTGGTAGCCCTGGCCGTGCTCAGGTCCCAATTGTCCTTATAAAGAGCGGTTTTGATCGGCACGTTATCCGTATGCCCTTCGATGGCGATGCTGACGTCCGGGTTTTTATTTAAAACCTCCGCCAGCTTCTTCAAGGCTTCTTTTCCTTTTGCCTCCACGTTGGCGTCACCCGATTTAAAGAGAAGCTTATCAGACAGGGACACGTATACTTTTCCGTTTTTCATCTCCACGCTGAGTTCATCGGGATTAAAGCCCAGCAAAGCATTTTTAACGGAATTGTTCAGAACGCTGAGCACTGAATCCTGGCGCATCAGAATGGCTTCGAGCTGCCTCAGGCGGGCGTCCTTCTGGTTGAGCGCCGCCTGCTTGTTGCCCAGATCGGTGCTGAGCTTATCCAGCTGATAGCCGGAAGCTGCCTGCAACTGGTTGTACTTCGCGTCCAGGTCGGAATAGCTGGCATTGAGCCTGCCGATCTCCGCTTTCTGCTCTTTACTAAGGTTGCATAAGGAGTCGCGCTCCATCAAGGCTTTACGGTAACGCTTGGAGCTGTATTTCTGCGCAGGCTTTGCCTCCGGATCGCCGCACAGCTTATGCGAGGAGCAGGAAGCCAGTATCGCAAGGCCTAAAGCGGCTGCTACGATAAAAGTGTGATTCATACGTTTTTTCATAATGATGGGTTTTGCCGCTATCCTATCAAACACCATGCGCAGAAAAAACCCTTAGATCGCAGCACGTGTGTTTTCAGGGCTTCCGTCCCTCATTTTACACAGGCCTGCAAGCGGCAAAAGACCACCTGAGGAAAGTAATCCACATTACGCATCGGTAAACGGAAGTCCAGGGCTTAACGGAAACCCTTTGTTCATAAGGCTTTCGGAAGAGAGTCGCTTAAGTACAGAAAAACAACAGAATTCTGAATGGCTACTCTGGTATTAAGTTTTGATTATGACAACCAGAAACTAAACACGAACCTTTAACAACACGCATTATGAAACATCTGATTACTACTATAGCACTTGTCGCCTCTGCATTGGCTGCTTATTCACAGGATAACAACAATAAGATCGACCCTCCTGCTCCTATCGAGCAATCCAAATTTTCGATCGGCTTAAAGGGCGGATTCGGGCATTCCTTCATGATGCCTTACAAAAATTACATTTTTTGCCCATCGTGGGATGCCGGTGTTTCGGCCATCTATGCACCGGGCCGACACTGGGGCTTAGGCGTTGACGTCTTATACTCTATGGAAGGGGCCAAGTTCGAATACCTGGATCCTGAAACCGGAAGAGGCTATGACAGGCAGATGACGCTGGATTATATCCGCATTCCTGTAAAAGCGGTTTATTTCTTCAGGGACTATGATAAGGATTTCAGGCCGAAAGTCACTCTGGGCCCATCCTTAGGCATCCTGGTTGGTGAAGTGAACAGCACGAATGCCAGCTCCATTGACCTGGGCGGCAAGCTCACCGCCGGTTTCAACTACCGCATCGCCCGCGCCATCTGGATCAACGTTGACGCCAGCTACTATCAGGGCTTTATGGACGTGTACTCCGCCAATTCGGAAAATGACCTTAACGGCAACGTCAGGCTGGATGCGGGTATCAACTTCGGCTTCTAAGGGCTGATCTGTATTGTATATAAAATAAAATATCCACGGCGCTCATCGGGGCCGTGGATGTTTCATTTGTGCCGGTATTGTTCTATTTTTACGGGGTAACAACCCGACTATGACCGACAAAGCCCTTTTCACCTTACACCCCATCCATCGCCTGCTCATCAGCCTGACGGCGGGCGCCCTGGCTTTTTTCTGCCTCCCGGGGCACAGGCTCAGCAACCTTATGGTCGTCATTCTCTCCTGGATTGCTTTTGCGCTGTGCTATACCGTGATGAACCTGCTGATCGTGTTCAGGCGCAGCGTGACTCAGATCAAAAAAACGGCGATGAACGACGACGGCAGCTCGGCTTTTGTGCTCGGCATGATCCTCCTGGCTTCGCTGGCCAGTGTGGTCACCCTTTTCCTGCTCATCATCTCCAAAGAGGAACAGACCTACGATAAAGTGCTCTTCTCCATGACTGCTATTTCGGGGATGCTGATCTCCTGGGTAATGATCCATACGGTGTTTACGTTCCATTACGCGCACCTGTATTACAATGATGAAAAAAAATCAGCGCGGGGCCTGAATTTTCCGGGCTCCGAAGACCCCGACTACCTTGATTTCGCTTACTTTGCGTTTGTGATCGGCTGCACCTTCCAGGTATCGGATGTCACGATCCGCTCAAAGTCCCTCCGACGGGTTGTTCTGTTGCACGGCCTGCTTTCCTTTGGACTCAATACCTTTGTGGTAGCGCTGATGGTGAACCTCGTGGCCGGGATCAGCCACTAGTTCTATTCCTCTTTTATAAGGCGGTTCATTTCCAGATACAGAAGCAGAATGGTATAGCCGTTCCCTATCCGGGCAACCGCCTCCATCAGGTCCTTGTCGGAGCACCTGAATTCACCGGCCCAGTAGCTGATGGCCTCGGGACTTGTATCGATCTTCCCGTCTGCTATGTAAAGCTTTTCACTCACCCGGTAAAAATATACATTATAGCAGGCAGAAAAAACAAGTAGTAATACCCGATTTTTTTTCTAAGTAATACTACTTAATCCAACCACGTATGATTACTTGTTTTTAAGTTTATGTATTTTTTTAATTTACTGATTATTAGAGCAACTTGAAAACATGCGCTGATTCGCTGCATCTTTAGCTTATAAAATCAAAACCCTTTTTGAAAATCAACGTATGACAACTGTAAATCATTTAATAACTAACCCCTAAAACCAAAAAAATTTATGGCATTTACAGGCGATGAAGCGGAAGAGTTCCCAATCGAAACAGCAGCAAAATGGACTGCAACGTACAGAGCAAATAACCCCAACAAAACCACAGGGCATTTTTTCGGAAGCAAGATCGTTCAAAGAATCCTCGCTCAGCCGAATTGCGTAGGCATCCGCTGCTATTATGCAACAGATGATCAGGGCAATCCCCAGCTGATCATGGTTGGTACCGATGCTAACGAGAACGACTTGCACAATGGCATTGTTGCTGAAAGGTCGAGGCCTTGTCCTCCGTTCTGCGGAAATACCAACCCTCTGAATGGCGGGAATTAATCGTAAGAGCAACTATTAAATGAAAAAGGCGCAGTTTATATGCGCCTTTTTTTTATTTTTATCAAATAATACGTTTTTGAATCCCCTGTACAACATATTAAGCTACGTATCAGCCTACTTCTCAATTATCCCGTTGATTATAGGTTTTTACCGCTTCCGCTCTTTGAAGGAGAACGAAAAGATCATCCTGCTGCTTGTTTGCTTTGCCACGCTTACTGAATTTGTCAACCTGTTCTACGAATACTTATCGATCTCCAGGAATATATCATTGCTCAACATTTACTCTATTGCGGAGGCACTGACCATTTCGTTCTTTTATTACCGCTTTTTCGAATCCCGGAATTTCAGGATATTGACCATCGTGGCTGGATCTCTTTTCCTGGTAGTTTCCGTTCAGCAGATCATAACCCTTGATAGAGATATAATGAACCATGTTTCGGTAACGCTCGAATCGGTGATGGTGACCGTGTTTTCTGTCCTGACCTTTCATCAGCTCCTTCAAAAGAGTGTTTACTCCAACATTCTGAACGCCCCTGTCTTTTGGATCAACTCGGCTTTTTTGTTTTATTTTACCGGCACGTTCTTTCTGCACCTGTTCAGCAACTACCTGCTCATGCGTTCTCAATACGGCTTCTATGAGCTCTGGGGCTTCTGGCATTCCCTCGTCAATATTTTATTTCTCATTTTAATCAGCATCGGATTTTGGAAAACGCAGACATCACAAACGTAAAATTACTGATCACACTGGGGATCATGATGACGCTGTTCCTGGCGGCTATTATCATTATTTTCGTGGTTTACTACCAACGCAAAATGCTGCTGAAGGAAGCGCATATCCAGATGATGGAGCAGGAAAAGCAGATCAGCCTGTTCAAAGCTTCTGTGGAAGTAGAGGAGCAGCAGAAGGAAAGGATAGCGAGGAACCTCCATGATGAGATCAACCCGCTGCTGGTCGTGCTGAAGCTCAACCTGAGCCGGCACCGCATGGCGGTACAGAAGAACACTTTTAATCCTGAAAGCCTGAAAAAAGACTCCGACCTGCTGGACAAGGCCATCGAGGGCATCCGCACCACCTGCCACGACCTGATCCCTTCTTTCCTGCACCAGTTCGGTCTGCTAAAGGCCCTGGAGGAGTATGTGCGCACGGCACAACAATCCGATGACCTGAGCGTGGAGTTTGAAAGCCGCATCAAGCTCGAGGACCTGGAGGTATTCAACAAGCAGGACCAGCTGAACATCTACAGGATCTGCCTTGAGATCCTGAACAACCTCTTCAAGCATTCGAAATGCAGCCGGCTCCGGATGGTGACCCAAAAGGTGAATGACCGGATCGTCTTTGAGTTTGTGCACAACGGCAAAGGTGTGAACAACGAAGAGATGGAGGTGTATACCGAAAACTCCAAAGGGCTCGGCCTTAAATCGCTGAAGGCCCGCTCACTGTTGCTTGGAGCCACCATCAACTACCGCACTTCGGCAAAAGTGTCTTCTATTGAGCTGAGCATTCCTTTCCAGGCGGCATGAAGAAAAAGATCCATATCGGCATTGTAGACGATCACCTGGTGTTGAGGCAGGGCTTAAAAATGCTGCTGAAGGAATACAACCAGCTGAATGTGGTGCTGGATGCCGCCAATGGAAAAGAGCTCCTGGAGTGCCTGCGCACCTGCGTGCCGGATGTGATCCTGCTCGACATTGAAATGCCGGTGATGAACGGCAAGGAAACCATGGACAAGGTGCTGGAGAAATATCCGGGGCTGAAGGTGCTGATCATGAGCACTCATTTCAATGACGGCTATATCATCGAGTTTATCAAGAACGGGGCCTGCGGCTTTATTTCGAAGAACAGCGACATCGAGCACATCGTGGATGCGATACAGTCGGTGCACGACCTCGGCTACTACTACGACCATAAGGTATCGGCTGTGATGGCGCGGATGATCAAGCGGATCCCGTCCATACCGGCACTGGTGCCCGATACGGAGCTTACGCGGCGTGAGGTCGAGATCATCAAGCTGGTCTGCGATAAAAAAACGAATAATGACATTGCCCGGATGCTCAACCTGAGCGTGCGCACCATTGAAGGCCATCGCTACAACATCTCCAAGAAGACCAATACCTCCAGCACTCTGGAGCTGATCGATTTTGTGGTGCAGAACAACCTGCTGGCGATCTACGGCTGATCCAAAGGCCCTGGCTAACGTATTTCATCTAAGCCTTGACCTTGTATCGCATTAAGCTTAGCGGCTCAGGCCTTTACCGTGCTGAGCAAGGCGCTGAGCTCAGCCTGGATCTCTTTGCCTTTATCAGCATTGTACCAGTTTTGCAGGCCTGTTTTCAGGGTTTCGAGATCCGCTTTCTGAGCCGCAAGCGCAGCGTACACTTCCTGGCATTTGGCCGGCCTTGGGCCCCAAACGGCAAGATCTTCATTCTGCTCATTCCTGATGATGAGCTTGGGGATGGATTTTCCACCGTTGGTGAGGTAGGAGTTGATGCGGTGAGGCTCGGAATCGCGCAGCTCATAGTCTACAAAGATCAGTGGATTCTCTAAAGCGATGAGCTGCAGGAAAGGCACGATATGCGCCGCATCGCCGCACCAGGGCTCCGTGATCACGATCCATCGCTGCGGCTCGCTGATGGCTTTTGCCGCCGCCTGCATGTCTTCCGTAAGGCCTGCCGTTTTCAGCCAGCGGTTCATCCTGGCCCAGTTGAGCCTGGTATAATTGAGGTAATCGGGATTGTTGTAGGGCTCTGTGGGTGCTTCGCTGCTCAGCACCTGTTCAAAATAGTGCAGGTATTCCTGGAAATTCATCGTGATTCGGTTTTGGCGACAAATGTATCACACCTTTCGGTTTTACACAAAAACGGAACGTTAATTCTGATTAATTTTAATTACCTGCAAAACAGCATTCGCCAACATGGCAGGCCTGTCCCGCGACAGCGATTGCAACTGTATCACGCTATTTCCGGAAGCCGGAATTTCTTATTTTTACCTTAAAAACATGACATCTTACGCAACGGAAATCGAAGAGATCAAAGCCCTGCTTCCGGTATACCGGGAGCTCCTGAACCCTGGCGCCAGCGCGGAGGAAACAGACGGATTCCTGAACGCCACCGGCCTGGAGATCCCGCCTTCCTTCATCGCCTTGTACAAAGCCTGCAATGGCGGTGCGCCTTATGAATCGGTCGACATAGAAGGAATGACCTTTTTTTCGCTGGAACAGGTGCTGAGGACAAAGAAAACGTTCGACGACATCATGGAAGAGAAACACCGGGAGGGCCGGTTCTTTTACTGGCATGCCGACTGGCTTCCTTTCTTCGACGATTTCTCCTACGACACGCTCTGCATCGATACGAGCGGCAAAGGCACAGGCCTGAAGGGCTGTGTGCTGCAACGCTCGAAAGACCTGTTTGAGGGAGATGAGATGTCGGTGATGGCGCCGGACTTCGACACCTTTGTGCGCGGCTGGCTCAAACGGGTCAAAGCGGGCGAGGTATACTCCCTGAGCGAAAAAGACAAGGATGGCAAAAACAAATGGCTTTCCGATAACGACTGCTGTTATGAGCCGATAGCCCAAGTGCCTTTGAGGCACTCCTAAAGCGTCGCGGCATTCTTCCGGCGCTTCCCTGCTCTTAATTACCTGCCGGCAGGTAAACAGGCTTAGCTTATTTCCTTGTAACTTGCATACAAGTTATACAATCGCCTGACCTATGACAAAACAAGCATTCATCGGCCAAAGCCTGATCCTGCGGCTCACCCTTGCCCTGATCCTCATCATGCACAGCGTGCCGGGCATGTTCAACGGCGGCATCCATGATTTCGGGACACTCTACCTCGATCCGCTCGGCTTCGCCCCCTTCGGGCTGGCCATTGCCTGGGCCGTGAAGCTCTCGCACCTGGCCTCCGCCCTGCTCCTGATCCTGAACCGTTACATCAAAGCCGCGGCGTTGATCACGATCCCTGTGCTCCTGGCGGGCATCCTCATGGTGCACGGCCGGGAAGGCTG
>Ga0233425_10009358_pt1 | contig 12490 bp, 11 predicted proteins | sample Watercolumn_Towu_2_FD_181712 | JGI IMG/M metagenome (GOLD analysis project Ga0233425, IMG submission 181712) | Freshwater microbial communities from Lake Towuti, South Sulawesi, Indonesia - Watercolumn_Towuti2014_140_MG | ecosystem: Environmental > Aquatic > Freshwater > Lake | place...
AATATTTTTTCTTGTGGCTAAGAAAGGGGTTTCGACTCGCATTATTTGCAGATATGGCTATGGTCATGATACTGAAAGTGAGTTAATCATTTCATGTTTGTAACTTTCATCCCCTTGACTTTCAGCAACAACTCCCATAAAATCATATTAATCTGATTAATCGGATAACTGGCGATGATTCCTCGCGAACGCACTTCCCCACAGATCTCTGAATTCCTGCGCTACCTCGCTTCGCACGAAGAAGCCGAAGGCAGCCTGCCGTCTTTAAGTGACCTGAGCCGTGAGATTGGCATCAGCGTGGCGGGTTTGCGCGAACAACTCGAAGTTGCGCGAGCGCTCGGGCTTGTGGATGTCCGCCCGCGCACGGGAACGAAGCGCCTGTCTTACACCTTCGCGCCGGCTGTCAAGCAAAGCCTCACTTATGCGCTGGCGCTCGATCAAAGTCATTTTGAAAAATATTCCGAACTGCGGAATCACATCGAGGCCGCATATTGGGATGAAGCGGTGACATTGCTCACTGAAGAAGACAAACGTGAGCTGCAAAGTATCATCACCCGCGCTTTCAATAAATTAAGCGGCAATCCCATTCAAGTTCCGCATGAAGAGCATCGCAGGCTGCACCTGCTGATTTACAGCCGCCTCAACAATCCATTCGTAACGGGCCTGCTCGAAGCGTACTGGGATGCATATGAAGCAGTGGGGTTAAACATGTATGCCGGCGGCATGGATTATCTCGAGGAAGTTTGGGGGTTCCATAAAACCATGGTTCAAAGTATTTGCAATGGAAATTACGCGGCGGGACGCAAGGCATTGGTTACTCACATTGACCTGCTTGCACACCGCCCGCAATAACTTAAGGAGTCACATGAACAAGATCATCAACGATTTTTCCATAACAGTCGGCACAGTGAATGGCTCAGGCAGTTCCACTGCCAACAACACCATCCTGCGCGCCATCTTTAAAATGGGCATCCCTGTTTCGGGAAAGAACCTCTTCCCCTCCAACATTCAGGGACTGCCGACCTGGTATACGATCCGCGCCAACAAGGACGGATTTATTGCCCACAACGAACGACGCGACATCGTCATTGCGATGAACCCAAACTCGTTCGCCCGTGACCTAGCGTCTGTTGCGCCGGGCGGGGCATTTTTCTACGCTGACGATATCAAGCAGCCCATCACCCGCACAGATGTGGCAGCCTACCCGATGCCGGTCAAGACCATCATTCGCAACGACCCGAATGTTCCCTCCGATTACCGCGACCATGTGGCCAACATGGTTTATGTCGGCGTGCTGGCGCACATGATCGGCATGGACATTGACAAAATTTACGCCGCACTGGAGTTTCACTTTAAGAAAAAGCAGAAACCGATAGACATGAACTTCAATGTCGTCAAAGCCGGGGCAGAATGGGCCAAGGCCAACCTCGAAAAGAAGGATGCATTTTATCTTGAGCCAATGAACAAGACCGACGGCATGATCATGGCGGATGGCAACATGGCCGGGGCGCTTGGCTCAATCTTCGGCGGCGTTCAATTTGTAGGGTGGTATCCGATCACGCCTGCGACCTCACTTGCAGAATCACTGAATGATTACCTGCCCCAGCTCCGCAAGCGCGAGGACGGCAAACACACTTACGCCGTAGTTCAGGCCGAGGATGAACTTGCCGCGCTGGGCATGTCAATCGGCGCTGGCTGGGCTGGCCTGCGCGCGATGACATCCACCTCCGGTCCCGGCCTTTCTTTGATGACCGAATTCGCAGGGCTGGCTTATTACGCGGAAGTCCCCGTGGTGATCTGGGATGTTCAGCGCATCGGCCCAAGCACCGGCCTGCCCACACGCACGTCCCAGGGTGACCTGACCTTCACCCACTTTATCGGTCACGGCGACTCGCAGTCAGTCATCCTCCTGCCCGGGGACGTGTATGAATGTTTTGAATTCGGCTGGAAGGCATTTGACGTGGCCGAGAGAATTCAAACTCCTGTGTTCGTCTTGAGCGACCTGGACATGGGCATGAACCAGTGGATCAGCAAACCGTTCAAATATCCCGACACGCCCATGGATCGCGGCAAGATACTGCTCGAAAGCGACCTCGAGGAACTTAAGGGGAACTGGGGGCGTTATTTTGACGCAGACGGCGATGGGATTGGGCATCGCACCTTCCCCGGCAACAAGCACCCAATGAGTTCATACTTCACACGCGGCACAGGCCATGACGATCATGCCAGGTACAGTGAAGAAGCTGATGTGTACTTAAACAACATGGACCGCTTGAAAAGAAAGCATGAAACCGCCAAGCAGTACGTCCCTGCGCCGGTGTTCCATACAATGAAAGGCGCGAAGGCCGGTATCATAGCCTATGGCTCGACAGAAGCGGCCATTCTCGAAGCGCAGCACCAGCTTGAAAAGGATCATGGGCTCGCGACAGATTTCATGCGCATTCGCGCATTGCCCTTCACCAGGGAAGTGGATACCTTCCTCGCAAAATACGACCAGATATTTATCGTCGAAATGAACCGCGACGGACAAATGGCACAAATCCTTATGACCGAATACCCCCAGCTTGCGCCGCGCTTTAAGACAATCGCATATGGCGACGGCATGCCTGCTTCTGCAAAATGGGTGCGCGAGGGAATTCTTGCGAAATATAAAGGCAGGAAGGCGGCAAGCGCAAAGCGGAAGACAGCGAAGAAGGCCGCGCCTGCCAGGAAACTGTCAGCGAAGAATACCACAAAGAAAAACGCAGCAGGCTCGAAGTCAAAAACGAAGCGGAAGTAAGAAGAGACAAGGAGTAAATAAAAAATGACTGAAACACTTCCCATGGCTGGCGCATCAGCAAATATCAACCTCGCCGGCCTTTCAAAAAATGATTATCGCGGCGCTCCCAGCACACTCTGCCAGGGCTGCGGACATAACTCGATCTCAAATCAGATCGTGACCGCCCTGTATGAAATGAACATCGTCCCTGAAGATATTGTAAAGTTCAGCGGCATTGGCTGTTCATCGAAATCACCAACCTATTTTCTCAACCGCTCATTCGGATTCAACAGCCTGCATGGGCGTATGCCATCCATCGCAACCGGCGCGCTGTTTGGCGATTACCATCTCAAAGGTGTCGGCGTTTCAGGCGACGGCGATTCGGCCAGCATCGGCATGGGACAATTCAAACACATCATGCGCCGCAACGTGAACATGGTGTACATCGTTGAGAACAACGGTGTGTACGGCCTGACGAAAGGGCAATTTTCTGCAACCGCCGAAAAGGGATTAAGCCTGAAGAAGCAGGGCGAAAATCAATACATGCCAGTTGACATCTGCATGGAAGCGCTGGTCTCGAATGCGACCTTCGTTGCGCGCTCGTTTGCGGGCAACCCGAAGCAGGTCAAGGAATTGCTCAAGGCCGCGCTTTCACACGACGGCATTGCGGTGCTTGATATCATCAGCCCGTGTGTTACGTTCAACAACCAGATGAATGCCTATCATTCCTACACCTGGGGCAAGGATCATGAAGAGCCGCTGCATGAAATCTCGTATATTGCGCCGCGCAATGAGATCATGCTCGAAAACGAAATGGCCGACGGCGAAGTGCGCGAAGTTGCCCTGCATGACGGCTCGGTTGTGATTTTGAAAAACCTCGAAAAAGGCTACGACCCGTCCAACCGCTACGATGCCCTGCGCGTGATGGAAGAAGCGCAAAGCAACACCTGGATGTTGACCGGCCTCCTGTATGTTGATACAACCAAACCGAATCTGACTTCGATCTACAACCTGGTGGACATGCCGCTCAACCGCCTCACCGAAGCAGACCTGAGGCCTGCCCCCGAAATGATAGACAAGGTCAATGCTTTGATGTTCTAATAAACAGCAGGCAATAAGCTGTAAGGTTTGAAGCGTGGAGATGCATACAACAAATCCACGCTTCAACTTTTTAACTGTGCGCCTTATAATCCAGTCCATGAGATCGCTCGAACAGGAAATTCATTTGGAATATATCCGCGCTTCGGGACCCGGCGGACAGAACATCAACAAGGTTGCGACGGCGGTCCAATTGCGCTTCGACGTCATCCACTCCCCATCCCTCGCATCAGACACCAAGGGACGGTTGATCCGCCTGGCCGGCAAACGAGTCAGCGCTGATGGAATCCTCGTCATCGAGGCGAAAAAATTCCGCACCCAGGAACAAAACCGCGAAGATGCGCTCAAGCGCTTTTACGAGTTGATTGAAAAAGCCGGCGAAAAGCCAAAGCCACGCCGCAAGACCGCACCGACAAAGGCATCGAAAGAGGAACGATTGAAGGTCAAGAAGAAGCGAAGCGAAACCAAGAAGATGCGCGGAATCTCGAAGGATGTTTTTGATTAACTCACCTTACGCAGTTTACTCGTAGCGCGACATTCATGTCGCCTGAAACCACGAGATAAATCTCGTGCTACCGCGTAAGGTGAGTGATTAAAGCAACGGAGAAAATATGGAACTTGATCAATTGTTTTTACAACGCTACAACCCGCTATGCGATTTCTGGCTGGCCGGTCTTTGGGACATGATCCCTGCCGATCTCATGCGCCAGCGGCCGCATCCGCGCGTTAACTCCATCGCATGGATCATGTGGCACATGGCCCGCGTTGAAGACGCAGGATTAAACCGATTTATCGTTGACCGCCCGCAGGTCCTGGATGAAGGCTTGTGGATGCAAAAAATGAACGTGCCATACAGGCATAACGGCAGTGATATGAGCTTTGAAGAAGTCGATGAATTAAGCCAGCGCGTTGACCTGCAAGCCCTGCATGAATACTCCAGGGCAGTCCAAAACCGCACACGCGAGATCGTTGGTCAACTCAGGTATGAAGACCTGGACGCGACGATGGACGCAGACCGCCTGCGAAAAATTTTGTTTGAAGAAGGGTTGGCCCATCCAAAAGCAGGCGGGCTGTTCGATAACTACCTCGGCTGGACGAAAGGAAAGTGCATGATGAATTTCGGCGTGACCCATCCTTATCAGCACGTTGGTGAGATCGGAGTAATTGCCGGTTTATTGGGAATCAATTTTGATTAGAGACTGTATCCATGCATAAACACACACTCGCAGGATTATTCGCAGGACTGACCGCCGCCTCCATTTGGGGCGGAATGTATGTCGTCAGTAAGATCGTGCTTGAAGTGATTCCTCCCTTCGCACTGCTGACCATTCGTTATGTACTCGGCGCGTTGACTCTGGGCGTCGTAATCTACTTCCGAAAAAACAAGACTCCGCTCAATAAAGAATTTTTCTGGAGCAGTTTTTGGGTCGGCTTTGTGGGTTACGGCATCTCGCTCGGGTTTCAATTTGTGGGCACAAAACTCTCGACCGCATCCAACGGCTCGCTCGTGACCTCGGCCACACCGGCCTTTGTATTATTGTTCGCCCCCTTTTTACTCGGCGAGCGCACCACGGTCCGTCGCATGATCGCGCTGGCCGTCTCCACATTGGGCGTCATCGCCGTCATTGACCCGCGCAATGCCGAAATCTCGCCGACCTTATTTTGGGGCAACATGAGTCTGCTCTCAGCGGCATTGACATGGGCGTTGTATTCAGTGCTGGTACGCAAAGTCTCAAGATCCGGCGACCTGCTGGCTTCAAGCACCATCATGCTGCTGGGCGGCCTGCCTTCAAGTTTATTGTTTGGAATCCTGGAAGTACAAAAGAATGGCATTGGCGAGATCACCCCCGGCATCATCGGCGGCCTGTTGTTTTTGGGGATCATTTCAACGGCCATTGCGATGTTCCTGTGGAATTACGCCTTCGCTGAATTACCCGCCGCCGTTGCGTCACTGACGTTCTTTGCCCAGCCTGTGGTCGGTACACTGCTCGGGTGGTTCTTCCTCGCTGAAAAAATCACCCCGCTCTTTTTGGCCGGCGGCGCATTGATCAGCATCGGCATCCTGGTCGCAACGCGGGAATAAAAAGTACCGCGACATTAATGTCGCGATACCAAATCTATTTCTTCAAATTTCCTTCGGCCAGTTTGCGGGCAAGATTGATATTCGCATCACTGCCGACAGTGTGAAGCAACGCCATGTTTGGCGGACGCTGCGCCCCGACAGGATAGCCGCACACCAGCACAACCTGCTGCCCGGCTTGAATGCCCGATTGCAGCAGAGCCGCATCCACATCTGCGATCATATCATCCATCGTATTGGCATACTTCGTAAGGCGCGGCGAAACTCCCCACAAGAAGGCAAGTTGATTAAACGTCGCCTGCTCCGGCGTAAACGCGAGGATGCGCTTCGACGGCCTGGCCTTCGACATCAGCCATGCGGAACGTCCCTGCATGGTAAAGACGGATACCGCGCGCACTTCAGGATCAATGGCCAGCGCATTCGCCGCGCGCGCCATCGAAGCCGCATCACTCTCGCCGAGACCTGCCCTGGCATCCTGGCGGCTGCCCCACTCTTGAAAATGCGCCTCTGCCTCCTTGACGATGCGCGCCATCATGCCGACAGCCTCGGCTGGATACTCGCCCGAAGCAGTCTCAGCCGACAGCATGACCGCGTCTGTTCCGTCGAAAATTGCATTGGCCACATCTGACGCTTCGGCGCGCGTGGGCAGCGGATTCTGGATCATGGACTCGAGCATTTGCGTGGCGGTGATCACCAGTTTGGCGCGCGCATTCGCGGAATGAATGATGTGTTTTTGTAAAGGCGGAACCTGTTCCGGCGGCAGTTCCACACCGAGGTCGCCGCGGGCGACCATCACGCCATCCACCACATCGAGAATGGCTTCCAATTCATTCAAGGCTTCGGGCTTTTCCAACTTTGCGATCAGAAGCGGCATCCGTTTACCGGCCGAATATTCCACCAGCGCAGCGCGGACAGTCTTTACATCCTCTGCGCTGCGGACAAAGGAAATCGCAACCGCATCCACGCCCTGCGAAATGCCAAAGGCCAGGTCGGTCTTGTCTTTTTCAGTAAAGCCGGCAATGCGAAGTTTGATGCCCGGCAGGTTGATTCCCTTATGCGCCGATAACGCCCCGCCCACCAAAACTTTTGCATGGACAATGCGCCCTTCGGCAGAGAGGACTTCCAGCGCAAGACGACCATCGTCGAGCAGGAGCCTGTCGCCCGTCTGGACCGAATCGAACAGTTCACGAAAATCCACAGGGATAAGCTGGTTACCGGTTTGCGGCGCTTTATCCTGCGTTGCGTACAGGCAGACCTGCTCCCCGACAGAGAGTTGCAGCGGCACGGATAATTTCCCAACGCGGATTTTCGGTCCTTGCAAATCCTGTAAAATGCCGACGGGCATTCCGAGTTTTTTGGCAGCCGCACGGATGGCAGTCATGCGCGCCTGATGCTGGGCGTGTGTGCCATGTGAAAAATTCAAACGCGCCACGTTCATTCCAGCCTCAATCAGTGATTCTAAAACCTGCTCTGAATCAGAAGCCGGGCCGATGGTTGCAACGATCTTTGCTCTTCTCATGTTCTTTCCTCAATTTTGATATTGGCCTTATTAACAAAAAACCTGCCGCAAGGTTACGCGCCTGCGGCAGGTATCATACCCCAAAAGCCTTACAGGTAATGCAATTCCTTTGCCTGCCTTTCAAGGTCTTCGCGGAATTGCGGATCAGCCACATTGATAAGCGCCTGCGCACGCTGGCGGATGGTCTTGCCGTACAGGTCAGCAACGCCATGTTCGGTCACTACAAAACGGATGTGGTTGCGGGTGGTCACCACGCCGGCGCCGTGTTTGAGCATCGTCACGATCTTGCTCAGTTGTGTGCCGTCTTTCATGGTGGCAACGCTTGGCAGGGCAATGATCGGCACGCCGCCTTTTGAACGCGATGCGCCGTAGATGAAATCCAACTGGCCGCCGACACCGCTATACAGTTTGGGGCCGATACTGTCGGCGCAGATCTGACCCGTCAGGTCAACTTCAATGGCCGAGTTGACCGCCACCATGCGCTCGTTTTGAGCAATCACAAACGGGTCGTTCACATATTCAGAGCGGTGCAGTTCGATCATCGGGTTGTCATCCACCCATTCATATAACCGCTGCGTGCCGAGGATGAACCCGGAGACGATCTTGCCGGGGTGCAGCGACTTGCGCGCATTGGTCAGCACACCGGCGTTGACCAGGTCTATCACGCCGTCTGAAAATAATTCGGTGTGGATGCCGAGGTCTTTTTTATCGAACAGGTATTTCAAGACCGCGTCGGGGATGGCGCCGATGCCAAGCTGCATGGTCGCGCCATCGGGAATCAGCGATGCGACATGGCCGGCGATTCTCTCGGTTACATCGGAATTGCCCTCCGCGGCCATTCGATGCTCGGGGATCTGGTAACTAACCGGCACGATATGCGTCAGGCGGCTGACGTGGATGAACGAGTCGCCAAGTGTGCGCGGCATTTTTTCGTTCACTTCAGCGATCACTACTTTTGCAGATTCTGCCGCTGTTTTGGTCAGCCCCACTTCCACGCCCAGGCTGCAAAACCCGTGCTCGTCGGGCGGGGAGACATGAATGATCGCGACATCCAGCGGCAGGACGCCATGCTTGAACAGCAGCGGGAATTCCGAAAGCAGCACCGGCGTAAAATCGGCGCGGCCTTCCTGAACCGCCTTGCGGATATTGGCGCTGATAAACATCGAATTGACCCGCAGGTGTCCTTCCATTTCCGGGCTGACGTAATCCGCAGAACCAACCGTCAATGCCTGGCAAATCTGCACATCGCTTACATTCGGGGCGTATTCCACCAGCGCGGCCAGCAGCTTCTGCGGGACGGAAACATTGCCGGTTAAAAACACGCGGTTGCCGGATTTGATGACCTTCACGGCCTCCTGCGCCGTGGTCACACGCGATTGATAAATGCTCGAAGCAGCCATCCTATTCCTCCCGCGGATTCAGGCGAATAAGATTTCGTAATTCCCCATCGTGGGTATTGATCGCCATTTCAATGGATGGGTTTAGTTTCATTACTTCGGTAATTCCGTTGTTCGCCACTTCAAGGATGTACGGAAGGGCGGCGTTCAAGAATACATGACTGGCAGTGCGCGCCACCACGCCGGGGATGTTCGGCACGCAATAATGCACCATGCCTTCATCAACAAACGTGGGATGCTCATGCGTAGTCGGGCGGGATGTTTCCACACAGCCGCCCTGGTCAATGCTGACGTCAATGATGATCGAACGCGGTTTCATGGCGCGCACCATCTCGCGCGAAACAATCACCGGCGCGCGCTGTCCGCTGACCAGCACGGCGCCGATCACAACATCGGCATATGCAGTCACGCGCTCGAGATTTCGCCTGGTCGAGATCATCGTCACCGCATTGGGAAAGCGTTCGTTGATTCTTTCCAGCACGCCCAGGCTTTTATCAATCACTGTTACCTGTGCGCCGGCGCCCAGCATGGCCTGCGTGGCAGACATGCCCACCACGCCCCCGCCGATGATCACCACCTCGGCAGACGGCACGCCCGGCAGTCCGCTTAATAAAATTCCCTTGCCACCCCAGTTGTTTTGCAGCAGGCGCGCCGCAATCTGCGGCACCATCGCGCCGCAGATCAAACTGAACGGGCGCAGGACAACCAGCGCCCCATTTACATCTGTGATCTGCTCGTATGCCAGCGCCGTGATCTTCTTCTCCAGCAGCAGGTCAATCTGGTCCTGCGAACTCGAAGCAAGGTGCAGCAACCCCGCAAGGATGGCGCCTTCCTTTAACCATTCCATTTCCTTTTTCAGCGGGCGAGAAATTTTGAGCAGCAGGTCAGCGCGGCCAAAGACCTCTTCGGGCGAATACGCGATGCGCGCGCCGGCGTGTTCATATTCCCGGTCGCTGAATCCCGCGCCCAGTCCCGCTCCATGCTCGACGAAGATTTGGTGCCCATTCTGGGAGAGAATCTCCACCCCGGCCGGGGAAAGCCCGACGCGATACTCAAACGGCCGGCTTTCTTTTGGAATTCCAATATACATGATGTGCCTCCATAAAAAACCCTAAAGTTCTTCAAGATCTTTAGGGTCTATAAAATTACGCCCTCACCTTACGCGGTAGCACGAGATTTATCTCGTGGTTTCAGGCGACATGAATGTCGCGCTACGAGTAAGCTGCGTAAGGTGAGTTACGCCATATTAAGCACTTCGCGGATGGACGGAAGCGCCCAGTCTATGGTTTGTTTGTCAATCACCAGCGGCGGGGCAAAACGGATGACGTTGTCATGAGTCTCTTTTGCGAGGATGCCTTTCTTTTGCAAAGCCTCACAGAAGCGGCGCGCACCCTTTGCCTCGGGCTTGAGTTCCACGCCGATTAATAATCCGCGCCCGCGCACTTCTTTGATATGCGGGCTGGGAATCTCACTCAACTGCTCGACGAAATACTCGCCCAGCTGCTGTGACCTCTCTGCGAGTTTCTCTTCGCGGATCACTCTTAAGGCCGCGCGGGATACTGCTGCGGCGAGAGGGTTGCCACCGAAAGTTGACCCGTGCTCGCCGGGCGTGAACAAGCCGAGAATCGACTTGTCTGCCAGCACCGCCGAGACGGGGTAAAAGCCGCCAGCCAGAGCCTTGCCGATGATAGTCACGTCAGCGCGGACATCTTCATGATGCGCCGCAAACAGCTTCCCCGTCCGCGCCAGACCCGTTTGAATTTCATCCGCAATAAAAAGTACATTGTTCTTCTTGCAGGTTTCAGAGGCCTTCTTCAAGTATCCAGCAGGCGGAATGATGACGCCAGCCTCGCCTTGAATTGGTTCGAGCATGACAGCGGCAGTATTGGGTGTGATCGCATTTTCAATTGCGTCCGCATCGCCATAAGTGACGGTGGCGAAGCCCGGCGTGAACGGGCCAAAATCATCGCGGTAGGAAGGCTCGGTGGAAAATGAAACGATGGTCACGGTGCGGCCGTGGAAATTCCCCGCGGCAACGATAATCTCAGCCTGGTGGCGCGGAACCTTCTTGACCTGATACGCCCATTTGCGCGCAAGTTTGACGGCGGTCTCAACGGCCTCTGCGCCGGAGTTCATCGGCAGCGACATTTCGTAGCCGGTCATTTCGGAGAGTTCTTTATAAAGCAAGGGCAATTGATCGTTGCGGAAGGCGCGCGAGGTCAGAGTGACGCGCTTTGCCTGGTCGAGCAATGCCTGTAAAATTTGCGGATGCACATGTCCCTGATTGACTGCTGAATATGCGGAGAGACAGTCGAGGTATTTTTTGCCCTCCACATCATAGACCCATACTCCTTCGGCCTTCTCGATCACCACATCCAACGGATGATAATTGTGCGCGCCGTACTGCTCTTCCATCTTGATAAAGTCTTGTGTATTCATTAATAATCCTCGTAATAGATTCAACCACAAAGGGACACTAAGATACACAAAGGAAAAACCTTTGTGGCACTTTGTGGTTAATGGTTTCTACGCCGCATTAAACAAGCGCGCCAGAATTGCCTTCTGCGCGTGCAGGCGGTTATGCGCCTGTGGGAAGATGACTGAGTGCTTGCCGTCTGCCACATCATCTGTCAATTCGTGGTTGCGGTGCGCCGGCAGACAGTGCATGACGATCACATCCTTATCCGCTTCCTTCACCAACCCTGCATTGACCTGATACGGCGGGAAGACCTTCTCGCGTTTGGCAGTTTCCTCCTCCTGCCCCATCGAAGTCCAGGTATCGGTATAAATAACGTGCGCCTTTTTTACAGCTTCATGCGGATCGCGCACAAAGGTGAGTTTGCTTTTTGTTTTCTTTGCGATTTTTTGCGCGATCTCCACTGCCGCCGGGTTTACATCATATCCTTCGGGAGAGGCTACGGTAAAGTTCCAGCCCAGCAGCGCAGAGACGTGCATCAACGAAACGGTGACGTTGTTGCCGTCGCCTACATAACTCACGTTCAAGCCTTTGGATTTCGCGCCGAATTTTTCCTGAATGGTCAGCGCGTCGGCCATGCCCTGGCAGGGGTGGTTGTAATCGCTCAGGCCATTGATAACCGGCACATCCGACCGCTTTGCCAGTTCCACAACATGCGCGTGATCGAAGGTGCGCGCCATCATCGCCTGCACATAGCCCGACATGACGCGGGCAATGTCGGCAATAGACTCGCGCTTGCCGAGTCCGATCTCGGCGGGTGAAAGATATAGCGCGTCGCCGCCGCAGTGGCGCATGGCCATATCAAATGAAACGCGGGTTCGCAGGCTGGGCTTCTGGAAGATCATTGCCAGCACCTTGCCTTGAAAAATCGGCTTGTTGCCCTTTTTGAAATATTGCTTCTTGAGTTTTACCGCCAGTTCCAGCAGGTCTTGAATTTCATCAGATGAATAATCTGAGATCGCGAGAAAATCCTTCATAAAAGTCTCCTTAAAATAAGTATAGTGGCTTAGGCCAAATTTAGCCTGTCGAAATTGTCACTTATTGAAAGTGACGTATATCTGACAAAATCTGTTTTGTAAAACGCCCGAAATAGATGTATAGTAATAAAAATAAGAACTGCTTTTTTCACAAAACATCATGCACAGGTATATTATATCCTTAG
>Ga0233425_10009359_pt1 | contig 12489 bp, 9 predicted proteins | sample Watercolumn_Towu_2_FD_181712 | JGI IMG/M metagenome (GOLD analysis project Ga0233425, IMG submission 181712) | Freshwater microbial communities from Lake Towuti, South Sulawesi, Indonesia - Watercolumn_Towuti2014_140_MG | ecosystem: Environmental > Aquatic > Freshwater > Lake | place: Indonesia...
CCCCAGCGATCGTGTCCCCGAGTCGGGCCGGGCGGTGGCGGTGGGGTGGTCGGACGCCCCGCGGACCGCCTCTAACACGCTTGGGAGCGCCGTTCGCGACCCCGCGAGTTGCCGCCGCGCCGAGGTTCTCCACCGTGTTGTCCACCGCGGCCCCAAGTGGCTCGGCAAGCCGACACGGATCTGCTTGACAGCGAGCGGGTAGGCTTGGAGAGCGGAGTCATGCGGCGCGCAAAGGGGACAGGGGCGACGCGGCGCGGCGAGTCGGGGGAGTGCTGTCCACGGGCGGGCAGTGGATATCTCGGGCGTGGCGCGGGTCTCCTTCGCGCCGGGCGTCGCCTGGCGCTCAACTGGCGCGATTCGACTCCCGCTCGGGCCGCCCGGGCGGGCGTGCAGATCGTGGGAGGCCACGGTCGGAGCCCTGCGTGGGCGCGGCGCGGAGCACCCGCGACTCCTCCTTGGCAAGGCGGGGAGTCCACCCGCAGCCGGCGGCTGACCCGCGCGCTCAACCCGCCCCGCGCCGCTCTGCCGGTTTGACCGCGCGCCGCGTCTGTGTTAGCGTCACGCCACGAGGCAAGAAGATGGCGGACAACGCACCCGGTCAGGAGGCTGAGGCCCGCACGCAGGTCAACGGCGCGCTCTGGGCGTCGCTGATCATCGCGTGGATGGGCTGGATGTTCGACGGCATGGAGATGGGGCTCTACTCGTGGGCCGTGCCGCCCGCGCTCAAGGAGTTGCTGCACGTCGGCGCTCTGCCGCCCAAGGAAGCCAATGCGGTGATCGCGCCGTACATCGGCTACACCGTGGCGCTGTTTCTGCTGGGCATGTCGGCGGGCGGGGTGTTCTTCGGTCGCCTGGGCGACAAGATCGGGCGCGTCAAGACGATGATCCTGACCGTGCTGGTCTATGCCGTCTTCACCGGCCTGAGCGGGTTCAGCACGAACGTGTGGCAGTTGGCCGCCTGCCGCTTCCTGGGCGCGATGGGCCTGGGCGGCGAATGGGGGCTGGGCGTGGCGTTGGTGATGGAGAGCTGGCCGAACACCACGCGGCCACTGCTCGCTGGACTGCTGGGTGGCGCGGCGAACGTCGGCTTCCTGATCGCCGCGGGGCTGACCAGGTGGCTGGCCGCCAGCCCGATGGTCGGCACGTTCGCCAACTGGCGCGTGGCGCTCATGCTGGGCTTCGTGCCGGCTATCCTGACGTTGTTCGTGCGGCTCTTCGTGCGCGAATCCGAGCGCTGGGTCGAGGCCCAGCAGCGTGGTGAGCGCTCCACCTTCTGGGACCTCTTCGCGCCCGAACTCAAGCGCAACTCGTGGATCGGCATCGGGCTGTCGGCCGTGGCTGTGCTCGGCATGTGGGGCGTGTACCAGGCTTGGCTGCAGGCGTGGGTCCAGCAGTTGGTCGAAGCCGGCGGCGGCACACCGCAGACCGTCGGCGCGGCGCGCGCGGCGGTCAGCATCTGGATGGCCGTCGGCTCGATCTTCGGCGCCTTCTTCGGTGGCGTGCTGGCGCACTCGATGGGCCGGCGCCAGTCGTATGCCGTGTTCTGCGTCGGCGCGCTGGTGTCCAGCCTGTTGCTCTACCTCACCTGCGACTCGTTCGGCCCGCGCCTGCTGGCCTTCGCCACGCTGGGCGGGGTGTTCGCCGCGTCGTTCTTCGGCTGGCTGCCGCTGTACCTGCCCGAGCTCTTCCCGACGCGCATCCGCGCCACCGGCGAGGGCCTGACCTTCAACTGCGGGCGGATCATCTCGGCGGTCGGCGTGATCTTCACCGGCCACATCGCCAAGGCGGTCGGCGGCCCGGCCCGGGCCTGCGCGATCATGGCCGTGATCTACCTGCTCGGGCTGTTCGTCATCTGGCGGGCGCCGGAGACCAAGGGCTGCGAGTTGCCGGACTGAGCCATGGCACGGCCGTGCCGGCCGCGAGACCGCCGTCGGCGACACGCCGTCGGCGACACGCCGATGCCACGGGTTGGTCATGTGGGGTCGACGAGGATCAGCTTCTCGTGGCGGTAGACCACCTTGCCCGCCGCGCCGCCGGTCACCTTGGTGACGTAGCGGCGCTGGGTGTAGACCACGGGCACCAGGTCGGAATGGCGCGCGCGTGAGTGCCGCGCCGCCCAGCGCGCCGCCTCCTCCAGCGTCGCCGCCGGCACCGCCTCGGGGCGGCCTTCGGTGCGGATGATCACATGTCCGCTGCCGGCGCCGCGCACGTGCAGCCAAAGGTCGCTCGGGGCGGCGATGCGCGAGAGCAAGCCTTCGCTCTCGGTGGCGTTGCGGCCGACCAGGATCGTGTAGCCGTCGGCCGAGACGTGGCGCTCCAGCCTGGCCAGCCAACGCTCGCGTTCGGTGCGCGGCCGGGCGGCGCGTGGGGCCGCGGGCGCGCCGGAGGTATCGAGTCGAGCGGCGACCATGTCGAGCTCGTCGAGACTGTCGGCGGCAGCGAGCCGCGCGGCCAACGCGGTCAGGCGCTCGTGCTCGGCGCCCAGCTCCGGTTCGCGCGAGGGAGCCCCCTCGGCGGCTCGGCGGGCCTTGCGTGCGCGTTCGTAGAGCGCCTCGGCGTTGCGCGGGCCCGACAGCGCGGGGTCGAGTGCCAGCGTCAGCTCCACCGGCTCGCCGTTCACCCAGTCCGTGACCTGCACGCTGTCGGCGCGCGGCTCGACGGCGTGGAGGTGGCTGAGCAGAAGGTCGGCCTGGTGCTGCCAGGCGGCGGCGTGCGCGGCGCGCTGGCGCGTGCGTTCGAGGCCCTTGAGCTGGCTCTCGACCCGCCCCAGCGCCCGCCCAAGCAGCGCGCGCAGTTCGCCTCGGCGCTGGGCCAGCCGGGCCCGCTCGCCGGTGTGCGCGGCCACCTGGGCCAGCCCGACGCTGAGCGCGGCGAGCGGCTCGCCGCCGGGCAGCGGCAACGGCCAGGCCAGCGCCGGCACGCCCTGGGCGTCGCGCACGAGGCACGACTGCCAGGCGTCGTCGCGCACGGCGCGCTGGACCGTCTGCCAGGCGTGCCACAGCCGGTCGCAGGTGTCCTGGCGCGGCAGCCCGGCGGTCTCGACCAGGTAGCGCCACAGCGGCTCGCTCAGCCCGAAGAGCCGCGCGCGCCAGCCGTCGCGCCACTCGCCCGCCGCCGTCAGCTCCGGCCACAGCGCGCGCCAGTCCTCCGCAGTCAGTCCGAGCGGGTCGCGCCGGTCGCCGCCGGGCGGCGGCACATACGGGATCTTGGGCAGCAGCTCGCGGTGGCGGTTGACAGCGCTCGTGACCGGCTTGAGCGTGACGACGATCAGCCCCTGGTCGTCGACCACGACGCACGCCGAGTGCTTGCCCATCACCTCGACGATCAGCCGCAGTGGCCGCTCACGCCCGACGCGGTCGAGGCCCAGCACGTCGAGCGTGAGCACCCGGTCGAAGTTCGGCACGTCCACTGCGGTGACCAGCGCGCCGCGCAGCAGGCTGTCGAAGTGGGTCTGCAGGCTGGGCTCGGGCACCGGCGCCGGCGGCAGCTCGCCCGCGAGGTGGACCCGCGCGTCGGCGCCCGTGATCGAGACGAACAGGCTGGCGCTCGGCCCGAGCCCCACCGCCAACTGCTCGCGCCGCGGCAGGACGACGGCGCCCAGCCGCCGGCCGAGCGCGGCCGCGCGCAACTCCGAAGCGACCGCGCAGAGGCTCAGGCTGTCCATGACTCAGGGCTGCAGCGACAGCTCGACGTCCTTGGTCGCGGCGACCCACTTGACGCTCGCGCCCAGCGCCTGACCGGCGAAGCGCAGCGGCACGTAGGTGGCGCCGTTGACGACCTGGGGCGCGACATCGAGCGTGATCGCATACTCGCCGAGGCGCGCGGCGGTCGAGCCGACGGTCAGCTCCAGCGAGGTGTTGCCGCGCTTGGCCGTGATGCGCTGCGTCTTGCCGTCGTAGGTCACCGTGGCCTTGAGCGCCTCGAAGATGCCACGCAGGGGCACCATCACGCGCCCGCCGATCTCCAGCGGCGGCGCCGGCAGATCCAGCCATTGGCCGTCCACCTTCACCGCGATCGGCGACTTGGGCCGCGGCGTCTCCACTGGCGGGGTGGGCGGCGTGGGTGGCGTCGGCGGGGTGGGCGGCGTGGGCGGCGTGGGCGGGGCCACCACGGCCGGGATCTTGTCGGCCCAGGGCACCGCTTGCGGCTTGACCTCGAACGGCATCTTGCCCGCGAGCAGGGCCGCGGCCTGGGCCTGGGCGTTGGGCAGGTAGTGCGTGTTGCCCAGGTCGCCGCCGTACTTGGCCCAGCCGACGGTGGTGCGCGCGGTCAGCTTGAACGCATACAGCCGCCCCTCGGCCACGCACACGACCACCTCGACCCGGCCGTCGCCGTCGAGGTCGGCCAGCGCCGGGCAGCACTGGCTGAAGGCATGTACCGTGCGCTCCCAGAGCGGCTTGCCGTCGCGGCCGTTGACGGCTACCAGCGCGGGCTGGTCGCTGCGCGGCGAGGCCAGGAGCACATCGGCGCCCTTGCGCCCCAGCGTGTCGACCACCACCGCGCTCGACGACGGGATGAAGGGGATGTTGCCGAACTTGTCCGGCGGCACGACCACGTGGCGCCAGACCGGCTTGCCGTTGGCGCGTACGGCGTGCACGGCGCCGTCGTAGGCCGCGGCCACCAACTCGGGCTTGCCGTCGCCATCGACATCGCCCAGCGCGATTTCGGCGGCCAGGCCGCGCCCGTCCGGCGGGTTCCACTTCCAGACCAGCGTGCCTTTCTCATCGAGCCGTGTGAGGAACGCGCCGATGGCGTAGACCTCCGGCCGGCCGTCCTGGTCGGCGTCGGCGACCAGCGGCGCCTTGGTCACGCGCCCACCGACATCGGCCGCCCAGCGCGGTTTGCCCTGGCGGTCGTAGCAGACCACCTCGCCCTTGTCCGTGCCGATCAGCACCACGGGCTCGTCGGCGTCGAGGCGCGCGATGGTCACCGCGCTGCGCCCGGGGTGCGGCGCCGGCGACTTCCAGATCGGCTTGCCGTCGCTCGCGCGCACGCAGTGCAGTTCGCCGCTGTTGAGGAAGACCAGGTCCGGCAGCTTGTCGCCGTCGACGTCGCCCAGCGCGGCGCTGCCGGGCACGCCTTTGGCGAACGGGCCGAGCTTCCAGCGCTCACCGCCATCCGTGCCGCGCAGGCACACGACGGTGCCCTGGCGCATGCCGCAGACGATCACCGCAACCGACCCCGAGCCGTCGACATCGCCCACCAGCGGACAGCCCAGGAACACCTCGTTCTCGAACGAGGTCTCCCAGAGCGTCGCGCCGTTGAGCCCGCCGAGCGCCATGACCAGGCCGCCGTCGGTCGCCAGGATCACCTCCAGCCGCCCGTCTCCGTTGAGGTCGGCGAACGTCGGCTTGTCGGCGTAGCCCTTGATCTCGCGCTCCCAGAGCGGCGGCGGGGGCACGGCGCCCATGACCGACAACCCCCACAACAGCGCCACCAGGCACGGCGTCCAGCGCATCGTCGGACCTCCCAGACGACCCGCCAGCGGCGGCGTCGGGCCACAGTCTAGTGGCCGACCGACGGCGCTGTCAACCGCTGTTGCCACCGTCACGTCACAGCGGCGCAACCGACGACTCCCGCGCTTGTCTGAACAGAAGCAGAACGCCGTTCGCGGATCCGAACAGCCCTCTGGGACGGGAGCAGGCCACAGCATGTTGTACCAACGGGTGATCGCCCAAGCGCCGCTGCCGCGGCTGACGGTGGAACTCGACCGCGGGCCGCAGGCGCGCCGGCTGCGCGAGATCGAGGCTCTGCGCCAGCGCATTCTCGACGCGGCGGAGACGATCCTGGTCGAGGAGGGCTACGAGAGCCTGTCCATGCGCCGCCTGGCCGAGGCTATCGAGTACGCGCCGAGCACGATCTACGGCTACTTCCGCGACAAGAAGGCGATCCTCGGCGCCGTGCTGGAGCGCACCACCCGGCTGCTCACGGAAGCCCTGGCGCGCGCGGCCGCCACCCCCGGGCCGCTGACCCGACTGCGCATGTTGGGCCGCGCGTACGTCGAGTTCGGGTTCGACTACCCGCGCCAGTATGAGGTGCTCTTCGTGCTGCGCGGCGCGACGGTGCCGGTGATCGAGACGCCGGCCTTCTGCGCCGCGGTCGACTGCTTCCGCGAGGCCGTCAGCGAGGGCGTGCGCACCGGCGCGTTCCGCCGCTGCGTGCCCGAGGAGACCGCCCAAGCCTTCTGGGCCGCCTGCCACGGCATCGTCAGCCTGGTGCTCACCCAGAGCGACCGCTTCACGTTCGCCGACCACGACCAACTCCTCGAAGCCATGCTCACGCTCCAGATCGAAGGCCTGCGTCCCCCAAGCCTCAACCGCGTCGCCGCGCTGTGAGGGCGGGCGCCTCAGCCTTCACCCATCGGGGGACGGTGGCCCGCAGGGCCGGGCGCTCGGCACTGCTGGACACCATGCAAATCCGGATGTAGACTCCAGAAATGCAAGGATCTTCGCTAGTACCCAGGCCGGAACTTGAGGCAGCGGTGCGGCTGGCTCTCGCCGAGTCGCCGGTCGTGGCGCTGCTCGGCGCGCGCCAGGTGGGCAAGACCACGCTGGCCAGGCAGGTCGCCCGCGCGCTGCCCGCGACGCACCACTTCGATCTGGAGACGCCGGCGGACCGTGCGGCGCTGGCGCAGCCGGTCTCGACGCTGCGGGACCTGCACGGCCTGGTGGTGGTCGACGAGGTGCAGCGGGTCGGTGCGCTGTTCGAGGTGCTGCGCCCGCTGGTCGACCGCGTGCCGCTGCCGGCGCAGTTCCTGCTGCTGGGCAGCGCGTCGCCACACCTGGTGCGCGGCGTGTCGGAGTCCCTGGCGGGACGTTGCCGGTTCGTACGCGTGGGCGGGTTCGCGCTCGGCGAGGTGGGGTCCGACGCGCTGGGCCGGCTGTGGGCCCGAGGCGGCTTTCCGCGATCGTTCCTGGCGCCCTCGGACGGCGCCAGCCGCCGCTGGCGGGAGGCTTTCCTGACCACGTTCCTCGAACGCGACATACCGCAACTGGGCATCCGTGTGCCGGCGGAGACGCTGCGGCGGTTCTGGACGATGCTGGCGCACTGGCACGGCCGGATCTGGAATGCCGCCGCGCTGGCGCAGGCGCTGGGCACGGGCGAGAAGACCGCGCGGCACTACCTCGACATCCTGCACGGCACCTACGTTGCGCGCATCCTGGCGCCGTGGCACGAGAACGTGGCCAAGCGACAGGTCAAGTCGCCCAAGGTCTACTTGCGGGACAGCGGTCTGCTGCACTCGTTGCTGAGCATCGGCGACCTCGAAGCGCTCCGGCGCCATCCCACGCACGGCGCATCCTGGGAAGGCTTCGCGCTCGAACAGGTTCTCGCGCTCACCGGGGACGCCAACGCTTACTTCTGGGCCACGCCCAGCGGCGCGGAGCTCGACCTGTTCCTGTTGCACGAGGGCGAGCGGCTCGGGTTCGAGTTCAAGTGCGAGGACGCGCCGACGATGACCAAGTCGCTCCACATCGCGCTGGACGACCTGCATCTGGCGAGGGCTTGGGTGATCTACCCAGGTGCCCGCCGCTACCGCCTCCACGAGCGCGTGGAGGCGATCCCACTGGCGGCGTTGCCGGCGGCGCTGAGCGAGCGTTGAGGCGCTACGCCCGCAACGCCTCCAGCCGGATCTTGGTCACCTTCGAGAGCACGGCCGCCAGCGCTTCGATGCGCCCGATGGCCGCCTGCATCGCGGCTTCCTTGGTCGGGTGGGTGAGCAGGATGATGTCGACCTGGTCCTGGCCCTCTTCCGGCTCCTTCTGCAGCATCGCGTCGATGCTCACCTGCTCGTCGCTCAGGATGCGCGTGATGTCGGCCAGCACGCCCGGCCGGTCGACCACGCGCATGCGCAGGTAGTTGGCGGTGACGACCTCGCTGATCGGCAGAATCGGCGTGTCGGCGAGCTGGTCGGGCTGGAAGGCGAGGTGCGGCACGCGGTGCTCGGGATCGGCGGTGTGCATGCGCGTGACGTCGACCAGGTCGGCCACGACCGCCGAGGCGGTGGGCTCGGCGCCGGCGCCCGCGCCGTAGTACATGGTCACGCCGACAGCGTCGCCCTTGACCATCACCGCGTTCATCACCCCTTCGACGTTGGCGATCAGGCGCTTGGCCGGCACGAGCGCCGGGTGCACGCGCAGCTCGATGCCCGCCGCTGTGCGCCGCGTGATGCCCAGCAGCTTGATGCGATAGCCGAACGCCTCGGCGTAGCTGATGTCGAGCTGGGTCAACTGCGAGATGCCCTCGGTGTAGGCGCGCTCGAACTGCATGGGCACGCCGAAGGCGATGGCGCTCATGATCGTCAGCTTGTGCGCGGCGTCGACGCCCTCGATGTCGAACGTCGGGTCGGCCTCGGCATAGCCCAGCCGCTGGGCCTCGGCCAGCACCTCGCTGAAGCCCAGGCCCTTGTCGCGCATCTCGCTGAGGATGAAGTTGCTCGTGCCGTTGATGATCCCAGCGATCCACTCGATGCGGTTCGCCGTCAGGCCCTCGCGCAGGGACTTGATGATCGGGATGCCCCCGGCGACCGCGGCCTCGAACCCGACCATCAGGTCGCGCTCGCGTGCGGCGGCGAAGATCTCGTTGCCGTGCTTGGCCAGCAGATGCTTGTTGGCCGTCACGACGTGCTTGCCGTTGGCCAGCGCGGCCAGTTGCAGCTCCTTGGCCACGCTCGTGCCGCCGATCAGCTCGACCACGATGTCGATCGCGGGGTGGCGCACGACCTCGAACGCATCGCTCGTGACGACCGCGGCGTCGCCCACGATGCTGCGGGCCCGCGCCACGTCCGTGTCGGCGACCATCGTGATGCGAATGCCTCGCCCGGCGCGGCGCGTGATCTCCTCCTGGTTGCGCGCCAGCACGCGGAACGTGCCGCCGCCGACGGTGCCGATGCCCAACAGACCAACGCGAATGGGTTCCATGTGAACCAGCCCTTTCGACCTGCCCGCGCGCGGCTACGACGCGCCGAGCAGCTTGTGGTGCAGCGCGTACTCCTCCAGCACGCGCCCAGTGCCCACCACGACGCACGTCAGCGGGTCGTCGGCGATGTGCACCGGCATGCCCGTCTCCACCGAGAGCAGGCGGTCCAGCCCGCGCAACTGCGCGCCGCCGCCCGCCAGGTAGATGCCCCGCTCCATGATGTCGGCCGCCAGCTCGGGCGGCGTCGTCTCGAAGGTCGACTTCACCGCGTCGACGATTGCCGAGACGTCTTCCGAGATCGCCTCGCGGATCTCGGTCGAGGTGACCATCACGCTGCCCGGCAGCCCGGTCACCAGGTCGCGCCCACGCACCTGGCGCGCGTCTTCCTTCTCCAGCGCGTAGGCCGAGCCGATGCTGATCTTGATCTCCTCCGCCGTGCGCTCGCCGATCAGCAGGTTGTACGTGCGCCGCAGGTACGAGATGATGCTCTCGTCGAGCTCGTCGCCCGCGATGCGGATCGAGCGCGAGGTGACGATGCCGCCCAGCGAGATCACGGCCACCTCGGTCGTGCCGCCGCCGATGTCGACCACCATGCAGCCCACCGGCTCGCTGACCGGCAGGCCCGCGCCGATCGCCGCGGCCATCGGCTCCTCGATCACCCACGACTGCCGCGCGCCGGCCATCGTCGCGCCTTCGCGCACCGCGCGTTCCTCGACCTCGGTCACGCCGCTGGGGATGCCGATGATCACCCGCGGCGCCAGCAGCATCCGCCGCCGGTGGACCTTGCGGATGAAGTACATGAGCATTTCGCGCGTCATGTCGAAGTCGGCGATGACCCCGTCCTTGAGCGGCCGCACCGCCACGATGTGGGCCGGCGTGCGACCGATCATGCGCTTGGCTTCCAGCCCGACCGCCTTCACCGTGTTGGTCTCGGTGTCCATCGCCACCACCGACGGCTCGCGCAGCACGATGCCCTTGCCGCGCACGGTGACCAGCGTGTTGGCCGTGCCCAGGTCGATGCCCATGTCGTAGGAGAACAAGCCGAGCAACTGCTTCATGGCAGCTCTCCCGCCGACCACACGGCGAACCCGACCTCGTGCAGCATCCGCGCCACGCGCGCCAGCGGTAGCCCGACCACGTTGAAGTAGCAGCCGTCGATGCGTTCGATGATCAGCGCGCCGCGCCCCTGCGCCGCATACGCCCCGGCCTTGTCCATGCTCTCGCCCGCCGCGACGTAAGCGGCCAGTTCCGCTCGTGTCGCCGGGTAGAAGGTCACGGCCGTCTCGACCACCGCCGACGTCACACCGTCGCCGTCGTGCCCGCCGGGCCGGAGCGCCACGGCAGTCATCACGACGTGCGTGCGCCCTTGCAGCCGCGCGAGCATCTCGACCGCGTGCTCGGCGCTCGTCGGCTTGCCGAACACCTCGTTGCCCAGCACGACGATCGTGTCGGCGCCGAGCACCCAGGCGCTCGGCGCGTGGCGCACGGCGACGGCCTGTGCCTTGTGCCGCGCGAGTTGCTCGACCCACGCGCGCACCGCGTCCTGGTCGGCGAAGCGCCCCGGCTCGCGCTCGTCGATGTGCGGCGGGTCGATCGTGAACGAGAGGCCCAACGCGCCCAACAGCTCCCGCCGCCGGGGCGACGAAGAGGCAAGCACCAAGGAGGCTGGTTCGGGCGTTGGGTTCACGACGGACAATCCTAGCATAGAGGCCGAGGGGCGGCAAGCAGCGCGCGGGGCGCGGAGGGGATCGGGCGCGCGGTGGCGAACTGCCCGCGACCACAAGGAGACCGTTCGTGAAACCGTTGTTCCCCCGCCTGCTGGCGCTGCTCGGCTTGGTGGCCGCGGCGCAGGCCGAGGTCAAGCTGCCGCCGGTGATCAGCAGCCACATGGTGCTCCAGCGCGAGCAGGCCGTGCCGATCTGGGGCACGGCCGCGCCCGGCGAGAAGGTCACCGTCAAGTTCCGCGGCCAGGCCAAGGAAGCCACCGCCGACGACCAGGGCAAGTGGGCAGTCAAGCTCGACCCGTTGACCGCCGGCGGGCCGGACGTGCTCAGCGTCAACAACCTGCAGCTCGAGGATGTGCTGGTCGGCGAGGTGTGGGTCGGCTCAGGCCAGTCGAACATGCAGATGGGCGTGGGCAGCTACGCCAAGGGCGACGACCCGCTGGCCAAGCTGGCCGCCGAGACGTACCCGCAACTGCGCCTGATGTGCGTCGGCTTCCCGACGTGGAAGCCGGCCGAGCCGGCCAACAGCCAGGGCTTCTCGGCGCTGCTGTTCGCGTTCGGCTGCCGGCTGCACCTCGCGCTCAAGGTGCCCGTGGGCCTGATGGTGGGCGCCGTGGGCGGCACGCCGTCGGGTTTCTGGCTGAGCGAGCGCGCCTACGCCGAGGATGCGGCGTGCAAGGAAGTGGTGGCCAAGGCCAACCAGGGCTTCAACTACGACGCGGCCAAGGCGCGCTACGACGAGGAGCTGGCCAAGTGGCAGAAGGCGGCCGACGACGCCAAGGCCAAGGGCCAGCGCGAGCCGCGCAAGCCGGACCCGGTGCTGCGCCCAGGCGAGTGCCGGGGCAAGGTGGGCCACCTCTACGAAGCGAACATTCGCCCGCTGATGCCGTTCGGCATGAAGGGCGTGCTCTGGGACCAGGGCGAGAGCGGCACGGCGATCCAGGCCGTGGACCAGTACACGCTGATGGGCGCGCTGATCCGCGGCTGGCGCAAGGAGTGGGCGCAGGGCGACTTCCCGTTCATCTACGTGCAGAAGCCCAGCGGCAACGGCTGCGCGTGGGATCCCAAGGACCCGGTGACCGAGAAGGGCCAGCCGTTCGGGCCGCTGCCGGCGACCGTGCCCAACGACGGGGCCTACCGTGAGGTGCACATTCGCATCATGGGTTACCCCAACACGGGGATGGCGATCAGCACCGACCTCGGGCCGGGCGTGCACCCGACGCAGAAGTCGGGTTACGGCGCGCGCGCGATGCAGGTCGCGCTGGGCATGGTCTACCGGCAACCCGTGGAGTACTACGGCCCGGTCTACCAGGCGCACGCGGTCGAAGACGCCAAGGTGCGCATCAGGTTCACCCACGTCGGGAAGGGCCTGGCGGTGGGGCGGGCGGACAAGCTGCAAGGCTTCGCGCTCGCCGGCGAGGACCGCAAGTTCGTCTGGGCCGACGCGGTGATCGACGGTGACAGCGTGGTCGTCTCCAGCGCGCAGGTGCCCAAGCCGGTCGCCGTGCGCTACGCCTGGAGCAACAACTCCACCTGGGCGAACCTGTTCAACAAGGACGGCCTGCCGGCGATCCCGTTCCGCACGGATAGCTGGTGAGCCCGGGCCAGGGGCGCGGCCGGCCGTCGCGGGACGCCGGCCGTGTCCCTACCACACGTTGATGGGCACGCGCTGGCCCGTGCGCGAGCTGTCCTTGGCGCCGCAGACCATGGCCAGCGAGTGGATGTTGTCGTGGCATTCGGTCTGCGGCTTCTCGCCCGTGCGCAGGAAGCGCAGCATCTCGCGCAGGGCGCCGTGCATGCCGTAGCAGTCGATGGGCGAGGTGGCGACGGCCAGGTCGGTCAGCGGGCG
>Ga0233425_10009360_pt1 | contig 12488 bp, 7 predicted proteins | sample Watercolumn_Towu_2_FD_181712 | JGI IMG/M metagenome (GOLD analysis project Ga0233425, IMG submission 181712) | Freshwater microbial communities from Lake Towuti, South Sulawesi, Indonesia - Watercolumn_Towuti2014_140_MG | ecosystem: Environmental > Aquatic > Freshwater > Lake | place: Indonesia...
ACGGGCCAGAATCTGCTCTACGACCCGCGGCTGGGCAAGTACGTGGTCTTCAGCCGGCTGGGCTTCGGGCGGAAGCTCGCGCGCAGCGAGAGCGCGGACTGCGTCCACTGGACCGAGCCGGAGCTGGTGCTGGAATGCGACGAGGCAGACGGCCCGGGCACGCAGATCTACGGCGCGGGTGTGGACCTGTACGAGGGGCTGTACGTCGCGATGCTGTGGGTGTACTACGAGGGTAGAGACGGGACTATCGACACGCAGCTGGCGGTGAGCCGCGACGGCTTCGCCTGGACGCGAGTGGCGGAGCGGGCGGTCTGGCTGCCCCTGGGCGAGCCGGACAGCTGGGAGGGCGGGATGGTGCGCAGCTGTGGGCGCATCATCAAGCGCGGAGAGGAGCTGTTCATCTACTACTGCGGTGTGCACGGCGCGCATCACGGGCCCAAGGTCGCGCAGGTCGAGCGCAAGCACCGGACGGCCGTCGGGCTGCTCACCCAGCGGAGGGACGGGTTCGTCTCGCTCGATGCCGGTGACGCGCCGGGGGTGTTGACCACGAAGCCCTTCGCCTGGCCGGGTGGGACGCTGCACCTGAACGCAGACGCGCGGGACGGAGCGGTGCGCGTGGCGCTCGTGGAGCCCTCCGGGAGGGCGATGCCAGGGCTGGAGGCCTCATTGCCCTGGCGCGGTGACGCCGCGGATGCCGCGGTGCGCTGGGCCGACGAGGCGCTGCTGCCGACGCCAAGGAGTGCCGTGCGGCTGAGGGTCTCGCTGCAGCGGGCGAGGCTGTATGCGTGGTGGGTGGAGACGTGATCCGGGCCTGGGCCCAAAGTGGAACGGGCAGCCCGGAGCCGGGCTGCCCGTCGCACGGCAAGGCTCGAAGACCCTACATGCTCGTCCCGTATATGGCGTCGACGAGCTCCATGGTCTTCACGGCGTCGGCCATGGAGGAGCAGGGCTCGGCGCCGCTCTTCACGCAGTCGATGAAGTGGCGGCTCTGGGCCTCGAACCCGTAGTAGACCCGGTTCTCCTCGGACCCGGCGACCTCAGTGGCGCTGAGGGTGAGGCCCTCCTCGCTGTTGTCGCTGTAGACGTGAGCCACGCTGTTGCAGTCGACGAAGGCCGAAATCCCGCGCGCGTGCATCTCGAAGGTGTGCACGCGCTTCCCCACACACCAGTTGCCCAGCAGCACACCCGAACAGTCATTGTCGAAGCGCATGAGGGCGTTGAAGGCGTTGGCGTACGTCTCGTCGCAGAGCGTGCGGACATCGCCCACCACGTCCGCGAGGTCGGCGCCGGCCATCCAGCGGAGGGTGTCCACGGCGTGGATGCAGTCGCAGCGGAGGATGTCGATGGCGCCCTTGTAGTAGGCGCCGGCGAAGTGGTGCTTGTAGAAGGTCGCGACGCAGTGGAGCATGTCCCCGCGCTCGGTCACTATGTCGCGCACCTTGGTCAGGAGCGGGATGTAGCGTCGGTTGAAGCCCACCATCGCGACGACGCCCGCGCGCTCGGCGGCGAGGGCCATCTGCTGGGTCTGCTCGGTGGTGACCCCCGGCGGCTTCTCGATGAACAGGGGCAGCTTCGCCTCGAGGACGTGGATTGCCAGATCGAAGAGATGGTGGGGCGGCATGAGAAGGTACACCGCATCGGGTGCGGTCTCTTCGAGCATCTGGCGGTAGTCGGCGTAGCGCCCGTCGATGCCGAACCGGTCGGCGGTCGAGCTGAGCTTGTCCTCGACCAGATCGCACAGGCCGACCAGCTCCACGTCGTCAAAGGCCGCGAGAGAGGGGTAGTGTACACCGTTCGCCATGCCGCCGGCGCCGATCAGCGCCACGCGCACCTTGTCCATGGTGAGAGGACTCCTTGCAGATGGGTTGACAGGGTGAGACCGCCCGGGCCGAGTGGCCCGGGCAAGGGAGTTCGCGAAGCGGACGGTCGGACCTTCTTCGCACGGATTCGTGAGGAGGGACGGTCGCGGCGCGTGACGAACCAGCATGTGCACCGGCGTACCCCGGTTGCTCAGGTGACCACCTCGATGACGGCGGTGGCCCGCCGGGGTCCCCTGGGTGGTGGTTGCCGTGTCCGAGGACGCAACGCGGACGCCGGCCGGCACCGTCGTGGGTCCTCTCCTGCGCTGCGCCGCTCTGGGTGTTGCCCTGGGCGTCGTCAGCACGGCTCTCTTCCTCCCCGGCGCGCCCCTGCACTCGCTGGAGCTCCGCACTCTTGACGCCCGGTACCGGTACCGCTCGGCGCCTGTCGCCTCGACCGACGTGGTCATCGTCGCGATCGACGAGGCAAGCATCCGCGACCCCCGCCTTGGCCGCTGGGAGTGGGACCGCGTGTGGCACGCGCGGCTCTTGCGGCGGCTGAAGGCCGAGAAGCCTCGCGCCATCGCCTACGATGTGATCTTCTCCGAGGCCTCCCGCGGCCGATCCGCTGACGACCGCGAGCTTGCGGCGGCCACCGGCGAGGCCGGCTGCGTGGTCCATGCCGCCTATCCGTCCGACCGCCCGGTCGAGGTCGCTGTTAGGCGAATCGCGGCTCGGGGTCAGATCGAGCCGCAGGTTGTCATCCATCAAGGCCTGGCGCCAAGCGTAGCGGGCGTCGTGCCACCGATCGCTCCTTTGGCGCGACAGGCGGCCGGCATCGGCGTCATAGCGGGCCGGCCGGACCCCGACGGCACCTTCCGACGGGCGTGCTTCCTTGTCCGGGACGGAACCACCGGCGCCCTCCACCCGACTTTCGAGCTAGCCGCGGCTGCGTACGCCCGCGGCTGGGACCCCGCGGCGATGCGGTTCAACCTCGCCACCGCTGCGGTCCTGGCGCCGGGCCAGGTGACACCCCTCGATGGTCGAGGCGGCGCACTGGTGAACTTCATCGGCCCCGCTGGGTCAGTCCCCCGCTACTCGTTCGTGGACGTCCTGGACGGGCGCTTCTCGGCGGGCACGTTCAGCGACAAGATCGTGCTGATCGGGCTCACGGCCCCCGGTCTTCAGGACTTCTTCGCGGTCCCGTACCCCGGGGGCATGTTCGGCGTCGAGATTCACGCCCAGGTTCTGGACAACCTGCTGCATAACAGCTTCCTGAGGGAGGTGAATCGCGCCACCGTCTACGGCCTCGCGGTCCTGCTGGGAGTCCTCGGCGCGCTGATCGCACGGCTGGCGCGTCCCGTGGTGGGCTTCGCGGTGCTGCTACTCGGCTTGGTCGTCTACAACGCCCTCGCGATGCGCGCCTTCGGCGAGCACCGGACGGCCTGGCCCGTCCTCGGGCCCGGGTTGGCGCTACTGGCGGCCTACGTCCCCATGGCGGCGATGCGGCTGGCTACCGAGGAGTCGACCCGACGCCGCCTTCGCACCGAGTTCGGTCGGTATGCGCCTCCGCAGCTCGTAGCCCGACTGGAAGCCGGGAAGCTCCAGGCGCGATCGGCGGGGGCCCTTCGCACCGTGACCGCGCTCTTCGCCGACGTCCGCGGCTTCACCGCCTGGATGGGCACAGCCGATCCCAGGGCCGTCGTCTCCGTGCTCAACACCTACTTTGGGCGCATGACGGAACTGGCCTTCGACCTCGATGGCACGGTGGACAACCTCGTTGGCGACGAGATCTTCATCACGTTCAACGCCCTGGATGACCAACCCGACCACCCGGCTCGCGCCGCCCATCTGGCCGTGAACATGGTCCACGAACTGGATATCCTGAACCGACGCTGGCAGGCGGAAGGGGTCCTGACGAGCCCGCTCCGCATTGGGATCGGCATCAGTTCGGGCGAGGCGGTGGTCGGCAACCTCGGTTCCCAGATCCGCACCCAGTACACGGCGCTCGGGTCGGTCATCAACCTGGCGTCCCGCCTGCAGGGCCTGAACAAGGACCTCGGGACTACGATCCTGGCGACGCGCTCGATCGCCGAAGCCGTCGCCGACAGTATCGAATCGCGGCCGTTGGGCGAGCAGAATGTCAGGGGCCATCCCGAGCCGGTCGAGGTCTTCGAGCTTACTGACCGCAAGCCGCGGTCCGCCGAGAACCCCGCGCCGCCTAGACCAGGAGAGTGAGACCATGGGTGTGATCACTTGTCCGCGTTGCCGGCACGGCAACCCCGTCGGGGCGCGGCTGTGCGATGAGTGCGGCCAGCCGTTGGTGCCGGCGACCATCCGCAAGGCGCTCGGCGGCAACCCGATCCTCTGGCTGAAGGCGACCTCCGTCGGCCAGATCGTGCCGTTTGCGCTGCTGGGGCTCCTCCTGCTCGCTGGGCTGGCCCTTCAACCCGGCGGTCTGGCCTGGCGGCAGCTCGTGCTGACCTTCGGACTCGTTGGCCTGGCGACCCTCGGGGTGACGTTCCCGCTGCTCAAGGGGCAGTATGACTTCTCCGCCGGGCCCGCGGCGGCTCTGGCGGCGTGCTGCGCCGTCATGGCCGCGAAGGTGGGGCCGGGCTGGGCGGTTCTGGCCGCCCTGACCATCGGCTGCGTCGTGGGATTCGTGAACGGCTTCGTAACGGGCTGGACGCGTCTGCCCTCGGCGATGATCACTATCGCGACCGGTGCCGTGGCGCTGCAAGTCTCCACTCACTACACCGCGCATGCCGACCTCGCTGTGACTGACCCGCTGCTGAGCGCGCTCGGCGAGACCGATGTCCTCCATGTGCCGGTGGTGCTCAGTCTCTTCGTCGCGGCACTCCTCCTGGCGAAGGTCCTGTTCAACAGGCCCGTCTTCCTGGCAGTGGGAACGGCCCCGAACCGCGCCGAGGCCGAAGGCCGCGCGGCGGCATCCCGGATCCTGGCGAGCTTCATTGCCAGCGGATTCATGGCCGGCGGTGCAGGCCTCCTGATCGCGTGTTCGGGGCTGGGCGCCATCGGGCTCGGCCGGCAGTTCCTGTGGCTGCTGACCCCGCTTGCCGCGGCACTGATCGGCGGCGGGTCCGTTGCCGCCGGCATTGGGAACCTGCGCACCGTCACCATCGGCGCGGCCGTCGTCGCGGCCACAGACTGGCTCGCCACTCAGGTCAATCTTGGCGTCGCCGGCCCCATCGCTGAGTTGCCATACCTGGCCGTTGGCATCCTGGGTGACCGCTGGCGGAGCATGACCTGGCACATGCTCCAGCAGGCCCGCATGGGTAACCTGCTGGTCCTGCCCGGTGACCTCCGGCTGCCTATCTTCGTCGGCACGTGGCGCCGTGCGCACTGGGCCATGAAGGCGCTGGGAGTAGTCGGTCTACTCGTCGTGTCGAGTGTGGTCTACGTCCTCATCTGCGCCTCGGTCCTGCGCAGAGTGCCCGATGGCTGCGCCGTAGTCGCACGCGCCTCGGGCGAGGTGCTCGTCACACACCCGGGCACCCTTCAGCCCGTCCCGGCGCCGGAAGGCACCCTCCTGCGCACAAGCGACCTCGTGACGACGGGCTCCACAGGCGAAGCGCTGCTGCGTTTCCACGATGGGGCTGAGGTCCGGCTGACCGGCGGCAGTGAGCTCGCCGTCGTGGACCTTACCAAGCGCCTAAGCGGAGCTACCACTACCCGCCTCGCCGCCCGCGCCGGCGCCTTGTTCGCGCGTGTCCGCCGTCTGGCGACCCGGGACTCGGAGTTCTCGGTGGAGACCCCCGTCCTGGCCCTCGGCGTGCGGGGCACCTCGTTCCAGGTCTCCGTCGGGGACTCAGAGGGGGAGGTTGCAGTCCGCGAAGGAACGGTTGACGTCTCCCGCGAGCTGAAGTTCACCGACACGGAGACCGGCGACACTGAGGAGGTGAGAGATGTCCGTCGGGTCGAGGCCGGCCAAGCAGCCCAGGCCCGGGCCGACGAGACCCGGGCTACCGTCGTCCGTCAGCTCACTCCGGCCGAGGTGAGCGTCCTGGCGCAGACAGAGACGGGTATCGTACGGGAGGAGCGCCGCACGGTCGCCCAAGCCGTCCGATCGCGGGGGATGCCCTACTTCTGGGGCTTCATGGGCCTGGTCTACGTCTGGTTCTTCTTCGTCGTGTGTCGACCGATGCCTCAGGGGTACGTCGCCGACGTCATCCGACGCCGGGCAGAGGAGTTCGACAAGATCCATCGCCCGCACCCTACCGATTCCGCCCGTCTCATCGCCTTCGCTCAGATGTGCCTCCACGCCGGCGATGTGAAGAGGGCAGACGAGCAACTGGCGAAGGTCCAAGAGGCCGACCCGAACAGCGAGTACGGCAAGTGGGCCAGTCGCGTGCGCATCGAGATCGCTCGCCAGACCAAGCCCAAGGCATGACCCGCCGGCCGCCGATGGCGGCGTGCGCCGCTCATATGGCGTCCGCCGAGCCGGGATTCCCCCATAGCGTAGCACGGGTCGACGTGATCACCGGGGAATTCACGCGCCGAGCCGGCACTGGCCGCTCATCGGGCAGCCGCCACGAGGGCCGATGTTTTCGCACTTCCGCTCGGAGGGACAGGCCGGGCTGGACATCGCGAATACGCTGAAGGCCTTGCGGACATTCGCGCCGCCGCAGTCGGGGCACGCCGGAGCCTTCGCGCCGCGCTGGGCGAGGACTTCGTTGACGGTGCGACAGTCGAGGCATTCGTACTCGTAGATCGGCATCGTCGGCATCTCCAAGGCGGCCAACTGGGCACGGCGGCGCCATTATAGGGCGCGAGAGCGGAGCTGACAAGCGCCTCAGACGGCGTACTGCGCCATGACGGCCTTGATCTTCTCGGTCATGGCGAGGGCCTCGGGCCACTCGCGCTGCCAGAGGTTGCGGCCGAAGATCAGGCCGGTCGCGCCGCCGGCCATGCAGGCATGTGCCTTGGCCAGCAGGTCCTCGTCGCCCAGCTTGCTGCCCCCGGAGAAGAGTACGAGCGCGCGCCCCGCAGCCGCGACCACGCGCTGGGTGATCCGGGTCACATCGGCGTCGCTGTGGTTGTCCCACTCAATGGCGGCGTACTCCTTGGGCGTCTTCAGGCGGCCCTCGTCGCACTTCGGCAGGTTGAGCTTCACGACATCGGCGCCGAGCTCGTTCGCCACGCGGGCGGCATACTCAATGGCGTAGAGGGTCTCCTGCCCGCCCTTGGCCTCGACGGCCGAGCCGCGCGGGTAGGACCAGACGATCACCGGCATGGCGTAGCGGTCCGCTTCCTCGCGGATGCGGCCGAGCTGGATGAAGTCCTCCGTCTGGGCGGGAGAGCCGACATAGAGCGTGTAGCCGATTGCGTCGGCGCCGAGGCGCACGGCGTCCTCGACACTGGCCATGCAGGGGGAGAGCGCGTGGTCGGCAGGCGGAATGGCCGTCTTGCCATTGAGCTTCAGGACCAGCGGCACGGACCCGGCGTAGTCACGCATGTACTTCTGGGCGAGGCCGATCTGGAAGACAATGCCCGAGTACCCGCCCTCCTGCGCCAGCCGGAGCTCGAAATCCGGGTCCTGTGATGGAGGGTTCGGGAAGAAGTCGACCGGGCCGTGCTCTAGCCCCTGATCGATGGGCAGCAGGAGCAGCGTGCCGTTTGCGGGGCCATGCTCGTAGAGGAGACGGTGCAGGCGCGTACGCTTGCCCAAGGGCAGGTCCAGTTGGGCGAGTGTGGGGCGAGTGACTGGGTTTGGCATGGGTCGTCCCTCCTCCGCTTCCTTGCTGCCTCAACCCCTGACCGAAGGGCCGGGTTCCACCCCCTGGAATCCCACGGGGCAGCCCCGCGTGGTGCGAGACTGCCCCGATTCCAGCCCCCGCGCAGAGCGTGGGTTTACCAGTTGCTGTAGTTCGTCCCGTCCACGGCGGTGCCGCTCTTGGCCTTGACCGCGCCCGTGGTGGCGGTGTAGGTCCAGTCGGTGCCCACGGCGTTCTCGCCGGTGATCGGGTTGTCGGGCAGCTTGCCGTCGGCGGTCGTCAGGTAGGGGCCGCGGAAGTCGGCGGTGTTGATCGTCACGCCGTTACCGCCGGTGGCGGGAGCGGTCGTCGCCATGATGTCGGTGAGCGCGGCCGGGTAGTCGCCGCACTGCGCCTGGAAGAGACCGACGGCGTTCCGGATCTCCTGGAGATGAGCCCGCAGGCTGGCTTCGCGCGCTTCACGGCCGGCGCCCAGCAACCGCGGAACAACGATCGCCGCGAGGATGGCGATCACAACGATGACGATCAGGACCTCGATCAGGGTGAAACCGCTGCGACGCTTCATGGTGGGTGTGCCTCCCCTGGGTGTGGACTGGGTCGTGGTTGCCGGCCGTGAGCTACCTTGGCTTGGGCGATTCCTGTGCGCGGGGCCCGTCCCTCGGCGATGATCGAGAGCTCCACTGGCCATTCCACGACTGCGCTCTTGCGCGTTCACGGACTCATATACCGTGTCCGCCCACGGCACCCACAACATTTTTCGCGAGAGCGCAGGCTTGCTGGCGACAGGGCCGGAAGCACCAGGGGCGAACCCACCGGGCGGGCCGCGGACGCCCAAAGGAGACCCCCACGGCGCAGAGCCTGCGCCCGAACATCCTGCACGTCATCTGCCACGATCTCGGCCACCATGTCGGTTGCCTGGGCGCCGGGCTCTCGACGCCTGCCATCGACGGCCTCGCGGCTGACGGCGTGCTGTTCGACACGTACTGCTGCTCGGCGGCGCAGTGCTCGCCGTCGCGCGGGAGCATCATGACGGGCTTGTACCCCCACAACAATGGGCTCATCGGGCTGGCCCACATCGGGTGGGAGTTCCGCGAGGAGGTCCGGTGCCTGCCGCACCACCTGAATGACGCGGGCTACGCGACTCACCTCGTAGGGCTGCAGCACGAGTCCGCGCGCCCCGAGCGCGTAGGGTACCAGCACGTCCACCCGACGGGCGGGCGAGCGCGCGACGTCGCCGCCGCCGTCGCCGGCCTGCTGCGGGATCATGCGGCCTCAGGTGACGCGCAGCCCTTCTACCTGAACGCAGGGATCGTGGAGCCCCACCGTCCGTACCAGCAGGAAGGCTACCGGAGCGACGATCCCGAGGCAGTGACGCCGCTCCCCTGGCTTCCGGATCGAGCAGGCATTCGGCGCGACATCGCGGACCTCAACGGCATGGTCTACGCGGTCGATGAGGCGGTGGGCACGATCCGCGCGGCCCTGGCCGACACCGGTCTGGATCGCGACACGCTCCTCATCTTCACCACGGACCACGGCCTGGCGATGCCGCGGGCGAAGGGGACGTGCTATGACGCGGGGCTGAAGAGTGTCCTCATCCTGCGTCTGCCGGGGCGGTTCGACGGCGGCCGGAGGGTCGGCGACCTGCTGACGAACTGCGACCTCCTGCCGACGATCCTCGAGTTCGTCGGCGCGCCGCCCGCCGAGGGCCTCGACGGGCGCAGCTTCCTGGGGCTGCTCGATGGGACCGCCTCCGGGTCGCGGGAGTCGATCTTCGCTGAGATGACCTGGCACGACAAGTACAACCCGATGCGCGCGATCCGCACGACGCGCCACAAGTACATACGGAACTTCGGGGAGCGCCCCCTCGTGTACCTGCCGCTGGACATCTACCAGGGGCTGGCGGGCCAGGAGGTGCGGGAGGAGTACTACGCCAGCCCGCGGCCGGCGGAGGAGCTCTACGATCTGCAGGCCGACCCGCTGGAGATGAACAACCTTGTGGGCGACCCCAAGCACGCAGAGCTGCTCGGGGACCTGCGGGCGCGGGTGCAGGCATGGATGGAGGAGACCGACGATCCGCTGCTCCGCGGAGACGTGCCGCCCACGCCGGAACAGGCGGAGCGCATCCGGGAATGGAACTCGGCCAACTGAACGGCAGTAGGAAGCGAGGAGTGCGAAGTGATGAGTCAGAGGCCTCTGCGTATCATGGTAGCGTGGAGCGTCGTTGGCGCCGCCGTGTTGCTCGGAGCGGTAGGTACGGCGCAGGAGCCGACGTGGTACCCCTCATCGGAGCCATCGCCGTTCCTGCCCGATGACGCCCGGTGGATTGGCCAGCCCGAGCAGGCGGGGCGCGAGTGGGCTCACGCCATCTACCTGCGCGGCGCGTGGAACGTGAAGGCCGGAGTGACGCGGGCGGTGCTGATGACTGCGCCCTCGCAGAGCTCCCGGGTGTACCTGGACGGGCGGCTCGCGCTGACGGCCTACGATCCGCTCGAGGCGCTGCCGGCGTGGGCCGAGGTGACCGACCGGCTGCGCGAGGGGACAGTCTCCGTCGCAGCGGCGGCGCGGTCGGAGTGGCGCCCCGCGTTCTACGCGCAGCTGCGCGTGGAGTACGCAGACGGCTCCTTCGAGGACCTGACCAGCGGGCCGGGTTGGGAATGCGCGACTGAACCCGCCGTCGACTGGCCCGCCAACGCGGCCGCGACCGGGGACTGGCAGCCAGCTGCCATCATGGGCGGGTACTACCGGGGGACGGGGGAGGGATTCTGGGGCCACGAGTTCGCTCTACTCCCTCGCGAGCTGCTCCGCGCGCGGCTGGAACCGCACAACCGGACGCTCGAGGCCGACTTCCGCGCCGGGGGCGATCTGCCGCTGCAGGTCGCGGAGGCGCCCGAGCAGCCCGAGTGGGCGTCGCAGTTCGGCGGCTTCTGCCGTGTCGACGAGGAGACCGGACAGCTGATCGACGGCGCCGGGGAGCTGCGGCACCTCTTCTTCACCGTGTACAGTCAGCACCGACCAAGCGGTTGGGTCCTGCACACGCCGGGCTTCGACTTCGATCAGTACGAGCGCGACCTCGACCTGATGGCCGAGGCGGGCGTGAACCTCTACATGCGCTTCACGGGGTGGGACTGGCTCCTGACGAAGGACGGTCAGTGGGCGCCGCTCGCGAAGCAGCCGGACGGGACCGACCTGCCCCGTTTCGAGCGGGGCATCGACATGTTGGACCACTTCGTGCGACGGGCCCACGCCCACGGCCGGTACATCGTCTTCGAGGGCGACTTCTACTGGGGCGCCCACAGCGACGTGATCCCGCCGCCGTACCGGTCGCGGTACCACCTCTACCCGGAGGTCCTCGAGGCCGAGGCCCTCGCGATGCGGAAGGTGATGCACCACTACTCGGAATGCCGGAATGTGCTGGGCATGATGATCGGCGAGGAGGACATCCTCCTGGCCCACGACCTCGCGAACCCGCACCAGCACGCCCAGTTCGCGGACTACCTGAGCCGCAAGTACGGGTCCCTGGACGAGTTCCGGCGGCAGACGCCCCAAGCCTACGAGTACGCCGATCACTCGGAGTTCGCCGCCGGGGACCGGGTGCGCGAGTACTTCCCGGGGACGGCGGCCGAGCCCGTGCTCTACCCCCGATTCGCCACCCGGCCCGGCGTCTTCGGGGCGGCGCGACAGTGGCTCGACATCCCGCTGCCGCTCTGGCCGCAGTACGCTTCGCCCGAGGAACCGGCGGTCGCGCTGGCGGACCAGAAGTCGTACAACGAGTTCACGCCCCTGGACCCGCTGTGGATCGACTTCTACGAGATGCGGGAGGACGAGCTGCTGTTCGGGATGCTCTCACGCTGGGCCCAGATCGTGCGGGAGGGAATCCCGCACCAACTGCTCTTCTACAGCAACGCGCAGGACTTCACGAACAGCTGGCATTTCCTGCACCTCTATCGGCGCTCGCCGTTACCCTTCGACGTGATCGGCGTCGGGTGCCACGACTCCGGGCAGAACCTCGCCGAGATCCCCTCCCAGTACACGGTGCGGAAGGCCATCAAGGTCGTTTCCTCCTACCGGCCGTATGTGCTCGCCCCGGGCAGCCCAGCACGCGGGGTCGCTTCGGGCGAGGGAGAAGGCGGCCGCGCCGATCAGCCCGAGGAGGTCCGGAGGTACTACAGCGGGGCGCTCTTCGACGAAATCGGCGGTGGCGCGGCCTGGACGCAGACGTACACCTGGGGCCACGTCAGCGGAGCGGAGTCGCCCGAGGGGCCTCACGAGACGCCGCTCCTGAAGTGGTTCGCGAACTTCATGCCCGCGGTGCAGAGCGTCGCGTTCCCCCTGCGGAGGCCGGTCCGAGTGCTCATTCTCCGAAACTCCAACCTCCAGCACTCGAACCTCAGTGGCCTCGACTACGGCAACGCCATCCGGGTCGCCGAGGCGCTCACACAGCTCAATGTCGAGTTCGACATCGTGATGGATCGGGATGTGACGGCAGGAGCCAGGAGTCAGGATACGAGAATCAGTGGGACGTCCACGGCACAGGACCCGAAGGTGGACCTGGCGCCCTATCGGTTGGTGATAGTGCCGAGCGTGGCGAGTGACCTGTGTCCGTCGGCGTGGGAGGCGCTGGAGGCGTGGCTGAGCGAGCCGGCGCACGCGGGGGAGCGCGCGCTGGCCTTCGGCTGGGTCGGTAAGCGCGGCCCGCGCCTGGAGCCCCTCGGCGCATTCCCGGAGGCCCTTCAGCGCTGGACCGGCGCGGCGGACTACGCGAGTTCCGTGCAGCTGCGGGGCAAGCAGGAGATCCGGATGGCGCCGGACGGGCCGACACTGCCCTTGGACTTCGGCCCCTCGCTCCCCTGTGGCCTGTTGGACCGGGGCGAGCCGCTGCTGACCACGGCGGATGGCGCGGTGATCGCCCGCCGGCTGGAGTACGAAGGTAACCCGGTGTTCGCGTTCGGGTTCG
>Ga0233425_10009361_pt1 | contig 12485 bp, 12 predicted proteins | sample Watercolumn_Towu_2_FD_181712 | JGI IMG/M metagenome (GOLD analysis project Ga0233425, IMG submission 181712) | Freshwater microbial communities from Lake Towuti, South Sulawesi, Indonesia - Watercolumn_Towuti2014_140_MG | ecosystem: Environmental > Aquatic > Freshwater > Lake | place...
GAGCTGGAAGCCGCCGCGCGCCTCGTAAAGCGTGACGAGCGCACGCGCCTCGACGCGCAGGCCATCCTGCAGCCGGAACGGCAGCAACTGGGCACGGCCGCGGAACATGACGCAGTCGACCTGTGCGCCTTCATCTTTCAGCGCGAAATAAACATGACCGGAGGCGGGGCGGCGCAGGTTGGAAATTTCGCCGCTCACCCACAGCAGCGGAAACGCGCTTTCGAGCGTTTCGCGCGCCAGGCGATTGAGCGACGAAACGCTGAGAACATTCTCGTTCGCCGGTAGCGCTATGCCGGATTCGTCGGACATCGAATGATTCTAACCGAAGCCTTCCGCCGCCTTGCCCTGCAGCACGGGCACACTCTGGTCTCGCTCTGTCGCGATAGTGTAATTGCATGATAAACAAGAAATAATTATTCAGCTTCATTTTGCATCGAAGCGGGAAAAAGTCTTATGGACGGACCACTTAATCCGTACGCCGACGCGTAATTCACAAGCTTATCCACAGCTTTTGGGGATAACGATTTCGTCGTCATCGCACGACAGGACCAGCGCGGTTTTTCTTGCCGAAATGAAGTCGCCAAGATAAAGTGCGCCGTTATTTGAAAGGTCACTGGAGCACCGCGTGTTTGCCATCATTCAAGCTGCAGGCTGGCCGATCTGGCCACTGCTGTTCGCCTCGGTTCTTGCCGTTGCCTTCATCATCGAGCGATCGGTTGCCCTGCGCCGCAACAAGATCGTGCCGGCCGGCCTGCTGCAAAGCGTGATCGCCGAGTATCGCCAGACTGGCGTGACGGACGACATGTTGGCGCGCGTCAGCCGGCATTCGCCGCTCGGGCGTGTCCTGGCGGCGGGCTTGCGCAACGTGAAGAGCTCGCGCGAGGCGATGAAGGAGGCCATCGAGGAGGCCGGCCGCGGCGTCACGCATGAACTCGAGCGATTTCTCACCAGCCTTGGCACGATCGCCTCGATCGCGCCGCTGATGGGCCTCTTCGGAACGGTGGTGGGCATGATCGAGATCTTCGGTTCGACCACTGCTGCCGGCACCAATCCGCAGCAGCTGGCGCACGGCATCTCGGTGGCGCTCTACAACACGGGCTTCGGTCTCCTGGTCGCGATTCCGGCGATGATCTTCTATCGCCATTTCCGCGCGCTGGTGGACAGCTTCGTCATCGACATGGAGCAGCAGGCGGTGAAGCTGGTCGAACTGGTACACGGCCAGCGCGCCGATTGAGCCGGGTGCGGCAATGAATTTCCAGCGCGGTCGCAATCGGGAGGAGCCGGAGATCAACCTGATCCCGATGATCGACGTGCTCCTGGTGATCCTGATCTTTCTGATGATCACGACGACGTATTCGAAATTCTCCGGCCTGGAAATCAATCTGCCGACGGCAGACGCTGCGCAGTCGCAGGAAAAGCCGAACGAGATCAATGTCGTGGTCAGCGCCAACGGCGACGTGATGGTGAACCGCGTCGCGGTCGGCGTTCGGACGGTCGAGGCGATCGGGGTTGCGCTGCGTCGGGCCGGCGGCGGCGAGAAGGAGCCGGTGGTGGTGATCAATGCCGACGCCAAGGCTGCCCATCAGAGCGTGATCGACGTCATGCAGGCCGCGCAGCAGACCGGCTTCAGCCACATCTCCTTCGCCACGCAGAACCCGTCGCGCTGAGCACCGCCGCGGCGCACTTTCTCAATCACACAGGTCCATCGTGGGCTTGATCCAGCGAATCGCATCGGGATGGCAGCGGCGCGGCCTGTCCGCCGTATTGCTGCTGCCCCTGGCCGGCGCATTCGCCTTCCTGGTCAATCTGCGTCGACTGGCGTATCGCCGGAACTGGCTTTCCTCCGTGAAGCTGCCGGTGCCGGTGGTGGTGATCGGCAATATCACCGCCGGCGGCAGCGGCAAGACGCCGCTCGCCCTTTATCTTGCTGAGGAACTGGCAAGGCGCGGCTGGCGGCCGGGCATCGTCAGTCGCGGCTACGGCGGCAGCGCGTCCGCCGTCCGGGCGGTGTCGCCGCTGGACGAGGCGGGCCATGTCGGCGATGAGCCGTTGCTGATGGCGCGCCGGGCCGGCTGCCCGGTCTTCGTCGGTCGCGATCGCGTGGCTGCGGCGCGCGCGCTTCTGGCGGCGCATGCTGATTGCAACGTGCTGATCGCGGACGATGGTCTGCAGCACCTGCACCTGGGGCGCGATATCGAGATCGTCGTGATGGACGGTCGCGGCCTTGGCAACGGCTGGCCGCTGCCGGCCGGCCCTTTGCGTGAATGTCCTGCGCGCATCGCCGAGGTGGATGCGCTGGTGCTGAATGGGGACGCAACGGTTCCGCCGAACGCGCGGCCCCGCCGGCTGTTTCGCATGCGCTTGATCGGCGACCGCTTCCATGATCTGCACGATCCGCTGCGCAGCTGCACGACCGCGGACTTGCGCGGCAGACGGCTGCACGCGCTGGCGGGCATCGGCGATCCGCAGCGCTTCTTCCGCCAGCTCGAGAGCATGGGTCTGCAAGTGAGAAAGCATCGATTTCCGGATCATCATCCCTTCGTGCCAGCGGATCTGGCCATTCCGGGCGTCGACGCGCTGCTGATGACCGAGAAAGATGCGGTAAAATGCCAAGCCTTCGCGCCGCCGGAAACCTGGGTGCTTCCGGTCGAGGCGCGGCTCGATCCCGATCTCGCCCAGTGGGTAGTGGAGAAACTCGATGGACGCGCGCCTGCTTGAAATCCTCGTCTGCCCGGTCTGCAAGGGATCGCTCGATTTCCGCAAACCGCAGCAGGAGCTGGTGTGCAAGGCCTGCAAGCTGGCCTACCCGGTGCGCGACGACATCCCCGTGATGCTGGAAGAGGAAGCGCGCCAGCTGAACCACGAAGAGGCGGCCGGCTGACCTTCCTGCGGCGGGCGCGCGCAATGACATTCAAGATTGCCATCCCCGCCCGCTACGCATCGAGCCGACTTCCCGGCAAGCCGCTTGCCGATATCGCCGGCAAGCCGATGGTGGTGCGCGTGGCCGAACGAGCCGCGCAAAGCGCCGCTGAGGAAATCCTCGTTGCCACGGATCACGAAGAGGTGCGTGCCGCTGTCGAGCGGAACGGCCTGCGTGCGGTCATGACCCGCGCCGAACATGCCAGCGGGACCGATCGCATCGCCGAGGTGGCCGAGCGGCTGGGCTGGAGCGACGACACCATCGTGGTCAATGTTCAGGGCGACGAGCCGCTCATCGATCCCGGCCTGATCGATCAAGTGGCGGCGGAACTGGCGCGCGATGCCGAGGCTGCCGTGGCCACGGCCTGCCACCCGGTTTCAAGCATCGAGGAGTTCCTCAGTCCCCATGTCGTGAAGGTGGTGTGCGATGCGCACGGCCACGCCCTTTATTTCAGTCGCGCTCCGATACCTTGGCCGCGCGACGCCTTCGCCGCCGGTCGCGATGTCCTGCCGGAGCGCTTGCCGGCGATGCGCCACATCGGCATCTATGCCTATCGCGTGGCTTTCCTGCGTCGCTATGGCGCCTTGGGGCCGGCGCCTTTCGAACAGTTCGAGGCGCTGGAGCAGTTGCGCGTCCTCTGGCATGGCTTTCGCATACGTGTCGCCGTATCGGCCGGAAGCCCCGAGGCGGGAGTCGATACGCCGGAAGACCTTGAGCGTATCCGGTGTAAGTTTGACGTAAGTAAGAATTAGCGGTACCTTTGCGGTCTCGGCAAAAACCCCGAGAAATCATACAGATAGATAAGTTCTCCTTGGGAGGGTAGTCATGAAATTAATCCTGTTGGGCGCGCCTGGTGCCGGCAAAGGGACGCAAGCCGCGTTCATCACCGAAAAATACGGTATTCCCCAAATTTCCACTGGCGATATGCTGCGTGCTGCCGTTAAGGCCGGCACCCCGCTTGGGCTGGAAGCGAAAAAGGTCATGGATGCCGGCCAGCTTGTCTCCGACGACATCATTCTCGGCCTCATCAAGGAGCGCCTGCAGCAGCCGGATTGCGCCAAGGGGTTCCTCTTCGATGGTTTTCCTCGAACCATCCCGCAGGCCGAGGCGTTGCGCACCCAGGGTGTCGATCTCGACTACGTGCTGGAGATCGACGTGCCTGACGAGGAAATCATCAAGCGCATGAGCGGCCGCCGCGTACACACGGCTTCCGGCCGCACCTACCACGTGGTGTTCAATCCGCCCAAGGTGGCCGGCAAGGACGACGCTACGGGCGAGGACCTGATCCAGCGCGACGACGACAAGGAGGAAACCGTGCGGAAGCGCTTGTCCGTCTACCACAGCCAGACCAAGCCGCTGGTCGAGTTCTATTCCAAATGGGCGGCGGCCGGCGACGCGCGCGCGCCGAAGTACCGCAAGATCGCAGGAGTGGGCTCGCTCGACGCCATCAAGAACGCGCTTTTCGCTGCCCTGAGCTGAGTCGGCAGCGGATGAGCCGGTCCTCGGCGACCGGCTTGGCAATGATATAATTGGAGATGATATGGCAAAAAACGCATTTTATGCTCAATCCGGCGGCGTCACGGCCGTCATCAACGCGTCCGCCTGCGGCGTGATCGAGACGGCACGCAAGCAGAAAGGCAAGATCGGCAAAGTGTATGCCGGACGCAACGGCATCATCGGCGCCCTCACCGAAGATCTGATCGACACGAGCAAGGAGTCGACCGCGGCCATCGCCGCCCTGCGCCATACACCTTCGGGCGCTTTCGGCTCTTGCCGCTACAAGCTGAAGGGCATCGAGGAACACAAGGCCCAGTACGAGCGCCTGATCGAGGTGTTCAAGGCGCACAACATCGGCTACTTCTTCTACAACGGCGGTGGCGATTCCGCCGATACCTGCCTCAAGGTGTCGCAACTCTCCGAGAAGATGGGCTACCCCATTGTCGCGGTGCACGTGCCGAAAACGGTCGATAACGACCTGCCGATCACGGACAACTGCCCCGGCTTCGGCTCGGTGGCGAAATACATCGCGGTGTCGACGCTGGAAGCCACGTTCGACGTCGCTTCGATGGCGAAGACCTCGACCAAGGTGTTCGTGCTGGAAGTGATGGGCCGCCATGCCGGCTGGATCGCTGCCGCCGGCGGCATGGCCTCGAGCAAGGAGATGGATCTGCCGGTCGTGATCCTCTTCCCCGAGATCGCCTTCGACAAGGCCAAGTTCCTGGCCAAGGTCGATGCCATGGTCAAGAAGTACGGCTATTGCACCGTGGTGGTCTCCGAGGGCGTCAAGGGCGCCGACGGCAAGTTCCTCTCCGACCAGGGGCTGCGCGATGCCTTCGGCCATGCCCAACTGGGCGGCGTGGCGCCGGTGATCGCCAGCATCGTCAAGGAAGGGCTCGGCCTCAAGTACCACTGGGGCGTCGCCGACTACCTGCAGCGCGCCGCGCGGCATATCGCATCGAAGAGCGACGTTGCCCAGGCCTACGCCACGGGCAAGGCGGCCGTGGAACTGGCCATCAAGGGGCGCAACTCGGTGATGCCGGCCATCAAGCGCGTTTCCGAAAAGCCCTACAAGTGGAAGATCGAGGTGGCGGAGTTGAAGGACGTGGCCAACAAAGAAAAGTTCATGCCGCGCGATTTCATCACGGCCGACGGCTTCGGCATCACGGAAAAGTGCCGCAGGTACCTGGCGCCGCTGATGCTGGGCGAGGACTATCCGCCCTACAAGAACGGCCTGCCCAAGTACGTTCGCCTGAAGAATGTCGGCGTGAAGAAGAAGCTGGGCGAATTCAAAGTCTGAGAAGAATCACAAGCGCGGCGCAGGAGCGCCGCGCGCAGGTAAGCAGCACGAGGTGAGGGGGCGGCGCCAGCCGCCGGAATTGACTTGATAGAGGAGGAGTAAATGTCAGCAGGTCTGATTTTTGCGCTCGTCTGCGCTATCGTGGCGATTGCCTACGGTGCCTGGCAGACGAGCTGGATCGTGGCGCAGCCCACGGGCAATGACCGCATGCGCGGGATCGCCGCGGCGATCCAGGAGGGGGCGCAGGCCTATCTCAACCGCCAGTACAAGACGATCGGCATGGTCGGTGCGGCGCTGTTCCTGATCATCGGCTTGGTGCCGGCCCTGGGCTGGTCGACCGCCTTCGGCTTCCTCATCGGCGCGGTGCTCTCCGGCGCGGCCGGCTACATCGGCATGAACGTGTCCGTGCGCGCCAACGTGCGCACCGCCGAAGCGGCGCGCCAGGGTCTCAGCCCGGCGCTGGACGTCGCCTTCAAGGGCGGTGCCATCACCGGCATGCTGGTGGTCGGCCTCGGCCTGCTCGGCGTGGCCGGCTACTACGCCTTCCTCAAGGCCGTCGCCCCGGCGAACGCCACCATCGACCACATCATCCATCCGTTGGTCGGCCTCGGCTTCGGCTCCTCGCTGATTTCCATTTTCGCCCGTCTCGGCGGCGGCATCTTCACCAAGGGCGCCGACGTCGGCGCCGACCTGGTGGGCAAGGTCGAGGCCGGCATTCCCGAGGACGACCCGCGCAATCCGGCGGTGATCGCCGACAACGTCGGCGACAACGTCGGCGACTGCGCCGGCATGGCGGCCGACCTGTTCGAGACCTACGCGGTGACGACGGTGGCGACCATGCTGCTCGGCGCGCTGATGCTGAAGGCCAACGCGGAAGCCGCGGTGATCTACCCGCTGGCGCTGGGTGGCTTCTCCATCATCGCCTCGATCATCGGCGTCTTCTTCGTCAAGGCGCGCGAGGGTGGCAAGATCATGAACGCCCTCTACCGCGGCCTCATCGTCGCCGGCGTGCTGGCGCTGGTCGCCTACTATCCGCTGACGCAGTACTTCATGCCGGATAACGCGCTCGACGAAGTCATGAAGATCAGCGGCGGTGCGGTGATGCGGCTCTACGCCTGCGCCGTGATCGGCCTCATCCTCACCGGCGCCATGGTGGTGATCACCGAGTACTACACCGGCACCGACTTCAGCCCGGTGAAGCACATCGCGCAGGCCTCCACCACAGGCCACGGCACTAACATCATCGCCGGCCTCGGCGTGTCGATGAAGGCCACCGCCCTGCCGGTGGCAGCCGTCTGCCTGTCCATCTGGAGCGCCTATGCGCTGGGCGGCCTCTACGGCATCGCCATTGCCGCGACCTCGATGCTCTCGATGGCCGGCATCATCGTGGCGCTGGACGCCTACGGCCCCATCACCGACAACGGCGGCGGCATCGCCGAGATGGCGGAACTGCCGAAGGAAGTGCGCGCCGTCACCGATCCCCTCGACGCCGTGGGCAACACCACCAAGGCGGTGACCAAGGGCTATGCCATCGGCTCCGCCGCGCTCGCCGCGCTGGTGCTGTTCGCCGACTACACGCACGCGCTGGAGTCGGCCGGCAAGATGCTCAGCTTCGACCTGTCCAACCACATGGTCATCATCGGCCTCTTCATCGGCGGCCTGATCCCCTACCTCTTCGGCGCCATGGCGATGGAAGCGGTTGGCCGTTCCGCCGGCGCAGTGGTGATCGAAGTGCGTCGCCAGTTCAAGGAAATTGCCGGCATCATGGAAGGCAAGGCCAAGCCGGAATACGGCACCTGCGTGGACATGCTGACCAAGGCGGCCATCAAGGAGATGATGATCCCGTCGCTCCTGCCGGTGCTGGTACCGGTGCTGGTCGGCGTGCTGCTCGGCCCGCAGGCCCTCGGCGGCGTGCTGGTCGGCACCATCGTCACCGGCCTCTTTGTCGCCATCTCCATGACCACCGGTGGCGGCGCCTGGGACAACGCCAAGAAGTACATCGAGGACGGCCACTTCGGCGGCAAGGGTTCCGAGACGCACAAGGCGGCGGTGACCGGCGACACCGTGGGTGATCCGTACAAGGATACGGCCGGCCCGGCGGTGAACCCGCTGATCAAGATCATCAACATCGTCGCGCTGCTGATCGTGCCGCTGGTGGCGTGATCGGCGGTTCGCTGCAACAATGCGGGCAACCTCTGGGTTGCCCGTTTTTTTTTGAGGTCGAGGGAATGATCAAGCCGATCCGAACCCTGCTGGTTGCCCTATGGACCGGACTGACCGCACACGCGTTCGCGGATGCTCCGGCGCAGCCCGAGGCGTCGAGCGGTCTCAACACCGTCCGGGAGGCGCGCGGCCGCCTTTTCATGGTGGTGACGGCGAATCCGCTGGCGACCGATGCGGCAGTGGATATCCTGCGTGCCGGTGGCACGGCGGCGGATGCCGCAATTGCCGCGCAGCTGGTGCTGAACCTGGTCGAGCCGCAGTCCTCCGGCCTCGGCGGCGGCGGCTTCCTGCTCTACCACGACGCGCGAGAGAACCGTCTGCGCGCCTACGACGGGCGCGAGACGGCGCCGGCGGCGGCGCGGCCGGAGCGCTTTCTCGGTGCCGACGGCAAACCGCTGCCGTTTTTCGAGGCGGTGGTGGGTGGCCGCTCGGTTGGCGTGCCGGGCCTGCCGGCGCTGCTCGATCTTGCCTATCGCAACCACGGCCGAATGTTGTGGCCGAAGCTGTTCGCGCCGGCGTTGCGCCTGGCGGTCGAAGGTTTTCCGCTGTCGCCGCGCCTGCACAAGCTGCTGGCGGAGGACCGATTCCTGCGCGATGATCCGGCCGCACGCCGGCTGTATTACGAGGCGGACGGCGCACCGAAACCGGTGGGCACGAAGATCGTCAACCGTGAATTCGGCTTCGTCCTGCTGGCGCTGGCGCAGCACGGCACGAAGATATTCTACGAAGGCCCCATCGCCCGCGACATCGTCGCCGCGGTGCGCGCGCATGCGAACAATCCCGGCGACCTGAGCGAGGCCGATTTCGCCGCCCACAAGTCCGTCGAGCGCGAACCCGTCTGCGGCGAGCGCCTCGGCCATCGCGTCTGCGGCATGCCGCCGCCCAGTTCAGGCGGCATCGCCGTGCTGCAGATGCTGACTTTTGCCGGGGATCTTGCGGGCAAGGCGCCGCTCGCGCCGGAGAGCGTGCACCGCTTCGCCGAGTCGGGGCGGCTGACTTTTGCCGATCGCGCGCGCTACCTCGCCGACCCCGCCTTCGTCGAAGTACCCGTCAAGGCACTGCTCGATCCGGCGTATCTGACGGCCCGCGCACAACTGATCCGCGCCGAGGCGAGCATGGGCCGCGCCGCGGCGGGAGATCTGCCGGCGAAGCAGTCGCTGGGCGAGGACGCATCGGACGAGCTGCCGGCGACGACGCACATCTCCATCGTCGACACCGAGGGCAGCGCCGTTTCACTGACCAGTTCGATCGAGGCGGCTTTCGGCAGCCGCATCATGGTGCATGGCTTCCTGCTCAACAATCAGCTGACGGATTTTTCCTTCCGGGCGGAGGAAGAAGGCAGGCCAGTCGCCAACCGTGTCGAGCCGGGCAAGCGGCCGCTCTCCTCGATGGCGCCGACCGTGATCTATGGCAAGGATGGACGCGTCGCCGCACTGCTCGGCTCGCCCGGCGGCAGCCGGATCATCAACTACGTGGCGAAGACGATACTGGGTTTGCTGGCGTGGGATCTCACGCCCGCGGAGGCGGTGGTGCTGCCGCACTTCGGCAGCCGCAACGGACCGACCGAACTGGAGCGCGGAACACCCGTGGAAGTGCTGCGCCCGGCGCTGGAGAAGCTGGGCCATGGCGTGACGGCGCAGGACATGACCAGCGGGCTGTCGGTCATCCAGCGCCGTGGCGACGACTGGGTCGGCGCTGCAGACCCGCGCCGCGAGGGCACGGCGCGGGGAGAGTAGCTCAGAGCTTGACGTTCGGATTCAGCGTATAGACGCCGGTGAGGCTGGCTTCGCCCAGCACGTGGCCCTTGATCGCCTCGCGCACCTGCTGGCCGGTGAACTTCCCCTCGACCGGGCAGCGCGCGACGTCCAGTGCATAGAGGGTGAACACGTAGCGGTGCAGGATCTCGTCGTTCCAGGGCGGGCAGGGGCCGTCGTAGCCGAAGTAGTCGCCCGCCATGTCCTTGTCGTTGGCGAACCAGCCGGTGTAGTCGTTGATGCCCTGGCGGGCGCCGCGCGCGGTGCCCGGCCCGTTTTTGCCACGCGGCATGACGTCCTGGGAAAACTCGCCGGCTTCGATGTGCGGCGGAGAGGGCGGCAGGTCCACCAGCACCCAGTGGAAGAAATCCACGCGCGGCAGCGAGGCCGGCACGGTGCGCCCTTCCTGGTTGACGTCGTCCCCCTTGCTTGGTACGTCCGGGTCGTGACAGATCAGCACCAGCGATTTCGTGCCGTCGGGCAGGTCCGACCAGGCGAGATGCGGATTGTGGTTGCCGCCCAGGCAGACATGGTTCTGGGCGTGCGGGATGCAGAAGGCGTTGTCGCCGTGGATGATGCGGGTGAAGCTGTCGGTCCAGAACTTCATCGTTTCCTCCTCTGAAAACTATGTCCGTCCTTTCTTGGTGAAATCCTTCAATCTGAATCCCAGCAGCCAGAGTGTGCCGAAATAGGCCGCGCCGCCGCCGGCGACCAGCGCCGCCAGGCGCAGGATTCGCTCCTGGGCCGGCGCGTCGATCCAACTCGACTCACCGCCCATGCCGAACCCAACCACGATTCCCATGACGGCCAGGGCGATGGCCAGCCTGATACCGAACATGCCCCAGCCCGGCTGCGGCACGTAGTCTCCGTTGCGGCGCAGTCCGCGCCAGAGCAGCGCCGCGTTAAGGCAGGAGGCGAGGCCGATCGACAATGCCAGCCCGGCATGGGCGAGCGGCACGATGAAAGCCGCGTTCATCGCCTGCGTGGCAGCCAGGGTGACGAGCGCGATCTTCACCGGTGTGCGTACATTCTGCCGGGCATAGAAGCCCGGCGCCAGCACCTTTACGAGAATGAGGCCGGTCAGGCCGACGCTGTAGGCGACCAGCGCGTCACGCGTCTTCAGCACGTCGTCGGCCTGGAAGGCGCCATAGTTGAACAGGGTGGCGAGCAGCGGCACGGCGAGCAGCGCCAGGGCAAGGGCTGCAGGGAGCGTAAGCAGGAAAGTCAGGCGCAGGCCCCAGTCGAGCAGCGCCGAGAACTCGCCGCGGTCGTTGTCGGTATGGCTTTTTGACAGACTGGGCAGCAGGATGGTGCCGAGCGCCGCGCCGAGCAGGCCGGCGGGGAACTCCATCAGCCGGTCCGCGTAGTAGAGCCAGGAAACGCTGCCGCTCGGCAAAAACGAGGCGAAGATGGTGTTGATGAGCAGCGAGATCTGCGAGACCGAGACGCCGAGCAAGGCAGGCAGCATCAGGGTGAGGATGCGCCGCACGCCTTCGTCGGCGAGCGAAAAGGAGAAGCGCGGCAGCATGCCGATCTTCGCCAGAAAGGGCAGTTGCAGGGCAAGCTGCAGGGCGCCGCCGAGGAACACCGCCCAGGCCAGGGCCAGCACCGGCGGATCGAAATACGGCGCGGCGAAAAGTGCCATGCCGATGAAAGAGAGATTGAGCAACACCGGCGTGAAGGCCGGCACGGCGAAGCGGCTCCAGGTGTTGAGAACGCTGCCGGCCAGCGACACCAGCGAGATGAAGAGGATGTAAGGGAAAGCGATGCGCGTCAGTTCGACCGTCAACTCGAACTTGGCGGCGTCGGCAGCGAAACCCGGGGCGGAGATGTAGATCAGAACCGGCGTCACGGCGATGCCGAGCAGGGTGACGACCAAAAGGGCCAGGAACAGGAGCGTGGCGACATGGTCTGCCAGGCGCCGGGTTTCTTCGGCTTCCCGCGTGTTTCTGTATTCGGCCAGAATCGGCACGAAGGCCTGCGAAAAGGCACCCTCGGCAAACAGACGCCTGAGCAGGTTGGGCAGGCGGAAGGCGACGAAAAATGCGTCGGTGGCCACCCCGGCGCCGAAGGTGCGGGCGATGACGAAATCGCGCACGAAGCCCAGGATGCGCGATAGCAGCGTCATGCTGCTGACCGTGGCGAGGGCCTTGAGCAGGTTCATATGCCGCATGGTATCGGCTTTGCCGGCCCGTCGCGCAGCTTGCATTCGGCCGCGAAACAGCCTAAAATGCGCCCCTTTTCCAAGCCTTACAATTATTCCACATGGCCAATACCGTACAAGCACGCAAGCGCGCCCGCCAGGCGATCAAGCGCCGCGCCCGCAATTTCAGCCAGCGCTCCGAACTGCGCACTGCGATCAAGGACGTCCGCAAAGCGATTGCCGCCGGCGACAAGGCGGCTGCCCAGAAGGTGTTGAGCGACTCGATGGGCACCATCGACAGCATCGCCGACAAGAAGATCATTCACAAGAACAAGGCGGCTCGCCACAAGAGCCGCCTGTCTGCCGCCATCAAGGCGCTGTAAGACCTGGCAAGTCCATGAAAATGGCGACCGGTTCCGGTCGCCATTTCTTTTTGTCCCGTCGCTGGATCAGTCGTCCGTCTTGGCGTCCGGTCGCCCTGTATTGATTACCTGAAGGTCGTTGTCCTTGGCGAAACTGCCGAGGAATTTGTAGGCCATTGGCTCGACATCGTAGAGGCGGGCGGCGACGTAGACGCATTTTTCGCCGAGATGGAGGCCCGGGCGAACGTAGGGGGAATAACTCATGCGGTGGTCGGCGCCGAAGGCC